>Ga0075472_10001104_pt1 | contig 10986 bp, 19 predicted proteins | sample DEB19_08_DNA_3_FD_77014 | JGI IMG/M metagenome (GOLD analysis project Ga0075472, IMG submission 77014) | Aqueous microbial communities from the Delaware River and Bay under freshwater to marine salinity gradient to study organic matter... | ecosystem: Environmental > Aquatic > Marine > Coastal ...
CCGGTGCCGGAGGCGGTCCGGGCGGCGGCAGTGCTGTCCCGAAAAGCAGGGAAGTCGTATCGTGGGGTGGCGGCTGATCTTGTGCGCGCGGGGTACGGCGACTACGGGCCGCAGAGTGTGAAACGGATGTGCGTGGGGGAATAATGTATAGCATAAATGGCGTTGAGTTGATGGTCGGGGATATTATAAAAACAAAAACAGGTCGCGGTGCCGATGGTTATAAAATATTGGGGTTCGCGGATTCTATAGTGGCCGTTGTCCGGGACGAGGTCGCTGTGGAGATACCAGATTGCCGGACTGTATGAGCGGTGATAGACTCCCGCTATGACCGACGACATGGAAAAAATCACCGAGCTTCTGATGTGGCATTTCGAGGGGGACACGGTTAAGGTCGCCGGGTGGCTGAGAACCGGCAACATGATGCTTGGTGATGTCCGTCCTCTGGACATGGTGCGCGCTGGCAAGTCCGGGAAGCTGATCGCAACGATTGAGCGCTGGTTGGATATAACACCCACGTAGACATCCCATAAAGCCCCCTCCCCACTTTGCCCCATTGTCCCTTTTTGAAATTTTGGTACAATGGGGGACATGGATCGTGAACGACTCGAAAGAGCCATAAACGGTACAAGGTCGGACAGATACAGACTATCTGTCGATTGCGCGGTTGCGGGGTTGGCTGATGAGGGCGGGGAAATAACCGAAATGGAATACGCGGCAATAGCACAACGGCAGGTTGCGATATTCCAGATGCTTGAGGGGTTGGCGAAGTGACATACGGGATTGCGTTGGGGATGTTCCTGATATGGGTGTGTGGGGTGTTGGCCGGGGCGTTGCGGGGCGGCACGACGCGGCAACGGCTGGAAGATCGGCTCGACAGCTTACAGGACAGACTCAGCAGCGAAATCAAAAACAACAGCAGACTGAACAGCGAACTGAATATCCTGCGCGAACGCATGGCGGTGTTCGAGAGAAAACGGGGGGCGCATGGCCGGTTTGTTTCTCGGTAAAGACCCCAACGATGAAACGGTGGCGTGGAAGGAATGGCAGCTACAGGCGTATGTCATTCAGGAAGCGCGGCGAATCGGGCTGCTGATTGCCGGGGACATGAACCAGGGCAAGCGCAATCCGGGGCGCGCGAAGGCCACTGGTCTGCTGGCTGGCGAAACTGATCTGCGGATATATCTCACGGACAAGCAGATCGAACTGATCGAACTGAAAACCAAGACCGGGAAACTGTCCCCGGCACAGCACAATCACCATGGAAGTTTGCGCGCGCGGGGTTTTGAACCCAAGACGGTTTACGGTTCCTGCCCAGCGGACGCGTGGTATCAGGTGCAAAGGATTCTCAATGGACGATCTTGAGCCGGTGCCGGTAGTGACTACCGAGGACGACCCTTACGCCAGTGCGCCGTTTTTCCGCCCGGTCGCGGCGCCACCCATGGCCGCGAAGCTGAACGCGCACATCCTGGCCGGGGCGCTGCACTCACAAGCAACGGACGCTGAGTGCGCGGCTTTGTTCGGGGTGACGGTGAAAGAGTTTCAGGAGGCTGTGCATAGCGACCCGGAACTACAGAAGGTCTACCGGGACGCGCCACTGGTCGGGCGGGTCGCGCTCAAGAAGGCGCAGATGACGGCGGCGGTCTGCGGCGACAAGGTTATGCTGAAACATCTGGGCGAACATGTTCTAAAACAGGTGGACGCGCAGCCGGAAACCAAGGTGGCGATTCAGGTCAACCAGCTATCGCAGGACGAGATCGTGAAGCGGTGGGGGTTTGTCATGGAGAAAGCAAGGCGGGAGGAAGAACTGCGGCTGAATCCGCCGATACCGCAGGACGATCTGCCGGTCATAGAAATGGAGTGGGAAAGTGAGCGAACCTAGTGTGGGCGCACTTTACACGGCGCTGGAAGATGTTCTGTATGAGCGTGGTGACGGCCTGACCATGGCAGCGGTGGTCGGGGTTTTGTATATGTTGATGAACAATATAGTAGCAGGAGCCTATGATGGAGATTACAGTATCAATTAGCAAAGTTAGTAACGCGGCGTACCATGGCAATGTGAAATATGCCGAGAAATACGATGATATTGTCCGGCTTTTGCGGTCTGGTCTGTCAGTGCGTGAAGTCGCTATTCAGACTGGGATCAGCAAAAGCACGGTCGGGAGAATTAGGAGGAGCATCTATGAAGATCAAAGAAAAGACACAGGAACGAATCAATAAGGCGTGTGATGTCAGCGGGTTGCCGGAAGAAATTCTGATTAATATTGCGCTGGTCAAGGGGCTGGAAGTTCTGGAACGGCATGGGGTGCAGTTGCGCATCACAGATACGCCGCCCCCGCTGCCGCTTGATTTGAACCCACCAAACATAACTTTACCCATTGTGGGTGGTGAGCAGGCGCTTCCCGCAATGGAAGCTCCTAGGAAAATTACCATCTAGCCACGCGCCACGGAATAAGTGATAATGATTTTGGTTATAACCCACTTTAGGAGAAAATGATGACTGATACTTTAACTGCCGTTCATGGAAGGAAATTGGGCGTCGCCGCAACTGGTGAGCTGGTTTCCAACGACCTTCAAGTTACGATGCCTTGCGTTGATGCGACCGTTACGGTTGGCGACGAAAGCGCCAACGTTCGTGCGATCACCATTCAGTTGAAGGACGCTAACGGCGCTGATATTGCGTATGTGGAAGAAGTCGAGATTGTTCTGTTTCTGACGAACGATAGGTTGGCGTATGTTGTTACCGGCGGCTCAACCGGTATTGCCATCGGCACTGACGGCGCTCTGTCCACGATTGTAGCCAAGAAAGTATTCCGCGCGACCTCGGAAGCAGATGGTGATATAGATTTGACCTGGACCGATACCGGCACGGAAGCTGCTTATATCGGCGTAAAACTCCCTAACGGTCGCTTCGTCATGGGTTCGCAAGCCCTCACGAACACCTAGTTTTTATTCCCCTAGAGTGTGGTATGATAGCCCCGTGTGCCGACAAGCGCGGGGCTATCACTTTTAATGGATCAAGATTCGCTGAACAAACAATTCACCTCTCTGCACGAGTCGCAGCGTGAGTTGATTTCCACCGACGTCAGCGCCATTACAGACGGCGTAAAATTCATCCCGAATCCGGGGCCGCAGACTGAGGCGTACTTCAGCCCTGCTGATATTTTGCTTTTTGGTGGTTCTGCTGGCTGCGGGAAATCCGGTCTTATCAATGGGTTGGCCTTAACCCAGCACGACAGGTCGTTGATTTTGCGTAGGCAGTACGCAGACCTCGGTGGCATCACAGACGATTTGATACGCCTCTACGGGACAAGGGACGGGTTTATTTCCATGCCACGCCCACGCTTGCGCACAACGGATGGAAGAACTATAGATTTTGGCGCTTGCCAGCATCCCGGCGACGAGGAATCCATGCAGGGGCAGCCAAGGGATTTTTATGGCTTTGATGAGGTGACACAATTTTTGGAGCATCAAGTTCGCTACATCATCGGATGGAACAGGACGATTAAGGAAGGCCAGCGCTGCAGGGTGGTATTCGCGTCCAACCCGCCAACCTCATCGGATGGCGATTGGATCATCGGGTATTTCAGGCCGTGGCTTGACCCCACCTATCATAAACCAGCTAAGTCTGGGGAGTTGCGTTGGGTTGTCACCGACCCAGACGGCAAGGATATGTGGGTTGACGGGCCGAACAAGATAAAGTTTCCGGGCAGACCGGAGTCTGTGACTCCGAAGTCTAGGACATTCATCCCCGGAAAGCTGTCAGACAACCCATACCTTGTGCGGACTGGGTATGCGTCCACACTTGATTCGCTGCCGGAGCCGATGCGATCTGCAATGCGGGACGGAAACTTCATGTTGTCACGGCAGGACGATGCGTTTCAAGCTATACCGTCCGCGTGGGTAAAGGAGGCAATGGCGCGTTGGCACAAGTCGTCACCGAATGGTGTTCCGATGTGCGCAATAGGGGTTGATGTTGCTTGCGGAGGAAAGGACGAAACCATTCTGGCTGTTCGCTATGACGGCTGGTATGACAAACTGATTTGTGTCCCCGGTGAACGAACAAAAGAAGGGTCGGACATAGCCGCGCTCGTGGTCAAGCATAGACGGGATGGGGCTTCCGTGATACTCGACATGGGCGGCGGCTATGGCGGAGCGCCGAGGGAGCAACTGGCCGCGAACGGGATTATTGTCACGCCGTACAAGGGCGCCGAGAAAAGCTCGGGCAAAAGCACAGAGGATAAGCTTGGGTACACTAACAAACGGTCGGAAGCATGGTGGAAGTTCCGCAAGGCGCTTGATCCGTCGCAGCCCGGTGGTAGCACTATCGCTCTGCCGGATGATCCGAAGCTTCTGGCCGACTTGACGGCGCCGACGTTCTCTGTCGTGTCTGGCGGCATCAAGGTAGAGCCAAAAGAAAAAGTGAACGAACGGTTGGGGCGATCCACAGATCGCGGTGATGCAGTGGTCATGGCATGGTATGACGGGCCGCGTGGTATGGTTCACACTCATCCGGCACAACAAGGAAGCAGACAGAAGTTTGTCCCTAAAGTTGTGCGTGGTTACGAGAATAGAAAAAAGAAACGATGAGATTGCTACATAGACTATGTCGAGCCGATAAGTTATTATTGTTCTAGTTCTAACATGGAGAAAAAAATGGGTAGTATTCTCAGCAAGCCAAAAATGCCCCCTCCCCCGAAGCCGATTCAGTACACGCCGCCGCCGATTCCCGAGCCTCCGAAAGTTATCGAGGCTCCGGTTCCTGTTGATGAAACCAACAGGCAGTCGGCGCGGCGCACGGAGATGTTGCAGAAGGCTGGAGCAAAACAAAGCGGCAGATCGAGTACGATTCTTAGTGAAGGTTCAGATAAGCTCGGTGGTTAATGCATACTGATATTAAAAGCCTGAGAGATCACGGCGATGCGCTTTTCAGTAAAAGAACGTCGCTGCTTTCGCTTTGGCAAAACATAGCTGAGGAGTTCTACGTTGAGCGAGCTGATTTCACCGCTGGGCGCACGCTTGGCAGCGAGTTCGGAGATCACCTAACCACATCATATCCGACGATTGCGCGGCGCGATCTAGCCAACACATTCTCCTCGATGCTTCGCCCAACAGACAAGCAGTGGTTTTTCCTGCGTCCGGTTCAGGAGTGGCGCGAGAATGACGCCACACTGAAGTGGATGGAGTGGGCGACAGGATTGCAGCGCCGGGCGATGTACGACAGCGCAGCGAATTTTGTCCGCGCCACGAAAGAGGGCGACAACGATTTTGCCGCGTTCGGCCAGTGCGTTCTTTCGGTGGAGCTGAATCGCCGCAAACAGGCATTGTTGTACAGGACGTGGCATCTGCGTGACGTTGCATGGTGCGAAGGAGCTGAAGGCAAGGTCGAGATCGTACACCGCAACTGGAAGCCAGAGGCGCGCATTCTGGCGCAGTTGTTTAAAAATATCCACGAGTCCGTGACTAAGTGCCTTGAAAAAGAACCGTATAAAGAAATAAATTGCCGACACATCATTATTCCGACTGAGGAGTATCAATCCGGCGACATCAAGAAAAAGCACAAGACCCAGTTTGTTTCTATCCACATCGACCTAGACAATAACAAAACGATGGAAGAAATCGGGATCAACAACAAATGCTACGTTATCCCGCGCTGGCAGACTGTCGCAGGCTCACAGTACGCTTATTCACCGGCCACAGTCGCGGCTCTGTCCGACGCGCGACTGATTCAGGCCATGACCCTGACGCTGTTGGAAGCCGGTCAGAAGGCCGCCGACCCGCCGATGATTGCGGTGCAGGAGGCTATTCGCTCTGATGTCAGCGTGTATGCTGGCGGCATTACGTGGGTAGATGCTGAATATGATGAACGGCTGGGCGAGGTTCTGCGCCCGATCACGCAAGATCGCAACGGCATCCCGCTCGGGATCGAAATGCAGCGCGATATTCGTGAGCAGATTGCCGAGGCGTTTTTCCTGAACAAGATTGGCTTGCCTCCGGTTAAGGGCGACATGACGGCATTTGAGGTTGGGCAGCGTGTTTCTGAGTATGTCAGAAATGCGCTCCCTTTATTTGAGCCTATGGAGGTCGAGTACAACGGCGGCTTGTGTGAGCTGACGTTTGACATCCTGATGGGTGCTGGGGCGTTCGGCCCGGTTGACAGCATCCCCGATGAATTGCGTGGCGGGGAAATGCGGTTCCGGTTCGAGTCGCCGCTGGCCGCAGCGCAGGAACACCAGAAGTCGCAGAAATTCCTTGAAACGAAAGCCATGTTGCTTGAGGCCGCGCAGCTTGACCAAAGCGCCCCGGCGATACTGGATGTCAAGGTTGCGCTGCGCGACGTTCTTTCCGGCGGCGTGTCGCAAGCGAAGTGGCTGCGGACGGACGATGAGCTTGAGGCTATCGCGCAGGAGCAAGCGCAGAAGGACGCCATGCAGCAGATGATGGGTACACTGACGCAGGGCGGGATGGCGGCGGAGCAGATCGGTAACGCAGGTAAGGCGCTGCAAGAGGGTCTTGGCGGGGTGATGTAGTATGTTTCGGGGGTTTTTCAACTGGCGGCAATCGCCTATAGTGTTGTTTGTAAAAAGGAAGCTACTGATGAATCAATTCAAAAAAAGAATAGAAGCCCCCGGCGCGCTGACTCCGCCGCCGTGGGATTTGCCCGACGCGGTTTCGTTGCAGGCATTAGAGGCGGGAGAAGCCACGCCCGAACAACAGAAAAGAGCCTTGCGCTGGATCATCGAGCGCGGCTGTGCGGCATACGACCTGAGTGCAAGACCTGATAGCGTGAACGATACCTTCATTGCCGAGGGGCGTAGATTCGTAGGACTTGAGATAGTGAAATTGTTAAAAATCAACACAGCAGCGTTTGGGAGGAAGTAACTATGACTACAGAAACTATTATACAGGCGGCAGCAGCACCGGCTCCGGTTGCGGCACCAGCAGCAGAAACAGCGGCTACAGCGACGGCGCCAGCCGCAGCACCAACCCCGGCACCAGCGCCAGCGGCACCGATCGCCGCAGGCAATGCGGAGGACAAGCCCACAGCGGCACCGGCCAACTGGCCTGATAACTGGCGGGATATGCTGGCTAGTGGCGACGAAAAAGCGCGCAAGCAGCTTGAGCGCATGTCATCTCCGTCAGATGTTTTGAAAGCATGGCGCGAGCTGGAGCAGAAGAAAGGCTCCGGCGCTCTGATGGCAAAGGCACCGGATGGGAAGAACCCGGAGGAAATGGCGCGATGGAGGGCAGATAATGGCATCCCAGAATCGCCTGATAAGTATGACACAACTTTACCTGACGGTCTTGTGATTGGCGATGATGACAAGCAAATGCTTGGCGGATTCCTAAAACAGATGCACGACAAGAATGTGCATCCCGAGGTCGTTAAGACTGCGCTTGGCTGGTACTACCAGCAGCAAGACCAACAGATCGCGCAGCAAAGCGAATCGGATATGGCGTACAGGCGGCAAACTGAAGACGCTCTGCGCGCCGAGTGGGGCGGCGATTACCGTGCCAACGTGAATGCCGTAGCTGATTTTCTGGTCGGCAAGTTCGGGCCGGAGGTTGGTGGTCAGTTGCATATGGCGCGTATGCCGGATGGTACTATCTTGGGCAACAATCCGCAGGTGTTGAAGGCTCTGGCCTCTATCGCCCGCGAGATAGACCCTGGCGCTACCGTTGTACCCGGTGCGTCTAACCACGGAGCGGCTATCGCCTCCGAGTTGGAACAAATCCAGAAAACAATGCGGGACGAACCGCAGAAATACTGGAAAGACCCGAAGATGCAAACGCGCTTCGGTGAGCTTCTTGCTGTGCAGGAAAAACTTTCTAAGCGCGGATAGTTTTGCCCTATTGCGGAAACTTTTTAGTTGAATTATTATTCAAGTATGGGGCAACCCTCTGTCGAGGCATCCCATACTTGGAAATAATATCTGCTGCGTAGGCACCCTTGCCAGATCGCATTGGAAGGCACCCGGAAACGGACAACCCTCCCCCAAGCCATCATAAAGGATAACCCAAAGCTGCGGTGTGAACTTTAACACTTAACCGTAACAATGGAGATTTATCATGGCTTCAACAGCTTTTATGACCCAATACCGCCCGGAGTACATTGCTACTTTCGAGCGTTCACAATCACTTCTGCGTTCTACCTGCATAACCGAAGCAAGCATTAAAGGGACTTCCGCTGTCTTTCTGACGGCTGGTTCCGGTGGTGCAACCGCAACGACGCGCGGCGCGAACGGCTTGATCCCGGCTCGTAACAACAGCCTGACTCAAAGTACAGCTACCCTGACCGAATACCATGACCTCGTTGAAGCAACGCGCTTCACCACAGATATGTCGCAGGGCGACATTCGTAAGGTCATGCAGGAAAACTCGGTTCAGGTTATCAATCGCAAGATTGACGATCAGATCATCGCCCAACTCGATACGGCGACGATTAACACGACCGCTGCTACCGCGTCCCTTAACGTAGTGACCACAGCCCGTGCATACCTTGCTTCGCAGAACGTCCCCGTTCACGAGCAGGACAATATGTTCGGCCTGATTACCCCGGCATTTGAAAAATATCTGATGCAAATTCCGGAGTTCTCCAACGCTGATTACGTGACGGTTAAGCCCTTCGATGGAGCTGCCCGTCAAATGCTGCGCTGGATGGGCGTTAACTGGATTGTTCATGCTGGTCTGACCGGCATCAATACGGCCACTGAGAAATGCTACATGTACCACAAGAGCGCGATTGGTCATGCAGCTGACTCTGCGAACCTTAATGCCTCCGCAGGATACGACGAGCGCCAAGACTTCTACTGGGCGCGGGCTTCGTTGTTCATGGGCGCGAAACTGCTGCAAAACAGCGGTGTTGTGCAAATGCTGCACGATGGTTCTAGCGTATCTCTCAGCTAGTCATTAACATAGGAAAGGAAACTTAAAATGGCTTACGAAACCTCAAATCCCCCGGCTCTGATTGCTCAAGGCATCGGTGGTGCTGGCATGAAGATCTACATCTACAATGATGATGACGCCACGACTGATGTTGATGGCAACGGCTACATCACAAACGGAGATGATCTTGGGATGGATGTTGGCGATATTGTTATCCATGAAGATCTAAGCGCGGAAACAACCAACCAGTACCGCGTTGACAGCGTCACCGCTGGTGGCGCGGTTGACCTTGCCAACGGCACTGTCACTGGCTCCGCTACCGACTCCGACTAATTTACGCTTCCTCCCCCCGCAAGCGTACTCCGAGAGAAACCCCCGCCCAAAAACGGGGGTTTCTTCTTTCTCGCAAAAGGCATATACTTAGGTGAATTGATGCGTGTTTTTACAGGGAGGAATCAATGTCTAATATTGGGAAGCAAATGGTCAGAAAGATACAGGAAGCAAGGTTTAAGCCAAGTGATTTTGTGTCGAAGCGTTTTACTATCGTGGTCGAAACAGGCACAACGATGGAAGATATTATGCGCCCTGAGTATTTCTGTCATGTTGCTAAATATCTCGAGGTTGGGAATCAGATTGAGGTCATGTCTGACGATATGAGCCTTTATGCCCGCGTACTGGTTATGAACCGCACGAATGTTTCGGCGCGCGTTTTTGCACTGGAGTATCATGACTTGTCTGACGCCGAAACATCCGCCGCAGTACCGGGAATGGTGACGAGTGAGGATTACGAGGTTGTGTTTCGCGGCATCCATAGCAAATGGTCTATCGTTAAAAAAGACGGCGGACAGGTTGTTCTTGATGGACTCGAGGATCGCAGGACGGCGGAGCGCGAACTCGCCGGATATCTTAAATCAATGGCAGCATGAGTCAGACGCAATTAAAAATATATAATGGCGCACTAACCAATCTCGGTGAGAGGAAGCTATCATCTCTCACCGAGGCCCGCGAATCTCGCCGCGTTCTCGATGATATCTGGGGTGGCGGAGATTTGATTACATACCTGCTTGAGCAGGGTCTTTGGAACTTCGCCACTCGCACAATCCAAATGGATTACGATGCTGGGATTGATCCTGACTTTGGCTATTCGCGCGGCTTTTCTAAACCTTCTGATTGGGTGCGTATTGTCGGTGTTTCTACTGATGAATATTTTAACAGCCCGCTATTGGAGTATACTGACGAGGCGGGGTATCTGTTTGCCGATGATGACACAATTTATATCAGGTATGTTTCTGATGATAGTTCATACGGCGGAGATTTGAGTCTTTGGCCCGAAAGTTTTTCAGAATATGCTAAGGCATATATGTCGTTCAAGGCATCTCCACGCTTAACACAAAACGAAACTAAGACCGAGTATTTTCGCAAACTTTCTAGCAAGTTGCTTCTGGATGCTAAGTCACGCGATGCTATGAATGATCCAACCGCATTTGCGCCAACAGGGTCTTGGGTAAATTCACGCTCAGGAAGTGGTCGCAAGCCAAGAAGGAATAGCAGCGGAAGCTGGCAGTTTTAATTAACGAGGTTCGCTGTGTCAAAAGCCATTGCATTAGTCCAGAGCTTTAATCGTGGCGTGATCTCTCCTCTAGCGCTTGCCCGCACCGATCTTCCGCGCACAGCTCTTTCGGCAGAAACCCAAACCAACTGGATGCCGCGTGTTTTAGGCAGCATGATGCTGCGACCCGGATCGAAGTATGTTGCATCATCCAGAAACGACGGTGCGGCCGTCCATATCCCGTTCGTGTTTGCCCTAGACGACCAAGCCATTATTGAGCTGACGACCGGCGCCATGCGTGTGTATGTCAACGACGCTGTTATCACGCGCCCGACCGTAACGACTGCCATTACGAACGGGACATTCACTACGGATTTGACGGGCTGGACGGACGTTGACGAATCTGGGGCAACGTCGGAGTGGTATAGCGATATGCTGTCGCTGGTCGGAACTCGGTATGCCGCAGCGATCCGCAGGCAGACCGTGCCCGTATCGGGCGGGAACTCCGGCATAGAACATGCCCTCGCCATCGACATCAATCAGGGGCCGGTTAC
>Ga0075472_10001105_pt1 | contig 10983 bp, 13 predicted proteins | sample DEB19_08_DNA_3_FD_77014 | JGI IMG/M metagenome (GOLD analysis project Ga0075472, IMG submission 77014) | Aqueous microbial communities from the Delaware River and Bay under freshwater to marine salinity gradient to study organic matter... | ecosystem: Environmental > Aquatic > Marine > Coastal ...
GTCGAATGCGACACCGGGCGAACTCATCGCGTAGCGGTACTTCACCCCGAGCTGCTTGAGGGCAGCGTTGATGGCCACCTGGCTTCGCGCCGAGACCTTCGGGAGGTTCCGGTACTTGGCCTGCGTGCTCGAGTACTTGTTCTTGTACCCGTTCGCGATCTGCTGGGCCTCGTCCAGTGCCGCCTTCTCGCGCCGTGCGCGTTCCTCACGGAGCAGGTCGACAAGGTCACCCTTGACGCTTGCCTGCAGTTCCTCGTACCGCTGCATCATCGACTCGGTCGCACCCTGGCGCTTCAGGACGTTCTCCGCCACGGCCTCGGCCTGCTTCTTCTTCTGTTCGAGCACCTTGCGCTTCTTCGTGAGCTCCGTGGCGACCGCATCGAGGGAGTCGGTGGTGAGGGCACCCTGGTTCAGCGCGATGGAGGTGAGCTGCTCTCGTTGGAGCGCATCCTGCAGTCCGCCGGTGCTGGCGAGCAGGTTCCCGAGGGTGCTCCCGTGGCCGCCGTTCATGAACTGGGTGACGGCAGAGAGGTAGAGGGTGCCCCGCATCTGGGACAACTTCGCCTCCGCGGCGGCGACGTCGGCGGTGGCGGCCTCGATCTCCTTCGTCAGTTGACCCTGTTCCTCGAGGGCCTGGGAGTAGTCCTCCCCCAATGAGTCCATCTGCTCGGTCAATTGCTCCAACTGGTCGGCAATGGCCGCTGCCTGGCGGCGCTTGTCGTCGATGGAGTCGGCCCTGGCGGGGTTGGCACTCGGTCCGACGGCCGTCACCGCGAGCACGGAGGCAATCAGCATCTGGCGCACACGGCGGCGCTGGGGGCGTCGGGTCTGGTCCATGACCCGTACGAGGGTAGTTCGCCGTTCCCGATGACGGTCGGCGAGGTCGTGTTTCACACGTTTTCCCGCCGATTCTCGCTCGATTCAGGCCGTTTCCGGCGCGATTATTCCCACTCGATCGTGCCCGGGGGTTTCGACGTGATGTCGTACACGACGCGGTTCACACCGGGCACCTCGTTCGTGATGCGGTTCGACATCTTCTCGAGCAGTTCGTACGGCAGTCGCACCCAGTCGGCCGTCATGGCATCGTCGCTGTTGACGGCCCGGATGATGATGGGGTGACCGTACGTGCGCTCGTCGCCCATGACGCCAACAGAGCGGATGTCGGCGAGAACGGCGAAGGCCTGCCAGATGTCGCGCTCGAGCCCGGCATCGCGGATCTCGTGGCGGACTATCTCGTCGGCGTGCTGCAGTGTCGCGACACGTTCTGGTGTGACCTCTCCGATGATGCGCACCCCGAGACCGGGGCCGGGGAACGGCTGGCGCCACACGATGTCGTCGCTGAGCCCGAGTTCGGTGCCCACCTTGCGCACCTCGTCCTTGAACAGGTCGCGCAACGGCTCGCACAACTCGAGCGTCATGTCGTCGGGGAGACCGCCGACGTTGTGGTGGCTCTTGATGACCGCGGCCGTGCCGTCGGCACCACCGCTCTCCACGATGTCGGGGTACAGGGTGCCCTGCACAAGGAACTTCGCGTCGGTGATGCCGCCGGTGTGCTCCTCGAAGATGCGCACGAACAACTCGCCGATTGCCTTGCGCTTCGCCTCGGGTTCCGTGACGCCCTTCAGCTTCTCGAAGAACCGGCTGCCGGCATCCACGTGGATGAGCTCGATGCCCATGCTGCGACGGAACGTCTCGACGACCTGCTCGCTCTCGCCACGGCGCATGAGACCCGTGTCCACGTACACGCACGTGAGCTGCGCACCGACGGCACGGTGGACGAGCGCCGCCGCGACGGACGAATCCACGCCGCCGCTGAGACCGCAGATGACGCGGTCGTTGCCGACCTGCTTCTTGACCGCCGCAATCTGGTCCTCCACGACCGATGCCATCGTCCAGTCACCCGAGCACCCCGCGACATCGAATAGGAAGTTGCGCAGCAACTGCTGGCCACCGACGGAGTGGACGACTTCCGGGTGGTACTGCACGCCGTAGACGGCGCGTGCATGGTTCTCGATGACGGCGTTCGGGGCATCAGGCGTGGTGGCCGTGACGACGAAGCCCTCGGGGACGACGCTGACGAAATCGAAGTGGCTCATCCAGACTGTGCGCGATGCTGAGGTGTCGCCCGCGTAAAGCCGGGACTGTGCGGCCGTGCGGGTGAGGGTGGAACGTCCGTACTCGCCGCGACCACCGCGGTCGACGGTGCCGCCCAGTTGCTGTGCGATCAACTGGCAGCCATAACAGATGCCGAGAACGGGTATCCCCAGTTCGTAGATCGCGGGGTCGAGCACCGGGGCTCCGGCGACATGGACGCTCTTCGGCCCGCCCGACAGGATGATCGCCTTCGGGTTCTTCGCCTGCACTTCCGCCGCCGTGATGCGGTGCGGGACGATCTCTGAGTACACGCTCGCCTCGCGAACCCGGCGGGCGATGAGCTGCGCGTACTGCGCGCCGAAATCCACCACGAGAACGGTGTCATGGAGGGAATCGGCGCTCATGATTTGTCCCACCCTAGTGGGCGTGTCACGATGGAGCCGTGGCCCGTTTCCGCACATCCATGATCGTTGCTTTGCTTTTTGTCATCTCCCCGGTCGCGATCCACGCTGTCGGTGCCGAACCCACCGGAAGTGCACCGCAAGCGACGACCGCCACCACGGACACCACCGTTCCCGCCGATTCCGTCACGGATTCCACCGCTGTGTGGCGGCTCGAGAACGACCCGTCCGAGTGCATCAACTCGAACCCCCGCCCGAACTGCGGGTACAAGCCCACCGATGCCGGTGAACGTGGCGGCGCACTGCAGGTGTCCCTCTTCTTCATCATGATGGGGGCAATTGCGGTCATCGGGACGGTGATCATCCGCAACATCATCAAGCGCGACCGCGCGATCGCGGCCGATCTCGCGCGCCGCGAGTCCGCTGCGGACCGCTGACCGCAGAACTACCGTTGCCGCGATGGGCGTTCTGTACATCCTCGTCAGTGGCGCCTGTTTCGGTGTTCTCCCCTGGTTCGCGCGGGTCGCGTATGCGCACGGTGCCGACCCGTTCGGGATGCTCGCCGCACGGTTCACCATTGCCGGCCTGATCCTGTTCGTCGTCCGCGCCGCGAGAATGCGCCGCGCACCCTGGCCGTCGCGGACACTCTTCGTCCAACTGTTCCTGCTCGGGGCCGTCGGCTACGCACCACAGGCCACCTTCTTCTTCAACGGGGTGAGGCGCATCGACACCAGCCTGGCGACCGTCATCTTCTACACGTACCCCGTGCTCGTCGTCATCGCCAGTTGGCTGGTCTTCAGGCACCGACCGTCGCGCACGACGACACTGTGCCTGACAGTCGCCGTTCTCGGTGCGGTCCTGACGGCCGGTCAGGTCGGTGCGGGGAGTGCGGCCGGGGTGGTCTTCATGTTCGCGGCAGCGTGTTGGTACACCGGGTACATCCTGGTGAGCAGCAAGGTGGTGCAGAAGGTCGATTCGTTCACGTCGATCACCGTCGTCATGTTCGGTGCATCGGCCGCCCACATCCTGATCCTTGCCCTGACGAACTCACACCTGCCCTCCGACGGGAAGGGATGGTTGGCGACACTCGGTGCGGCGTTCTTCTCCACCGTCATCGCGATGGGTTTCTTCTTCGCCGGCGTGAGGATCGTCGGTCCGGGGGAAGCAGCGGTGCTCAGCACCATCGAGCCGGTCGTGTCGATCGTGGTGGGTGTCACCGCGCTGCACGAATCACTCGGCATCGTGCGAGTCACCGGAGCGGCGATGGTGCTCGCCAGCGTCGCCGTGCTTGCCCGTTCGGCGGGCATGTCCGGCGACGTCGCAGGTCAGCGGTACTCGGAGAGGTAGTTCTCCACGGCAGCGAGCATGTCGCCGTACGCATGCTCGGCCATCTCGGTGCGGGCCGATTCCCACCACGTCACACGCATGGCGAGAACGGTGAGGAACGCGAGGATTGCGGCATCCGTGAGCGCAACGTGGCTCAGCTTCCAAGGGTCGGAGAAGCTGTTGCCCGGGTTCGTCTGCCAGAACCACAGGAAGTTCGCGCTGGGCTGCTGGTTCTGCAGGAAGAGCGCGAACGGCCCGATGACCTGCGAGAGCGACAGCCACGTGAGCAGGATGGGCAGGAAGAGCGCACCCGCGCGCACGACCAGCAACAACCGTGGACCCTGCGTGCGGAACGGGATCATCTGGTCGACGTTCGTGCGGGCCCACTTCTGCTGGTTCTGGCCGGCCACGAGGTCGTCGATGAACAGTTGAGTGGACGGACTGATGCGGCCGCCCTGGCGGGACACCTTCACCCAGTTGTTCACCGCTTCGACGGCTGCGGCATGGGATCCTGACGTGCTCATTTCTTCCTCTTCATCACTTCGTGCAGTCTTCGCTGAGCTTCTGACCACTGAACAACAAATACGTCACCATCAGGTACGAACCGGCTCCGCCGACGTTCGTCTGTTGGCCGTTGACCGATGCAGACCGTGCACCCGCCGTTCGCATCTCCACCTCTGCGAGCAGGGGCGACGCCTTGCGCAACTGGGGCAGGATGGACTTTGCCCGTCCGTCGCCGTCCCCGGGGGATTCGTTTCCGTTGAACCCGCCCATCACGATGACGAGCCCCGGCTTTGCCTGGTCCGCCGTCCACCCGCGCTTCTGCAGTTCCTCGGTGATCGCGATCTCGATCTGCGGACCGGCTTTTGCGACGTTCGCCGGCACGCGCACGGGGAACTCGACGCAGCTCAACTGGAACGTGGCCGGTGCAGTGGTCTGCGAGGCGGACCCCTGCGGGGCGGAAGCAGTGATGACGGCCGAGCCGAGTCCGACGACCATCAACGCAAGGAACAGGTCGGCATAGATCCAGCCCGCGCCGTCCTCCTGCTGGGCCTTCCGCCCGAAACCGAATCGTCTAGCCATGACGCAGTCCTGTGCTCTGCCACGACGACGAATTCATTTGGGCGAGAGTACTGACCGCACGCCCGACCCGGTCAATCGATTGCCTTGCCTCACAGGGTCCAACTCGTCTGTGAGAGTCCATGACTGTTGACGGTAGCATCTGGTGCTGAAGAGACGAAACCATCCACGGAAATAGAGTGTGCACGTGCCGCCGACCAAGAAAATGACCGTGAAGACGAAGCGCCGGTCCCCCATCACGCGCGCCGAGGGCGAGCGCCGGTTGATCGATGCCTCCATCCAGTTGCTGCTCGAGAAGCCGTTCAAGGACGTGGGCGTCCGCGACATCGCACTTCGTGCGGATGTGAACCACGGGTTCGTGCACACGTGGTTCGGCTCCAAGGAGGACCTGTTCATCGCCGCCCTCAAGCAGGTGCTCAACACGCTGGGCGACAGGGTGACCGCGATGCCGAACGCCCAGATGCTGGCCGTTCCGTTCGACCCGTACACCCAACTGGCGATCAAGCTCACGACCTGGTTGAAGCTCGAGGGGGTCGACCTGAAGTCCGCGTTCCCCACGCACCCCGTGAACGATGCGCTCGCCGACCGCTACGAGAACCAGCTCGGCATGAAACCCGACGTGGCCACCACCGCGGCCCGCCAGGCCGTCTCCTTCATCATGGCGGCTGTCATGTTCGGTGACATGTTCGATGTCGACGGCCCGGATGACCTGGCCCAGATGCTGGAACAGTGGAGCTACACCATCGGGTTGTTGGTCAAGTACCCACCCGCATAGCCTGACGACGTCCGGTCCAGGCCGGGCGACACATACAAAACACCCCTTGCAGGGTTTGGGTGCAAGTCCCGACCGGCGGTTACAGCCCGCGAACCCCGTCACCTCGGTGGCGGGGCCGACTCAGTGGAATTCTGAGGCCGACGGTAAGAGTCCGGATGGGAGCAAGGAACAACTTCATGGAACAACATCGGGCGTACACACGCCGCGATGCCGACGACGCGGCGCTCATGCGCCGTGCCATCGGCATTGCCGAGTCGGCGCAACTTCGCGCGCGGCCGAACCCGTGGGTCGGGGCCGTTGTCGTGTGTGTCGATGGAACCGTGTTCGAGGGCTCGACCTCTGCCCCGGGCGGACCCCATGCCGAGATCGTCGCCTTGAACGCCGCGCGCGATGCCGGCGCCCTGCTCACCGGGGCCACGGTGTATTCCACTCTCGAACCCTGCAGCCACACCGGCCGCACCGGACCGTGTGCCGATGCGCTGGTCGAAGCAGGAGTGTCCCGTGTCGTCGTGGGAATCGTGGACCCGGACCCCAAGGTCAGCGGCAAGGGAATCGACCGCCTCGCTGCGGCCGGGATCGAAGTAGAGACCGGCGTTCTCGCCGAAGAGGTTCGCGAACAACTCGCCCCCTACATCCACCACCGCACGACGGGACGGCCGTTCGTCATGCTGAAGATGGCCACCACGCTCGATGCGAGGACGTCGATCCCCCGAGGCGAACGCTGGATCACGGGCGAGACGGCCCGAACACGCGTGCACCAACTCCGGGCGGAGAGCGACGCCATCGTCGTCGGAGCAGGCACCATTGCGACCGACGACCCGGAACTGACAGTCCGACACGTCGACGGCCCGTCGCCCCGTCGGATCGTGATGACGCGCACGGGCGCCGTGCCTGCGGGTGCGAAGGTGCAACCGTGCACCGTCTGGCGCGGCGGAATCGAACCGTTGCTCGACGAACTCGGGGCCGACGGGGTCATCCAGTTGATGGTGGAGGGCGGTCCCACGCTCGCGGGTGCCTTCCACGAAGCCGGCCTCGTCAACCGCTACGTCTTCCACGTCGCCCCGGTCATTGCGGGCGACGACCGTGCGGCCGGCGTCTTCTCCATCGCACCCGACGAGCGCGACCATGCGCTGCTCGACACTCATCTCGTCTCCGCCACCGTGCTGGGTGACGACCTCGAACTCATCCTCGAACCCCTGAAGGAGACAGCAGCATGAACGAAGAAAAGTTCGCACCGATCGAAGAAGTGGTGGCCGCGATCGGCCGCGGTGAGCTCGTGGTGATGGTCGACGACGAGGACCGCGAGAACGAGGGCGACCTCATCATGGCGGCGCAGTTCGCCAGCGCCGAGAAGCTCGCGTTCATCGTTCGCTACTCGAGCGGCGTGGTGTGCGCGCCGATGACGAACGAGCGCGCCGACGACCTGCGCCTGCCGTTGATGGTGGAGCAGAACACCGAGAGCCAGCGCACGGCCTTCACCGACACCGTTGACCTCATGGAAGGCATCACCACCGGCATCAGCGCGGCAGACCGCGCCGCGACCCTGCGTGCTCTCGCCGACCAGAAGCACACGTTCTCGTCGTTCGCTCGTCCCGGGCACATCTTCCCGCTGCGCGCACGAAACGGCGGGGTGCTGAAGCGCGCCGGCCACACCGAGGCCTCCGTCGACCTCGCCCGCCTCGCCGGATGCGAACCCGTGGGCGTGATCTGCGAGATCCAGAACGACGACGGCACCATGATGCGCCTTCCCGACCTGCGCAAGTTCTGCAGGGAGCACGGCCTGCTGCTCTCCTCGATCGCCGAGCTGATCGAGTACCGACGCCACAACGAGCGTCTTGTCGAGCGCATGGGTGAGGCAAAGGTGCCGACAGAGTTCGGCGAGTTCACCTGCGTTGCCTTCCGCAGCACCATCGACCAGGTGGAGCACCTCGCATTCGTGAAGGGCGACGTCTCCACCGCGGAGCCCGTGCTCGTGCGCGTGCACAGCGAATGCCTGACGGGCGACGTGTTCGCATCGCGTCGCTGTGACTGCGGCCCGCAGCTGGCAACGGCCATGGAGATGGTGTCGCGTGAGGGTCGCGGTGTCATCGTGTACCTGCGCGGCCACGAGGGACGCGGCATCGGCATCGGCCACAAGATCCGCGCGTACTCACTGCAGGACCAGGGCATGGACACGGTCGACGCGAACCTCGAGCTGGGTCTCCCGGTGGACAGCCGCGAGTACGGCATCGGTGCGCAGATCCTGGCCGACCTCGGCGCGCACAAACTGCGCCTCATGACGAACAACCCGGCGAAGTACGGCGGCCTCGGTGGCTACAACCTGGAAGTCGTGGAGCGAGTGCCCCTGAACACCGTCCCGACCCCGGAGAACGAGGCCTACCTGCGCACGAAGCGCGAGCGCATGGGCCACCTCATCGACCTCGACCCGAAGAAGCAGGAGACGAAGTGACACGAGCAGGCTCAAGCGGCGCGGCGACGCCCGACATCGACGGCACGGGACTGCGCATCGGCATCATCGCCGCGCGCTTCAACGACCACATCGTGGTGCCCTTGCGCGACGGGGCGCGACGTGCTCTCGCAAGCGCGGGGGTCGCGGACGCCGACATCCTGGAGGCATGGGTGCCGGGTGCGTTCGAACTGCCACTTGCCGCCAAGGCACTCGCCGAGACCGGCAAGGTTGATGCGGTGATCTGTCTCGGCACGGTCATCCGTGGCGACACCCCGCACTTCGACTACGTGTGCGGCGAGGCCGCCCGCGGCATCCAGCAGGCACAACTCGACACGGGTGTGCCGGTGATGTTCGGGGTGCTGACGGTGAACACCGAGCAGCAGGCTCTCGACCGCGTCCAGGGTGTAGTCATGACGAACAAGGGCGAGGAAGCAGCCGAGGGCGCCGTGGAGATGGCCGTCCTGCTGAAGTGCCTCCGCGGCTGAGGGTTCCGCGGGCACAGAATGAGCGCACACAAGTGGTCCCGAAAGGGGGCCATCGTGTCCATCATCGGAAGCCTTCTCGTCGGCATCGCCCTGACCTTCAACATCTTCGGCAACCAACCCACCGCCTTCGAGAAGACATCCACATGGGTGTTCTCCACTCCCCTGCGTGAGTTCATCGCCGCCGCGAACGACCCGAGGCACGACAGACAGCTCGTGTGGGAGAGCGACAAGTGCTCCGCCCCGGTTCTCGGCAGTGCGGGCAAGACCTACGACTTCACCGACGCATGCAGGCGGCACGATTTCGGGTACCGCAACTTCAGCCGCATAGACGGCGGGAAGAAGTGGACAAAGTCCCTGCGGGAGCGCGTGGACAGGCGGTTCCTCACCGACATGAGGGACAGCTGCGCGGCACGCAAGACGATCGAGCGCGCAGCCTGCCGCACGTGGGCCGACCTGTACTACACGGCAGTGCGTCAGTACGGCGGCCCGTAAACGCAAGGAATCAGGCGGTGAGGATGTCGAGCAACTGGTGCAGCATCCTGCCGGTGGCACCCCACACCGTGTCACCCTCGATCTCGAAGAAGTGGATGTCGACTTCGTTGCCGTTCCTGTGCCACTGCTCGCGGCGGTACGTGTCGTGGTGGGCAAGCTCGATCAACGGTACGTGCACGATGCGGTCCACCTCGGCGAGATTCGGGACGAGCTGCGGCATCGACTCGACAGTCGCGACGATGGGGTGGATGCGGCTGCGGTTCATCATCGTGCTGAGTCCGTCGAGTTCGCCCACGTAGCTCACGAATGAAGGCGCAAGACCGACCTCCTCATGTGCCTCGCGCAGGGCGGCGTCGATGATCGACTCCCCTTCGTCCACGCGCCCGCCCGGGAAAGACATCTCGCCCTTGTGGCTGCTCAGTTCCTTCGTGCGGCGCGTCAACACGACGCTCGGTCCGTCGGCAGTGTCGTGCAGCGCGATCAAGACCGCGGACGAACGGGCAGAACCCGCGATCTCCTCCGGGACGAACGTGGGAATGTGCAGCGCGGGGACACGGCCTGCGACACGTTGCGCGAGAGCGTCGGTCAACTTCGTGAACGAAGTGAGCGGGGACAGGTCACGGTCGGACCACGGTGACGAATCAACCAGGCGCCACTTTTCCGGGCGGGGAATGTGCTGTTCTCCCCCGCGCGCCATTGCGGAGAAATTACTTCGCGGTGGGCGTCCAGCCCGATGCCTTCAGCTCGGCGAGGATCTCGGCGAGCCCGGCGGTCTTCAGGTTCGCGAGCACGCGGCCGGGCATCTCCTCGCCCTTTTCCCATGCTTCCCATGCGGTGAGCAACTTGTTGAGATCAGGTGCGGGTCTCTCGAATGCCATGCCCGAAGCGTACCGACATGAACGTCAAGACGGCTGCGGCGCCGAGCAACGACAGCCTGGTGGCGGCGCTGGTGTCCATCCCCACGGCGACGGCAACGGCTGCAATCGAGAGGGCAACATCGACCACGCGGTGCGCTGTCGTGGGGAACACACGGAACGCGGCGAGAGGACCGTCGAACATCGCGGTGCTCGCGATCACGATCACGGCCGCAACCGCAAGGACGGCCTGGTCACCCGAGCGCACCGCCGCGCTGGCGAGAGCGAAACCCACGGCGTAGTCCACCGCCTGGTGCACGACGGGACGGCGCAGGAGTGACTTCACAACCGCAAACCTAGGGCCGAACCGACCGGGAAAAGATTGATGGCCCGGTCCATCGGACCGGGCCATCAACGGGAGGCAAAGGGTTCAACCGAACCCCCGGGGGATCTATTCCCGGCTCCCGGAATTTCTTCCTGGGCCGGGGAAACCCCCTGTTTTGCTACATCATCCCCATTCCGCCGGGCATGCCACCGCCGCCCATCGGAGCCGGGTTCTTCTCGGGCTTGTCGGCCACGAGGCACTCGGTGGTCAGCACCAGGGCCGCGATGGAGGCCGCGTTCTGCAGGGCAGCGCGGGTGACCTTGGCGGGATCGATGATGCCGGCCTTGACCATGTCCACGTACTCGCCGGTTGCCGCGTTGAGACCGGTGGAACCGGTCTCGGACTCGACACGCTGGACCACGACGGAGCCCTCGAGGCCCGCGTTGTCGGCGATGTGCTTGGCCGGTGCGACGAGTGCGTCATACACGGTGCGTGCACCGGTTGCCTCGTCACCCGTGAGCGACTCGACGACCGAGAGGACCGAGGCGCGCGAGCGCAGGAGTGCGGTGCCGCCGCCGGCGACCACGCCTTCCTCGATCGCCGCACGGGTTGCCGTGATGGCGTCCTCGATGCGGTGCTTCTTCTCCTTCAACTCGACCTCGGTTGCCGCACCCACCTTGATGAGCGCGACGCCGCCGGCGA
>Ga0075472_10001106_pt1 | contig 10974 bp, 19 predicted proteins | sample DEB19_08_DNA_3_FD_77014 | JGI IMG/M metagenome (GOLD analysis project Ga0075472, IMG submission 77014) | Aqueous microbial communities from the Delaware River and Bay under freshwater to marine salinity gradient to study organic matter... | ecosystem: Environmental > Aquatic > Marine > Coastal ...
ATGAGCTATCTCTTTGCCCCACGTCCTGACCGATTGCCCGGCTGTTGCCGCTGTGGCACGGCCATTGAGCTGTACTATCACGGGGGCAAGACGATCAGCGGCCCCCCGGTGATTGTGACCACTGAGGGGTGGCTCGCGGTGTGTGAAGCGTGCTATGCGCGGTGTTTGCAAGAGACCGGCTCGCCTGAAAGATGAGTAACTTGACAAACATAGATGACAAGCGTATCTACACAAACGATGTTTGCTGATCCCAGCACAGCTGGCCGCCAATCTGCGATTGCTCGCGGGGTGATTGGTAATTCAGCGTGGGGCCGCTCCATGCTGCTGAAACGGTGTCAGCAAGCCCACATTGGCCGCAAAGCCCAACGCTACTACATCCTCTTACGCAAGAAACTAGGCCTTCCTAAAAATACCCCGATCAAGACAGACGCCTGGCGCTATTGGGACGGTAACCCGGAGACCGTATGAGTGCGGAAGCATGGCTGATCCTGCTGCTAATTCATGCAACAACGTGGCTGTTGATCGGCGTGGCGTGGTTCAGCCTGGATCAGAAGCTCTCCGTCCTGCTCAGCCTCAAAAGCCAAAAGGTCAGCGGCGGGTACGAACCGATGCCGGAGATGTTCGTGCTGACGGATCAGGAAGCGTGGCAGGCCGAACAGACGATGGAACAGGAAAGCCGGGACCGCTCAGCACAGCTCAAACACTCCGGGCGGAACTTCAGCGCAGCCCGTTAGATACCACGTTCTGGTTGAAAGTGGCGGAGGTGGTGTTGAATCAATCATCCGAACTCACCCAGGAATCGGTGTCCATGCTCGCCACCTGTAGCGATCAAGCGAATAAATCCAAACTCATGGGCGCAAAGGGGATCGGTGAAGCTGATCCCTTGGCCGTCATTCGTGAACGCCTCACCTCTATTTTCGGGAAGGAGTAACCATGCCAAAGGAATTGTATATCAAGAACAAGGATGTGGACCGCACGGCAGATGATTTTGACCTGATGCAGACGCCCATGGGGTTGAATGCCAAACAGGCGCAGCTGGCTGACACGCGACTCCCCACGCAATCCATGGGGCCGAGTGAGTACGACGGCACCACGAACATTGAGGCGGACAGCAACTAGCATGTGCGAGGTGGAATACCGCCTGTTGTGGTTTGTGATCGGGGCCGCATGCGGCATGATCCTGTTGCCGAGCGTGCTGCTCGCGTTCATGTGGGTGGCGAACGAACTCCATGAGGCCAAGCATGGCCGTCGCTGACGACTATCTCAAGCTGATTCAGTCCTTCACCATTCGCTCACGCGAGGGGGATCTCATTCCCTTTCGCCTTAATTCCGCGCAGCGCCTGGTGTGGGACCAATACTTCGCGCCTCGCCTCAACGCCAAGCAACGCCTCTGGTTTGTGATCCTGAAAGCTCGCCGTGAAGGGATCAGCACGCTGATTGAAGCCTTGATCCTGGCCCGTTCCATCCTGGCTGATGGCGTACGGGCGCGGGTGATTGCCTCAGCCAGCGACAACACGACGGAAATCTGGACCATGGCCAAGACCATGTGGGAAGAATCCTGGGTCGCGCCCATGGGCAGCAAAGTGGCCCAGACGCTGATCTTTGGGCGCTCACGGATTGACGTGCAAACCGCCGGCAGTCCCAACGCGGCACGCGGCCTGGATATCACGCTGCTGCATGGCTCAGAAGTGGCCACCTGGCCCAAGCCGGAAACGTGGATGGCCACGATGCAGTGCTTGCCGGATCACGATGAGACCATGTGCTTTCTGGAATCCACGGCCAACGGCAAAGCGGGTCAAGGCGCACTGTTCCATAAGGAATGGACCAGAGCGGAGAAGGGTGAATCCGACTTTACCCCGATCTTTCTGCCCTGGTTTGCGCTGGACGAATACACGATGGACGGCGTGGACCTGGGCGATCTGGATGAGGAAGAACAGGCGCTCATCAAGGCCTATGGCCTGTCAGACGGGCAACTGCGCTGGCGGCGGGGCACGATTCGCAACAAGTGCGAAGGAGATGTTGAGAAGTTTCATCAAGAATACCCCAGCACGGCAGAAGAAGCGTTTGTGCAGTCGGGACGGCCTTTCTTCACGACGGTGCAATTGCTCCCGTACTGGAAGCAGGTCAAGAAGGGCACGCGCTATACGGTGTTGCCGAGCGGCAAATGGATCAAGGACAGCCGTGGACCGTGGGAAGTGTTTGTCGAACCGATACCCGGCAAGCAGTACGGGCTTGGCGCGGACTCTTCCATGGGCCTGACGGATAACGAGAATGACGACACGCATTCGCTGTCCACCGGCTGCTTGCTCGATTGGGACAGCCTTGAGGTGGTGGCGACCTACGAAGCCTCAGCCGCGCCTCACCTCCAAGCCCGTGACCTGGTGGGCATGGCCAAGAGTTACAACAACGCGCTGATCTGTCCCGAAGTGCAGGCCAATAGCGGCGGCGGCGGGGTGGAACTGCTCATTTTCATTCAAGAGCTGGACTACTGGCACATTCACGGCTGGAAGCAGGCGGACAAGGCGAAGAACCGCCATGACTATCACACGCTCGGCTGGGCCACGAATGCCAAGACCAGGCCGCGCATGCTGTCCCGCATTCGTGAGGTCATCACCGAACAGTCCGTCACGATCTACAGCGAACGCCTGCTGAAGCAATTGGCCAATTTTGGCATGAGTGATGCTGACAGATGGGAAGCACTGCACGGCCATGATGACTTGCTCTTTGCGTTTGGCATTGCGCTGGTCAGCCGCACCGAAAACTTTATGCCGGTGCCAGCGAACGGGCCTGATGCGGATCTGGACTGGAAGCGCGAAGGCATTATCAGCCGATCAGAACCGAACACGGCGCGGGCCTGGTTGGAGCAGCGCCGAAACACGCAAAACGAGTACGAACCCAGCTACTTGGAGATGTGATGGCCAAAACCGTTGTCTGTCAAAACCCGCAATGCCCTCGCTATCATCAGCCGATGACCTATACCGGCAAAGAGTATGAGCACGTCTGGCAGTTCTATTGCGACGATCACAAAGCAGAGCCGAAAGGCTGCGGCAATTATCGCATCGTGACCAAGGATAAAGTGGGCGGCACCTTTGGCAGCGGAGCCAAGTCGATCAACAGTAATAAATACATCGGGAGAGGCGTATGAGCAGCCTGATTCAGCCGCCCACGATCATCATTGACAAGAGCATCGTGGAGGACGTGGCGAAGCTCCAGATTGAAAACGGCGACATCATGCTCGTGCGCTGCCCTCAGGGCACCAAGGACGACGAAGCACAGCTGATCGTGAAGTCCTTTCGCCGTTGGACGCAGGAATGCGGCTTTCCCGGTATTCGCATCCTCTGCGTGCTGGGTGAGACACAAGTGAGTCAACTCGATGAAGCGCGGATGCTGTCGTATGGATGGGTCCGAGACAAGGGGTACACGAAATGCCAGTCATGAGCAAAGAGAACCGCAGCGTGCTGCAAAAACAGGAGACCGAACCGAGCTATGTGAATCCCTGCCAGTGTGCGGAATGCGTCATTGTGGTGGAAGGCAAGACGGTCCAGCGGCCTGGCTATCCGCACTGGTGGTGCGATACGTGCGGCAAAGGCCCGTTCAACAGCAAGGAAGGCCAGCGCCCCGTCTATCGCCGCAACGTGAGTGACGGCAACGGCAACCTGACCGGCATCCGCTTTAGCTGCTCTGGGGCCTGTGCCAATGGTGAGCAGATCAGCAAAACGGAAGCGGCCAAGCAGGCCGCGCAGCGCCGGGGCGATATGGAGACCGTGAAGGAATTGCGCCTGGAAATTGACGAACTGAAAAAGCAAATGGCCGAGAAGCCGAAAGAAGTAGTCAAGGAAGTGTTCTGGCCAGGCGCGAAGGGATAAACCATGCCGATTGACGAACTGACCCGCGCACAACAAGCCCCCGCGATCATCACGCCGGATGCGTCCGGTGAACTGGTCCGCTGGGTGCTGAACCTCCAAGAGGAAGCGGCCAAGCGCAAGAAAAAGGACGCCAACGAAGAGCGGTGGAAGGATTGGGAACAGGGCTGGTGGGGCGAGAACCATTGGCCCAGCACCATGCCGAGCTATAAAGCCTCGGTGGTGGTGAATACCGGCAAAACGCGCTCGATGCAGGAGATCAGCGACCTCACCGAGCAGCCGATGAAGATCTTCGTCACGAAAGATCCCCAGAACGGCGAACGCGATGAGATGGTGGAGAAGGCCATTCAAGCGTACTGGTCACGCAGCTTCATGGACTATCAGGTGATGCAGGCCTGCTATCACGCCTGGGTGCTGCCGTGCGGCTTTATCGGCACATTCTGGGATAAGGACAAGGACAACGGCGCGGGGCAGATTGATTGCAAATCATTGCATCCGAACACGGTATTCCCTGACCCCGATGCACATGATGATGAGTCCTGGCGCTATGTGAATCTGTTGCAGGTCATGGACGTGACGGAGATCCGGCGCTTGTGGCCGCTCACTGGGGCCACCGTGAGACCAGACGACGACTACAGCGTGAAGCAAGGGTCCACGCTCTGGAACAAGATGAGTTCAGTCATGGGTGGGGGCTTCAGCAAGTACCTTGGCCCGCTCTATGACAAGGGCATGAACGGCGTGCAGTCACAGGGCTATCTCAAGGCTCGCGCTGCCGTCATTTCCTGCTGGGTGTATGACGATGAGACCGAAGAAACGATTGAAGAGATCAGCAACCCCACCACGGGGGAACGCTCGCTGTCCTCGCGTATTCGCAAGAAGTACCCCAACGGGCGCTTGATTCAAGTCGCGAACGATACGCTCCTGTATGACGGCCCCAACCCCTACTGGGGGCGCTTTCCCATCACGCGGGTCTCACTCCAACTGCATGACGGCTTTTGGCCACCGGTCAGTTGCTATGGCGATGTGTTTGAACTCTACAAGGCGGGCAATAAGCTGGACAGCGCTGTGATTGAAAACGCCATGCGCTTGAACTGTGGCAAGGTCATTGCCGATGCCAACAGCGGGATTAAGCCAGGGCGCTATACGAATAGCCCGGCAGAAGTGCTGCTCAAGACGCCAGGGACCAACGTGAACATCGTCTATCCGCCGGCTATGCCGCCCGATATGGTGAATGCGGGAGCACGCATGCGCCAGTACGCCGATGAAGTGCAGGGCTTTCCGTCCTCCCGTACCGGCATGGGCCAAGGCGGGAACGTGGCGGCTGAATTGGTGGAGACCGAAATCGGCCAGGCGCAGGGCTTGTCACGGTTGCGAGGCCGCTTGCTGCATATGAGCGTCGAAAAGGTGGTGCAGCAGATTATGTTGCGCATGGCGCAGTTCTACCGCACGCCGCGCATGATCCCGCATATCAGCGGTGAGAAATGGAGTCCGGTGCAGTGGGACCCGTCCATGATGGGCGATCAGAAGGACTACCTCGCGCATGTCGATCCGTCGTCCTTTGCCATTAAGTCCAAGACCATGTTGCAACGGTTGTATCTACAGCTCGCGCAGCTGGGCAAGATGCCGGATCGGGACTTGCTCAAGTGTTTGGACATTCCCGACGCCGATGCAGTGGCAGGACGGCTGGAAGAGCAATTGAAACTGGCGGCAGAGGCACGGATGCGACCGAAACGGGAGGCAGTCTAGCATGAGCAATGGCGGATCAGCACAAGTGAGTTTGTCTGACGTGGAAATCCTGAACCGGCAACCGTTGGGCGATCAGTGGATTCAGGTGCGAGGACTGATTCATAAGCGCCTGGTGTCGGTGGATGTGCCCAAAGCGCGGCTCTTTGGCTTGGATGACCGGCAGAGTGAGGATCAAATGAAGAGGGCGCTGCGTGCAGCGTTGCCCTATGCTCGTGAGTGACGTCTTGCAGCAGATGCCCCAGACCCTCGTGGACGATCTCGCGTCTTTTTTGACGCAGCAGGGCTATTCGTCCTTGACAATCAATGTGTGTGAGAATAAAGTCAGCCTTGATTTCAGAAAAACTGAACGGAGAACCGCGCGACTCAGTATTGATGACTAGATACTAACAGCAGCGGACCACCGTGCACCCCACGACCCGTCTTGATGGCTCACTGAGCCGTTGGGACGGGTTTTTTGTTGTCTAACCAGGAGGAGTATATGAGCGAAACACGCGGCGGCGTCATGCAGAGTCCGTTAGCTTCCAACGGTACGAAGGAAATGGAAACCAAGAAGAGCCAGGGCAAAGTAGACGGCACGCCCGATCATAAGGGCACACCGGACCCGCTCGGCTATATCAAGGGCGCGACGAAGTAAGGAGGCGCGATGCTGCCTCCTTCAATCATGCCGCAAATGGCCGGGAACAATGCACCCGGCATGGGCCCGTCCCCGATGGGCGGACCCTCGCCGGAGATGTTGCAAGCCCTCCAAGGCATGCAGCAAGCGCCAGGGATGGAACGGGTCAAAGAGGCGTTGGAAACAGCGTCCAACTCCGTGGGCCTGGCGTTGCAGACCGTCTATCAACTCAGTCCCAGAGCCAGCGTGAAGCTGGCCACCGCGTTGAAGGACATTCAGTCAGCGCGGGACATCCTCTACCAGAACCAGGACGCCGCGCCCGGCATGCAATCGCAGGCCATGGGCGGGTCACCCCCGGATCTCGGTGGCGGACTCACACCCAGCCCGATGTCTGCCATGGGCGGACGGGGCTTTTAACAGCCATGACCCTGACGGGAATCCTCACGGATGACCCCGGCAGCAATGGAAGGAGGGCGACATGCCCAGTTTGAAAGAGATTTACAGCGACAAGGCCACGTACCCCGACACGATGGAAATTGACCTCGGCAACGGCGTCAAAACCTCCCTCAAAGAGTGGCGGAACGAACTCGGCCCCAAAGCGGAGTTTACCCAGCATACGCAACAGCTGGCGGAGTCCAAGCGGCAGACGGAAGCTCAATTGGCCCAGGCGCAACAGCAACTCGCCAACGCGCTGGCCATGACCGGGCAGAATCCGAACCATGCCACTGGCTCACGCGGCAAGCTGGATGAGTATGCCAGAGACCCGTTGTTTGCTCCCTTGGTGGAGACGATCAACGAACTGAAGAGCGAACTGTCGCAGGCCAAGCAGGTACTTGGCCAGCATGAGAATCAATACTGGATCGGCCAGCACATGAAGGCGATCAGTGACATCCAAGCCCGCGATCCGGAGTTCAAAGATCCGGCGCGGATCAACGAATTGACCACACGGGCGATGCAATTGCAAAACCCCAACCTGGACCACGTCCATCAGATCATGACGCGGGATCGGGACATTCAGCGGGCGAGCGAGAAAGCGTCCAGAGAGGCCTACGAACGCGGGAAAGCGGAGGCGAATCTGCCGCGCATTCCCACCGGCATGCGGAGTATTCCCAAGCCGGAAGCGAACGTGCCTGGCACCTTTGGCCGTGACTCGGAAGCTGCCGCAATGAGTGACCCGGAACTCGCCAAGGCAATGATGGGCGAGGCCTAGAGAAAGCGAGACCCTATGGCAGCCGGAGGCATTGGCAGTCAGCTCAGTCAACCACCTGTCGCACTCATCAACACCGCGAACGCCTTTACGAAGAAGTACTTTGCGCCGACCTTGGCCGATTCCATCTTCCGTCCGTCCCCGCCCTGGTGGCGGATGGTCCGCATGGGCCAGGAAATCAAGGGCGGCGGGGCCATCGTGTGGCCGGTGGTGTCCACCGAAGAAACCACGGGCGGTGCGTACTACGGGGCGCAGCTGCTTGATACGTCCGCCAGTGATTCCGCGCAGCCCGCGGAATTGCAGTGGAAGTTTTACTACGAGTCCATCGTCATTCCCTACACCGACTATCTGTTGAATAGCGGCGTGGGTGAAGCGGTGCCGCTCATTCGCGCCAAGGAAGAGATTGCGATGGGGAGTCTCTTACAGAAACTCTCCCGCGCCGTCTATGCCGTGTCGCCGAACAACACGTCAGATGACCTGGATTCGTTGCCGTCAGCCCTCGCGGCCTCTGGCACGTATGCGGGCATCACGATCAGCTCACCCTGGATCTGCGGTGGCGCTGGTGCAGGCGGGCCTTCCTCTGGTGGCGCGGTCTCGCTGGCCAACATGATGGCGGATTATGGTTCAGCCACCTTCGGGAACGAAGAGCCGGACACGATCACCACCACGAACGGCGGCTGGAATGCGTTCTGGACGCTCATGCAGAGCAATCAGCGCTTTATCTACGACGAAGAGACGACACGGGCGGGCTTCAAGACTCACCTGATGTTTAATAACGCCGTGGTGTTGCGCGATCAGTTCGTGCCGTCCGGTGAGATGTACATGCTCACCACGAAGTACTGTGCCCCGGTGTTCAATCCGGCGGACTACTTCACGGTGGAGCCGTTCGTCAGACCGACGAATCAACGGGTCATCGTCAGTCAGATATTCCTGATGATGAACCTCAGACTGTTGACCTTGCGTCAGCATAACCGGCGCACGGGCATCACGAACGCCTAACGGGAAAGGAGCACACCATGGCATTCGCAATGGGTGGATGGTGCCGCGACCTGCAACCCGCAGGCGTCATCAACGGCATCCCAGGGAACCACGTAGAATTGGCCGATCAGACCGGCACCACGGCGACGCAGACGCTCGCCAGCGCGGGCAAGTTCTTCCGCGCCGTGGTCTACATCAAGGGCTATACGGCGGGCGGGTCTACGACGTTCTGGTTGCAGGCGTCGGATTCCGCCACGTTCGCCGCCTCGAGCACGCAGAACATCGGAGGCAAAACGATCTCCGGGTCTGCTGGCTCGTACAGTTTCATCATCGAAGGGTTTGCGCCGAATGCGTCAGACGGCGGGTTGTCCTATTCCCGTCTGCTTGTGATGCCTGCGTCAGGCTACACATACGATTGCATTCTGGACGCCCTCTAGAAAGGAGAGACCATGGCGCTCCAAATCGGGGCCTGGTGCCGGGATCTCCAACCGAAAGGGGCGATCTGCGGCGTGCCAGGCAATCACTTCGAGCTGGCCGATCAGGGCAGCACCACCGTCACGATGAGCACGCTGGCGATCCCAGCGAAGTTCTTTCGGGCGGTGGTGTATGTCAAAGGCTACCTGACCAACGGCAGCGTGACGTTCTGGCTGCAAGCGTCAGATGCGGCGACTTCCACGGCAGGGCAGACCATCAACATTGATGGGCATACCATCCCTGGCTCGGCGGGATCGTATAGCTTCATTTTGCAAGGGTTCGCCACAGATACCACGCTGGCAGGCTTGAGCTATATGGGCATTCGCATGGTGCCGAACACGAATTACCAATATGACGTAATTCTGGACGGCTTGCCGTAGCAAGGAACGATGAGCACACCGGCCTCGACGGTCATCAACAGTGTGCGGGATCTAGTGCCTGACCCAGTTTATAGTGGGTCGGGCACTCCCTTGCCTGACACGGACGGCGGGTTGTTTCGTGCCCAAACGCTCTACCGCTGGCTCTCGGACGGCATTAAGAAGTGCTCCCAGGGTCTTGGCTGGGTCATCTCCGACTGGACGGCGCTCTCTGCCGTCGCCGGTCAACCGAATTATCTCATTGACGCAAAGTGGACGGCGATTAGTAATTGTCTGGTCAAGAAGTGGGTCCTGGCCCCGATTGACGAATCCCTCACCATCTTCCCCGTCGCACAGCTCATTGCCTCGCAACCGATCCGCTATCAACTGCACAAGAACGTGGATCAAATCACGCTGGGGGTGTTCCCTGGCCCCAGCTATACCGATGGCAGCACCACGAACCTGGGCACCTTGACCACCACGGCGACCACAGTGAGCCTGGGCAGTACGTCTACGTGGTTGCCGGACGGCTATTTCATCGTTGATTCCGGCAGCGTCACCGAACTGATTAAGTACGAAACCAAGACGCAAACCTCGGCGCAGATTCTGACACGAGCACAGGGCGGGACCAGTGCCTATCAGTTTGGCATCGGCTGCACCGTGACGCATTGCTCGATCTGGCTCAAAGGCGTGCGGCAACCCAAAGACGTGACGGCCTCCACCGATAACATCGAATTGCCCTCGGCCTTTGTGCCGCTATTGCAACTCTATGTGCTGGCGCGGTGCCGGTTGTCAGAGAACGATTATCAGGAAGGCCGCGCCATGATGGCCGACTTTGAGCAGCAATTACAGATGATCAAGTCTGACCCGTACTGGCAGAGCTTGGATATCTGGCAGGTGGGGGATGGCTTTGGAGTCGCACCACTTGCATGGGGGAGAGTGTTGCTGCCGTGAGTCTAGGGAAGATGTTGCCAGCGACGACCACAGTGAATTTTACTGACGCATTCACGACCAATGCGAAACAGGGAGGCAAGAGAGCGTTGCGATATCGCTCCTTTCAAGGCACGAATCGCGCTCACATTCTGAGTCGTCAGTTTAGCTTGTGGCCTGCGCTCCCCACACAGAAAACGTTTCTTCTGACGAGCATCGGCCATATTGTCGAGATGGGTGCCCAGGAACAAATGATCTGGATTGACGCAAAGCGGCACATCGCACCGATGGCAGACGAATTGACCATGCGGAATCGGCCCGTGGGACTGTTCCCAGGAAAACCGGTGGGCCATGACACGGACACGGTTGGGGTTGGGTTGAATATCGAACCGTCCGTAGCCTTGGCTGTTCACATCACTTCCAGTCCACAACCAGCATCCGTCAGTCTTGTTGACGTATCTCCAAAAGCGAATGTCAGGCCCTCGGTAGTTCTTGTGCATGCAGCAAATTCTACCCCAGTTGGGGGCGAAGCACAATGAGACGCGACACGGCCACCTACGAGGAACTGGCCCAGGACCACCAACGCCATTGGAAGGGCGTGGCGGCAGTGCGGGATAGCCGCTATCAGGTGCTCAAGGAAGTGGCGCAGCGTCCCTGGCGCTGTCCTACCTGTGGCACCGGCGAGCAACGGCAGCCCATTTGCACCAAATGCCGCAGTGCGCGGATTGTGGAGATTGAATAGATGGCTGGTCCCCTGAAACCGCTGCCGATTCTCGACTTTAGCGCAGGCGAAAATACGGTCACCAG
>Ga0075472_10001110_pt1 | contig 10943 bp, 20 predicted proteins | sample DEB19_08_DNA_3_FD_77014 | JGI IMG/M metagenome (GOLD analysis project Ga0075472, IMG submission 77014) | Aqueous microbial communities from the Delaware River and Bay under freshwater to marine salinity gradient to study organic matter... | ecosystem: Environmental > Aquatic > Marine > Coastal ...
AGCAGAATCATTTGAAGAGGCTTTAAGGCTAGCCGAAGAAATGAATGCCCCCACGTCCAGCACTAGCGATGGGTTTGATTACGTGGTTAATACGCATACCAAAGAAGAGTTAATTGGTAGTGCATGGGGACTACTTACAAAGAGGGGCTAAAGATGGACATTGGATACGGAATCTTTCTAGGTGTGTGTATGTTCGCAGCGTATGGGGTAGGGTATCGCAGAGCACGGCTGCGGGGTATTGAATTCACCAATCACCTGCTATTCAAGATGGACAGCGACATGAACGGTGCGGTAGACACGTGGATAAAGAAAAGAAAAAAACAAATCGAGGATGAAGCGCATGAAGTATAGGGTTGAAGTACCCAACAAGAAGAAGCTAGCCGAGACGTTCCAAACTCGGGGTGGGGCAGAGGCGTATGCTGCGATGCTCTTTTTCCGAGACAGGCTAACAACCAAGATCATCGAGCTAGACAAGAAGAAAGAAGTAATACCTGAAGCACCATTCTAAACAACACAGGAGAAGCACATGGATAAGAAAGAACAAGAAGCGTTTGTTGAAGCGTACCTGCAGTTTGGAGACGCGCCACGCGAGTACATCGAGGACTTTATTAAGCGGTACTACTCAGAGGTGGAAGTTGACTACGCCGAGTACCACACGCAAATACTTGATGCGCTCAGCATGTGGCGTGATGCTATTGAATTTGCAAACAACCAAGAGGAACACAAATGAAAAGCCTACTAACTAAGCACGAGAAACGCGCAACCGACCTTGCATGGGAAGCGGTAGACGCAAAGCGCGACCTGCAAAAAGTAAAGATGCTGCTAGAAGAAGCACTCGACCACATCGAAGAATCCGAAGTGCTAGACCGCGACTACCTTAATGGATGCGTGAGCAGTGCGTTGCTAGTTGCTATGGGTAAGAAAGCAGCAGAGTGGCAAGCAAAGAAAGACAAGCTAGGTGGTAGCAAATGATGCGCGGACGCCTGCCTAAAGATCGAGCACCTAGGAACCCGATGCCTAAACCTACGCCGAGGAGAAAATAATGTTCGGAAGAAATCGCGTTAGCTTGCCATATGTACGAGACTATGCTGAAGCAATAGCAGTAGAAGCTAAGATCAAACCCATGCGTGGCAAGGATGTGAAGCCGCTAGGTAGACGCAGTAACCACTTTATGCAAAATATCCGCAAGGACTCAAACGGTAATGTCATGTGCCGTTTGTATGATACGGATGTGCTTACCTATCGACCTGATGGGATGATTGTGGTCAAACTAAATGGCTACGTAACGCAGAGTACCTGTTACTTTGTGACTGAGTTGCTAGGCGTAGTCTGTTTTATCCGCGACCACGGAACGTGGATCAAGTGCGATAACCGCTACGTGCCGCTAAATTCAACCGAAGAAAACTTTTTCAAGCGTGAGGGTGATGCGCTTAAGCCACTAAAGGATACCTACCCAGTTAAACACAGACTACGCCGCAAAGAGGCTAACAATGTTAGGCGCATGGTACAGCCGTTCCGCGACTACTTGGCTCTGATGGGTAAGGTGCGCGAAGATGGTATCTACACAAAGCAGGAAATTCAAAACGGAGTAAAAAAAGTAGGCTCAAAGATAGACCCTGAGAAGCTCATGCAGTTAATCATGCCTGTGGAAGGGGAAGATAAAACCGAGGACTATTACAAAGCAAGCCTGTTACTTGCAAGTAACATCCATAACTATTGGGCTCAATCTATCTACATGCCCACAGCCAACGCGCTACACCAGTTAGACCATATCTTGTTTCGGCACTTCCGTGATCAGGTGTTCGAAGCGCATGAAGTTACCGATGGTAGTGTGGTGAAGGATGCTTACCGTAAGTTCTTTCTTTAGTAAGTGCCCCGACCAAAGTACTTGACTTAGGTGGTATTATGTGGTACAATGTTAATAAAGTAAAGTAATGTGTAGATGAAGTGCAACGCTGGTCACAACCTAACAATGTTAGGTATAACGCAGTAGGGGTAGTTAATAAACCACAACAGGAGATTTTATGGCAACGCTTAACTTTGGCAAGACCGTAACTTTGAAGCAAGCAGCAAACATCATTATGAGTACGCCGATGAATCGGTACTTTTTACAAGGCGAACCCGGAATTGGTAAATCATCTTTGCTTAGTACGTTATCAGCAAGCCTACCAAACCATGAAGTTGCGTACATTGATGTGCCTAACATGGACTTGGGCGATATCGCCATGCCTGTGATCGACCGCGAGACAAAAACCACAGCCTACTACCCAAATAGCCGCTTCAAAATACACTTGGGTAAGCCTGTCATAACAATGTTAGATGAGTATTCAAAGGGTGCTGACCCAATCAAAAACATGCTGCACCCCATGTTGGAAGTGAAACCGAGACTAGCTGATTTATTTCTGCACGACGAAAGCATCACGTTTCTAACTGGCAATCTAGGTAGCGATGGGGTGGGCGATAGCCTGAAGGCGCACAGCCGCAATCGTATTATTCCGCTGCACGTAAGCAAACCAACCGCGAGCGAGTGGCTAGAGTGGGCAGTTAATAACAACATCGAGGGTTTAGTTATGGCTTGGGTGGATCAGTTTCCACATGCGATGGCATCCTACCTTGACGAGGGGCAGGATACTAACCCCTACATCTACAACCCAAAGAAGATGCAAACCGCATTTGTATCGCCGCGATCCCTTGAGCGTGTATCTAACATTGTTAGGGTGCGTGACAAGTTGGATACCGACTCACTTATCTGCGCCATGACTGGTGCGGTGGGTGAAGCAGCATCTAGGGATATGCAAGCATTCGTTGAGTATCAGGATCAAACGCCCACGTGGGAAAGCATCATCAAGAACCCAAAGACAGTTGCAGTACCCGATAGCGCAGGTGCGTGCTCGGTGGTGGTGTTTGGTGCAATCACTCGCATCACCAAGGACACAATCGCACCGTTCATGGATTACTTATCGCGGTTCGAACCTGAGTGGCAAGCAACATTTGCAATTAACGTAGCAAAGAATCCACAGAAGCAAGGTATTGCTTTCTCAAGCAACGCATTCAAGCAGTGGGTACTAAAGAACGAAGACTTACTTTAATTAACGGGGGCTAACAATGTTAGGTACTGAACAGAAAGATAAAGAGGAACGCCGCCTCAAGAAAGTGAAGATAGGACTGATGCGTAATCCTAAGTTCGCTTTGTGGTCAGGCATAATGATGGTGGGCAAGACGCACGTAAGCGAGACTTTCCCTACCGCATGCACCGATGGGCGTAACGAGATATATGGAAGAGAGTTCATCCGTTCGCTTGATGACAAGGAGTTGGGGTTTGTAATCCTGCACGAGAATCTGCACAAGGCTTTCCGTCACCTGTATACGTGGCGCAAGTTGCGTGACATTGATGCGCGATTAACAAACTATGCTTGTGACTACGTTATTAACCTGATGCTGGTTAATATGGATCAAAACAATTCATTCATTTCCATGCCGCACAAAGATGGAAAGATGATGGGTTTGTATGACAAGCGATTCGAAGGCATGCACACCAAGCAGGTGTTCGACATACTACGCAAGGAGAAACGTAGCGATGGCGAGGGTGGCGAAGGCGAGGGTGATGGCGAAGGTGGGTTCGATGAACACGATTGGGATGGTGCAGACAAGCTATCGGATGAGGATAGGAAAATCCTTGACCGTGATATTGATCGCGCCTTACGTCAGGGTCAGATTAACGACCGCAAGCTAAACGGTAACGGTGCAGGTGGAACAAACCGAGAGCTTGGCGATTTACTTAATCCTAAGGTTGATTGGCGCGAAGTGCTGCGCGAGTTCGTTAAATCTATCTGCAACAACAAAGACACATCCTCATGGCGCAGAGTTAATCGCCGCTTTCTATCGGGTGATATCTATATGCCATCGTTAATCGGTGAGTGCGTAGGGCGTATCGTTGTTGGCGTGGATACATCAGGCTCTATCGGGGGAACAGAGTTAAACAAGTTCTTAAGCGAAGTGCAGTCTATCGCTAATGACGTAGCGCCTGAGAAGGTGGACTTGATCTATTGGGATTCACGAGTTGCAGCGCACGAGGAGTATGCAGGTAGCACGCTATCTAACATTGTTAGCACTACTAAACCAAATGGGGGTGGAGGTACTGATCCTACTTGCGTGATTGATTACTTGAAAGAAAAAGCTATCAAGCCTGAGTGCATCATCATGCTAACCGATGGGTATATATCTAATTGGGGGGATGATTGGAATGCACCGATTCTGTGGGTGGTGGTTGGTAATGCAGGGTGCTATGCCCCTGTGGGTAAAACAATTCATGTGGAGGACTAGCATGTCAAAGAAATCGGTAGTGACTATTGGTTATACCAAGTACGTTATGGATACTCAAAAAGCATTAGCGTTGTTAGACATACTGGCTGAGGCTGAGCTTTACGAGGACAAGTACCGTACAAAGGAGTCAGGTGGTACTACGTATCACATATGGGAACAAGACCATGCAGAGAGTTTGCATTTACGTTTAGTGCCCGATAGTTTTTATCGTATGTGTAAGTTGGCAGGTAAACCTGAATAACAAGGAGAATGATATGGGGATCACATCAAGCGCAGTATTAGTTGAGCTTAACATCAGCGTGTGGACTGCAAACAAACTGGATCGTTACCAGACAGATAAAGTAGTTGCAGATAACTCAGCAGTACGAGATGCCGCACAGGTGCGTAAAAATTTAATGGCGGGCACTAGCATGCGTAAGGATATTGCAGACTACGCAGCAGGTTCTCGCTTGTGGCATAACACGCGCACACTACCTTGGGCAGATAAGGGGGCGAGATTGCTACCGACTAGCCTGTTTATGGATTACAAAGCAGAGGCTAACGTGCGCCGCGATACTTTTAATAACATGGTGGATAACTTCATCACGCACTACCCTGCACTGGTGCAGACTTCGCAGAATTACCTGCGAGGATTGTTTAATCCTGAGGACTACCCTAGTGCTGAAGAAGTGCGAAGCAAGTTTGGCTACCGACTAGTTTTCTCACCTGTACCTGAATCAGGGGATTTCCGCTTGGCTATCGCTGATCAGGACTTGCAGGATATACGCAAGCAGTACGAAGATAACTTTGATGAGCGTCTAGCCGAAGCCATGCGTGAGCCTTGGGATCGCATGCACAAGTTGCTTGTCAGCATGTCAGATAAGTTGACCGACAACGAGGGTGATGAGGAAAACAAGAAGCGATATCACGATACGTTAGTTACTAACGCGCATGGCTTATGCAGCATGCTAACGCACCTAAACATAACGAAAGACCCGAAGTTGGAACAAGCGCGGCGCGACCTTGAGCTAACAATGTTAGGTGCTGATATCGAAGTAATCAAAGAATCGCCCGAGGTGCGTAAGGACATGAAGGCGAAGGTGGATGCAATACTCAACAAGTACAAATGGTAAGGGGGCAACAATGGATCAGATTAAATTTCATTACGAGCAAACTGATATACCTAACGTAGTAATCCAATACGATAAGGAACGGGCGAAAAACATTCACGATAAAACTTTAGAGAGTGATCCAAATGCGGATATACCCCTGTATAACGCAGCGCGTATTTCTTCTGATGCGCGTGAGTTTATTTCTACTCTAGCGAAAGCTAATCCACAGTGGACATTCATTGGGGTGCTTAGTTATTCTGCGTACTACCCAACGGAAACCCCTGCGGATATTGAGTGGTTTACAGTTGAACACAAAAACGAGCATCTAGGTGGCTTACGCATCTATAAAACTTGGCACAAACGACAGCAGGTAGTTAAGTATGGGGTTGGTAATGAGCGTATTGCTAGTAAACGAGAACGCGGTAGCGAGATGGTTACTAAAGATATGGTACGTGCAATTCGTACAGTGCAAAAACAGTTTAGCAGTAAAACCACAAACGAGCGTCTAGCCGAAGCCACTGAGAAACTTAGTAGCAGCATGAACCGTGAAGTACGCAACCACAACCGACTGTTTGATGTTGCTTTTTCTAAGTACATCGGTGCGTTGCAAACCCACATCCTACTTAACTTAGATAAGTTTAACGATATAGTTGCGCCACACCTTCAAGATAAATCCCTAATAACAGAGTTGCCTAAGCTATATGATCGGTTCGAGCTAGCAGAAAACGTAGCTGTCAGTAGCAATAATAACTACGGTACTGTCGTAGTAATAAACGGTGGTGAATACATGGTGGGGTTCAAACACGACTCAGTTGTAATGACGTTTACCACTGATACACTACCGTCAAGCGTCAAGCAATACATCGGTATGCTTAAGCTAATCCAAGATGGGGAGTTCTTGCGTGATGTGGGGTATCGCCATGATGAAAACACGTACTACGTTGTAGACGTGAAACCCGATGAGTTTACAAAATGACTACTGATACTAGAGCATATCCTAAACGAGGCAAGGGGAAGAAGCCTGCATTGCTGCATGTGAACATACGCCTACCAGTTGAGGTGTTAAATTTTTACAAGCAGTACCCTAGCTATACTCAGAAGATGCGTGAGATATTAACGGCACACGCAACAAAGCCGACCACGACCTAACATTGTTAGATGCCGTCTAAGCCACCTTCGGGTGGCTTTTTTATTGTCTACCGTTTGACACAATCCAATTTTGTGATATCATACGGTTATGGCATCGACCCCCGAGAAAAAAGTAAAAGACAAAGTTGTAAAGATTCTGAAGAAGCATGGAGTCTATTACTTCTTTCCTGCTACCTATGGCATGGGTAGAAGCGGTGTGCCCGATATCATATGTTGCATTAAGGGTAAGTTCTTAGCCATTGAGTGCAAAGCAAACGGTAACAAGCCGACCGCGTTGCAAGAACGCGAAATCAATCTAATACATCAAGCAGGTGGTATTGCTATTGTGGTAGACGAGAATAGCTACGACTCTCTCTACGACTTACTACCGCAGTTGAGCTGACATACAAAGGGGATACTTTGGAAGTAGAGAACAAAGGCATACAGATGTTGATCCGGCGCATGCAAACTCATCCTGAGGAATTTTCGCTGTACATAAACCAATCCCGAAATGATAAGAACAGAAGGTGGGAATGGATCATTAACGAAGTGCTGCACAAAGAACCGCACACGAGCTCTCTACGTTTTCTTTCTGAGGCTGACTTTTTAATTTTGAGAGACAGACTACTCGCAGCGCAGGGGGAAGCGTTCACAAGCTACATCATGTCTGAGCTACTGCGTGATGACAAAAAAGATAGCGGCAAATAAGAGCGGACGCGATGATAGTGACCAAAGAGAATAGTGGGAGGACTTTTGAATTTATTAACCATCGACTTTGAAACGTACTACGCAAGCGACTTCAGCCTGTCAAAAATGACAACGGAAGAGTATATCCGTAGCGGTTCGTTTGAAGTTATAGGTGTTAGCGTTAAAGTTGATTCAGGCGATACAGTTTGGTTCTCAGGCACTAAGCAGGAGACGAAGAAGTTTCTTGACCGGTTTGATTGGGCTAATGCTATTGCACTTGCACACAATGCTGTGTTCGATATGGCTATCCTGAATTGGCACTTTGATATCCGCCCTAAAAAGATTGCGGATACGCTGTCTATGGCACGTGCTGTACACGGCACAGAAGTAGGTGGTAGCCTCGCGGCTTTAGCTACGCACTATAAACTAGGCACTAAGGGTACTGAGGTAATCAATGCGCTAGGCAAACGGCGTATAGATTTTACAGCCGATGACTTAGCGCGGTACGGTGATTACTGCAACAATGACGTTGAGCTTACGTATGCTCTGTTTACCGAGCTAGCTTCAGGCTTCCCCATATCAGAGTTGAATTTAATTGACCTGACCATCCGCATGTTTACTGAGCCAGTTGTTGAGCTAAACGCAGAGAGGTTAGAGCATCACCTTGATGAAGTGAAGCAGCAGAAAAGTATGTTGCTTGATACGGTTAAAGGCACAGAAAAAGATCAGCTAATGTCTAATCCGCAGTTTGCCAATATCTTACGATCCCTAGGTGTTGAGCCCCCCGTAAAAATTAGCCCTACGACAGGTAAAGAAGCCTTTGCCTTTTCAAAGACTGACGAGGCTTTCAAGGCACTACTGGAACACGAAAACCCGACGGTGCAAGCCCTTGTTGCTGCTCGGTTGGGCATTAAATCCACGATTGAGGAAACGAGAACCGAACGGTTACTGCAAATTTCCAAGCGAGGTTCGTTACCAATACCCCTACGCTACTATGCAGCGCATACCGGTAGGTGGGGTGGTGATGACAAAGTAAACATGCAAAACCTGCCAAGAATCTCTAAGTTGAAGCAAACAATGAAAGCACCGGATGGATACCGGTTCATCGACTCCGACTCCTCACAGATCGAGGCGCGTACGCTTGCGTGGTTAGCTGAGCAGGATGACTTAGTTGAAGCGTTTGAAAGGGGTGAAGATGTTTACAAGATCATGGCTTCTGCCATTTACGGCAAGCCAATAGAAGATATCAGTAAAGACGAGCGGTTCGTAGGTAAAACTACAATTCTCGGTGCGGGTTACGGCATGGGGGCAGTTAAGTTTCGTTCTCAGTTGAAAGTGTTTGGTGTAGAGCTACCGCAGCAGGAGTGTGATCGGATCATTAGTGTTTACCGCGAGACATATCCATCCATACCGTTACTGTGGAAGCAAGCAGGACGAGCCCTTGATGCTATTGCTAGAGATCAGACAGCACCGCTAGGACGCGCTGGTGTTCTAAATGTAAGCGGATACGCAGGTATCCAGTTGCCCAATGGGTTGTACATCAAGTATCCAAACCTACGCCGCTTAGTAAACGATGAGGGTAAAGAAGAATTAGTGTACGACACTAAAAAGGGTAAAGCAGTTGTACCTAACCGTATCTACGGTGGCAAGGTTATAGAAAATGTTTGCCAAGCACTTGCACGTATTGTGATTGGTGAGCAGATGTTGACTATCGCTAAGAAGTATCGTGTGGCGATGACGGTACATGATGCTATCGGTTGCATCGTGCCCGAGCAAGAAGAACAAACCGGCAAGGAATTTATTGAAATGTGTATGCGTATGCGCCCTAACTGGGCTCCGGATTTGCCCCTGAATTGCGAAGCGGGTTCCGGACAATACTACGGAGACTGCTAATGACAGCAAATGAAAAACAAGTTGGTGGTAGCCATTACAAAGGCAAGGGCATTCAACCGTGGGATTATATTGCGGCGAACAATATCCCTTACTTTGAAGGCAACATAATTAAGTACGTTAGTAGATGGCGAGACAAAGGCGGGATAGATGACCTGCGTAAAGCAGGGCACTACTTGGAAAAACTGATTGAGTTAGAAACTAGAATGGAGGATAAAAGTTAATGGCTAAATGGTCTGACCTATGGAAGTTACCAAAGAAGGAACGAGCAGAGGCAATTAAGAAAGCGAGGTTCACCCCGCCATCCCCTGCGAAACCTAAAGGCAAGAAAGCACCACATGAGCAATCTTTCAATAAATCATAGAGGATAAAATGAAATCTACTAAGCAAATTGCATTTACACGCGCGATTAACTTACTTAAGGCATCAGGTGCGGTATATGAAGTACACTTTGAAGGTAAAGTGTATGGGGGGCTACCTAAACAAGCCACACGAAAGTTTAAGTATGGGCGTGGTGTGGTTAAGAAGTACGTCATGCCGTTTATACAAAACTTAGAAAAAGGCGCATCAGCTAACATCCCTGTGGGTAAATACGATTTGGCTACGATACAGGGAGTAACTACGGCATGGGCGGCATCAATGTGGGGTGCGGGTAATTACGTATCACATATGTGCAAAGAAAATAATCACCTTGAGCTACTTCGCGTGAATTAAAGACTATGGGGGAAAGCGGATGCCGCGTTAGTTACATTGGGACGATGTAATTAGACGGACGCAGCGAGTACCCCGCCTATTTGGAGCTAAATATGGAAGAAGTCTTATTTAATTTTTTCGTACTGTTCTTTGCGCTTAGTGGTGTTGTCGCATGGGCATCTGCCATAGGGATGGCTGTGCTTTACTTTTTTATTTACCGCGACTTACATCGCGGGTTTGACAAGGACACATTCGAATGAAGCCAATTAAGAGTACAGTATGGCTGATTACAATTTTAAGTTTATTGGTGGGTTGTTCTTCGCTAGGCAATTCATCGGAATCTGCATTGATTGTTGAGAAGGAGGTGCAACCCCTATCAAGAACCGAAGTGATCACCGGTATTAACGAGTGCGAAGCAGCGGGACTACGCCCTACTGTGATCAGCACAAGGCGTAAGATAAACAACCAAATGACGCCCACAATCGTTGAAGTTACCTGCTTACCAAAACTTAAGTAAGGAGACAACATGAACTTCGTTGAAAAACTAAAGATGCACCTAGAACACATCTTGATGCGTTTTAACTACATTGATCCGAACAACGACTATGTTGACGTGTTCAATTACAAGCACATCCCAACGGTGTACAACGCAAGTCATGCGCTTCGCATGGAGGATGCCCGCCAGTATCTACGCAAGCGCGGCAAGTATTTCATTGAGCAGCGCACAGGTGGGTGGAAACCAACACCGGCAGCAGAGACGGATGTGCGTAAGACGTGGAATCAGTATCTGATAGCCCACGGGAGGTCGATGCTTCGGGTAGCTAAATGACAGCCGTCGGATGGAGAAAAAGAAAAATGCAAAGCACAATCAAACAGATCAACAACGCAAAAGAGCCGATTATCTACTGCAACCCGCAGGAACTTCAGGGCTATATATTTGGCGTGTACGAGACGGTCACGATGGGGGCAAAGTCTGATGAGCGCACGATGCCGTTGTTCCCTGCACCGCCTGAGATTGAATCGACACGGCAGATGATCATGCCTGAGGTGTTAGAGAAGATGGGTTGGGTGCGAAAGGAAAACACATGAGCATAGAAGTTTTGAAATCACAGTCCATGCGATTTGTCATGG
>Ga0075472_10001112_pt1 | contig 10935 bp, 5 predicted proteins | sample DEB19_08_DNA_3_FD_77014 | JGI IMG/M metagenome (GOLD analysis project Ga0075472, IMG submission 77014) | Aqueous microbial communities from the Delaware River and Bay under freshwater to marine salinity gradient to study organic matter... | ecosystem: Environmental > Aquatic > Marine > Coastal ...
AAAAGCAAAAAATAATGGTACAATTAGTCCTAGTACTATTACTTTTGATGCTACAATAGCTAATATAGCTGGTGCAACTTATACATGGTATGCAGATGGTGTATTAATTAATGGTGCAACTAGTTCAACATATACACTAAGTAGTTTTAGTAATACAAGCACAAAGCTAATAAAGGTAAGAGTACAAAGCACTATAGTCGCTACCATTGATGTATTTGATCAAATGAGCGTATACTATCTTGAAGAAGGTAGTGATGCATTGAATGTTGCACTTGTAAATGAGAATCAAACTGTTACATTAAATGCAGCCGGTACTGTACTTAGCGGGCTACCTGTTTCTAGTCAGATGGTAGTAGCTAGAGGTAGTACTATATTAACTAGTGGAGTTACGTATAGTTTGGTTAGTAGTAGTAATTTAACTAATCCAACAATAAACAGTTCTACTGGTATAATCTCAATACCAACAATTACCAATCTTGCCCTTGATACTGCTAGCGCAACTTTTAAAGCTACTGTTGGTACTGCCGAGTTAACTAAAACTCTTAGTATCAGTATTGTACAAGATGGTAGAGCCGCAGTTATTAATATAGGCACCGTTACTACTGCCAGTTCAGGATCAAATGCTACAGTTACTAATACTGTAACAGATGGTGGGGCCACAAATACTATAGATATAAGTATACCACGCGGTGCAGATGGAAAAGTAGTTTACTCAGCTAGAGTATGGCTACAAACTAGTAGTGCACCTGCCGCTCCTACAGGAGGAAATTTTAATGCTAGTACTGGAGTATTAACAGCACCAAGTGGTTGGACTATAGCTCAACCTAGTGCGTCAACTACTCCTACATATGCTAGTGAGTATACGTTTGTAGTAGATCCAGGTACGACTACAAATACTGGCGGTACCTGGAGCACCCCATTCATTGACTCAGTACGAGGTAGTGATGGTAGCGCACAAGAACGAGTAGAATTATACTTAGCTACATCAGATGGAAGTACTCCCGCTAAGCCAACAAGTGTATACTATACTATTACTGGAGCAGTTTTAGGAACTGTAACTGGCGGAACAGCTGGATGGTCACTAACAATGCCAGCTGTTCCTGCTAATCCAGGCGCAGTATTTATGACTACAGCTGTAGCTAGCAGTGCTACTCCAGGTACTCAAATAACTCTGGGAACATGGTCGACTCCAGTAAAAGTTGCACAAGATGGATATACACCAGTTAAGAATGTTGATTATTTTGATGGTGCTAGTGCTATTACTGCAAATTTAACAAATGAATCTCACAGTATACCGGTAGATAGATCAGGTGCGCCTACTAGTTATATAGGAGCAGAAACAGAAGTAAGCGTAGAACAAGCTGGCAGCAATATTACAAATAGTTATACTTGGACAATTACAGCTAGTTCAAATCTAGATACTACATTACAAGCCCACACTAGTAATCAATTAAATTCTAGTACCCAGCTACGATTTGCATTTACTAATAGTAATACTAAGGCTACCCTTCAGCTTATGGGACCAACAGTTACTAGTATATTAGTTAGATTTACTGGTACCAGAACTAATTATCCAAATATAGTAAAAGATTTTACTATGGTTTCGGTAAAACCAGATGTTAGTGTACTAGAGTTGAGTAATGACATACATGAATTTAGTGCTACTAATACAGGTTTAGTAAGTGTATTTACAGGCGGATCTACTTCTTATTCTGTAAAAAGAAATGGCGTAGATGAAAGTTCTTCTTGGACGTTTACAGCTCAAGCTACATCTGGAATAACTTTTAACTACAGTGATACTAGTGGCACAACACAGTCACAAAATACAACAACAGCTGTTAATATCTATGCGGCAGGAACAACTACTAATAGAACCCTGTCAGTAACAAACCTTACTACTGCTTTTAGAACTGGTAGTATTACAGTTACAGCTAGTAGAACAGGCTATAGTAATTTAGTACAAACATTTAGCCTATCTAGTATTTTAGCCGGTTATACTCCAGTAAAAAATACAGACTATTTTGATGGTAACAATGCAAAATATTGGACTATAGATAAAACCGCTTCAGTATTATATAAAAATGCACCTGATAGTGCTACCAGCGGCACTTATACTTCAACAGTGATTACAGGTAAGTACTACGATGGAAATACTGGTAGTACAAGTGGGTATCTTAGTATACGTGATAATGATACTGGTACTTATACTTCAGCTAGTAACCCATATACGCTATCACCAGGTGCAGGCACAGGTTTAACTAGCGTAGGCATTGCTCTTTATTCCGATTCAAGTAGAACCACTCTAGTAGCTACGGCTGTGATACCTATTGTATTTCGCGGAGCTGCCGGTCAAGATAGTACCGTACCAGGAGCTACAGGAGCCCAGATTTACAAAGTTTATAAAGCTCATACTAGTAATAGTATTGCACCTGCAGGTATTGCAGTTGATGGTACCACTACGACTACAAATGGTGCGGCTCCAAGTGGTTGGTCAACTACTCCACCAACACTAGATGCTACAAACTTTGTACAGTGGGAAAGTGATGGCAAACAACCTAGCGGTAGTACAACTACTACATGGAGCACACCTTATTTAAGTTACTTTAAGGTAAACAGTTTAGACGCTATTACTGCTACTATTGGAACATTTCAAAGTGCTCCTAATGGACAACAACGTACAGTAATAAGTGGTAGTAAAATATTAGTTTACGATAGTAGTAATAATATCAGAGTTAAAATAGGAGATTTGACATAATGGCTTATGGCTTTCAAATCTATGATAAAAATAATAAATTAGAGTATGATTCTACTGAAACTATAAACGGAGGAGTGTTCTATAAGCAGTTTGTGTTACCAGCTACTGGTAGTTATGATGAATGGAAAGAAATAAGATTTGATAATTTACAGTCCCCTAATTCCAGCATTAATACAGAAATATCTACTCAAGCTGAAAAAGAATTTAAAAATAAAACTATTTATTATATTATACTTATTCAAGGTGTGCATCAAATTAGAACAGGTATAGTTGGTCAAGATTTGTACAATTTTTGGCCAAAACTTGAATATAGACGACCAAGTAACATAACTGACAGGAGTGCAAGTACTTTACTTGTATTTATAAGATAATGGCATATGGACTACAAATAACTAATGCAAATGATGAGTTTTTACTAACAGATGAGTATGTAAAACCATGGTTTATGGCAAAAGCTACAGTTGTGTCGAGTATAGGGCCATATCAAATAGACTTTCAAGAAAGCACTGATGGAGGAACTACTTATACTCAAAAGAATTTTAGACGTTATACTATAAATTATTCTGTACCTACTCATAAAACTGTTATTAAGAGTGGTTTTGCTGCTATAACTTTGCCAAATACAAATATATTTTATGCTCCACAAATGTATTGGGTAAGTAGTTCAAATTTTAGTGTAGACATTTTAGTTCCTAGTAATATAACCCCAGTAGCAAGTGATGTACCAGAAGTATACCTATTTACTACAGAATACGTAAATAGTCATAATACTTCCGATGTAGGTCTGCAGATATTTAATATTTCTAATCAATGTATATATGACAGCACAGAACAAGGGTTTAGGCCTATACATGCTCCACAAGGAGTAACTCCTTTTCCTGCTTTTGGCGGAGGATTTATAGGTTCGAATCCTAAAATAATGAGTCTTGCTATTGGAGGATCTACCACTTATGATTTCAGCTCTTTTTCTAGTATAACAAAACCTATTTATGTATTACCACCATTTACAGTTTTTTTACAGGTAAAAGATCAAAGTGATCCAGTATATTATATAAGTAGTGGGGATCCTTATTGGGAGTATGTTTTTAAAAATTTTTATAGTAGAAGTAGCAATAACAGTATAACTGCAAAATCTTACTATAGCCAATCAGTATATGAGACAGAAGCTAGTGGAATACGGGAGTGGACAAGTTTTGGAAATCTACAAAATTACGTTATAATTAGTGATGGTAGTAGATATACTACTAGTGCTGGAACAACTCTTTCTAATGCTACATATTCTCTTAGTGTTAGTCCAAGTACTCCAGCAGAAGGCACACAGTTTACAATTACTTTAACCACTACAAATGTTCCTAATGGCACCCAATATACTTGGACGCTAGAAGGTGATACATTAACTAGTGAAGATTTTTCTGGCAATACTAGCGGTGTTTTAACAGTACAAAGTAATAGTGCCACAGTTACATTTACTCCGCTTATTGATAGTGATACTGGTACAGAAAATTATGTATTTTCCTTATTAGATAATTCAAATAATACAATTAAAAGTTTAAGTTTTAGTGTAACTAATACTAGCGGAGCAGCTACATATACAATGTCGCGCACTCCTGCTAGTGGAAATATTAATGAAGGCGATAATTTTACAGTTACAGTTACAACAAACTATGTTCAACCTGGTACAGTACTAAGTTACTCTGTTAGTGGTTTAGATAGTGTAGACGGCACAAATGTGAGCATAGGTGGAAATTTTCCAGCTTTAACTGGAACATTTCAAAGCGCAACAGCAAGCAAAATTTTTACTACTAGTTTAGACTACAGATCAGATGGTTTTAAAACTTTTACTGTAACGCTACTACATGGAAGTAACCCTAGTGTATCTGTAGGCGTAGTTGATACCAGTCAATTTCCAGCACAAGGAACTATGGCAACTTTATCGACTACAACACCTACTAGAAATGAGGGACAAAGCGCTACTGTCCGTGCAGACTGGAATTTTACAAATTATGATTATGATCAAAGATATTTTGGACTACGTATAGCTTCAGGCAGTGCGGCAACCAGTAGCGACGCTACAATTTCGCCAACAGATTATGGACCTATGACTACTATTAGTAGTAATTCTGGAGGCGAAATTGTAATAGCATCTATTAGTAAAAGTTGGACTGTAAGTATTATTAACGATTTACTAACTGACGCAAGTAATCCAGAAACACTAACACTAGAATTAGTAGATGCCAATAGCAACGTATACGATACGTTAAGTATAAATATAAATGACACCAGTTTAACACCTAAACCTAGTATTAGTTTATACAGCGTAAATCCTGCTGTTAATCAAAGTACTGGAAATATTGAGCTAAACGAAACTGATACACGTACTGTTCAGTTTGTAGTTAATGTAACATTTACTGCTATATCTATTATTTATTGGAAAGTAGTTGGTGTAGGAAATACAACTGCATCTGATTTCGATACTACTATTACTGGTAGTTTTAGTAGTATTAATGGTACTGCACAGGTTACTTTACCAGATATTACTATAAAACGAGATTATAGTACAGAAGTATCACAGGAAAGTTTCTATTTAGAATTTCATAATAATAGTAATTATACCGATCTACTTTATACAACTCCAACAGTTACAATCGGTGATACTAGTCAAACACCTAGTCTTAATGTTAACAGTGTAGTAGTTACACCTAGTCCTGTCGATGAAGGGTCTACGGTTACTATAAATTTTAATATTCAAGACAATCAAATACAAACAATATACTGGAAAGTTGTAGGAGGTGCTAATTTTACTGGCAGTGATGTAAATAACTATGCAGTTAATGGTATAGGTAATTTTCAATCTGCTACAGGAGCAGGAGCCGCCAGAAGCATTAGTATACCTATAGCTGCTGATAGTACTACTGAAAGCAGTGATATAAACACAGATTTTGAGTCATTTTATATATATTTATTTACAAGTGCAACGTGGAACAGCGGCAGCCCTGTAGACGCTAATCGTTGGGGTGTAATGGGCCCAATATATGTAAAGGATACTAGTCAAACCCCTGTAGTTAGAACATTAAGTAATAATAACACCCCTAGTTGTAATGAGGGTAGTAGTTTTACAATTACTTATACTACTAATCAAGCAGGAGATCAACCATACACTATTACTGGAGTTAGTAGTGCGGATATTAGCGGTGCTAGTTTAACTGGTACAATTAGTCCTAATACAAGTATAACTTTTACAGTAGCTAATGATCAAATTACAGAAGGACCAGAAACATTTACTATAACACTTGATAATTATACAGGCGTTAGTGCCAGCGTTACATTAGTGGATACTAGCACTAAACCAGCCCCATTCTCTCAATCTATTAGTATGGGTACGCTTGGTCAAAGCGTTTCTGGTGGAGCAGTTTCTAGCAATGTTTACTGGGCACAATTTACACTAGGTGCCAGTACAACATTTATTGTAAGTACCGAGCATAAAACTAGCACTGTAGATACTGTTATGGGATTATATGATAGTAGTGGTAATAGACTAGCTTATGATGATGATAGTGGTATTGATGGTGTAAATTTTGCAAGTAATGCTAGTAGGATTCAAAGTACGCAATCTGCTGGTACTTATTATATAGCCATAGCTCATTATAACGCTAGTAATGTATTTAGTACTACTCAATGGAATGTTACTTCAGCAGTAGGAACTTTTGATACTACTAATATTAAATTAAGTTTATGGGATATTAATAATTTACCTAATCCATACGTAAGCGATGCCAGTATACCAGAAAGTGTCAATGAAGGTGATAGTGCTACAGTAAGTATAGAAGTATTAGATACTTACAATCGTACTTTATACTATAGGGTGCAATTAGGAGGAAGTGCTTCTAATGCAGATTTAAGCGGAACTACTAGCGGTAGTTGGGCTCCTGGTACCGCAGCATATTATAGACATTGGAAAAATGTTATTATATCAACGGTTGCTGATAATACTACTGAAACAGCAGCAGAAAGTTTTAGAATTCAGTATGCAACTGATAGCAACTTTACAAACATATTTTATAATACGTGGCGTTATATAACAATTAGTGATACTAGTCAAACACCTCCTGAACCTAGTTGGAGTTTTGGGGTGCCTGCCACTAGTATATCTGAAGGCGTTAGTTATCAGGTAACATTTTTTGCTAGCAACTGGAATGGTAATACTGCATATTTTTATGTAGTTAATCCAAGTAATGGTGGTAGTGATGCTAGTGGAGATGTAACCTTATTTACAACTAGTGATTATATTAACTCAAACTATAAAGAGGTACCTCTTACATTTAGAGCAAATCAAGATTTTGTTAGTGAAGGAGAAGAGTGGTTTAGAATACAAGCACGTAATAGTGCAGGTACAGTACTAGCAACTACTAGTAACATAAACATAGTTGCAAATGGTGCACCTAACTATACGTTTGGTACTATACCAGATCCTATGAACGAGGGGACTAGCTATACTGTAAGCTTTACAGCAAATAATATTCGTAATACTACATTTACTTTTCAAACAATTGCTCCAACCAGTGGTACGGACGCCAGCGGAGAAGTAACTATTAGTCCCACTAGTTTTACAACTAGTAGCACATCTGATACTGATAGTACTAATATTACTATTACACCTAATACAGATGGGGTAGAAACAGACGAATATTTTAGACTTGGTGCTTATTTAGGTACAAGTTTAGCTACAGGCACAGGTAATATTAGAATACCAGGTAGCGGAAGTGGACCTAGTGGTACATTTAGCGTTAGCCCGGCTAGTCATACCGGTTATTCAACTATATATGGTACTTGGTCAATTAGTGGTACTCCAACACCTAATATAAGAATTGACAGTGATTTAGGGTTTGAAAGTACTAATTGGGGTACACAAGGGAGTGGTCAGCAACTAGAAACTAACGTAGGACAGACTAGTACATATACATTAACAGCTACTAATGCATTTGGAACACTTATTATTAATAGTACTTCAACCGTACCAACAGCTAGTGCAACTATTAGTGCCAGCCCTAGTACTATTACAGAGGGTAACTCTACCACTTTAAGTTATACTACTACAAATGCTACATCAGCAAGTATTAGTGGAATAGGTGCTGTAACTATTGGCAGTGGTAGCGTAGGTGTTAGTCCTACAACTACAACTACTTATACAATTACACCTAGTAATGCCTCTGGCACTGGTACAACCGCTAGTACAACTGTAACTGTTAATGCAGCACCACCTCCGCCTCCACCACCTCCTCCACCTCCTCCACCTCCTCCTCCACCACCTGCCACAGCATATGAACCTATAGTTGTAGTATATCCTGATATAAATAATACTTATGGTACACAAACTTACATAGGTACTAATTTTAATTTATCATTAAGAGATGCTCCACCAAATACCCAATTTAGTTATAGTGGTACTACTAGTGGTACTCGAACCACTAATAGTAGCGGAGTATATGATTTTGGTAATTATACATTTACAAATGCCTGGACAGGAAGCTGGAGTTTTACATTTGTAAATAGTGCTACAATGGTTGTTAACAATCAACCTAGAGGTTATATGATTGAGGTTATACCAGCACCACCACCTCCACCTCCTCCACCGCCAGCACCACCACCGCCAGCTCCACCTCCTCCACCGCCTCCACCTCCACCGCCTCCTCCACCACCGCCCGCAAGTACCCCAGTATATGTAAGCTATAATATTACTGGAGGTGATAATGCTGTTAATAATAGTGTTAATGTAAGCTTATTTTTAGTAGCTGGACAAACGTTGCAGGCAGGTACTGGACCAACTGGTGCAACTTGGGCTCCTGGTATAGTGTGGAATGGCACTGACAGTTATATAAGACTAGTAAACGGTTCCGGCACTACTGTTGCAGAAGATGATGATGCTGCCGGTGGATTAGCATCTTATTTTTCTTATAGTGTGTCAAGTACTGGTAGTTACACACTAAAATTTGGTGCGTATAATAGTCGCAATGCTAGCGGTACAGGAGCATATAGAATCACCTAACTCGTTAGGTGATTTTAGATCAACAAATCTACTCCGACCTGGCGACCGAGCTGACTAAACCAACTTGGAAACCACAGGTCGACTAACAAAGAACTCAAAAAGTTTTGCTCAATGCCCTGCTCAATAACGATTGAGCAGGGCATTTTTTATAGTTGACAAGTCTTTGCCCTTGTGATATAATATACAAGAGTTGAAAAAGGTTTAAATATTTTTACTTGACAACAGCGGAGCCACTAAAATTAGTTGGCAGACTAGCTACAATTAAACCTGTATGTTACCCACTGCTAACAAAGAGGAGCTGCAATGGAAGCTGTAGAAAATCACAGCCTGGTACAAACTATTAGTGTAGCAGGAATGGCAATTATTGCCCTAGGCGTAGGTATACAAAAATTAGTAAAAGAGTGGCGTAGTACTGATGCAGAAACCAGTGTTATTAAAATGATGCACGAGGAGTTAGAGCGTATGGGTACACAAAACGCCAAACTTACAGAGGAGTTGACAAAGCTGCAAAATGAAATTGTAGAGCTTAACAGTCAACTTACTAAATTAAATATAGAAAATAACAAACTGCAGCAAGATGTAGCAGCACTAACAACAGAGCTTAATAGCTTTAAGAAGTTAGCGGCACTAAGAAAGGTAAAGGTGTAACATGACAATGACACCTGCTAAAATTAATTATAAGATTTATCAGGGTAGTACTTTTAAAGAAGTATTTCGCTGGGAGTCGCAAACTAAGCAGTATGCTAATATTAGTGCTATAACTAAAGCTGCTCCTTGCGTAATTACTACTACAGCAAATCATACAATTCCTACAGGTTGGCGTGTACGCGTAAACGGTGTAGTTGGTATGAAAGAAATTAACATGACTGCTGAAGATAGCTACTATATAGTTACTACAGCTGGTAGTAATACCATAACGCTTAATCAAGTAAATAGCGCAGGCTATACAACTTATACTAGCGGCGGTGTTGTAGAGTGGAATACGCCTGTACCACTAACTGGTTTTACAGCAAAAATGCAAATACGTGAAACTATTGATAGTTCAGTAATACTAGAACTTACACACCTAAATGGTGGTATATCAATAGATACCGCAAACTATACAATTACAGTAACAATGACCAGCGCACAAACTGCGCTATTTAATTTTCCCACAGCAATTTATAGCCTAGAACTAACTGATAGCAACGGCGACGTAACAACATTTATTCAAGGCAACCTAACCTTAATACAGGAGGTTACACGATGACAACCGAGGTAATTGTCACCGAGAAAAACAATCAAGTAGTTATTGAACGTAAAGAGCCTCAGGTTGTAGTTGCCGGTTTAATGGGTCCCGCTGGCGCTACTACCTTACAGGCTATGACTGACATAGATTTAACTAACTTAACAAATGGCGGACTCTTAGTATATCAAACCTTAGTACAAAAATGGGTAGCAACCACAACGCTTGATGCCCAGAATATGGAAGGTGGCTATTATTAATCGGAGATAGAAAATGGCTTCAATTATTCGTATCAAGCGTTCTGATACCGCTGGAAATCCAGGTACCTTAGGTTCAGGTGAGTTAGCTTATTCAGCATTAGCCGGAACGCAAGCAAATGGTGGTGGTAGATTATATATTGGTTTTGGTAGTGAAATTGGTGGTAATGCTGCTAATCATTTTGTTATTGGCGGCAAATACTTTACAGATTTATTATCTCACGCACACGGTACACTTACAGCTAGTAGTGCTGTAATTGTAGACGCTAGCAAAAAGGTTGACGAGTGGAACGTTGATAACATTAATATTAATGGTAATGTTATTAGTAGTACAGACACTAATGGTAACATTACCTTAACGCCCCAAGGCACAGGATATGTAAGTGTTAGTGGTACAAACGGTGTAAAGATACCTGTTGGTACAACTGCACAACGTGGACCAACGGTGCAGGGCACAATCAGGTACAACAGCGAGACTAGTCAGTTTGAAGGATATAGTGGCACTAATTGGGGTAGTCTTGGCGGCGTTAAAAGTGTAGATGGTTATACCTATATCATAGCCGAAACAACTCCTGCAGCTAGTGATGGTGTTTTACACTTTTATGCAGAAAATGCTGCTGGTAATGCCGCAGTAGAAGTAGCACAGCTTGACAGA
>Ga0075472_10001113_pt1 | contig 10931 bp, 19 predicted proteins | sample DEB19_08_DNA_3_FD_77014 | JGI IMG/M metagenome (GOLD analysis project Ga0075472, IMG submission 77014) | Aqueous microbial communities from the Delaware River and Bay under freshwater to marine salinity gradient to study organic matter... | ecosystem: Environmental > Aquatic > Marine > Coastal ...
GCAAGCGGCCGGGTGGGTGTGGCGGGGGATCCTGTCGTGGAACAAGGGTCCGTCAGCGAGGGCTGCAGCCGCGCACTACTTCCGCCACCAGTGCGAGTACGTTGTTTGGGCCACCCGGGGGGCTTGCCCCCCGGGTGAGGGCTGGCCACCGGAAGGTGAAGGCTGCTACCCCGGCAGTTACGACGTTCCGGTCAATCAGGCCGACAAACACCATCAGGTCGGCAAGCCGACGAAGTTGATGCGGGAGTTGTTGCGATGTGTGCCCCCAAACGCCACCGTCCTCGACCCGTTCGCCGGCAGCGGTACGACGCTGGTAGCCTGCGCCATCGAGGGCAGAAGATGCATAGGCGTCGAACTGGACGCCGGCCACTGTGACACCATCCGCCGCCGGGTCCGGGAGTGCGACCAGACCGGCCCGCAATCGCTGTTCAAGGACGTACCGGACCTGTTCGCGGAGGCCGCCCCGTGACCATCGTGTTCCGCCCGGCCTCGCCCCCGTCGCTCATCGACCTGGGGCGGGCCGGGGTGTGCCGGACGGCAATCGGCGAGGTGGTGGGCGTGCTGGGGTCCGGCGTGTGGCGTGTGGAGTACCTGAAACCAACAACGGAGGATGGGAGCGATGAAGGTGGTCTACCTGGCGGGACCGATCTCGAAGGGCGACGTGCGGGTGAACGTGGCGCGGGCGGCGTCTGCCCATTATGACCTGCTGTGTCACGGGTTCGCGGTCGTCAATCCGATGCTCACCTGCTGGGCCGGGTGGACGCCGGCCGGCGACCCCGGCCCGTCGGCCTCGGCGCACGGGCCGTTCCGCACCACCGACTACGAGACGTGGATTCGGGTCGGGATTGCGACCGCGTGCCGGTGTGACGCGGTGCTGCGGCTGCCCGGCGAGTCGGTGGGGGCGTCGGCCGAGTGTGCGGCGGCCGAGGCGTGCGGCGTGCCGGTGTTCACGTCGGTTTCCGACCTGATCGCATGGAGGAGCAACCTGTGAGCATTCCCAAGAAGCCGAAGGGCGACCGACCCCCGCCGAAGTGCGTGCTGTGCCACGAGGCACCTCGCCCGCCCCTGGGGTTCTGGTGCCCGCGGTGTGAGGCGCACCAGCGGCGGGCGGCGGCGGTGGTGCGGCGGGTGAACGCCGGCCGGAAGGCCGACCGGTTGACGGCCACCGAGGAACGCGGGAGGGGGATGTGATGGGCGTTACCGACGACGACAGACTAGCCCACCGGCTGGCGACCGTGTGGCACCAGTGGGAGGACGGCCCCCGCCCGACCGACGTGGAGCGGCTGCTCGACCTGTACCCCGGCGGCCCGCTGGGGTACTGGCGGGACGTGGCGGACGCGGCCCGGCGGTGGGTCAGCGGGCGGGCGGCTTCGGGGGAGGGGGCGGCCACTTGCCCTCGGCCGCCAGACGCATCCGAAGGGCGTCGTTGACGTACTGCGTCAGGTCGTGCCCGATCTCCTCGGACGCCGCCCGCGCCGCGTCCACGAACAGGTGCTTGATCCGCACGAACTTGTACGGCTTTCGCGCCCGGTCGCCGGCCTTTTTCTTTTGTGCCATACGCACATTGTGGATCAACACGGTAGACCCCGGAAGGGAGTGGCACGGATTCGGCAAAGATATCTTACCACGTTGGTAGGTTCGCAGGCAACACGGTTGACAGTGTGGTATACCAGTGGGTAGAATTGGACTGCCCGAAATACGACCGGGAGGGACTGACGTGACCTTCGACGACCTGTGTGTGGTGGAACCCCGTCTGCTGGCGCTGGCGGCCGAGGCGGCGCGGTTCGGCGAGACGACGGCGGGCGAGACGACGTTCTGCGCGAACGCCGTCTGGTACGGGTACGACGGCGGCGGGCTGAAGGAGCGGCTTTGCAAGCTGGTCGGCCACGAGCGGGATATTCCGGGCTACGTCCGGCCGGCTCTTGCCGAGGTGCCGAACCCGTTCCGGTTGGACGACCCGAACCTGCTGGCGAACATGGCCGCCGAGAAAACGGCGCGGCGGGCGGCGCTGGACGCCATGCCGCCGGATGCCGCCGCCGTCCAGCGTCTTCTGTGCACGAGCGAGGCCTACGACGTGGCCTACCACCACGTTTACAACCTGCTGCCTGACTGCCGGGGTGCGTGTGCCTGCTCTGGCATCACGCTGGTGCTGACCGGGAGGGAGTGATGATCCGCGTGATTGCCGACGACTTGGGGCCTTCACTCTCGTACTCGCGGCGCGAGATGCGGGCGATTGTCGGCGGCCGGTGGGAGGACGGGCGGGACGCTACCGTCATCCTCGACATGCAGACGGCCCAGAGGAGATACCGTGGCGGGAAGCACTGCAAGAGCGTGGTGAGCGGGTACGCGGTGAGCCGGGTGCCCGAAGCTGGGACCGAGTTGGCCGTGGTGTGGGACAAGTTGTTCCCGACGGACGAACACGGGGACGACGACCGCGAGGACGTGCAGAAGCCGCCGTACACGGTGCGGGTGAGGCGGTCGGGGGAAGTGGTCTGTAGCTGCATGGCGGGCGTGTGCCTGCGAACCGAAACGACGTGCCGGCACTGTGACGCCACGCTGTATCTGGCGGACGCCGGCGCGTTCGACAACCAAACCGGGGGCATTTGAACATGGCGAGCGAACTGGCGACGGCCGGCGGCGGGTACACTCCCGAGCAAGTGGACCTCATCAAGCGGACCATCTGCGCCGGGGCCACGAACGACGAATTGGCACTGTTCATTCAGCAGTGTCAGCGGACGGGGTTGGACCCGTTCTCGCGGCAAATCCACGCCGTGAAGCGGGGCGGGCGGATGACGATCCAGGTGGGCATCGACGGGTTCCGCCTCGTGGCCAACCGCACCGGGGAGACGGACGGGCAGGACGGCCCGTACTGGTGCGGCGAGGACGGCATCTGGCGGGACGTGTGGCTGGGCAAGGACAAGCCGGCCGCGTGCAAGGTGACGGTTTTCCGCAAGGGGCAGTCGCGGGGGTACACGGGCGTGGCGCGGTGGGCCGAGTTCTACCAGCCGCAAGGCGGCATGTGGGACAAGCTGCCGGCGACGATGCTGGCGAAGGTGGCCGAGTCCATCGCGCTCCGCAAGGGGTTCCCGCAAGAGTTGTCCGGCCTCTACGCGCCGGAGGAGTTGGACCAAGCGGCGGACGTGCCGGCCGCCAAGCAACTGCCCGCCCCGCCCGCCGCATCCCCGGCCGTGCAGGGCATCATCGAGAGCATTGCCGACGCACTATCCGAACCGGAGTTGGAGAACATCGCGCAGCAGATCGGGGCGGCCGGGGACGCCATCACGGACACCGACAAGACGGCCCTCCGCGCCGCGTACCAGGCCAAGCGGCAACACCTGCGATCCATCAACAAGTGAGAGGGCCGACGATGCCGGATATCAGACTCACCAACGTCACCGTGGAGGCGGACATCCAGTGCCGCGCCCGGTCGCTCGACCAGGGGCACGTTGACGACCTCGCGGCGGCACTCACCGCCGGGGCAAAGCTGCCGCCGGTGGTGGTGTACAAGACTCCCAACGGGACGATCTACTTGTCCGAAGGGTTCCATCGCATCGAAGCGTACCGGCGGGCCGGGCGGGAGTTCCTGCCCGCCGAAGTCCGGGATGGCACCCGCGACGATGCCAAGCTGAACGCGATGGCCAGCAACCAGGGCCACGGCCTCAAGCGGACCAACGAGGACAAGAGACGGGCGGCCGTCGAAGTGCTGAAACTCAAGCCGGAGTGGAGTGATAGACGCATTGCCGAACACATCGGCGTGAGCAACAACTTCGTCAGCGATCTTCGCCGTCAGGTGTCATCCGATGACACCTCGGCTGAGCCGAAGCGAGAAGGCAAGGACGGCAAGACCTACCCGAAAACGCAACCGCCGAAGACAAAACCCGCGATCCCGCAAGAGGTTACAGCCGAACCAGTCAATCAACCACAACCGGAGTCGGACGACGATACTGAACAAGAGGACAAGCCTGACTGGATCACCGTCGAATCCTTGAAGTCCGTCGCCCGAGAGCAGGCGGATAACGGCGACTACGAGGCCGCCGCCGAGACGCAGCGGGAGGCCGAAGAGTTGGCGGAGAAGATCGCGGATGACGCCACTGTTTCCGACTCGGACCCGTCGGACGATTTCTGTTCTCTCGTGGCCGGGATGTGCCGGGAACTGGACGACTTGGCCCGCCGGGTGGCGGACCTGAAGGCGTCCCCCTACGCCCGGTTCGTCCACTGGCAGAGCGCCCAGGTGCAGGTCAAGAACGCGAGGGAAACGCTGTGGGGCGGGCGGCCGACGCACTGCTGTCCGTACTGCCGGGTGGCCGGCGAGCCGCAGCCGGAATGCCGGTGCTGTGGCGGGCTGAACGTGACCACGAAGTCCAGCTACAAGGCGGGCGTGGCGGCCGTCGGGGGAGGTGAACAATGACCCCGGCGTTCAAGAAAACTCTCCGGCCGTACCAGCAGGCCGCCATCGACGCCACGCTCCGCCAGTTGGAGCAGTGGGGGAGTACGGTCGTCGTGCTGCCGACGGGCATGGGAAAGACGGTGTACGCCGCGCGGCTCATCTCCGAGTGGGACCGGGGGAACACGCTGTTCCTGGCTCACACGCGGGAACTGATCCACCAGGCGGCGGACAAGTTGGGGGCCGAGTTGGGTTATCGCCCGCCGGTCGAAATGGGCGTATCTGCGGTGGACGTGGACACGATGTTCAGCGGGGACATGGCGGTCGTCGCCAGCGTTCAGACGATGTACGGGGACCGGCGGCTGGAAAAGTACCGCCGGTCCCCGTTCGGCCTGATCGTGATCGACGAGTGCCACCACGCGACGGCCGCCACCTACCGCAAGGTGATCGACTTCTTCCGGGCGCTCAACCCGTCTCTCAAGGTCGTCGGCATCACGGCGACCCCGAACCGGGCGGACGGGGCGGCAATGGGCATTGTGTTCGATTCCGAGGCGTACCAGATGAGTATCGGGGACGCCATCGGCGGCGGGTGGCTGGTGCCCATCGAGCAAGAGTACGTCGTCTGCGAGCAGATCAATTACGACGGCATCAAGACGAAGAAGAACGAGTTCGGCGAGGCCGACTTCAACGGGGCCGCGCTGGACGAGGTGTTGGCCGAAGAAGAGGCGTTACACGCCATCGCCAAGCCGTTGGTGGACAAGGCGGGCGAGCGGCCGACGCTGGTGTTCTGCGCCGGCGTTGCCCACGCGCACGGGATGGCGTCGGTCCTCAACCGCTACAAGACGGACAGCGCGAAGGCGGTGGACGGCAAGACGGACGCCGCCGAGCGGAAAAAGGCCGTCGCCGATTTCCAGGCCGGGCGACTCCAGTTTCTCACCAACTGTATGGTGTTTACCGAGGGGTTCGACGCGCCGAACTGTTCGTGCGTGGCGATGGCCCGGCCGACGAAATCCCTGTCGATGTACATGCAAATGCTGGGACGGGGGCTGAGGCCTCTGCCCGGCGTGGTGGACGGCGTGGCCGAGGAATTCGACCGCCGGATGGCGATCCTGGCCAGCGACAAGCCGGCCTGTTACGTCGTCGATTTCGTCGGCAACAGCAATCACAAGTTGGCGAACGTGTGGGACGTGTTGGGCGGTAACTACGACGTGCAGGTCCGCGAATTGGCGCAGCAGGAGGCGAAGCGACAGCGGAAGCCGGTGAGTGAGGTGTTGGAGCAGGCGAAGGCGTTGCTCGAACTGGAGCAACAATGGGCCGAGCGGCAGCACATCACGGCCTCGGCGCAGTATTCCGCGTTCGGCGTGGACCCGTTCGGCGGCGGGGCGGCCCCGGCCGTGCAGACGGCCAGCAAGGGCCGGGGCGGGTCGTCGGACGCCCAAATCGGACTGCTCGTCAAGCTGGGTGTCGATTACCCGACGGCCGCCGCGTACTCGAAGCGGCAGGCCGGGGCGGTCATCGACTCGCTTTCCTCGACCCGCTGCACCACCGGGCAGGCGAAGACCTTGCGAAAGCACGGCATCGACCCGGCCGGGATCAACATGGACCGCGCCTCCCGAATCATTGACGCCATCGCGTCGAACAACTGGCGGGTGCCGAAGGAGTTGCCGCAATGAGCCTGCTCGAACGGTTCGAGAAGCAGTTGGCCGCGAGAGGCCTGACGGTCGTACCGGCCGGCCCCGGATATCCGCCCGGCACCCTGTTACTGAAGGGGCCGAAAGAGGCCCAGACGCCGGAAGTCCTGGCGGCGGTGAAAAAGTTTAAGCCGGAGTTCCTGAAGAAGTTGGCACCGCCGGCGGTGGCGGCGGCCCCTATTCAGCCGACGGGGGGGCCGCCGGCGGGAGAGTGATGCCGCCGCCGGAGCGAGACGAGACGTGCCAGCGGTGCCGGGCGCTGGTGTGTTTTCCGGCGGCGGCGGACGGCCTGTTCTGCGAGCAGACCCAATGCCCGTACAGGCGGCTGGGGACGGAGGCGAAGGCGGCCGGCGATCACGCCTGGAAATGGTAGACGACGTGCGGCGGTGGCTGGAAACGGAAACGCAAATGCTCCGCACGCACGTCCGCGATGTCGAAATGTGGGTAGCACATATCCAGTTGGACGCGGCGCTGGTCAACGAGGTGGAGGCGGCCGAAGAGTTGTTGCGATTTTGGCAGCGGCAGTGGAACGAGCATGTAGAGTTGTGTCGCCTGTTTTCGGCGGTCGCCGGACGGCTGTACAACGCGGAGCGGATGAAGGTGCGGGAGTTGGTCGGGATCAAGGTGTGACACCGGGACGGAGGCGGCCGGGGTTCGATTCCCCGCCGGTGTCTTTGTCGGTCAGTGTTGCCCGACAGACGCGGGGTTCGGCTGGGGTGTCCACCCCTGGCCGGCGAATAAGACCTGCGGCCAAGTGGATCGCGTAGGCCCGCCAGCCCTGGGGCAGTTCCGGGGAAGGTCGGGAGTCCGGCGAACGAGACGCCGGAGCCGAGCAATCGGTGGGGGGCCACGGCCCCCGGTGCGGACAAGCGGCCTCAACGCGGGGTGCGACCACAACCCCCGGATACCTCAGTCAACCGTAGAAACCGAACGTCTGGACCCCGGCCATTCCGGGGGCGGCAAGGCAAGTGACACGGGCAACCGGGCACGGGACCGAGCGACCAGGGCGGGGACTGCTACGGGGGACAAGGAAACGGAGGGAGGGAGCGAAAGGGACCGGCATGTACTTGTATTGGGTTTTGACGTGAAACCGACCTGCCGACACTGCCACCGGAAGCCCGTCAACCGCCCTCGTGGGATGTGCTGGAATTGTTACTACACTCCCGGCGTTCGAAATCACTACGGGTGCCGAGATGTCGGCGGGTCATCACGGAAGGGGTTGGCCCTCGACAACGCCGAGCCGCCGCCCTGCCCTGCCCCCACCACGATTCTGCCCGGCCCGGCGAAGGTGGCGGTCCTGGCGGCCCGCGCCGAGGCCGGCGTGAGCCTGTTCCATCCGCAAGACGCCGGGGGTGAGGAATGAAACCGATGGGCGAATGGACGACGGAGGAGCTGAGTAACGCCCTTGTCGGCCGCGAGTACGAGTTCGTCCACTTGGACCGAATGGCATCAATCCTGGTCGAGCTGCTCCGCCGGGAGCGGGAGCGGTGTGCAGCCGTTGCCGACGAGTGGACGGCTCACGACGGACGTGAGGACGAGTCGCCGGCCCAGGTCGCGGCCGGTATCGCCGACCGCATCCGGGGGCTGCAATGACCGCCACCCGACACCACGCCGAAGCCACCGGCAACGCCCTGTACGCGGCGGTCATTGCGAACCCGTTCGCCACGCTGCCGAGGCTGGTCTATGCCGACTGGCTGGACGAGAACTCAGGAGACGAGGAGTGCCCGGAGTGCCGCCGCTGGCAAAGCGTGCCTGGAACCACCGGCCCGTTCTATTGCCACCCCTGCCACGGCACCGGCCGTGTGCCGAACCACTACGCGGAGCGGGCCGAGTTCATCCGGATTGAAGTTGACGGCGGCGAGAATACGGCAGCAGTGCAACGAGCGTCCGACCTGTTCGACCGGCATCACGGCAGATGGTTCTGGTCTGACGGAAAGGGTCCGGCCGACGGGTTCGGTCTGACTCGCTCCACGTCCCCACCCGGCGGCAGATGGCTGTACGTCCGCAACGGGTTCGGGGAGACGGTGATAACCGATCTGGCGTGGTGGGTGGGCGGGGTGTGCGACGACTGCCAGGGGCACGCCGAGGACGGATCGCCGGACGGCGACTGTCGGGCGTGCAACAACACCGGCCGCACGCCCGGCCACGGCCCCGAGGTGGTGAGCCGGCACCCGGTGACGCGGGTGGTGATTTCAGATCGGGAGCCGGATGAGGATTGGGAAGATTGTTTTTTCTGGCCGTTCAGTGACATCGGGCATGGCGTGTTGCCCCTCGGATTGGTCAGGACGGATCACTTATCGCACGATGGTGGCGGGTCGCGGGTGTCGAACACATTCCCCACCCGCGAGGCTGCCGAGGCCGCCCTGAGTCGCGCCCTGGTGGACCTCGCCCGTGAGCGGGCCGGGCTGCCGCCAATCCGGTGGGAGGCGAGTCAGTGACCCACACCGTTCAGGACGCCGAGGCGGCGATTTCCCGGCACCCGGAAGCCCTGATGCAACTGAGCATGGCGGCCGACCTGCTCATCGAACTGGACGACCCGCGCGGGGCCGACTTCGCCGCGTGTCTGGCCGGCGACATCACGGGCGAGGAGGTGATGCGGCGGCATCAGGCGGACGTGTCCGCCATGTACGTCGCGGCGTGGCGGATGGCGGCCGACCACGAAGAGTGCCCGAAGTGCGAGGAGTACAACGGCGTCGGCCAGGTGCCTGTCGATGTGAACGGGTATCTCGGTCGCATGACGACGTGCCCGCGATGCGACGGCGTGGGGTCGAACGGAAACGCCGCCCGTGCCGAAGCCCTGCGGCTGCTGGCCGAGTGCGGGAAGGTGGGGAAAGAGGGGTGCGGGTACTCCGCCGTTGACCGGCTGGGGTCGTCGTGCAACGTGCCGCAACAGTGGTTCGGTGCGGCCATTCGCCCGCTTTGGGGCAACGACTTGTTTACCGACAATATAACCAACCGCCTCGACCTGCTCGACACCTACGCCCATGCCGACCCGGACACCCGCCGGCGGTGGGCCAAGGAGACGCGGGCACTGACTGTACACCCGACGGAGACCACACCGTGAAGTTGCCGCCCGACGTGGCCCGGAAGGCGTTCGAACTGGCCGGCATCGGCCCCGCCACGACGCCAAAGGCCCGGAAGTACCGCAATCAGCCGGTGGTAGTGGACGGCGTTCGGTACGACTCGAAGAAGGAGGCCCGGCACGGCGCCCGGCTGGTGGCGATGGAGCGGGACGGGCTAATCTTCGAGCTGCGAAGACAGGTGCGGTTCCCGATCAAGGTGAACGGGGTGTTGGTCTGCACCTACGTCGCCGACTTCGAGTTCCGGGACGCCGACCGAAAACGGGTTGTCCACGACGTGAAGGGGTACAAGACGGACGTGTACAAACTGAAGAAAAAACTGATGCTCGCCACCCACGGGATCGAGATTATCGAAATCTAAAAACGGGCTTGCGCTGGTGGGAGGTTGATTGAAATAATGCGGTGCCGATCGGGGGCAACCGATCGGCACCTAAACCGTTGACGCCCTGTGGAGGCATCATGGTCTTCCGTCAGCTTACCATATTTGACGCACTGGATCTTCGGACCACCCGTGACGACGTGTGGACGGACGAAGAAATCGAGCGACTCAAGTCTCTGTATGCGCACCACACTCAGGCCGAACTTGCCCGCCTTCTCGGCCGGTCCGTCCCGGCGGTTCGTACCCGGTGTTCTATCATCGGTCTGCGGCACAAATCACCGCCGTGGACCGAAGAAGAAGTTGCGGCGCTCCGGGCTGCGTACTCGAAAGGCCGAACTCATCCTGTGGACCTGGGCGAACTGGCTGCCAGGCTAGGGAGACACAAGAGTAACATCTGCCGCAAGGCTCGTGGGCTGGGCCTTACGCTGCCGTCTCGTCGCAAAAAACGGCTCATCTCTCTCCCGATGGCTGGCCGCACGGAACAAGAGTTCCAAGAGTACCGACGGAAAACGGGCGACAGGATTCGCGCCTTGTGGGAGAGTCGTGGGCATCCGCGAGGCATGCTCGGCAAGCACCACACCGACGAGACGAAGCGTAAGATCGGTGTCCACTTTAAAGCCATGTGGGGGGACGCATCCAGTGCCGTAAACTCTCCGGAGTATCGCGAGAAAATAGCAGAGCGGATGCGGTTGCGCCACGCTCAAGGCGAGTTCGTCAGCTCAAACACGTTCAGCCGTTGTCGCCGGGGCTTTCGAGAGGACTTGCAACTCTACGTCCGGTCATCATGGGAGGCCAACTACGCAAGGTATCTCAACACGCTCGTTGCGTCCGGCGTTGTGACCCGATGGGAGTACGAATCTCGCGTGTTCGTGTTCCCGTCGCCCGTCACGGGTGGCGTTTCTTCGTACCGTCCTGATTTTCTCGTCTTTTTCTCGGATGGCCGCGTTGAGTGGCATGAAGTGAAAGGGTGGATGACTTCTAACGGCAAGATCGCACTGGAACTGATGGCGACTCACTACCCAAGTGAAACGGTCAAGGTGATCGGCGGTGATTGGTTTCGTGAGGCTCAGCGAGGAACCATTTCTAAGTCGGTGCCCAACTGGGAATAACACCACCCTGGCCGATTGGCTGAGGATCGACGACGGGGATCGGACGGCGGCAACGTGGGCGTACACCCAACAAGCCGAGCGAGTGAAAGCGATGCACGGCACCCGGCTGACGGTGAGCGAGGTATAATCCGGGTAGAGATGACATTCTAATATATATTCTCTATTCTATTTCACGTAGGCTATTGTGTGGCATGAATTCATGCGTCACAATGAATTCTCATAATTGGTAATGACGATTGGCTAAGTGTCGTATTGATAGGTTCTTCCTATAGCATTTTCTGTGCCGAC
>Ga0075472_10001115_pt1 | contig 10931 bp, 18 predicted proteins | sample DEB19_08_DNA_3_FD_77014 | JGI IMG/M metagenome (GOLD analysis project Ga0075472, IMG submission 77014) | Aqueous microbial communities from the Delaware River and Bay under freshwater to marine salinity gradient to study organic matter... | ecosystem: Environmental > Aquatic > Marine > Coastal ...
CCCCAAAACCCCAAAACCCCGTGTGGCTATGTGAAACAAGAGAGGGGTGATAGAGTGAGAGAAAGATTGCGGCTGAGAGTTGATTAAATGGTATCTTGAATATAAGCGAGCAGTTTTGTGAATAATAAATATGGGCGGACGACAGGGAAGAAAAAAGACGGTTCGCAGTCAGAGACGGCGAGACAGAAGTGACGCGCACTTCGCCGCCCCTGGCCACTCCGAGCACTTTATTTGAAGGCGTTTATCTAAATGAGGTCTATTTGTGATCCATTGTCTTTTAAATTGTACTAGAGGTTCCTTGATTTTGCCAGCTCCGACGGCCTGCGCCACGCGAGTTGCCCTCGACTTCGCCATCGATTCTTCAAGCCCCGAGGGTCTCCTTTTCGCCCTCCAGTCAGCCAGCTCCGCTACCCCGGTGCAACACCGACCTTCCCTGACCCTCAAGCCTGGATTTGAACTGCGAGTGCCAAGTAGAGCGGGTCGCTTCCCGCTGGCGACTCGACACGCCAAAACCACACCTGACGTCAGCCACTGGGTCTGAGTGGGCAGACGCAACTGCAAACAACCCACCGTTCGATCTGTCCAGTCTGCTGTCACCACGTGAGAGAACCATTAAGCGCCGACTCAAAGTGGGACCACCTGCAAAGAGACGTGAGAGCCATCTGCGAGGCTGTGTCCGCTTGTGAGTCAACTCCTCTCAGCTACACGGAGCAGACCAGGTCGAAAGCGCGTAGAGAGGCAAGTGGCTTTAATCGATCAGGTCCAGCGCTATAAAGAATACGGACACACGTGAGGGCTGTTAAAAAACTTGACCGGGTAAAGATCGGTAGTTACATTCAGAAAGGAGAGCGGAGACGATGGTGTCACGAGTGGCGGTAGAGACGGGGCGAGCCTCGACGTGGTGGTCACTGCACGAATGGACTCACCTTTGAAATCTTTGGCTTCTTGAGTGGGCATGGCTGCCAAGACGACTGACATTCAATGTGGCATCACACGGTTGCCTTTACCAAACAAGGCCTTGTCGTTTCATAATTCGCGGAAGCCAAGCCTCTAATAGAGGTGGAGACAAGGCCATTCCGATTGTTCACTCACTGCCCTGGCTTCCAGTCAGCGCAGGAGCAAGCGATTTGAGTTCCTCGCGCCACCAGAGCAGCTGCTCGATGAAGCCCACCGAGGCGAAGAAGAACGGCTTAACAGGAAGTTCTTTAAGCGGCTAGATGGAGCCGCCCCACAGGCCAAAGCCCGCGCCGGTCTGCTGCAGATCCTTCTTCGGCATGAAGGCGGCAGACGCCGAGGAGGGGACGTTCGACGAGCTGAGAGACTTGCTGCTCGTGCTCAAAGCGCTTGTTGCCCCGCCCGCATCCTACTGCGGCACGGCTGCACCTGCCTCTGAGAGTTCTTGCTCCTGATCCTTAGAGGCAGTCTGCACGCCAGTCGTTTGGGCCTCAAGCTCGAGAGACGTTGACGACCGCTGCGCACTTTCTCCGGCTGGCGGTGTCCCCTATGTCCCAGCACTCTTACCCTTATTGTCAAGCAAAGCGGGCAGCATCGCATTCTTCTTCCTGAGCGCCTCTCCCTGCCTTTGACGGAGCTTGTTGAGGCGAGAGTACTCCCCCGCGATGATGCTTTTGAGGTGCGTGAAGGCCTCGTGGAACTTTTTGAGGATTTCGGGCGTGCGGTGGCTGTTGCGCGCGGTGTTGTTCGAAGGGTTCACCGGATCGACGATGACGAACATCGGCGTGCTCTGGGGAGCTTGTGCGTAGAAGGACCTGAACAGAGCAATTTTTAATTCCCTGAAGTGATTATTCCACAACTCAGTCGTTTCTCGGCCCGGCCCTTTTCGCGCCGTCGGCCATTAAAATAAAATTTCCGCTTACATTTCGCACAGAGTATTCACGCCGTACAGCTTTGGGTCGAAACAGTTCGAGTAGAAGTCGAGGAAGCCCATGAGGAGGCGCGAGGGCGTGATGTGAGGACTCTGCTGCAGGTTGAAGTTGTTCATGTAGGCCACGATGAGCAGAATGGCGCTATACGAGCTGATGCCGCCTGTTCAAAAAATCGCTTGCCTATAAAATATCTTTCTGACTTACCTCGGTAGGCCGAGTTTAAATCGTGGATGCTCAGGAACTCTTTCAAAAGGATGCCCACTTCACGCAGACACGGATAAGTGCTTGTGTAGTCCTTTAGCAGGTTGCAACTGGCAATTCCCAAGTGGGTCTTCTGGGAAACGCTGGGCATTCCGTAGGGATCTTTCAGCGCGTTGAAGCCCATGCCGGCGCCGCCTGTCAGCCCTCCGAGGAAGCCAAGGCCAAAGCTGAGGCCGAATGGGTCTGAAGGGACCATGGTTGGCTCGAATGTGACCGGACCAGTTTGCGCACCGTCTTGCTGACTATCGTCGAAGGTGATATCGATGGGAAGCCAGTGTGGTTCCTCGTTTGCGACCTCTTCCGTTGTCACAGGTGCCTCCTCTGTTCGGTCCTCGCAGCTCGCAGCGTTCGCTTCGATAGCCTCTGACTTGATGAGGTTTCGAATTTTCTAGAGGTCGATCTTTGCCTTGATGACTGGAATTGAGGCGGTCTCAATTGACTTGAGGTCAGTGATGAGGTCCCAAGAGTCAAGAGCCTTGGTCAGCGTGTGCAAGTCCTCGATGAGCGTTGTGCGGTCAGAAATGTCGAGTCCTGTCACCGCCATGTCCATGTCACTCGACTCAAGAGCCAGACCCGTAATGAGCGAGCCGAAAACTTTGACGACAATCCGCTCGCAGTTGAGTTATGTGCGCGCGATACTTTCAATGTGGTTCCTGACGTATTCGCGCTCCTTTTGGAACCCCTCGATCTTCGCTGCAATCTTTTGGGCGTACTCCACGATGTGCATGTCAAACACCTTGTAAAACTTGTCTTCCAGCATTTTGTACACTGGGTCATTCTCCATCTTCCTCTTCTAAGCCTCTTCAAGCTTCTAATCGTGCTCCACCGACGGCAACTGCTCGAAGTCGATTTCGGAGGCGATGATGCCTGCAGCAGCCACGATTTCCTCGTCTTTCGGAAAGTCAGGGAGCAAGAGCAAGCTCTCTGCTGCAGATTTAGCGGAGAACTCTTCGTAGACTGGCAGCTGCTGAGAGCCCACTGGGCAAATGTAGTCATCCTCTTGCGGGTAGTTCACGACTTTGCCGGTCGACATGTGTGAGTTCAAATGTGTCGGAGCCATTTGACTCATGGGAGGCAAGTAGAACTGGTTGGAGGGCGTGAAAGGGGAGTGCATCGGCGACGTTTGCCAGGAGACTTCGTTCGCTGGATAGGTCTGCAGGCCAGAGTACTGCGAATCTGTTGAGTTGAACTTGCGCAGGTTTCCCTCGTAGAAGTCCTCGTCAGCGTGGTACTAATCGGGACTCGCCTTTGCCTGGTTTTTGAACTGGCGTCCGCCTTTGTTACCTTTGTCTTGCTGTTGCATCTTGCTGGACTTCTTTTCGTTGGAGTACTGCCGCTTCGAGTAGTTACTACCTGCGTTGTTTACCATCGGCGAGTTCAGGTTGCTGCTGTCTCTGCCATGCTCAAAGTCGTTGCGCTGGTTCTTTCCTCGGAACGTCCCGCCTGCTTTGCTGTCCTCGGGGAAGGGATCGCGCTCGCCCGAGCCTCGATTGATGGCCTGGTACTAGTGGGTCTTCTGCCGTTGGAAAGACTGCTTGTTCGCGTCGAAATCGCCCGCCGCGAAGTTCGTCTCAACCTGCACTTGAGAGAATTGGTGCTTTTGGGTGTGTTTAAAGGGACCCTGCTTTTTTTTGTGCGAGTGGCCGCCGACGTCGGTCTCGAAGTGCGGCTTGCCTCCACTGGTTGGGAAGCCTTTATCACTCCGATCCTTTTCCCAGTGGTACTATCCTTTCGCGTCGCTCGCTACTGAATGCTAGAAGGAGTTTTGACTTTGCATCGAGCTCGATCCGCTTGCTCCACCGAAAGGCTTTGAGTTGTACAGCGGCTGGAAAGCGAACGATGATGAGCTTGTCAGGGTGTCGTGTGCGCGCGCACCGAAGCTTCCTGTAAATGCTGCTGATTTAATTTTTTGCTGCAGGGGCTGTCTAAAGGGATTGGACGAGGCGGGCGTTGGGGTGCCACTGCCTTCGTTTAGGGCCTCGATTGAGCCACCGGACCTCGAGGAAACTGGTCCTCCTGGATTTCTTTCTTTCGAAAACTCCCGGATGCCGGTTGGGTTGAATGAAATGGGCCCCTGAGGTTGCATTTGACTTGCCTGGGCGAAGTTGGGAATCTTCATTGGCGAGAATTGGTTTGATGCGAACGAAAGCACCGAGGCGCTCTTGTTGGGCGAAGGTACGAAGGCCGTCGGCTTGAAAGACTGGGCCTTTACGCTCATGAAGGGGTTCGAGTCGGTGGTCATAGTCGCTGGAGTGGCGTTTTCCGCCTCTGGAGCAGAGCTCTTCAGCTGTTCTCCATCGTTGGGCTTGAACTCAGCTGCCATCTCATCTCGAGCACAGTAAGATTGGGAAATGTGATCCTAAACCGACAAGTTGTCTGTTAGTGTCAGACTTGAATCGATGCAGTCGACTTAAACTTCTTTGGTTGGCTAGTTCTCGGCTGACTTCTACTTTTCCGGCAGTTTGATCTCCTCCTTGGCCAGATTGGCGCAGCTCAGGTCTTACTTGCTTGACACCACTGTCTTTTGCCGATCGAGTTCGATGAAACGAGCTCTGAGGTCTGCCTTCGCCGACTCCATCTGCTCTCTGTTCATGACCTTCTTCCCTTGAAGCGACTCAGCCACCCTGAGCGTGACAACTCTCTCTTTCTCTGAGTTGCCTTCGTTTTGCTTGTTGAGAGTCGCAGCCACGGTATAGTCCTCTCTTGAGAGCTTCGCTCCTTGGTCAGGAGTTTCAGCGACCTTCGCATCGGGATCTTTTGCACTGCCTTCTTCCTGATCTTTTGGTTTGCTGACAGGTTTCGAAGCTGAGTCGCAGGGCGTGGACTCAACGTTCGCGGATTAGTTGTTGACTGTTTTCAAAACCGAATCAGGGTTCACAGTTGCGGATGCCTTCGATTTTGAAGCTTACTGCTTCAAAGAGGGCTGGTTTTATTTTTCAGCGCTCTCTGTTGAGCTCCTCGGATCTTGATTCGCGTTTTGTCCTCCGGAGTTCGCGATTAAAATTAAATCTGGCGGGGGGCTGTCGTTGACGGTAAATGTCGTTAATTTTTGCGTTTCCGTCATCTGATAATCTCCCTCGCGCGAAAAGTGTTCTTCCTCTACATTTCGCTTTGCGTCTTCAGCTTGCACCTTGCCCTGGGCTTGTCTGCTCTTGGCTTGAGTTTCGTCGTGGACAGTCTTTTGTTGTTGGGCCTTCGAAGTTCTGCTTGGTTGCGGCGCTCCATTCTTCTAGTTTTGCGCTCCGCAGCTGCCTCTCTGTGAGTTCTACATGGTCTGCTGGCCCCTGGCGTCTTCGTTGCGTCCTTTTTAGCCACCCCGGAGATTGCTTTTGACGGTCTGGGCTGCAGCAGGCGCTTCTCCGTGCATCTTGAGCAAGAAGGAGTTCATGGCTTCAACTTTGTCATTTTTGTTTTTGCGGTTCCGCTTCCGATTCGACTTTTTCTTCTACCGCTCCTCTTCGCGTTCCTCTGCTTGAATCCTTGGCTCCTACTCATCTGGGCAGGGTGAGGCTTTCAAATCGCTTAGGCTTTCTTTTGCCTTTTCTTCCAGGGCAGATTGCTTTGCGGCTGACTTCGAGCCGGGTCCCGACTCCACTTTGTTTTCTTCGGCGCCTTGGATGTTTGCTCTGGGCGACGTCGACGATTTCTGCTTCTTTTTTTCTTGCTTGCCGCGACTGGGTCCCTGTGTCGCGCTGCTTTGAGGCTGGTTCTGCTTTTGAGCCCCACCTTGCTTTTGCAAACTCTGCTGCTTTTGGTGCTGATGTTGAGTCTTGGATTTTTATCGAGCCAGGATTACCCCTAAGTCTTCATTCAAGCTCCCTACGAGTGCATCTCTCTCGCCTTTGACGGCTTCTTATTTTGCCTCTTCACTGAGACTGGCTTGCTGAGAAGAGGTCTTGCCCGAGTCACGCTTTGCCTACTCTTGCGATCGGGCGGCCTGGTCTGCAACGGCAATATCGAACGCATTGTCGATGAGCTGTCTAACGAAGGATTGCAGCTCCTCAATGGTTGCACTTCGTTTGTATTTGTCGCGCTCTCGAGAAGCCTGCAACGGCTTGCCTCTGCTCTTCGAGCTTGCGTTGCTCTTCTTGCGGGACGAGTTAGGATCTTTGCTGGTTTTTTTGACCCCGATGAGGTGCTGGTTGCCTGCGTGCGCCAGCTTGTCGTGCACAGTCACGGGTGGCTGGCTGGAAAGGACATTGACGGCTGTTTTCGCCGAGAAAGCCTTCTGATTCGACTCTGTTTCGTCGCGCATTTGCTCACACGGCTTGATCAGATCCACTGACTGCGACGCCGTCAGCTGGAACAAATTTGCCGCGCTTGAGTTGTGCGCCTTTCTTATTTGCTACAGCGTCGCCACCTCTTCTCCTTTTATCGTTTTTTCGGTCGCAGCGCCCAAGACTTCCTCAACATGCCCTCCTTTGAGCTTCCTCTTGCTTTTCACTCGGTGACTGACCTCGGAAGTGCCCTCTGCGGTGTCCTCAGTATCGCTGCTCGCCCGCTTCATGTCGTCAGACTCAGTAGCCTGCTTCGAACTCTTCGCATCCGACTGCCGCATGTTCTCGAACTGCGCAGGAACAATTTTTTGACTCTTAGAGTCTGCATCGACGAGCTGCGCTTTTCTGCTCAGCCGAAGCGCTCCACCGGCCTACTTTTTCGGGACACTGTTCTCGAATGAGGTTGCGTCTGGCTCGTTTGTCGCGCCTGCCACTTCAATCGCTGACTGGGTGTTGTCCCCTGAGGTCTGCTCCGACTTCATTCTGCTGAGGTTGCTGTCTCCCAGCGTTTCACCGCTGCTAACCGGCTGCCGAGTGTCTTTCTTGTCGGGGTGCGCCTCCTGGTGCGCAGCTGTCGGCTCGTGCGCGTGGCCTCCTTTCTTTTGTCGCTTTTTCCGCCGCTTTTTGTCTCCGCTGTTCGTCGTTTGGCTCGGGTGGCTCCCGTTCGCGCCGTCAGGCTGCTGATGCGCGAGCTGGCCTGCATCCGAAGGTCTGGCCCCCCCAGTCATGCCATCTGCGGATTGGGCGAGTGGCGAACCGGCACTCGGGGACTCTGCGCCCAGCAACTGGTTCTGAATGTGGTTGCGCAGGTCGTCCTGGATGAAAACGAGCAGCTCGCGACAGAGAATGTTTTTGCGCGTTTTGTCGGGCAGGAAGAAATGACTCATCTCGTCCAGGGGGGTCTCGCTCAAAAACTTGATCACGTCCAAACTCGACACAACCGACTCCTTCTGCATGATGAAAGAAACGATTTGCTTCAGGTCGGGGTCCGCAACCACCGGCTCCTTCTGCGCTTTCCCCGTGGCTGCGGCTTGGCTCTCGCCGGCACTTTTTGACTGAGCCTCTTTTTTGCTCGCTACCAGGTCGTGGTACATGCGGGCGTAGGGCTAGCGCATGGCCATTTCGCTGATGTTGTAGAACTGCTGGTGGTAGTTCCGAATGGCTGATCCCCCCGGCCCCATGAAGGCGTGCATCTGCGAGGGCGTGCCAGCGGCGCCCTGGATAGACGCCTGGCTTTAAAAGATCTGGGAAATCTGCTCGTGGGGCAGTCCGTTATAGTTGTAGTGGTTCCCGCGATTGAGCACTGCGTAGTAGCGACTTGTCTCGTCCTAGTTGAAGGTAGAGCCCCCGAAATCGGCGCCGTCGAAAGCAAAGTAAGGCTCAGCGCCGAACAGGTAGCTCGGTTCTTGCACTGTCAGCTAAATCTCTTTCGACTTTGTGCGCAGCTTCTCGATCAATCGCTGGCGTCCTTTGTTGCCGATTTCTTGCCAGTGCTTGGCAAGCACCTCCTGACTGCGCAAGTTCTCCGAGCGCATCTCAAACAGGTTGGCGATGTCGTTTTTACGCACGTTTTTCTCGATGTTCACGTTGTGCGCGAAGTTGTAGTGGGCCCACAGATTTTCCTCCAGGAGTCCTGCAATCCACACGGTCAGGTACGCGCTCTCGATGCGCTCCAGCCACTGCGCCGAGTCGATCTGAGCGCGTCCCGATTTATTGCTGAAGCTGAGTTGCTCTTGGAAGACGCGGTCGCCTGTGACTGTGGCCATCAGTTTGAAAAACTGTTTTGCGTCGGCCACGAGCTTTTCACTCACTGTCAACGTGTCGAATCTGTTCTGGTTGTCTGTCAGCCTGATTTGACTCAGAAAATCTATGTGAGCCACGCGCACAGTCTGCGGGCTCACCACAGCCGAGAAAAAATCATCCTAGTGCACCAGTTCAAACAGAGGAAAGTCCGGGGCGACATGCGCTGGCACCATCGGCAGCTAGCTTGAATTGGAGTTGCAGCTTAGGCTCAGCGCTGTTTGTTCGAGCAGTCGGCTGTTGCGACCGAGTCCGCCACTGGGCTGATAAGACTTCGCGCCGGCGGGGGTGAACCGCGAGTAACCCTGGTAGCCTCAACTAGAGTCTTGCGTTCCATACTGGAAATTGTTGCTGGCAGAGCCTGCGAAACCTGTCTGGTTGAAAGAAACTGACACGTTTAGGTTGCGCTTGAAAAGACCGAGCACCGACGGCTATCGCAGTTCGTTATGTGCCTCCACAAGTTTGCCCACGAGGTAGGGAAAAGTCGTGGACAACGCATTGATGCGCTACTATATGCTCAGCGTCTTGAACCACCTCTTCATCGCCTTGATTTGCAGATTTCCCTTTTGCTCGGCTTAGTTTGGCGAGGCGCCGCCGCTGACCTTTGACTTTTTCGCTGTTTGCTCAACTTGATGAGGGCGCACGCTCGGCGTTGTCCCTTCAGTCTCCTCTGTCTTGAAGAAGACGCGGTAGAGCCCTGAAAGCAGGTTGTTTTGGTTGCTGCCGGAGTTTACGCCCTTGCCACCTCGTTTTTTCGTCGTGGACTGCCCAGAGCTCGACCCCTGGTATCCGGAAGGTGCTGAGGAAATTTCTGGATTCGGGCGCTTGCTGCTGAAATGATGCTGTCCTGCACCCTCAGCATTCGACTGCTGTTCCCACTCTTTGAGTCCAGGCTGCGACTGCATTCGGGTTGCAGGCGGCTGCTTGTTCTTTGCGCTCTGCTGCCGATCCCACTAAATATCAAGATCGCGCACCGGGTAGAAGATATGATGCCCACTGATAGAAGAGGCCCCTTAGGAATTTTTTTGATTCTTTTGACTCTGAATCAGCTGATCGATCCTCTCCAGCTTCTCCCGTTCCTAGACGCTGAGATTGTCGCAATCACCAGCCTTGACTGTCTGCAAAAACTGATTGCGCCGCTTTCGCTCTTCTACAGAAATCGGCGAGGTCTCGGGCGCGTCGCTGGCCGCTGCGGCCGTCTTCGATGGGCATTGTTCAGAATCCTTGTTCTCGGCACAACCGAAGGTGGTCACCTCTGCCTATTACACCAGTCCTGCAAGACGCATGGCTGACGAAGAAGTCGTGGCGACAGCTGCATTGTTAGCGTAGAGTGCACTGGGGTGCCCTTGCACTTTCGAATGACTCGCAGCGTTCTTCTTGGCAAGTTCGCTTTTCTTCTCAGCAGTCGCTCCTGACTCGTTATCGTTTTCGGTGCGACCCTTGGCCTTACTGATCTTTTACTATGCATCCATCGAAAGTGGCGTGAGAATAAAGGTGAAAGGCTCGGCCGCTTGTTCAACCCCGAGAGGTTCCAAGCCGGCAAGGATCACTCAGCAAACCAGACTAGGTACTGGTGCTGGTGAGCAGAGAGCTAGGAAGAGTTGCTTACCTTGGAGGCGCTTTTATTCATTTATTTCAACCGCTCGTCCTGCGGCCTTTCTTTGTTGGCTGACGTGGGTTTGGACGTGATCAGGAACTGCTCCACACCTTCGTCCGAGTCGTCTGTCGTGTTTGCGTTGGCGCGGCTCACTCAAGCTGAGTCAGACTGGCGCAGTTTGGCAAGCTGTCCGGTCGATGAGACTTGGGAATGCGAAGGTTTCGCATTGCTGGTGGGCGTCGTCTGCGTGTCCTCCAGCTCTCCCGCCTCGCCCTGCACGCGACCGCACATAACTTTTTGTGCGCTCAGTTCCGGCAACCAAAGATTTTCGTCCACCGACGAGCACTTGACAGGGCTGCCAAAACTCTCGAGGGCAGAGGCGAACTGGCCTGAAAAAAACTCAGCTGCTAGAGGCTACTTAGCTGGCAGCTGGGTGAGTGAGGTTTGGCGCGCGTTTGGCCCGGTCAGGTTTTTTCCAAACACCTGCTCTTCGAGGAGGGCCTGGCGAATGCCTGTATCTTATCGGTCATTCGCGACAACCCCATTCGACATCCTCCCTTAATGGAAATTCGCCATGTGAGTTTCCTGGTCCAAGTCTTGGCCCAACGAGGCATCGACCAAGCTGTAGTAGCCCAGCGAGTGGCTCGCGTGGCAGGCAGCTGCAAGCGGGTTGGTTTGGATGCTCTGTCGCAAGTGCGAGGTCAAGGGTGAGAGGGGCATCTTCGGAGAGGCAAGCTACTCGGGTGACTGACTGACAAGCACGTGTGCTGAGTCTCCGCCTTGACCGTCCGAAGTGTCCTCATGAGACATGTTGTCGGTCGTTGCTGGCTCAGAATCAGTATGCTTTTGCTAAGCCGTCCCGAAGTGCTTCAACTGGTTCGCAGAGTGCTTAGATTTCTTCGCAGAAGCTGAGATTAGAGACACAGAACTTGCCATTAAGTTAGCAATCATTAATATTATAGTAAATAACTCGTCGCACTTCACCTTCGCCATCAATAAAATAATTTGCCCGCATCACTGATCTGCGGCAGCAACGAGCCGCGAGAGATCCCCACCTATAATTCGAACCTTTTGTAATTTATGCAAGCTCCTTTATTTTGAACAGTCGAC
>Ga0075472_10001117_pt1 | contig 10925 bp, 24 predicted proteins | sample DEB19_08_DNA_3_FD_77014 | JGI IMG/M metagenome (GOLD analysis project Ga0075472, IMG submission 77014) | Aqueous microbial communities from the Delaware River and Bay under freshwater to marine salinity gradient to study organic matter... | ecosystem: Environmental > Aquatic > Marine > Coastal ...
ATAATCCTGGAGCTGGCCAGAGACGATACGCGGCAGGCTCGAGGCCATGGCGAACAGCTCATAGATCCGCTTGGCTTTGCGAGCTGCGTGCTGCTGGTCTGCGTCGATGCGTGAGCCTAGCAGGGTGATAGGGCATTCCAGCTCGCCCCGTGCGCTGGCGCTGCCGAGGAGCCTTTTGCGACGCTCCATCACCTCAGCCGTTGGCCAGACGCTTTCGTCGATCTCCTTGCGAATGATCTTGCCGCATGGATGGCGCTCGGCCATGTGCTTGCGTGGTCTGCCTCCCTTGCCCATTAGTCGCCCTTTCCCGGCTGCATCATCCAGACGATCCAGCCAATTGCCGCGCCGAGCGCAACAGCGGCTGCAATCCATGCTGCTATTTCCCAGGTCATGCATCGCTCCCCGGGCCAATATTGCTTGTGTCGTCACTGGCGCTTGCGCGAATGATCCAGACGACAAGGCCGATGATGAAGAAGGCCGCTGCGCCTCCGAATATCCACCAGATCATTCCATGATCCTCCGCTTCTGAAGGTAAGCGCGAATGTGGGGCCACGCTTCTGCGCCTGCGTAGGCGATCAGCGCGACGATCAGCATGGCCGCGACGGCTTGCGCCAGCGATGCAACCAGCCACGGAAACACCACCAGCAGCAGAACAATGGCTGCGGCTATGCATGTGGCGATGATGAACAGGGAGCGGATCATGCCTGTTCCTTCTTTTTGGGGAACAGCGCACGCGCCCAGAAATCTGCTTCAGTGTTGGATGGCTCGACCACCTCGTGCGTTTGTCCGCCGAACAGGGCGAACTTGGCGCGGCCGGTCTGGTCCTTGATGACTTCAGCGGTGGGAGGAACCTTGTCGATGGTGACTTGTGCAAGCTCGGTGGCGTCTAGGACGGGCTCAGCGTCCACGACAGGCGCGTAGCCTTCTGGTTCAGCCTCAACTCCATCCTGCTCATCACGCAGGACGGCGGGGTCTAGGAGCGTGAAGTCTTCGGATTGGTCCCGGCTTTCTTCGACCCCGCCGGGAGGGGGCTCGTGAACCTCGCCCTGATCATCGCCACCGAAGGATGCCGCGGTGGTTTCTTCAGTTTGTAGGCTCGAAGCTTCAATCTGGCCCCCGCTCTCCTCCTCCGTGGCGGGGGGCACGGAACGCAGCTCACCGTGTGGTTGAGCCGGAGCTTCTAGGGCGGCGATGGCGCTATCGAGACAATCTTCGCCGCCTTTCGTCGGGTCCACTAGTCCTTGCGCTTCAAGAGTCGCGATCTCTTCGGAGTCATCGCGCGAAGGATCGAGCAGGGGCGCGCACAGCTTCAGCCACCCAAGCCGCGCTTGGCCACCGCGCTGGAAATCTTCGGACGCCGAGCACCATTGCAAAGCTTCCAACATAGCATCACGCTCCACAACCCAATCGTAAAGCCGTTGAGCCTCCTCAATCGTACCGCCCGCTTGGTAGCACTTCAGTTTCAGTTCTCTCTCGTCGCTCATCTCTCTGTTCCTTGTGTCTGTTGAATTACGCTGAACGCTTGGCTCGTTGGGCGCGCTGTAGACCTTCCTCAGTCCACGGATGAAGTCTTGCGCGCTTGGTTGGCTGGTTCGCTGGCCGGTCCAGCATCGTCACCAAATAGGTCTGGCAATCGGGGCAGTAGGTGTGGCCATCTGTGGGCTTGTGGCACTCGGTGAGTTTGCCGCCCGCGTAGGTCGCCTTCCGGCAGAACTGATTGGGCGCTTGCCTCGGACGCGGAACCACGTCTTGCCGGGGCTTCTCGAACATGTACTTGGGAGACGGCATCAGGCGGCCTCCTCATCGCGGAAGTCTTGTAGAGCGTCAGCCACGCCATCCGGTGCGTTGCGCTTGAGCCAGTCGCAAAGGCCAGAGCGTGAGCATCCGATTGCCCGAGCCACCTTTGCGTCAGTCCAGCCAGCGCGACGGCAAAGAGCGATGAGCTCAAGTCTATCTGCGACGTTGGCCGAAGTCCGATGTACGGCCAGCCGTCCGTTTTCGGAGAGTTTTTCGCACTGATCTTCAGTCAGTCGCTTGATGCACCAGTCGCGTGCAGCGACACTGGTGATGTTCCACTTCGCTCCGAGATGAGCAAAGCCTAGCCCCTGCTCTATCGCTGCTTCTGCCTGCGCCTTGCGGCGCGCGTGCATCGCCATGTCATAGCCGGGGTTCATTCTGCCGCCCTCGCAGCTTCAACGAGGCGGCCAACGAACGATTCCGATACACCCCAATGCTTGGCGATCTGGCGGCGGCTGTGGCCTTCCTTTACGTCGCAGAGAATATCGAGGTCGCGCTCGTCAATGGCGCGCTCTGCTTGCTCCTCCGCAGTAATTGGGCTTGGTTTGCTGCGAAACGGACGGCGCAGCCCGCGTCGATGGCAGACGCCAGCCACCTGATTGCGCGTCAGGCCAAGCGCGCGGGCGATGTCGTCATAGGAGTAGCTGGCCTTGAACATGCGGGCGATGGCTTCATCGCGTTCGGTGGGTTCGCGCTTCATGCCGCTACCTCCGCAAACGTCTCCACCAGCGCCTTGATCTCGACGCGCACGGAGGGTTCATCAGCCCAGCGCTTGCGGATGGTCAGCTCGCAGACTTGCGCGTCATCCTTGAAGGCAATTCCGTTCAGCGCATCGAGAACGGCCTTGCCGATGTTGTCAGCGTCCGGGCGCTTGGTCGGGTAGGTCAATCCCTGCCGCATTTCCTGCTGCCGGGACTTGCTGGCGGACTTTGGAATCTCGAAGTAGGCCACGATGGCAATCGACACAGGGCCATCGATCATCCGCACGCGGGCAATGTTCGCCATGGTGCGGATAAGGTTCTGGTATCCCTTCGTCTCGCTATCCGTGTAGGTTGTGACGCCGCTGGTCGTGCGGGCAAAGCGCGGGCGGCCTTGGCCACGGGGTTCGCCTGGAATGTTGACGGTGAAGGTCATGCTTCGACTCTCGCCAGCCCAACACGGCAAACCTTCGATGAGACGGCTTTCTCAGATCGCCCAAGGCGTTCAGCGATGAGGCACATGGCCAAGCCTTCCTGACGCAAGGTGCGCAGGGCTCGCAGTTGCTCATCACTCCAGCGGCTGCCCAGCATGACGGGCTTGATATACGGGGCCGGCGCTGGCTCAGGCAGCGACGCGCGCAGCTCTTGTTCCTGCTGCTGGCGGACTTCCGCCAGAGCCGTGATGTCACGCCGATAGTGCGCCAGTTCTTCCGCCAGACTGTCGCTGCACGCCGCTTTCGCCGCTACCTTGCGATACGCAAAGAGTACGGTGGTATGGTCACGTCCTCCAAACGCACGCCCGATCTCGGGATAGCTGTGTCTGGTCATCGCGCGGCAGAGGTATTGCGCTTTCTGGCGCGGCCATGCGAACACGGCTTTCCGGCATGGCGACTTCAGATCGTCCACCGTGATGCCGTGCGCTTTCGCGACCACGCGCATTACTTCGGCCAGCTTCGGCGTGACCGCAGGTGTTCCCAGCCCGTCGTACATCACTCGGCTCCTTGTGCTTCTAGCAGGTTCAGTTGGTGGGGTTTTGGCGCTGGCTCTTCAAAGAGGCGGGGTTGCTTCCAAGCCTCGGCAATCCGCTTGCAGGCAATGTCGAAATACTTGGGCTCGATCTCGATGCCGATGAACTTGCGGCTTAGCTTCATGCAGGCGACACCACACGTCCCCGACCCCATGTACGGATCAAGGATGGTGCGCGCGTCAGGCAGGAAGCCAAGGCACCACTGAATGACTTCGACTGGCTTTTGTGTCGGGTGCTCCATCTCCGCGTTAGTCTTGCGAAACGTGAAGTCCTTGAGAGCGCGGTTGCGGCTCGTCCACGCCAGCTCGCCATCGGAAAAGTCACCGCCGATAAGCTTTTGCCAGTAAAGCCAGCCCATACGCGCGGGCAGCATGTCTGCAAAATAATTGCCACCCCAGATGATCTGCTCATCCGAAGCTGATAGGATCAGATTGAAGGTTTCCTGACTCGGTCGCGCGGTATCCCAGCCCAGCTTTTCTTGAACGCGGGCTCGTGATGAAAGCCGATGACCCCGCCCGCCATCTTGGCCAATCCCATAAGGCGGATCTGTCACGCATGCGTCCACTTTCGGTAACGTGGGGAGTATCTCACGGCAGTCACCGAGGTAGAGCTCAGCGTCTCCAATCACTTCACGACGCATGGAGAACCTCCCGCAGCGCCGCCGAGAAGCTCAGCCCTTCAAAAGTTTTGCCAGATTTGCCACCATGTGCTGGCGGCCCTGCATTCGCATGCGTTCGAATGTGAACGGTCTGCTTTACGCGCGAAGGGGAAAGATAGGCAACGCGCTTGATGTCCAGCGCCACGAGCGCAAGCAAGTCAAAATCGTCGCTTCGATAAACCCTGCGCCCGCCCTTCCCGGCGCGGCGCACATGCCACATGTAGCCGGGGCAGTGATTTACACGCTGCGGAATGGATCGCGCTTGACGAGTTGATTTCACTTGAATGCGGACCAGCCGCCCAGCAATCTCCACAGCCACATCGTAAGGGCAATTTTGATCGGCCAGAAATGCGCGATAGCCCAACAGGAGAAGGTCAGCGCATACCAGATGCTCACCCGCCGCCCCTGCCGCTAGGTCCGTCACCACCGCATCCACCTTCGGCAGCGTCGGAAGCACCTCTCTGCAATCCCCGAGGATCAGGGTTGCGTCACCGATGATTTCCGTGCGGGACATCACTCGGCTCCTTCCAGTTTTGCGATTTCTTCAGCGATGGCGTCGCGCTTGCGCAGCGTGCTTTCCGCAACTTCGGGGTATTGCGCCGCGACACGTTCAGCGGCTTCCAGCTCATTGCGCAGCTTGGCGAGGCGCTCGGCGTTTGGATCGTGTGGTAGGGCTTTTTCCGCAGACCTGTTACCGCCGTCGATCATGTCTAACAGGCGGTCACGGATCATCCGGCGCGGTTCAACATATTCATCCAGCGCATCGGCAAGTTCGCCCCATGTTGGGAACCATTGGCCGCGATAAGCGTGCAGCACTTCGCGCACGGCATCGCCTGGATACTCGCGCAAGTGGCCAGTGTAGACGCTTAGCGCCAACTCAGCCTCGGCGCCCGACTCCCGGCGCCGCGCCGTTTTCACAGACAGATCCGCTAGCCAGCGTTCGATCTGCTCAACTGACGCCGGGTACAGCGCCTCACGGATGACAGACAGCGCTGCCTTGATGTCAGCCGACGAGGCGGTATTGACCGTCAACGACGTCGCCTTCTGCCGGAACGTCGTCTCTCCGTTGATCCCCTCCGGGAACACTGTCTCCATTTTGACGGTGCATGTGACGCCGTATTGCTGCATCCGCGATACTGCCGCGTCCGTGTTGGCCCGCGGCGAACGCAGCGCTACCCCCGGATGCATGTCGCGCTGCGGGTTGGCCGGAAGCGTTGGGTCCGAAACGACGCGGCTCACCGCCGCCGAAAGTGGCGTGGTCATGGTTTACCTCCGGGTTTGGGCGAAGGCGCTCATCGCGCGCCTCGATGATGGCTTTCTCGAAATAGCTCAGGGATTTCACCTGCCTGCGTTTGCTATGAAGCCACGCAGCGGTGGTCGTGATGCCTCGCTCAACGTCCGCCTCCGTGCAGGCTGGACCGCTGGCTGGTTTCATCAGGCGAATGATTGGATCGAGAATGTGAGCGCTGGGCAGCGTCAGATTCAGCGAACCGTTCGCCCATTTGCGGCACTTCGCTTGGAGTTCATCAAACTCGTTCGCGCGCCTATCCTCATCCTCTTCTATCTCTGTATTTGGTTCTGGTTTTGATTCTGTCAGCGGTGGCTTTTCTACAGCCTTGAAAGTTTTCGGTTGGGATCCGTTTTCAGCCTGTTTATCCTGATATGATCTCTGCTTTTCGAGCACTTCATCTGCACGAGAATTGGAGATCATCCCGTTTTGAACGTGGAGTTTCCCCATCGCGACAAGCTCGTCGCGAACCTGTTTCCACTTGCGGACAGAGCAGCCGACATAGCGCGAGATGAATCCAGGCTCATCGCTAACGGGGCCGCCGCGCGTGTACATCAGGTTCAGGACCATGATGTAGGCGCCCTTAAGTTCGAGGCTCATCTCCTGAGTGCCCTCGAAGAAGTCGCGCGGGTACATGGGGTAATATGGGAGGCTCATTCCCCGCCTCCCAACACCACGTTGCTCCGGTATTCCCAGAGCCCATCGATGCCGTCCTCAGTGCGGCGGCGGCTCTCCATGGCTTCCTCGCCGTAGAGCTTGCGAATGTCTCTGAGACGGGCAGAGACGCTGGCCTCTGGATCACGCTTTCCGGTGGTGGCCTGAATGCGGGCCTGTATCTCGGAGAGCGTGCGCCATTTGTTGTCGCTCATGGCAGTGATGACGCGGGTGAGCTGGGCTCCGAGGCGTTCTGCATCGAGGGTGGCGTTGAAGGTGCGGCCGCCGAATGCAAAGAGGGGGAGGTCTGCTATGTCGGGGGTCATGCGCCACCGCCGATCAGGTCGAGCTGCTTGGCCTTGGGCGCGGGCTCCTCGAACAAGCGGGGCTGGCGGTAGGCTTCCTCGATGCGGCGGCAGGCAAGATCGAACCACTTCGGGTCGCGTTCGATGCCCACGAAGCGACGCCCGAGTTGGAGGGCCGCGACGCCTGTGGTGCCTCCGCCCATGAAGGGGTCGCAGACCAGCTCACCCGGTTGGGTGAAGTCCGCGAGAATTTCCTGCATCAACGGGACGGGCTTCTCGGTAGGATGCTCACCCTGCCGTCCGGTATTGACGCAATGCGTGTAGACGCCACGCTTGCCGCCAGCGTTCCAGCGGCGATAGCCTGTGCCTGCCCAACAGGTGACGAAACATTCTGCGCCACGGGCCGCGCCTTGGCCGTTGAAGCGTGGTGAGGCGTCTGGCTTCACCCAGAAGCAGGTTGTGTCCCACTTCGCGCCGGCCGCTTGCAGCCCGTCACGCCACGCCCGTACACCTTCGGCCAACGTGAAGAGGATGACCCAGCCCGCGCTTGCAGCTGCGCACGCAGCAGCTATCTTGTCGCGGTCAGCATTAACGCCATCAAAGCCAAGCGTGGCGCACATCTCTTGCCCGTCTTTGCGCCGGATGCGCCCAACGGCCTCGTGCAGTTCGTCCTCGTAAGGTGGGTCGCTGACCACATGGTCAACCTCCCCAAGCGATGGAAGGATCTCTAGACAATCCCCCAGATACAGGGTCGCATCGCCAATGCGTTCGATAGCAGCTCTCATTTCCCGCCCTTCCCTTTGGCCGTGGGCTTCGGAATGGGCTTTGCCTCCCAGCCGGATTCCTTGCGGTTTGCGCGGACAAGCGGGACGTTCAGCTTGAGCCGTTCGTTCAAGGCGAGGGCCTGGTCATGCGGGATGCCGAGGAGCTTCCTGAACTCAGCCAGCGTTGTGGCTTTTGAAGCTGCTTCACGGGCGCGGGTGTCGAGGTCGGACATTATGCTGCCTCCCTTGCTTCAAGGATGGCGCGGCCGATCAACTCGGGGATTTGAGGGACTACGGCGTTTCCGAGGGCTCTAAGTCGGTCCACCCGGTTGGGAACCCCATTAGCCACTCGACCCACGTCGGGTTCAGAGAGCCACTGCACATCTGCCGAGCGGTATCCTCGTCCACGTTCCTGCGGATCAATTTCCGAGCGCCGCTGCCCCCGTCCAGGCCGTGTGCTCCCCCGCTCCTCCCTGCACTCGTCGGCGTGGGCCACAAGTGAATTGCTCGCCCGAGCAGCCCATTCGTGGGAACATTCGCGCACGACTTTGCTGTGCCGTCCTTCCAATCTCTCGCTGTCGGCGTTGGCCAAAAGCGAACCCAGCGATCCAGACTGACGCTCTTGTTCGTTTCCGGATTCAGCGTTTCCGATGAGGTAGATCGGCGCTCTATGTGATCCTGCGCTGTCGGCGTCGGGATGCTGTGGGTTGGCGACGATCCAAACCCGGTCCCGTATGTGCGGAGCGCCAACGGCGGAAGCCGGAATGCAGTGCCATTCCGCGTCATACCCGATCTCGGCCAAGTCTCCGAGAACTCGGTCAATCCCCCTTCCAAGGAGAGCTGAGACGTTTTCCACGATGACGATAGCGGGCTGTATTTCGCCAATAATGCGAAGGTACTCGCGCCATAAGCCAGACCGCTTACCCTGAATCCCTTCCCTCTTTCCCGCGTTCGAAATGTCCTGGCAGGGGAAGCCTCCGCAAATAACATCAACTGGTCCGACATCTTCGCCCCTGAGCTTGGTTACGTCTTCAAACTGGCGGACGTTGGGCCAGTGTTTTGCCAGCACGCGCCGGCAGAATGGGTCGATCTCGCAGAACGCCACGGTTTCAAATCCGCCCGTGCGTTCCAGGCCAAGGCTGAAGCCCCCAATTCCGCTGAACAGGTCGAGCACCCGCAGCTTCTGCGCGCCCGCCTTCGTTTCGCCGCCGTGATTTGCTAAGGGGATCTGGTCAGTCATGTGATCGGAAACTTCACTTCCGTTATTGGCTGGCAGTCAGGCGGGCCCGGCGTTCACAGCGCCGGGTTCGTTCGTTCAGAAAGTTGAAATTCTCGGGACGGGCTCAAAGTCGCCGCACCAGTCCAGATCCCCGATGGTCACTGGCCAGCGCGAAATTCCGCCGTTGTTTTCATGAAGGTTGTAGTCTGATGCGACCGCATCGTTGGGCGCGGCGTCCCACGCCATCTGCGAAAGGTACTGCACCAGAACGCGGTCAGTATTGTTGGCTGCTTGCGGAGCATGGCGCCGACAGTCGCCCGTTGCTGTCCCGTGCTCGCGCTCATCGCGTTCCCAGAAAAAGCAATCTTTGCAGCGATGCTTACCCATCACGCCCTCCCCGAGAGGAGCGCGCCAGCCAGATCAGCTCGGGGGGTCGGGGGGGACGGTTGAACTGTCTGGCTGGCGCTACCGACGCGCTGGCTTCTGCGCGCGGATTTGGTTGACAGGACGCACGGAACAAAATAGGAACCTTGTCCTATTAGAACGGGCGCTGCAGTTCGATAGGAGGCGCCTGATTCGCAAGCTAACTGGTTGAATTTGGCGCCTTTTTCGGCGATCCATTCCCCATTTTGGGGATTGCGCGCCGTCTCAATTCGCGCCTGACTGGTAGCAAGCAAACCATGAGCGTTTGAGGGGGATGGATGCGTGGAAAAGTGCTTGTAGATGGCCCGGTTGCCGTTGAAATCGCGGGCAATCTGGTGACGGTCAGAGGGGCAAGCGACGGGCAGCCCATTACGTTGGTTCTTCGTTTGGAGGATGCGCTTATCAGTGCACACCGGTTCGCTGTGGCGCATGAAAGCGCGCTGCGAGAACGCGCGGAATGTCGGATTATTCCCCTGCCCGCTCGTCATGCTGACACCGCTTGACGCTGGCGGGTCTTTTTCCCGGTAGATAGCTTCCTACGCTTTCGCGCAGCGGTCATTTCGATTAGGGTTCGTTCCGTTACAGGAAGCCCCCGCTTCTTCGCGGCCTTGACCAGCGAGGCCCAGTATTCAGGCGGGATGCGGTCGCGGAGACGCCACTGATGGGCTGTCATCCATTTTGCGTCGCAATCCGATGCGAAATCAGCCTGCGACGGCCAGAGGTCGATGATGTCTGCAACGGTCTTCATACAACCAGCATACATATCGTATGCGGGCCGTCAATACGCCTCGTATGACTTTTTGATATACATGCTGTATTATGGCGACGAACGAGGAAATTGGGGCCCGGCTGATGCGGGCGAGGCTGGCTAAGGAGCTGGGGCGGGAAGACGTCGCCAAGCGCCTAGGGATATCTGTCGCCACTATTCAGCACCACGAAAACGGCGTGCGCGGCATCAGGCGTGACGTGGCGGAACAGTACGCCAAGGCGCTCAAGTTCAATCTCGAATGGCTTTATACAGGCCGGGGTGATATGGCTGGCGGGCCCGAGACGGATGCGGATACAGCCGAGGTCATCTCGATCATGCCCGGCCTGGATGCTCGCCGCCGCGCCCAGCTCGCGGAATATGCGCGCTTCCTGACGACTCAGCGGGACAAAGAAAAGAAATAGGCCAACGGCCTAGGCGGAATTAACGCCGTCGCGCGAAAAAATCATACAATCCGTATTGACGCTGCTCATACGTCGTGTATGTTCGCCTCATCAACGGAGACGGCCATGCCAGCCACCCTCACCCTGAAAGCCAAAGTCAGCGGCCCCTGCGTGATCTGCGGCCGCCACACGGAACGCACGCTGACCAGCACTGGCGCGTCGATGGCTGAAGCTCAGGACGAGCTGCACGAGCTGACCCACCGCCCCCTGCGCTGCCCGCTTTGTGCGGACCCAGCCGAAACAGCTTTTCACCGGGAGTACTGAGAATGACCACCGCTGACACTATTGCAGCGAAAGGCTTGGCCGCTGGCAACGCCATCTGGTCCGCTATCGAAGCTGCCTATGACGCCGGGCTGAACTGGAAGCACGCGCGCCGCAACTTCGACCTCGCTGTTGAAGCGCTCTGCTCGGACATGCCGGACCATGAACGTCCGCTGTTCGAGGCCAACGTGTTCGCCGCCATCCCGATTGCGCATCTGAGCGCAGTGGAGCGCGCCGAGATTAAGTCCAACGCTTGGTCCGCATACGTCGATTTCAACGCCCACGATCAGCGTGGTGAGGCCGCGTGATGGCTCGCGAAATAAACCTTGGATGGGGTGACGGCACGCTGATGAAGCAGACCGGCGTGAAATCAAAAGAGATGGAGCGCTTAGAGCTTATCCGCAACGCAATCGTTGTTCTGCGGGTTCACGGATACATGGCTCCTGCTGCCTCCGACAAGGCCCGCGCCAAGCTGACGAAAGCGATCAATGCGGCCCTTATCGATCAGCGTGGAGAAGCAGCATGAGCGCGGCGTCGGAAGCGATTGCTGCGCTTTGCGAGCGGCTACGCAGTCACGCGGACAACGCTCCAGAGATTTCGCGGCAAAGCATCGACATAGACG
>Ga0075472_10001119_pt1 | contig 10908 bp, 12 predicted proteins | sample DEB19_08_DNA_3_FD_77014 | JGI IMG/M metagenome (GOLD analysis project Ga0075472, IMG submission 77014) | Aqueous microbial communities from the Delaware River and Bay under freshwater to marine salinity gradient to study organic matter... | ecosystem: Environmental > Aquatic > Marine > Coastal ...
AGTGACGACACCGATGCCCTTATTCGCACAACGATCAGCCTCTCAGCAACGGCAAAGGCACGCATTGATCTCAGCGCAACCAGTAAAACCAGTAGCAACGAAGGCGTGCATCCACGCATTGGTGCGCTAGATGTTGTTCCTGTTGTGCCGATCGGACCGAATGCAAACAGTGCAGAAGCCTCCGCGATCGCGATAGAGATTGCACGCATAATCGGCGCAACTGGTGTCCCCGTTCATCGCTACGGCCTGATTGCACGGGATCCATCGCGTGCTGCACTCACGCATCTTCGACGGGGCGGCTTCAGCGGGCTCCGCGCGCTCCACGAACGCGAAGACGGGGCACCAGACGATGGCCCTGCGCTGCCCCATGCAACGGCCGGCGCAACGGCCGTTGGCGTGCGCGCGGTGATGGCCGCATGGAACATCGAGCTAGCTGAGGGGTCGGAAGATCGACAACGCACTGCAGCGCAGAAGATCGCGTCAGCAATTCGCGGGAGTGCGTCAGGTGGCGTTACTGGGCTGCAAGCGCTCGGATTCTTTTTGCGCTCGCGTGGCCGCGCCCAGGTTTCGATGAACCTTCACGATGCAGCAGCGGCGGCTGTGCGGGGCGACACACTCGCGGCAATCCGTATGCGCATCGCTACGCTTGCAGTGCAGCATGGAACGAGCATCGGAGCGACAGAGATCGTGGGGCTTCTCCCTGAGGCGGTGCTCTGTGCAGGCGGAAACCCAGAAGGGCTCGAGATCAGCGGCGGCTGGGAGCGTGCATCACTTGAGCGGCGAGTAGCAGCCGCTCGCTAACCAGCGATCCCGATAAGGGCAAGCAGGCTCACGGCAAGAAGTGCCGGCGTAAGGCAGCCGCACCCACCGCCACTCCCTTTCTTCGCGTTACCGCGCGGCGATGGCTCGCCACGGCCGCCGTCGGTGAGTACGTTCAACATGATTAACTCTTCGACAATACTTCCGTTGTCATTCAGGTCTAATGGGCCGCCATCTCCGCCGCCATCATCACCGCCACCAAAATCTCCGTCGAATGCATCACTTGTCATGGTCACCTCCGCTACCGAATGGATTTGCCGGGGAGTTATACCAAAGCATCGCGCGGAGCTTGCTCTGGTTCTCCTTTGATTCTTTGCAGCGCTCCGAGCAGGCAACACCTCGCGGGGGGAGCGGATCGAGGAAGGTTTCAATCGTGTAGGTTGGCGCGCCTGGCGCAATCTCTTGCCCACACGCAATGCATCGCTCGTTGCTCATGCTGCTATGGCACCACACCCGTGTGCCAACTCTATGGCGCGTTTCGCCTGGCGCGTCGACTACCCGCCGAAGCCCTCAGCGCGCGGCTCAAGCACCACGGTGGTCGTCTCTTCGGGGAGTGCGGAGATCGTCACCACGAGCTTCTGCTGCGGTGCCGGTGGCGTGGTCAGCCCCTCCTCTTTACAGAAGGCCTTGACGGCAGCCGTTGCCTTTGACGGCTCATCGATGACTGGCATCGGAATAACAATCTTCGGGGCTAGTTGGCTGATGAGCGCCGCCGCCGCATTCACCGAGAGTCCGCCACCGACGGGAACGAAGACCACATCAATGCCAGGCAGCTCTTTGACCTGCTCGTTGCCGAGGCCCTCAGCGTGGTCACCAAGGTGCACGACGTGTACCCCATCGATCTCGGCATAAAACGCAGTGTTGTAGCGCGCGGCTGCGCCGCGATGTGCATCGCGGTAGCTGCGCACACCAGTCATCAGGATGGATTTCACCTCGTACTCGCCTGGCCCCTCAAGGACGACGGCGTTATCGAGGCTCGTGGCGATCGGCGTGCGCTGGTCGCGCGGCGCAAGGCGGCCCTTGACCCTCGCGAGCGGCGCATCGTCGGGGTGGCTCAACGTGACGATGTCGGCGGTGATGCCGCGCCCAGTTGGTCCAACGATGGAGGTGTAGGGGTCGTAGGCGATCGTCGCCTCGCGCCCTCGGATCCGGATACAGGTTCGCCCGTAGTAGGTGATCTCCATGGGGCTATTCTCCCACGCGCTCGCGGGTGGCGCCGTATCCCGGTGGCGGTGATGGAGAGATCGGGTGGAGCCAATGCCCTCAGCCCCACCCGATCGGAGGTTCGGATCAGGGGAGGGAGGTCCGCGGATCCGAGAACCATCATCTCGCCCGCAGGTGAACCCTCAGGAGGGGGGTAGGTAAAGAGTTCGCAACCTACATTTCGTCTGGTGCAGAGATCCCCAAGAGTCGCAGGGCGGCCGCGAGGCTTGCCGCGGCAGCCGCGACGAGGCGGAGGCGTTGCGCAGAGCGCTCGGGGGCGCTCGGGTCGACCACCTTCGCATCGCGATAGAAGGCGGAGAAGGCGCTCGCAAGCTCGCTCGCGTAGGTCGTCACCCCCTGTGTCTCGTGATGCGCCGCCGCGTCCTCAACCACCTCAGGGAGGCGAACGATGATCCGCGCAAGTTGCGCCTCTGGCGATGCTGGATCATCGAGCGCTCCTGCGAGCGTTGCGCTTGGTGCGAGCGACTCGGCCGCCGCCTTGCGCAAGATCGATTGCATGCGCGCATGTGCATATTGGGCGTAATAGACAGGGTTCTCGCTATTGCGCGCGGTTGCCGCAACGATGTCGAAGTCGACCGCTGTCGTTGCGCTTCGCGAAGCAAAATACCATCGCGCCGAGTCAACACCAATCTCTTCGAGCAGCTCGTCGAGCGTGACAAATGTTCCAGCACGTTTCGACATGCTCATCTCAACCCCATCGCGTACGAAACGCACCCAGGCGACGAGGAGCATTTCTACCGACTCTTTGGAATATCCGAGCGCCTCAGCGGCATTGCGCACGCGTGCGACCGTACCGTGATGGTCGGCCCCCCACACGTAGACAAGATGGTCAAACCCACGACTGAACTTTTCAACAACGTAGCCAATGTCTGACGCAAAGTAGGTGTAGCCGCCATTGGACTTTCGGATCACGCGATCCTTATCGTCGCCAAACGCTGTGCTGCGGAACCAGAGGGCGCCCTCGCTCTCATCGAGCCAGCCACCCTCATGGAGTGCTGCGATCGCGCGATCCACATACCCTTCTGTGTACAAGGATCCTTCTGATCGCCAGACATCGAAGTCAACGCCGAGATTACGCAGCGATGCCTCGATGCCGCTGCGAACACGCTCCGATGCCCATCGCCCAATGACTGCAATCTCGTCGCGCGCAGGGTCGCTCTCGCCGGCCGAGCGAGCAGTTGCCGCTCGCTCGGCAACATCTTGCGGAATCTCCGCTGCAAGTTCTGCGACATAGTCACCCTTGTAGCCGTCGTCTGCAACCACCTGTTCGTCACGCAGTGCAATGACGCTCTCGCCAAGCCTGCGCACCTGCTCGCCAAAATCGTTGAAGTAGTACTCACGCGTGACCTCTTGTCCTGCAGCCTCAAGTACACGAGCGAGAAGGTCGCCGACAAATGCACCGCGTGCGTTGCCGACGGTCAGTGGCCCGGTGGGGTTTGCAGAGACAAACTCGACGTTGACGCGTAGTGCAGTTTTTTGTTCAGCAAGATGGCCCCATGCAGCAGGTTGTGCAACCAGCGCATCAAGGAGATCTGCAAGCTGTCCGGCTCGCAGGTGGAGATTGAGGAAGCCTGGTCCTGCGACATCTGCGGCGGCAATGGGGCCGAGAGATCCTGCCGCACCGTGCATGCGCTCGCCCGCCTCAGCGGTTAACTCTGCGGCGATCGCAGCTGCAATTTCCGCTGGCGCGCGCTTCAGCACCTTGCTCGACTTCATTGCGATGTTGGATGCGTAGTCACCATGCGCACGATTTGCTGGAATCTCGATCTCAATGCCGGCGATCAGCGCACCAAGGGCGGCGGCATCTGCAGGGGCGGGAAGCCGCCCATCGGCAATGGCGCGCCGCAGGGCACGCCCAACCGCCTCACGGACGACATGGCGCAGCGGGGTGCCAAGGAGCGGGTCGCGAGCGAGGCTGGCAGCACGAACATTCTTCATGGGAGGATCGTAGCCGTGAACTCTGGCACGATGTCGCTATGACGGTAGACCAGGCACCAGGCGGGCCCGAGATCGGCAGCGTGAGCCGCGCGCAACTGGCGCGCGTCGCGTTCCTCCTGATCGCGACCTTCCTTGCTGGGGCGCTCCTCCTCCGAGCCCAGGCGGATCGGATCCGGCCGCTCGACATCCCACTTCCTGCTGGCTGGTCGGCAGTATCCGCGGACAGCGTCCTTGCCGGCATCTCACCCCAGAGCGCGGTCCGCGCCGCGCGAACTGCCGAGGCACCGGTTGGCGCCGTCCCCTACGTGCGCTTGATTCGACTTTCGACAGCGGGCAGCGACGCTGCAGACGTCACCGGCGTCTACTGGCTCGTGGTGACCGATGATGTTCGACCATCGATGGAGATTCCTGCCGGTGATTCACTCGACATCATTCGCGCCTATGTGCTGGTCGACCAGCAGGGAGTTGTTCAGCTTGCCGTCGAACGCGGATTTGCTACGAGCGATCCAACGCTTCCTCCCGAATGATCTCGTCGCATCCGTGAGCCGCTAGAGGGAGAACGCCTCACCCTCGCGAATGACGCGGATCTCACCCGTGAATGTTGTTGCCGCATCTGCCTGTGCAGATGCTGGGTCTGCCTCGGCACCGAGATGTGTAAGTAGCAGGCGCACTGCACCTCCTGCTCTCGCCGCGCGACCGGCCGCGGCGCCGCTCAAATGGCTAGCGTCGGGACTCCACACAGCGTCACCGAGCGTTGCTTCGCAGAGCAGCGTGTCGCCAGGATGGATCAGCGGCACGAGGTCCTCCCAATATGCGACATCACCCGAGTAGACAAGACCTGGCGCATCCTCGCGATCGCGTCGCGAGACGCGCATCGCAACAGAATCGCCCGCATGTCGCACCGCACGCGATTCGATTCGCATGGCACCTACCTCGGTGATCGCTTCACCCCATTGCGCGAAGTTGAATGGCGGGTCAATCTCCGCGCCGTGCATCGCGACGTTCCACTGCGGGGTTACGTCTAAGAGCGCAGCGATGCGATCATCGAGTCCAGCTGGACCGAACAACTTGACTGAGCGGTGCTCGACTCCATCGTGCATACCACTCCCGTGATAGAGCGCATGCCGGAGGGCGATCAGGTCGATCCAGTGATCGGGATGAAGATGCGAGACGCATACGGCATCAATCGTTGGGAGTAGCTCGCGGCCAAGCGTGCGCGCAAGCGGCACGTAGGCGCCGTGACCAAGGTCGAGAACGATAGAGCTTCCGCCCGCCTGCACGAGGTAGCTCGACGCACGAGCCCCCTCATGCGCACGGTAGGCAGACGCAGTTCCAAGCGCCGTGAGGGCTAGTCCTTCTTGATCGGCCACTGTTCACCTGCGTCGCGCCAGCGTCGTGTCGCAAGTTCTTCGAAACCCGCCTCGCGCAAGAGGAGGCGGGCTCGGTCGAAGTTCAGCGCGAACCACTCGGGCTGGTGCGAGTCGGAGCCGGTGACGATGAACTCGCCACCTAGTGCGCGATACCGGTGCACGGCTTGCGGCAGCGGGTAAGGGACGCCGGTGCGCTGTCGCCAGCCCGACGTGTTGATCTCCAGTGCGGTGCCCGTTTCAACGAGCGCCTTCAAGATCGGCTCATAGAGTTCGGGTGCCGACTCAAAGCTTGCCGTATCGATATATGGGTGGACGTACTTCCGCACGTAATCCATATGGCCCACGATGTCGAAGAGCCCGCTCTCTACGCCAGCGAGCACCTCGTCGAAATACGGCTTCGTATCGTGCGCAGTCGAACCCTCCCACGTTGCAGCGAGTGATCGCTTGAATGGTGAGTCGGCACCCGGGTGGACACTTCCGATTGTCAGGTCGTAGTGATTATCACGGAGATGTTCGCGAATCGCCTCTTCATACTGGCGCTCATACGAGATCTCTACGCCGAGCAAGATCTCAAGTTGATCGCCAAACGCTTCTCGCAACTTGTTTGTTGTATCAACGCGCACCTGATGTGGTGCCATCGTTGCGCCCAGCTCTCGTGGGTCAAAGTCGAGATGATCAGTAATGGCGATGCGCTTCATCCCGAGTGCAATGGCGAGCGCCGGGTACACCTCAAGCGGCACATCGGAGTCGGGCGAAAGAAGGGTGTGGAGATGCACGTCAAGATCCAGCTCAAGCTTCCCGTTGATTGCAAGGTCGGGGCGTCGATCGCGGTCTCCAATGCGACGGATCGGCGTAGTGCTCACGTTAGACCTCACTCAGCCATGCGCGTGCACGCGATCCGCTCAGGCCGCGCAACAGTGCAAGTGCAAGGATGATGAATGGGAGTCCTGGGAGCCAGTTGCCAAGCGTGAGTGCAACATAGGGACCTGCAGGGAAGAGGATCGTGGTGAGTGCCATTGCGAAGCCCCGCCCCGCCTGCTTGCGCTGCCAGACCATGGTGATGCTGAAGATTGCGAGGGCGATGAGCGCCATCCAGACAACTCCTTGCAGGGTGACCGGTGCGGCCGTTGCCTGCTCAACGATTGGGCCCAGGGTGAGACCAAGCCCCGCCAGGAGGAGGAGCGCGTAGGTCAGGAAGGCGGCAACGCTGATCGGCATAGTGTCAGGATGCCACGATGGTACCCCCGACGGGATTCGAACCCGTGATCTCCACCTTGAAAGGGTGGCGTCCTAGGCCTCTAGACGACAGGGGCGCACGCAGGTGAGCCTACCACCCACCCTCGTGGCGTCGATTGTGGGGTTACCCAGCGAGCTGGGCGAAGATGGTCGCCGCAGCGAATGCTGCTGCTGCGGCAATCGCAAAACCACCAGCCATGAGGGCTGCAATCAGTGCCCGCCCGTCGCGAGCATTGCGGATCGCCCGCACCATGCTCCCGGTGAGCATCACGGCGGCGAAGACGCACGAGGCGCCAACCACCGTCGTGCCAACCGCAAGGCTGGCGATCTGGTCTGCGCTCCGAATCGTGGCGACCCAGGCGAGATAGCCGGTCGAGGCGAAGAGGGCGACGCCAACAGAGACGAGCGCGCCAAGCGAGGCGGTTCGGCGAAGGCGCTTCATTAAGAGTCGGAACATGCGCCTAGGGTACGACCTTGTGCTCAATGGTGCTTGGCGTGGCGCACCCCCTGCGTCGTCTCAGGTAGGATCGGAGCATGGAAATCATGGGCATCAAAATCCCGACAGTCCTCAAAGAGAACAGCGCAGCGGTGTGCGCGGGGTGTGCACGTGAGATTGACGGAACCCCATTCCGCATGAGCATTCTCGACACGATCGCCATCGAGGCTGCGCCATCATTTGGGCTTGCATCACCGATCAATCCTGGCCCCTTCCAGTTTTGCAGTGATCCCGCATGCCCGCCCACGTGGGCCGCAGCTCGCGGCTGGCCCGTCTGTCAGCAGTCATCTGTGCGCGAGATCATGCGTCCCATCGCACTTGGCGACAGCAGGCACGGGCTTTGCGACGGCATCCATCGCGATGCGCATGAATTTCTCCCGGCGTAAGCCGGCTCCGCGGTGATCATGCTCCTCCCAGCCCTCACGACTACTGCTGCACTCCTTTTTGCCACTCTCCTCTTTGACCAATACAGGCAACGCCGCCACCCGTATCAACTTGCGTGGGCGCTTGGCGCTACCGCGTTTGCACTAGCAGCAGCTGCAGAAACACTCGCGTCGGCAGTGGGCTGGAGTGAGCCGCTCTACCGACTCTGGTACATCAGTGGCGCTGTATGGACTGCGGGGTGGCTTGGCGCGGGAACGATCCTGCTGCTTACAAAAACCCGTTTCGGGTATTGGTATGCGCTCTGCCTCGCTCTCGCTGGCCTCTTCACGATACTTGTCGCACGCCGGCTCGAGGATCCAAGTGCAGGGCCCACCGCGCTCCTCTACGCGCTTACCGCGTGGTGCGCCTCGGTCGCAGTTGGGTGGCTTACCTATCTCGGCGACCATCGCTGGTCGCGTGTTGCCGTTGGGTTCACCGCGCTACTCAGCGCGCTCGCACTCCCGCTCCTCGTACTCGCCACGCTCCCTGCCCCAGGCTGGGCCGTGAACCCCACAACCGGCGCGCCAGTCGCCCTGCTCTTACCACCTGCACTCCGCCTACTGACGCCACTCCTCAATATCAGTGGCGCACTCGCCCTGCTCACCGGTGCGCTCTTCTCGATCTATGTATTCATGCCCAAACAGCGCGCCCTTCCCTATTCAAGCGACCCTGGGCAACGTGGTGATGAGCTTCTCTTCAACCTACTGATTGCACCCGTTGCCATCACCGTCAACTTTGTGCGCAGTATTCCGCTCGCACTTCAGGCATGGCGCGCAGGGACGTTGAACCGCCGCGTCCCCGCAACGGCACTCATTGCACTTGGTGCCTTCGTACCGAGCTTGACCGACACACTCAATCGCACCGGCTCGACGGAGTTCTATCAACTCGGCAAACTTGCCGGGTCGGTGCTCCTCCTCCTCGGATTCCTCGCCAGCGTCGACGTGATCGATGAGATTCGCCTCCCGCTGGTTGGCCGCCCCCTTCGCCGCGCTCTCCATCTACTGCGACATACGAGGTGACTGGTATCCTGTTCCTCACCGTCACCTGGAGGGCCCCATGAAGATTCGCACGGCAATTCTCCCCGTTGCGGGCTGGGGCACGCGCTTCTTGCCTGCCACCAAGGCGGTGCCGAAAGAGCTTCTGCCGATCGTTGATCGGCCAGCGATTCAATATGCGGTAGAAGAGGCGGTCGCCTCAGGGATCGAACGGGTGATCCTCGTCACGAACGAACACAAACGCGCGATTGAGGACCACTTCGACATCGCAACCGATCTTGAACACGCCCTCGAGGCGCGTGGTGACATTGAGCACCTGCGCGCCATCCGCGCGGTTGCCGACCTTGTGCAGCTGGTGACGGTTCGTCAGAAGGAGCAGCTCGGACTCGGGCACGCCGTCCTCATGGCGCGCGAGGCGGTAGGGCACGAGCCATTCGCAGTAATCCTCCCCGATGATTTCATCGTCGGCCCACGCCCGGCACTCGCCGAGCTTATGGAGGCGCATGAGCCTGCCTATGCTGGCGTCATTGCGATTGAAGAGGTTGCACCGTCGGAGACGGGGCGATACGGCATCGTGATTCCCGACGAGACACTCCCCACGCTCGACGGCGGCCGCACCGTGCCACTGCGCGGCATGGTGGAGAAGCCGAACCCGGCCGATGCGCCATCGTCGCTCGCAATCATTGGCCGCTACATCTTCAGCCCCAAGATTTTCGAGGTGCTCGAGCGAACAGCCGGCGGAAAAAATGGCGAGATTCAACTCACCGACGCCATTGCAAAACTCGCACTCGACCAGGCCGTTATCGGCCGACGGTTCAGCGGTAAGCGCTATGACGTCGGCTCTCCGATTGGATGGCTTGAAGCAAATATTGATATGGCGCTTGCACATCCACTCTATGGGAGCGTAGTTCGCGCGCGAATGAAAGCGACACGCGATGAGTGAGCGCGAGCAGAAGGTTCCAAAGCCTGGAGACTTCATCTCTGGCCGCTATGTGTTGCAAGAGCTGATCGGCGAAGGTTCGTCTGCACTCGTCTTTCGTGCAACAGATGAGGCGCTCGGTCGCGACGTTGCGGTAAAAGTCTTACGTGATGCATTTGCAACCTCTGAAGAGGCAACAGCACGCTTCCGCGCTGAAGGTCGTGCCGCTGCAGTAATTGCGCACCCAAACGTGGCTGCCGTGTTCGATGTAACGCCAGAGGGCGAGCCGCCAGCAATTGTGATGGAGTTCGTCGACGGCGAAGACCTCGCATCGATGGTGCGCCGCGTTGGCCCGCTCGTGCCACGCCGCGCCGCTGCGATCGCTGCACAGGTGGCGCGTGGCCTTGCGGCCGCCCACGTCCGCGGGATCGTTCACCGCGACGTCTCGTCGCGCAACATCCTGATCTCACGCGAGGGGCGAGCGCAGATCGCAGATTTCGGCATTGCCCGCGTCCTGCATGACGCTGCTGCAACTGCGGCGAGCCAGGCGCACCAGACGATTGAGGGGACCCCGGAATACATCGCGCCGGAGGTTGCGGCAGGGGGGCAGGCGGCAGCCGCCTCGGATGTCTATGGCCTCGGTGTTGTCCTCTACGAACTGCTCACAGGGTTGCGCCCAACGCCAGCCGCTGCTGCGCCAAGCGCGCTACGCCCCGACATTGGGAGAGAGCTCGACCAGATCGTTGCGAAGATGCTCTCACCCCAACCGGCAAGCAGGCCGACGAGCACCGGCGCCGCCGACGCCCTTGAGGCATTCGTTATCTCCGCGAATCGCACCTCCGTGGTGGCGCGTCCGGTCGGCCCCGCCGCAGGGGCGCCGCGAGCCCTTGCCGGAACACGCGTCTCGCGTATCGCTGGGCGCGCTGGATCAGGCGAGCCCGAGAGCGTTCTCGCCGACCATGAGCGCCAACAGGAGACGGACGACGACGAACCGCTCTCAACCCGAGGGATGCTCCTCACCGTTGGCGGGATGGCGCTCATCGCACTCCTCCTTGTGGGAGGGATGATCCTTGCCCTGCGAGTGATCAACGCAGGGAGCAAGCCCGACTCTAATGTGAAGATCCCGCCGATCACCTCACTCACATTAAGTGAAGCAATTCCGATCATCGAGTCGGCCGGCCTCAAGATCGATGTTGTCGAACGCGTGACATCTGACACGCAGCCAGTCGACACGATCCTGTCGCAGTCGCCGCAAGCAGGAAATCTGGTGCCTACCGGAACGGTCATCGAGGTTCGCGTTGTGATCGGGAGTGGACTCTCGGTTGTTCCTGATACGCGCGGCATGAACAAGGTAGATGCGATTGCCGCACTCAGGGCCGCCGGCCTGCGCGTCGGCAGTATTTATTCTGTCTGGTCCATCGATGTGGCGATCGACCTTGTGGTGCAAGAGAACCCACGGCCGGGGCTACAGGTAGTTGGCGGAACCGC
>Ga0075472_10001122_pt1 | contig 10897 bp, 11 predicted proteins | sample DEB19_08_DNA_3_FD_77014 | JGI IMG/M metagenome (GOLD analysis project Ga0075472, IMG submission 77014) | Aqueous microbial communities from the Delaware River and Bay under freshwater to marine salinity gradient to study organic matter... | ecosystem: Environmental > Aquatic > Marine > Coastal ...
CTGCTGCGGGGCGACGACGACCTCCCAGCGGGACTGCGGGAGCGGGTCGTCAACTACGTGCGGCACACGCCCGTGGAGGAGCGCATGACGGCGTGGCTCCGTGAGCGCGACGCCCTCCTCCGCGCGCTGACGGGGGCGGGAGCGATGCAGGCGCCTGCGACGCCGACGCGGCGGATGCGGGGGCGTAGTCGCTACCCCGCGCAGTCGTTCCACGGACGGGAGCACGACGAGATCGACGAGTGTGCCCTGGGCATGCCCTGCCAACCCGTCGCGGAGCCCGCGCCGATGGAGCTGGAATCGTCGATGGTCGCGGCGCTCAAGCGGGAAATGTCCACGGAGCCCGCGCCCTGCCGCCACCCGGGGGCCGTGGCGGTGGAGTGGGACACCTATCCCGGCAACGGCGACGGGTACACGTGCACGCAGGTGAGCGTCCTCCTCTGCCCCGGCTGTGAGAAGCGCATCGCGGTGAAGCATGGAAGCTGACGAGACGCGCAAGGTCACCCAAAGCTTCGTCTACCGCGGCGACGCGGCGTGGTTCGTCTCGACCGTGGACCGCGTGTCGAGCGCGATGCTCGCGCAGGGTGCGCGCTACCACGAGACGCTGGTGTGGACGATGGACTCCATGACGCACGGACGCCTCGCACTCATCTGGCAGGGCGAGGCCGTGCGCGGGTCGCTGCGGACGCACGAGGCGGTGTGCCGGCGGCTGTACGAGACGGGCAGCCCCGAGGAACCGGAGGACGACCATGCCAACTGAGCCGAGCGCGCGGGACCGGGAGCAGGCGCGGCGGGTATCGCCGTGCCGACTACCCATGCGATGTCGGGCGGCGCAGACGGAACGCGGGCTCTGGCTCGCGCCTGTGTGCCCCGACTGCCGTCGCGCCGACGCCATCGCGCGTGCCCTCGCGGCCCGGGAGGCCGAGGTGCGGGAGCCGTATCGCCGGCTGCTCGCGCTGCTCGCGCAGCTACAGGACGCGGACCACGACCATGCCGGCACGATGGACGACGACTGCCATGCCTGCTTGCTGTACGAGCGCGTGATGCAAGACGCCGCCGCCATCCGCGCGCTGGGAGGTGGGGCGTGACGCGCGTCGTGCATCTCAAGCGCGAGCCTTTCGATGTCCGCATCGACCGCGCGACGAAGTGGGGCAACCCATTTCGCATCGGCGCCGATGGCGACCGTGCGACGGTCGTCGCCAAGTACGCCGCGTGGGTGCGCGACCAGCCGGCGTTGATGGCGGCGTTGCCGGAGCTGCGCGGCAAGACGCTGGGGTGCTGGTGCGCGCCGCTCCTGTGTCACGGCGACGTGCTCGCGCGGCTTGCGGACGCCGACCACGCCCGTGCGGCGCAGGGAGGGAGAGATCGTGGCTGACAAGCGCCCCAGGCCGCTCGTGGCTATCGGCAGCGACGTGCAGCTCGACGTAACGGCGTGGCTCATCGACGTGAAGGACGCCGCGACGGCGCTGCTCGCGCGCATGCAGGAGATCGAAGCGAGCCCAGCGTACCAGGGCGTGTGGGCGACCGCGCATGTCCACGGCGCGATCTACAACGGCCCGACGTGGGAGGCCGAGCGCAACCGGCTCGACACGCTGCTCGCGTCACGTCCGCACACGAAGGAGACAACCCGTGGCTGACCCGACGACCCACTGGGAGGGCTGTGTGCGCGAGCATCCTGCGTGCCTCGACGCGCTCGTGGCGCGGCTGCGGGGGGCGCATCGGCCAGACCCGCATCACCCACACCTCTGCGACGATATGCGCTGCGGTTACGCATGGCCTTGCGACACCGCCCAACTCCTCACCGCGCTCGACGCCCTGCGCGCGGAGCGCGTGGTGGAGCCTCCGGCGAGTGGCATCACCGACGCCCCACTGACGCTCCGTGGGATCCGCCGCGACGGCGCGCAGGTCATCGTCGAGGTGGGTCACGAAGCCGAACAGCTCCTCGAAGAGCGGGACGCCCTGCGCGTGGCCTACGACACGGTCGTGACACAGCTCGGGGAGGCGTGGCTGGAATACGGCTGCCTGCTCAATGGCAGGCGCCGCGACGAAGTGGAGCGCGCACACGAACGCGGTGAGTGTGCCGAGAACTGCCCGCACGACCATGAACCGTCGGAGCCGGAGAGGGGCGTGCCGTGCCCGGCCGGCTGCGCCTCGCGGATGGTGCCAGACTACGTGGACACGCACCTGACCATGTGCCCAGCGGTACAGGCGCAACTGCGCGCGGACCTCGCGCGGGTGACGGACCAGCGCGACGCGGCGGTCGCGGTCGTCGAGGCGGCGCGCAAGGTCGCGCCCTGCTGCTCGTGGGGCTACGTGGGGGTCGCGTGCGACGACCATGTGGCGCTCCGCGCCGTCCTCGCCGCCGCCACGGCGGGCGGTCAGTAGCCGTCGCAGGCCTGGAAGTGCTGGCAGTCTGGGCGGCCCCAGCGGCCACCCCAGACAAAGCCCCGCCGTTCGAACTCCTCGACGACGAGCGGATGCATCATCGTCGTGCCCCCGTCCCACGGCTTGCCCAGCGGGTTCCTGCCGGGGTCGAGGTCGACGGCTATCCCCCAGGTGTGCGTCGACAGTGCGAGGTGGCCGCGCTGCGGACGCCAGCAGTACATACCGCCGTACGCGAGGCGTTCGCGCGGCACGCCGCGGTCGAGGCAGGCCTGCAGGGCGTCGGCCACGTCGCGCACGACGAGCCGGTGGCCGCGGATCCGCCCGACCTCCTGCGGCCCGTAGGCGTACGGCAACGGCGTATGCAGCGGCACCGTCTCGAGGATGCGCTCCTCCCACGCGGGCTTGTCGTTCACGAAGTCCCACGGGTTGCCGTAGACCGCGAGGATCTGCGGCAGCCCGTGCGGCAGCGGGTGGATCACTTCGTCGAGGTGATGGGCTGGCTGGTGAAGAGCCGCAGCAGCGTCGTGACCGCGCCGAGCACGGCGAGGCCGGGCCCGACGTACTTCTGCGGGATCAGCGCGCCGGCTGGTCCCTGCGCGACCTGGGTGACGGTGTCGGCCACGCCGACGATCACCGTCGCGACGCCCAGCCAGCCGAGCTTCGACTTGACGAGGGGCTTGCCGTTCATGGAGTCCTCCTAGCTCTGGAGCGAGGCGCGTGCCTGTAGCGCCTGCACCTGATTGCTGAGTTCGTGCTGTCGCTCGCGGATCCGCCCGAACTCGTCGCGGACCCACTGCTTGTGCTGCTCGTCGTGCGTGTCGTGTTCCGACACCCGCACCTCGAGACGATCGATGCGGCTCGTGAGGCTCTCGATCCGCGAGAGCACGTCGTCGAGCTTTTCGTTGATCGACTGAATAGCGGTCCCGAGCGGCTTGAGCCGCGCGCTCGCAAGGGCGAGCACCATCCAGATGAACCCCTGACCGACCGCCGCGATGAAGGCGAAGACGGTCGTCCACTCGGCGTGCAACTGGCTGTCCATGGTCACTGCAGGAGGCTCTCCACGGTCAGAGGGCGCTGTCCCGACTTCAGCTGGGCGGCGCGACGTGTGATGCGGATGGTGGCCGCACGCTTCGCGTTGGCCGCGACCTTCTTCCGCTGGTCGTCCGGCAGCGTGCGGTACTCGGGGAGGGCCATGATGCGCTCGAGTTCGGCGCGCCACGTCTTCCCGCGGGCGCGACGCAGCGCAAGATCTTCCTCAGGGCGCAACGCCCACTGCCGGTGCGCGTACTCGAGCGTGTCGCCGCGGCGGGGCGCGTCGGGCGTGACGCCCAGGCGCGTGAGCTCGGCCCGGATCGGATCCTCGGGCTGCACCGGGGTCGACGGGAACACGCCCGTGTTGAGGTAGCCGGGGAAGGTGCGCTGCACCGGGTTCCCGAAGATGTCGAGCCGTGGCGGCACCGTGCGCTGCAGACCGGGGATCTGCGTTCGCACCGCCTCGACCAGCCCCTTGGGGTCGCGCATCGTCGGGTCGGCACCGTACGCGAGCGGCCGCAGGATCGCCTGCCCAGGGAGCAGCGCGGTCACGCGGCGCTGGGCCAGCTTCTCCGCGCGCTCCGACAGCGGCGTTTGCGTGTCGCTGATGGCGTCGATGAGCTCGCCCATGCCCGAGAGGAACGACTGGTCGAACACCGACTGCCCGGCGGCCCCGATGCCGTCGACCAGCGCGCGGCCGACCATCATTGCGGCCTCGCCCGGCGTGTCCATGTCGCCCGGCTTCGCGGCCTCGACGCGCTTGCGGTACGCCTGCGTCATGTTCGCGACCGTGCCGATCGCGATGCCCAGGTGCCCGAGGTCCGTGAACTTCACCCAGCGGTCCCCGATCCGCACGCTGTTCTCGGGCCCCTTGGCGAGGAAGGCTTCGCGCTCGCCACGATCGACCGGGGCGCCGGGCCGGATGTGGTCATTCAGGACGCCGTAGACGACCGCGCCGGCGAGCAACGTGCCGAGCGCCGTCTCCGCACGGATCATGTCGCCGTTGCGGGACGCCTCGCGGAACCCCTTGGTGAAGACGCCCGCCGGCGAAAACTGCACTGCCTGGCGCACGAGGTTCGCCGGCGTGTTCACGAACGGTAGGTAGAGGCGGATCAGCGCGCGGCCCGCGTCGCTCTCGATGCCGTCAATGCCCTGCGAGAGGCGGTTCACCCAGGCGGGAACGGGCTCCTGGAAGACCGACCGCGCCGCGGCCATCTCGATGTCCGACAGCATCCCCGGCGTCGGCGCGTCGAGGAGCTCGCCCATCCGCCGCTGCAGGGCCGCCGGGTCGATCTTCTTCCCGCTGCGCGCGAGCTCGCGGCGCGCTTCCGCGTAGGCGCTGGCGCGGTGCTGGGCTGCCCCGTTCAGCGTGCGGAAAAAGACGTCGGTGCCGCGCAGCACGCGCCCGATGAGGTTCAGCGGGGTCGCCTTGCCCTTGAAGGCCTCCTGCGGGATCTCGAACTTCGCGCCCGACATCATCAGGCGCGAGGCCTCATCGTCGGTGAAGCCGCGGCGCAGGATCTGCCCGAACGCCCGCAGCGCCGTTGGCACCGCATCGACCGTGCCGGCGAGCCCGATCGTCGCCTCGCGCGCGTACGTGCGGCGCTCGCCGCCGCGCGCGGCGACCCGCGCCCGGTCGATGCCCGCCGCCACCGGCTTGACCAGCGGGTCTTGAATCATGCGGACCATGTTGCCGGTCGTGTTGCGGATCATCGCCCAGCCGGCCAGCAGGTTGGAGATGTAGAGCGACCTTGCCTTCTCCCGCCAGTCGGTGCGCCGGAGATCCATGATCGCCTTCATCATCTGGCGCGGCGTCGCGTCGGGGCCGAGCGCGACGAGCGCCTTGGCCGCCTCGCCCGGCGTCGCGCCCTGGCGGATCGCCGCCTTCGTGAAGCGGTGGACCGGCGGCAGGCCCGCCTCGATCGCCTCCTGCCGCATCCGCATGCCGCGTGCCTGCGCCGACGCCGACGCCACGTCGAGGCTCAGGAGCTTCGTCGCCGTCTCCTCGACCGCGCCGATCTTCGCGGTCATCTCGTCCCAGGTAAGCTTGCCAGCGCGCCACTGCGCGGCGGCCTGGCCCGCCTCGGCCGAGAGGGCGGCGAAGGCGCCGCCGATGTTCGTGCCCTGCACCGGGTCGAACAGCGTGCCGACCCGCGGCAGGTTGTCCGTGTCGAGCATGTAGGCGGCGGCCGCCTTCTGCACCTCGGTCACGGGCTGCACGCCGCCGGTGGCCGCCATGATCGTGTCGCCGTGATCGATGTGCAGCTGCACCATGAAGTCCCGCACGTCGGGCGGGAAGTTCGCGTACATGCGGTCGACGGCGTTGAGGTAGCGGGCGTCCTTGCCCGCCTTCACGGCGGCCGCGATGCGCTGGGCGCGCGACGCGGGGCGCGGGATGCTGACCGGCGTGCCGTCGGGGTTGTACCGCCGTACGAACATCCGCTTCGCCGCGGCGCGGCTGTCGGCCGGCTGCACGTAGAGGTCCGTGCCGACGAGGTCGCCCGGCAGCGTGCCATTGGGGCCGCCACCACCGGGGGGCGGGGGCGGGGCGCCGGCGCCGGCCGCGGTCGCCACGGGCGGGACAGGCGGGGCACCGCCAGCGCCGCCGGCGGCGGCCGCACCCGCGCGCGCGCTCGGCGCCAGGAGCTCCGGCGGGAGGTCGAAGGCGCCACGCACCTGCTCGGGGCGGAACGCGACGGCGACCTCGTGATCGACGTTGCCCATGATCTGCCCACCACGATGGAAGATCCCGTCGTACCCTGCCGCCTCGAGCACCTGACGCAGCTCGTGCTTCGAATCGCCCTTCTCGACGCCCATCACCTTGGCGATGTAGCGGAACACGTCCCGGTTCTTCGCGAACCGCCGCAGCCCGGCTGCCGCCGGGGCGCGCGTGATGTACGCCGCCTCCGATCGCAGCTCGTCGGCCTCCCGGCGGAACCCCTGCGCCTCGAGGCCGCGCGCCAGTCGCGATAGGTCATCGACCGTCGGGTCGTAATCCGCCATGAACGGCTTGCGGATGTCGAGGTAGACGGGGCGGACGTTTGCCGCCGCGTGGATCAGCATCGGGTTCGTGTTGTGCGTGCGGGGCCTCCCTACCGGGTTGCCCGCACGGTCGATCGCCTGCACCGTGACCGACCACGTCCCGTCGGGCGTCTCGTCGTACGAGAGAATGCGGTCCCTGCCACCGAACGACTCGTCGATTGCCCCCGGCTTGTAAATCTCGCGTCGCTGGGCGGCGGTCGCGGCTCGCGTGCGGACCCGGCCCGACGCGGCATACTCGCTCGCGACCTCCGGCGTGTCGGTGAAGTAGAAGCCCGGCCCGTACAGTCCGCTGCCGTCATCCACCGCCGGGTCGAAGTCATCGAAGGCCGCCGGCGACCCGTGGTACATGCGCCGCGGCTTGCCCTCGGGCGTGCGGACGCGCGTCTCGGGCAGGGCCTGGGCCCAGTAGTCGTCCACCGCCTCGCGCGTCAGCACGGGCATCGGGGGCTCTTCTGGGCGTACCACGGTACCGGGCTCGACCGTCCGCTCTTCTTCGACCGCGGCGTCGTAGCCCTGCTGCTTCCGCCGGTCGTACGCGCGCCGCAGGATGCCCTTCCGCAGGGGCGAGGGCGGCGGGATGGCACGGTCCCCGCCAGCCGCGCGCGCTGCCGCCAGCGCCTCGGGCCCCTGCGCCGCGATGTCCCGCTGCAGCCGCATCGGGTACGTCAGCGCGTGGACGTCGAGCGTACCGCCGACGAGGCTGCCGAACGTGCCGCCCAGCGTCGCCCCCTGCCCGACCTCGCGCCAGGTCGGCACGCGCCCCTCCCCGAAGTAGGCGTTGGCGGCCGACGACAGGGCCCCGTACGTCGCGCCCTCCGCGCCCCGCAGCGCCACGCGCCCGAGCCCCGAAGTGATGCCGCGCCCCGTCCAGCCCGGCAGCAGGCCCAGCACGCCCGACGTCGTGATCTTCCGCCCGGAGAGCTCTTCGCCGCCGAAGAGCTCGCCCAGCGTCTCGCCCAGCGCGCCGCCGGCGACCGACCCGGCGTACATGCCGCCCGGCACGGGCGAGGCCGCGCCGATCGCCCCGCCGACGAACGGCGTCGCGAAGCGGGCCGCGGGCGCCAGCATGGGCTCAAGCTGGCCCAGCCCGGCGAAGAACCGCTTCCCGTACTCGCCCCAGGACTCGCCGCCGCCGCCCTCGCGCAGCGCCCTGACCTGCTGGAGGGCGTCTGCCCGAGACAGGCGCCCATCACGGTAGGCGGCCTGGATCTCGGCCAGCGTCGCCATGACCTAGCCCCCGAAGCCGTCCAGCAGGTCGCCGTCGGAAAGCTCGGCATCCGGCGGCGCGTAGTCGAAGCTCGGGTCCACCGCGCCGGCGTCGCCCTGGTAGGTGAGCGACGGCGGCCCGCCGTACGACGGCGCCTCGAGGCCGCCCAGGGTAGTCGCGGACCCCTCGATGCCAAGGGTGCCGCCGAACAGGTTCTGGCCTCCGCTTGGATCGACATTGTAGCGGCTGGAGCCTCCAGCCATCTCCTCGTCGCCTCCGGCCGGCAGCGGGTAGGCCGCCTCGGCCATGGCGCGCGCCTCGGCCGGCGACACCTGCTGCCGCCCCATCCCACCCGGCTTCCCGTTGCGGAGGAGGTCGGCGTAGTACTTCTCCCGCAGCGTCAGGTTCGGGTCGTTCGCGACCGCCTCCATCCGCTGGCGCCGGAGCTCGCGGATGCGCTGGAGCGCGCCGTCGACCGCGCGCCCCGCGCCGCGCCGCTCGCCCGAGCGCGCGACCTGCGCCGCGTACGCCTGCGTCCGCATGAGCCCCAGCTTGTAGTCGCGGTCGGCCTCTTCGCTGCGGGCCTCGAGCTCGCCCATCTGGATGCCATGCACGAGGATCGAGTTCTGCAGCTGCTGGTTCCGCTGCTTGCGCGCGAGCTCCTCCTCGGCCTTCTGGCGCAGGACGTCGCGCGCCATGGCCGGGTTCGCCATCGCCATGGCGAAGATGCCCATCCGCTCGCCCAGCGACGGCTCGCGCTGCGGTTCGAACTGATCCTTCATGCGGTCGGTGAGGGCGTCGATGTACTTCTGGTACCGCCCCAGCCCGCTGTTCAGCCCGACCTGCTCCCCGAGGGTGTTGCCCTGCGGCGCGACCTGCGCCGGCGGCGGCGCCGTGACGCCGCTCATGTCGAACGGGCCGATGCCCATGTCGGCGGCGAGGTTGCCGCCGCCCATGTCCCCCTGCGAACGCATCGCTTCGAACGTCGGATCGCCCATGGTGTCCCCGTCAGCCCATCAAGCCGCCGAGCATTCCGCCCATGCCGCCGCCGCCCCCACCGCCGCCGCCACCGCCCTGGCTGGCCGCGCCCATCGCGCCGGCGAACTGGTAGAGGTTGTCGCCCTTCGTGTTGGCGTAGTTGGAGAGCGCGCCGAACGTCGCCGCGGCGCCGGTCGGGATGCCCTGGTTCGCGAGCGCCACCTTCAGCATCATCTCGCGATCGAACTGGAACGGCTGCTGCGCGCGGACGTTCGCCATCGCGTTCTCCGCGAAGAGGTTCCCGAACAGCGACTGCCCGGTGACGCCGGTCAGTGCCTCGTTGCGGCGGCCCGACGCGATGTTCTCCATCACGGTGTCGCCCTGCAGCTGCAGCCCGCGCGAGCCGTAGAGCTCCTTGCGCTGCGTCTCCGCGAGGAGCTCGGCCTTCCGCTGGTTGAAGTCGGAGAGGGCCTCGATGCCGCCGCTCGACGTCTCGTAGCCGGTGCCCAGCTGACGCAGGAGCTTCTCGCGCAGCACGCGCTCCTGCTTCTCGAGCTCGCGCATCAGGCGCGGATCGTCGGGGATCTCGCCGTCGAGGGCCTGCAGGACGCGGTTCGCGAGCCGCTCCTGAATGTCGTTGTTCGCCTGCTCCTCAGCAGTCGGCGCGGCCTTGCGGATGTTCCCGATGCTCACCGGCTGCGAGCGCATCTCGCCCACGAGCTTCGTCTGCTGGTCGATCTTGTTCCGCAGCTTCGCGAGCTTCGTGCTGCCCTTGCCGCCCGAGCCGCTCTTGCGGAGGTTCTTGCGGACCTGCGCCGCATCCGCCTTGAGGCGGGCGAGCTTCTCCTCTTCGGCCGCGAGCGCCTCGCGGTTGTCGACGAGGTCGAAGTCGTACCCGAGCTCCTGCAGGTACGGCACGAGCATGTCGGAACGCAGCCGATAGGCGTCCTCGAGCGTCGTGCGCGACTCGCCCAGCAGCTGGTTTGTGCGCCGCCGGTACCGCTTCTCCGGCCCGCTGACCTCGGGGTAGTGGACGCGGTCGTTCTGGTCGCCCAGCAGGGAGCCGAGGAGGTTGAACTGGTTGCCCAACTCCTTGTTGAACATGCCCAGGGCGGCCGCGCCGCCCCCGACCATGCCCATTCCGCCGCCGCCGCCACCGCCGCCCATAAGGTTCCCTTCCGGCTAGCGGGCGCGGTGCCCGCGCGCCACCCGTCCCGGCAATCCGATGCCCATCAGATCGCGCCCTCGTCCGTGTTCCGGTAGCCCACGAGGATCTCGACGAGCGCGTGGTCCCCGAGGGGGGCGCTCGAGGAGATCGCCAGCTGGATGTCGTAGCCCTCCATCCCGAGGCGGTGGCGCTGCCGCCGTACCGCGGTAGAGCCCGAGAGGCTGGTGCGGTACTCGCCGTCGATCCACACGTAGATCGTGTAGGTGTCGTCCGACCCCGAGGGGTTCACGTTCTGCCGCACGACGAGGTGGTCGAACTGCTTGCGCGTCAGCGCGTTGGCTGCGTCGGCGTAGCGCAGGTCGAGCGACGGCGTGACGAGGGTGGCCTCGTAGCCACCACCGTCCTTCGACCGGGCGCTACGGTCGAGCAGGAAGACCTGCCCGCCCTGCCCCAACATCGGGCGCTCCACCTGATCCGACTCGCGGTAGAGGGCCAGGGCGTCGTTCGTGTCGCGGTACGACGGCGTCACCACCGGCAGCCCGCCACGCTCCGTGGGTTCGAAGTCCCAGGTGAGCCGCAGGTCGCAGGAGGTCGACGTGCCTGTCGGCAGGCCCCACACCGCCTGGCGCTTGTGCGGGTACCACACGCTCACCGCCCGGTTCAGCGCCGAGAGGTTCAGCGTCTCTCGGAGCCACTTGTCGAGCCGCAGCTTCGTCGAGATCGCCTGCGTGTGCGCGACCCCGCCCGACTCCTTGAGGGCCGAGAGCAACATGAACCGCCCGTCGGCCGTCAGGAACATGACGTCGTTGCCGAGCGGCAGCACGGCGTACGGCGACGGCGCGCAGCCGACGGCGTCGGAGAGCATCTGCGCCGTCCAGATCGCGCTGTCGTTGTCGCTGTCGTCGATCCAGAAGACGCCCCGCGGGTACTTCCAGAGCCACGCCAGCCCGTTCCACCCCGCGCAGCCCCAGAGCCGCTCGCCCACCGCCGGGTAGCAGAGCAGCGAGAACGGGGTCGACGTGAAGCTCTCGTGGTTGGAGTTGAGGCTCCAGTAGATGCGGTGCTTGTTGTTCGCGTTCCCGAAGGCC
>Ga0075472_10001124_pt1 | contig 10893 bp, 12 predicted proteins | sample DEB19_08_DNA_3_FD_77014 | JGI IMG/M metagenome (GOLD analysis project Ga0075472, IMG submission 77014) | Aqueous microbial communities from the Delaware River and Bay under freshwater to marine salinity gradient to study organic matter... | ecosystem: Environmental > Aquatic > Marine > Coastal ...
CATCCGTTGCCTGCTGCGCAGATCCAGCTAGATTGAGAGAGGCCGCATTGGTTCGCCCCGCAGCATCGGGCCTCCGGTGGCGATCATGGTGTCAGCTGTGGGCCGTGTGGTGGCGGGTCGTCGCGTCACGTCCGGTGCCCGCACAGAGCCGGCCCGCTGTCTGATGCGGCTTGGCGCGGCGGGCACCATTGAGCTGGTGCTGCCCTACGACGCCGTCACTCAGGCCCAGCTGCGGGCTGTGCGGCCTCGCGGGGCCTGGCGCTCCCGCCGCGGCTGCTGGGAGTTTCCCCTCGAGGCTGCTGCTGAGCTGCAGCGGCGCTTCGGCAGCCGCTTCGCCCGCACCGATGAGCTGGCCCGCTGGCTGGCCTGGCTGGAGCAGCCCCTGCCGCCCCTGCCGCCGCATCGTCAGCTGGTGCAGGCCGCCGCCCTGGAGCAGCCCCTGGCCGACGGTCGCCGGCTCTATGCCCATCAGCGCGCCGCGGCCCGCTGGCTGTTGGCGCGCCGCGGCGCCGTGCTGGCTGATGCGATGGGCCTGGGCAAGACGCTCACGGCTCTGACCGCGGCCCGGGCGATGGTGCGCGCCGCCGACTGCTACATCGCCGTGATCGCCCCGGCAGGACTGCATGCCCACTGGAGCCAGGAGGCGGCCGCCCTGGAGCTGCGCATCACCCTGCTCAGCTGGGCGCGCCTGCCGGAGGAGCTGCCCCCTGCCGGCACGGTGCTGATCGCGGATGAGGCCCACTACGCCCAGAACCTGACGGCCGTCCGCACCCAGGCTTTCCTGCGCCTGGCGCGCCACCCCCGCCTGCGGGCCGCCTGGTTGCTCAGTGGCACGCCGATGAAGAACGGCCGGCCGGCTCAGCTGTTTCCCCTGCTGGCGGCGATCGGCCATCCCCTGGCGGCGGATCAACGAGCCTTTGAGGAGCGCTACTGCCAGGGCCACTGGCGCGAGAGCGGCGGCGTGCGCCAGTGGCAGGCGCTGGGGGCCAGCCATCTGGAGGAGCTGCAGCACCTGACCCGGCCCTTGCTCCTGCATCGCCGCAAGGGCGATTGCCTCGATCTGCCCCCCAAGCAGCGCCACCTGCTGCCGGTGACGCTCTCGGAGGCCGAGGGGCAGGGGTTTCAGCACCGCCTCCAGCTCACCGTCGACGACTACCGCCGCCGCGCCGCGGCAGGGCTGGTGCGGCGTGACGCCGAGGTGCTGGCTGTGTTCACCGCACTCCGCCAGATCGCGGCGGAGTACAAGCTGCCGGTGGCGGCGGATCTGATTGCGGGCCTGCTGCGGCAGGGGGAGCCGGTGGTGGTGTTCAGCACCTTCGTGGCCGCGGCCCAGCTGCTGCATCAGCGCCTGGGGGGTGGACTGCTCACCGGTCGCCTGCGCCCCGCCGAGCGGCAGGGCCTGGTGGATGCGTTTCAGTCCGGCGTCCATCCGCTGCTGATCTGCACCTACGGAGCCGGCGGACTGGGCTTCAATCTGCAGCGGGCGCGCCACGTGCTGCTGCTGGAGCGCCCGTGGACCCCCGGGGATGCGGAGCAGGCCGAGGACCGCTGCCATCGCATCGGTCAGCAGGCGTCGCTGCAGAGCCATTGGTTGCAGCTGGGGGTGGCTGATCAGCTGGTGGACGGTCTGATCGCCAGCAAGGCCGAGCGCATCGCCGTGCTCCTCCAGCGCCGAACTACCGCGCTCGATCGCTCGGGGCTGCCGCGGATGGTGCGTCGGCTGCTGGAGGAGTGGTGAGCGCCTGCTCCCGCGAGCGTTTCCAGGCGCGGCAGCTCTGCAGGCGCAGCTCGATCTCCTCCGCCAGCTGCGGGTCCACCGCCGGTGACCTGGGCGCCCTGGCCAGCAGCTGGGCCGCGGCCTCGCTGTCGCGGCAGGCCGCTCGGTTCCGTCCCGCCAGGCTCAGCAGCAGAGCGCGTTCATTGCGCGGTTGCGGCAGCTGCGGATGGGCCGCCACCACGGCATCGCAGTGGCGGATGGCCTGCTCGAGCTTCTTGAACGTCACCCGCTGGAGGCAGCCATCAGGCTTCGGCCCTTCGGCTTGCTCCGCGGGCGGGGGTGAAGTCCAGCAGCCACTGAGCAGCAGGGCCAGCAGCAGGGGGGCCGGGGCCAGAGGCCGCCGCCAGGGTGCCGTGGGGGCGTGAGGCACCGCTTCAGTAGCTGTAGCGGCCGGCGCCGGCCGGTGCCGTGCTGCCGCGCGATGCGGGCGCCGTTGCCGCGGGGGTGGTGCTCGTGCCGCCGGCGGTCGCCGCGGCCGCAGCCGCATCCCGGGTGGCGGCCTTCTGGAACAGGTCGCCGAGGAACTTGCCGCAATCGGGGTAGCTGCCCGGGTTCTGCACCACCGCCTCGGTGATCATCACGGCGGCGTGTTCCGGGGAGGTCTTGAACAGATTGGCGCTCTGGCGCTTGATCAGTGCGTAGGCGGCCGTCCAGCTCACATCGTGGCTGTTGCCGGCGCTGCGCATGAAGCAGTACACCTGCGCACCCTTGGCAGCCGCGGTCGTCGTCGACACGGCCCCGCCACCGGCGGAGCCTGCCGCGGGATCCATGGTCTGGGCCTGCCCGCTGGCGCCGGCCCACACCAGGCCCAGGCTCGCCAACGCGGTGAGGGGGGTCGTCAGCCAGGGGCGGCGGGAGCGTGGGCGGGGAATCGGGGCCATCGGCTGGACGGGTGGTGAGCAGCGTGGGCCCACCGTATCGATCGCAGCCGGCCCTATCCAGGGGGCGCGGGCTGGCCGCCGAGCACCAGGCGCACCGCCAGGGGCAACACCAGCAGCACGGTGATCAAGCGGACCGCATGCAGGCTGGCCACGGCCGCCCCCACGCCGAACTCCGCCCCCACCAGGCTCATGCCGCTGATGCCACCGGGCGCGGCCCCCAGCAGCGCCACCACGGGATCGACGCCCAGCAGCCGGCTGCAGGCCAGCCCCACCACCAGCCCCGCTCCCACCAGGGCGAGGGTGATGAGCACCGCTGGCCGCCACAGCTGCCGCAGCTCCCCCAGGGCGGTGCTCGTCAGCCCGGTGCCGATCACCGTGCCGATCCCGATTTCCAGGAGCGTGCGGGTTCCAGCCGGCCATTGCGCGGTGTCCAGCCGGCCGGACATGCTCAGCACTCCGGCCCCCAGCAGGGCGCCGGCGAGCGGGGCCGCCGGGATGCCGGTGCGCAGGGCCAGCAGGCCCCCCGCCAGGCCTGCCAGCAGATAGGCCACCAGATGGAGTGGTGCGGCCATGGTGGGCGGCGCGGCGACGGTGCGCCAAGTCTGCTGAGCGATTCAGCGGCCTGGAGGCTTGAGATGCGACCGCGGCTGTGGTGTCATCGGGGCAGTTGCTTGCTGCCCCATGACCGCGGAATCGGTCTCCTTCCGGATCACGCGCACCACCGAGGATCTGGCCCAGACCGTGGCGGCGCTCTCCCAGCGCCTGGTGCGCCTGGAGCAGCGCCTGGAGGCGATGGCTCTGCAGATCGATCAGGTGGCGCAGCCCGGGGAGCCCGATCCCGAGCAGTTGCGTCGCCTCGATCAGGTGTCGGTTCTGCTGGCGGATTGCCGCCATCTCCTGGAGGACAGCGATCCCGTGCGGCCCGCAGAGCCCGCCCAGGCCGGATGGGCAGATGCTGATGGCGAGCAGCCGATGGCTGCCTGAAGCTTGGCAGCGGTGCCACAATGGGAAGAAAGCGAACCATGGCCTTCACCAACAGTCATCGTCCCGCTGCCACCCAGATCTCTGCATCGGGCACGCCCGCCTGCCGTGGCTATAGCGAGGCCGGCCATCAGTTGGAGAAATTGGAATTCGCCCTCGCTGTGGCGGTGACCCGTGGCGACAGCACCCGGATTTCGGAATTGCGTCAGCGCATCGCTGAACTGGGCGGCAACCGTGAGGAGCCCGGCACCTGATTGCCGGTGTTTTGAATGGTGTGGATCCGGTCACATCCGGATCGCTGTTTCAGCACCGACTAATGTGTGAACTGAGCGTTCGTACATCAGGCGGCGTTCCAAACGAGAGTCACTCATCGCTTCTTTTGCCCGCATGACTGCGATCGGTCAGCCCGTGATCGGTGAGCGCCGCCCCGAACAGAAGCGCAGTGAGCTGCCGCGTCAGCAGCTGGCAAGCCAGGGTTCTCAGCTGTCCGATCTGCAGCGTCAGGCGGCGCGTCACGAGGCTGACGCGGCGGCGGCGGCCCAGGCTGGTGATGTGGACGCGGCGGCCCGATTCATCCTGCAGGCTCTGGATTGTGAGCGTCGCGCCGGTGGCGTCGGCCCTCAGGTGTTGCAGCTGATCAAGCCACGGAACTGAGGGCCGTCTCGGGCTGCCAGCGGTCGCGCCCGGTTTTGTGATCGGCTGGGGACCCGGCTGCCCGAGTCATCCACAAGAGAGTTTGCAGGGCCAGGAGTCTCAGGAGCTTCCAGCGTTGCTTGTGAGAAGGTCTGTGAGGAGCCTTGAAGGATGGCCCATGGAGCCCTGGCCTGATTCAGGTGCGCGAGCTGAGGAGTCAATCGGCGGCGCAGCGAAAACCCATGTGGCAGGTGGACGTATCCAGGGTCTGGGCGATCAGGGCTGAGGGCCTGTAGCGCAGGCAGTAGTTGTCGGCGCACAGAAACGAACCACCCTTCACCACGCGGCGCTCCTGCTCGCCGGCCGCCACGGGCCACGGCGTTGTGGTCCACTCCCAGACATTGCCGCAGACATCCAACAGTCCGAAGCCGTTGGCCGGATAGGTGCCGACCGGCGATGTCCACAGCCAGCCGTCTTCCTGCGTGTTGCTCCAGGGGAAGGGACCCTGCCAGGTGTTGGCCATCCAGCGGCCGTTCGGGCAGGAGTCCTTGCCCCAGGCGTAGTCGGCATCCAACAGGCCACCGCGGGCTGCCACCTCCCATTCCTCCGCAGTCGGCAGGCGCAGCCCGGCCCAGCTGCAGTAGGCGAGGGCATCGGCCCAGCTGATGTGCACCACCGGGTGCTGCTCCAGCCCCTCGATGCTGCTGCCGGGGCCCTGGGGGTGGCGCCAGTCAGCCCCGGCCACAAGGGCCCACCACTGCAGCGGCCGGCTGCGATCCGCGTTGTCCGGTGGCGGCTGGAACACTGCCGAAGCGGCGATGCGCTGCTCAGGTCTGAGCTCGGGATAGTCGCGGGAATCCGGTGGCAACTCGGCCACTGTGATGTAGCCGCTGGCGGCCACGAAAGCCGCGAAGGCGGCATTGGTCACCGGCGCCACGGCGATCCTGAAGCTCGCGAGCTCCACCTCCCGGCTGGGGCGCTCCTCGGGATAGAAGCGATCGGAGCCGATGCGGTAGCGGCCGGCGGGGATGGTGGCCATCCCGGTGAGCTGTTCGGTCTGGCCCAGGGAGACCATCGCGGCTCTCGTTGATCAGCCTCCACTGTTCCAGTCAGGCCGTGCGGCTGTCGCAGGCAGCGCGCGCAGTTTGCACTTTTCGATCACTGCTGGGGGGTGGTCATTCCTAGATAGAGGCCTTGGTTCTTTCAGGCGGTTGTCCGCTGCGTGCTGCATGGGTCGTGAGATCTCGCCTCCGCGCCCTTGGAGGTTTGCCCTGGTGCTGGCGCTGCTCCAGGCCCTGTGCGCCGCGGTGCCCGCAACGGCGGCACCGGTTCGCCCTGTGGCCCAGCGGCCCAACGTGCTGCTGATCGTGGCGGATGATGCCGCCTTCGGGGACGTGCCCTGGGGGGGCGGCAATGCCGCCATGCCTGAGCTACACGGCCTCGCCGATCAGGGGGTTGCCTTCGGCAACTTCCACACCTCACCGGTCTGCTCGCCCACCCGCGCGGCCTTGCTCACCGGCAACGACCCGATCGAGGTGGGACTGGGGGCGTTCGACTACTCGATCTACCCGCCCAGCAAGGGCAAACCCGGCTACGAGGGCTACCTCACCCGCAACACGGCCACGGTGGCTGAGCTGCTGCGCGACGCCGGCTACCGCACGGTGATGGCCGGCAAGTGGCACCTCGGTGGCCCCGGTCATGGCGGCTGGGGGCCCTGGGACTGGGGTTTCCAGCGCTCCTACGGCATCCTCACCGGCGGCGCCAACCACTGGAACCGCCAGGTGTTCCTGCCCAGCCCCAGGAATCCCGAACACCGGGCCCTGATGGCCCAGCGCATCGTGCCTGAGGAGCCTTACTACGAAGACGGTCGTGCCGTGACACGGCCCGTGGGTCTCCATTCCGATGATCTGTTCAGCGGCAAGCTGCTGGGGTATCTGGAGGAGGGCCGGTCCAGCGGCAAGCCGTTCTTCGCCTATCTGGCACTCACCTCGCCCCATTCGCCGTTGCAGGCGTCGCCGGCGGCGATCAACAGGTTCGTGCCTTATTTCCTGCAGCATGGCTACGCGGGGCTCAAGCGTCTGCGTTATGAGGCCCAGAAGCGCTCCGGCCTGATCGCTGCCGATGCCCCCTATCCCGATCAGACAGCCAATTGGTTGCTGACGCGCTGGAGTTCGCTCACCCCGCAACAGCAACAGCGCGAAGCCCGCGCCATGGCCACTTACACCGCCATGCTCGAGCAGCAGGATCAGACGATCGGACGGGTTCTCAGCTATCTGCGCGAGACCGGCCAGCTTGATCACACACTGGTGATCTATCTCTCGGACAATGGTCCCGAGGGCATGGATGACGAAGGGGCCGCCGCCAATCCGGCGCTCAACCAGTGGGTGAAGGAGAACTTCAGCCAGGACCCAGCGGACATCGGCCGGGGCAACACGTTCCAGGAGATGGGCGTGAACTGGGCCAATGCCTCCAATGGCGGCCTGCAGTGGTGGAAGTGGTATCTGGCCGAAGGGGGCGTGCGCACACCCCTGGTGATCCGTCCGCCCGCCGGAGCGCAGGTCGCGCAGCGCGGCGGCATCCGTCAGGCCTACGCCAATGCCAAGGATGTGCCGCTCACGATCCTCGATTACGCCGGGGTCCAGGCCCCTTCGGAGCGCTATCGGGATCGCCGCATCGTGCCCCCCAGCGGTCTGTCGATGCGCCCTTATCTCGAGGGGCGCGCCCCCCAGGTGCGCACGGAACAGCAGTGGGTGGTGAGTGACATCTTCGGCAACAGCTCGATCGTGGCGGGGCGCTACAAGGCCGCGCGCCAGAACCGCGCCATGTTCGGTGATGGCCAGTGGCGCCTGTTCGATATCGAGGCCGATCCCGGTGAAACGCGCCCGCTCAATGGCGCCCAACCCCAGCGCCTGCAGCAGTTGATCGGTCTGTATGAGGGCTATGCCAAGGCCAAGGGGATCGTGCCCGTGGCGGAGAACTGGAGCCCCTGGCAGGGGTTCCTTAAGCAGTTGCCCAGGTCGGCTGAAACGCCCTTGCCCGCCAGCCCTGCCGCCGTCACCCGCTGATCCCGATGCCTTCCTCCACCTCCCTGCGCCGGCCTTCGCTGATCGACAAGGCGATCGCCTCCGCCTTGCTGCTGATCACGCCGGAATATCCCAAGGTGCGGCGTCAGCAACGCCGCAATGGCCGACCGCTTTCCCCGACCCTGGCGGCACCGCCGGCGATGCCGTTCGAGACGATCACGGTGCTGGGGGAGACGATCCGCATCGCCCGCCAGCCGCGGCCTGGGGCTCCCACGGTGCTGCTGCTCTGTCCGCTGCCCCAGAGCATCCTGGCCTTTGCACCGATCTGGCCCGCTCTGGCGGCGCGCTTTGATCTGGTGGCGGTGGATCTGCCCGGCTTTGGCCGCAGCAGCGGTGGCATCGAATGGATGACCTTCGCCGCCCAGGGCCGTTTTCTGAGAGCCTGCATCGCGCAGCTGGACTTGCGCCAGCCGCACATCGTGGCCCCGGATGTGGGGATGGCTGCCGCCGTGGCCTGCGTGGCCGACAACCCCGGGATCGCCGCCAGCCTGGTGATCGGTGACGGCCCGGCGATCGCCCCCTCCAGCAACGGCAGCATCATCAACAAGCTGGTGCATTCCGGCTTCTGGCGCTTCATGGTGACCCTGGCCGATGCCGGCACCTTTGTGGAGGCTGCCAACCGCCTTGCCTATGTGACGTACACACCGAATGCGCTGGAGGTGGATGACTACATCCGCTCCTATGCCGGCCGGGTGGGACCGATCTGTCGCTGGTTCCGCGACTATCCCGCCAGCCTCGCCACCACTGATCCGCAGCTGGAACAACTGGATCTGCCGGTGCAGCTGTTCTGGGGTCGTGATGATGCCCTGCTGGATGTGGAGAATGCCGGTCGTCTGCTGCAGCGGCTGCGCCGCGCGCGGCTGGAGATTTTCGACAACGCTGGGCACTACAGCTACCAGGATGCGGCCGAGGCCTTCAGCGCACTGGTGATTCGCTGGGTGGAGCAGGAGCACCGCCGACTCTGATCCAACCCCAGCCTTGTCTTCAATCCTGTCCTGATTCAGCACCTGCCATGAAGTACAACCTGAATTTCGGCACCTCGGTGCTCCTGAATGTGCCGGTTGAGAAGTTCGACCTCGCCGACTGGATCGTCAATTTCAGCTGTGAGCAGTACGTGGCCTGCACGCCCGCTTCCCGCTCCCACAAATACTCCGGTCTCTACCGCGATGCCGATGGTGACATCGTGATCCGCAATAACGAATATTGCGGCGGCTTCATGATGACTCAGTTTTATCGTCCCAGGGTGATGCAGGCGCATCATGTGCGCATGGAGAGTCGCACCAAGGCCCGCTTTCTGCAGGTGTGGCCGATGATTTTTCCCCTCTACTGGGATCTGAAGGTGGAAGCGGCCGGTGCTGATCGCACGCTGTTCCACTGCCGCATTGGTGCGCGGCTGCCCTTCGTGTATTTCATCGCCAGCAAGTTGATGCGCACGTTGTTCTGGTCGCAGCAGCATGCCGATGAGGAAACACCCCTGTTCGCCTACTACGCCGCCCGCTGGGCGACCCGCCACGACGCCGACCAGTCGGAGCGGTTCTGGCTGTAGGTCGGCGCCGCGGCCAACGTCTGGGCCGGTGCTTCGCCGAAGTGCTCGCGGTAGACCCGGCTGAAATGACTCACGCTGGCAAAGCCGTAGCACTGGGCGATGGCGCTGAGCACGAGGCTGCCGGGTTCGGCACGGGCCAGCACATGACGGGCGGCCTGCAACCGCTGCAACCGCAGGAAGCGCATCGGCGCCATGCCGAATACGTCGTCAAAGGCATAGATCAATGTGCGCCGCGAGGTGGGGATGGCGCTGTAGAGGTCTCGCAGGCTGAGGGGTTCCCCCAGGCGCTGCTGCATCAGCTCGCGGCCAAGGTCACTGATCAGCAGCCGCTCGTTGCGGCTGCCGGTCAGGCCGTGGTGGCAGTGGGGCGTTTCCATCGCGGCGATCAGCAGGGGCAGCAGATCGTCAGCCAGCGCGGGCTCTGGCGGCTGGAAGGCCTGATCCACCAGCCGCCGCAGCTCGCCGCCACAGGCGGGATGCAGGCGGAAGGCGTTGGCCGCCAGCAGATCCGGCTCCAGATCACGGCGGCCCATCAGCGCCGCCGTGCGCCAGAACAGGGGCTCCTCCACCAGCACCGCGGCGAAGCGATGGGCGGCTGGGGCCTGGAAATGGATCTCCCGCTGCTGGTCAAAGCCCACGGCGGTGTCGGCAGCGAGCTCCCGGCCGTGCACCCTGGGCAGCTCCAGGGCTGTTCGCAGGGTGATGTTGCAGAAAATGCGCCCCTGCGGCTTCGGTCCATGAATGAAGGTGCGCCGGCTGAACTGCAGGCGCAGCAGGCTCACCCCGCCGCCATCCACCAGCTCCAGACGACTGGGGTTGCGGCCTGGCTCCAGTTGCAGCATGCGGCTGCGGAACCCCAGCAACCGTGCCGCTTCCTCGAGAAACCCCAGATCGTCGTGCTCGAGGCACAGCCGCCGCACCACAGGCGAGCGGGATCGCTTGCAAGCTGCAGACGTCGGCACTTCTGGTGCAGGGCAGTCGCGATTGTGCCGGAGGATCCGATCAGCGCGGCCTTATCGCTCGATCCTTGCTGATGTTCTGCTCTGAACGGTAAGCGGGTGACCGGGCTCGAACCGGCGACGTTCAGCTTGGGAAGCTGACATTCTACCGCTGAATTACACCCGCGGAATTGAATACTAGCAAAGCGCCGAGGGAAGTTTCGGCGCTTTGCCGGTGGGCTGCTCGCTTCAGGGTGTGGCCGGTGCCTTGCAGTTCACCGCTGCCGAGAGCTCCTTGTGGGCGGCCACCACCGGTGCGGCCTTGCTCTTCAGATCCGCTGCGGCCTGCTCCAGCGTGAGGTTCTTGTTCTTCGCCACCTTGGTCACCTCCTTCTTGAAGGCCTTCAGCTCGGCTTGAAAATCAGCCAGCCTGGCTTTCTCCAGCTCGGTTTCAGCGGCTTTCAGCCCTTTGATGGCCTTGCCGAGACGCTTGTTCACGGTCTGGGCTTCGCCCACGGTGGAGGTGGGCTTCAGGCTGTTCACCTGCTCGAGGGCTTCTGCTACCTGCATCAGCTCCGTGCACACCGCGCTGGTGGCGGCCGTTTCGCTCGGCGGCTTCTGGGCGACCGGCTGGCAGGCGGCAAGAGCCAGTGCGGCCAGGCCGGCCGCCAGGAACGGAACGCGACGCATCAGGGATGGGTCCGGAGGGAATCACTCCGAACCCTAGTCAGCCTTCAGCCCTGTGCCAGCGCGGCAGCGGCAGCCGCCACACCGGCTCCCATCACCCCCTTGTGCAGGCCCAGGTCCTGCAGGGTGGCTTCGATGGCGGCCACGGCGGTGAGCACGTCGCGGTCGCAGACGAAACCCAGATGGCCAATGCGGAACACCTTGCCCTTGAGGTGGTCCTGGCCGCCGGCCAGCAGGATGTCGAACTTCTCCTTCACGGCCTTGCGCATCGCTTCGGCGTCGATGCCCTCCGGTGCCACGGCGGTGATCGCCGGGCTGCCGTGGCCCTCGGCGGCGTAGAGGGGCAGACCGATCGCCTTCATGCCGG
>Ga0075472_10001132_pt1 | contig 10856 bp, 9 predicted proteins | sample DEB19_08_DNA_3_FD_77014 | JGI IMG/M metagenome (GOLD analysis project Ga0075472, IMG submission 77014) | Aqueous microbial communities from the Delaware River and Bay under freshwater to marine salinity gradient to study organic matter... | ecosystem: Environmental > Aquatic > Marine > Coastal ...
CCCAAGTTCATCAAGATTTGATGACTCGGTGACAACGTTTGAAATGTTGACTGCTGCTTCACCTAAAGCTTTTCCAGTTTCACGCAGAATTGGAATAAGACGTGGAAATAGGTTATCAACCAGATTTTTAATTGCGACAGTTAAAAGAGGGAATAGATCCTTGCCAGCAGCTGCCTTGAGTTCTTTAATTTTGTCTTGTATTGAAACTATGTATCGAACAAACGCCTTAGCTTCTTCAGATAGTCCAGCAAGTGGGTCAACTCCACCACCGCCAGCACCAGCGGCTTTCTTTTTCGCGTCCTCGAGCCGTTTTAACGCGTCTTCTTCAGCGCGCAGCGCATCACGCTCTGCCCGCGCCTTAGCGTCAGTGGCTTCCTGCACAGCTTCTGTTGCGTTGACAACCTCTCTTGATCCCTCAACGCCAGCTTTATTTGCTTTTTCAGTTTCTTTCGCAAGATCTGAATTTCGATCTTTTGCTCGACGCAGATTAAGATCTGCCTCAGCGTACGCAAGTTCTGCTTCACGTCGCGCGCGTGAGTTTGGTGGAAGATCTTGAACTCGAGCAAGACGCTCTCGTGCTTTTTCAAGTTCAATTGATGCTTTCTTTTCAGAAATAGCCGCGTCTTCGGCATCAAAGTTTAACTGTTGAAGACTTTCAGCTGCTGTTTTACGGGCCTCAGTCAGCCGATCCTCGGCGTCAGCAAGGTTTTTACTCGCTCTTGCGAGAGCCTCTCTGTTTGACTCAAGAACTCTTGCAAGATTCTTTTCTGCATCTTCGATTTGACGAGCTTGGTCAGCTCCACCACCGCCGCCGCCGCCGGTTTTTTGCTTCATTAAGCCTTTTATTGCGGCCCCAACGCCGCTAAACGCTAATTTTGCGGTGAGGGCTGCTTGTCCTATCGCGGCAAAAATTCCTGGAAGAACAATCAACGCCGGCACAGCTGCGCCGACCTGCATCACCAACGCTGAAAGACCGGAAACTAACGCAGAAATTCCACTTATAGCGACGCTAATGGCTGGACCAACAAAATAGCCAGTAGTTACTAGCTTAGCAAAGGCTTCGTTCGCGGCGAGAGCTTCTTGTCTAAACTTTTGTAGAGCGTCGCCTTTTGAAAGTCCCCGTGAAAAAGACGAACCAGACTGCTGTCCTGCGCGTTGGAAATTCTGTACAGTAGACGAAAGTTCATTATCAACGTCTTTTTTAAAACGATCAACAATCGCGTGAACTGCAATATACGCGTTTCCAATAACAGCCATCGTATGTCACACCTCCTCACGCAGATCGTCGTAGTTATTCTATACCAACAAAAGTTACCCTAGTGGAGCGTCAATTAGCATTCCAAAAGGCTTTGCGGAGTTCGCGTTGACCGGTGTCGGAGGCACATACGGTTTTGGTGGAACAGCAAAAGCCCTAGACTCTTCTTCTACATCAATCGGCCGCGGCGGCGCATCTTCGTCAAAATCAAGTTCATCATCGAGAATGGACGCATTAAGCGACGACGAAGTAGACGAAGCATACTGATACTCCCTGTTATAGAATTCTCTATACAGAGTCCTGCGGACGTGATCACGCACTTCAAGATGCTCTTTTGAACTCGCCGCGAGCATGTCTTCTTCAAAATAAAAGTGAAAGACATCTAGCATGTCAGACACTTCTAATGAATCAAGATGAACACCGTGAGTCAACGCCTTACCGTTGACGTACGGCCAGAGATCTATTGCCCATCTGGCGAGACTTCTGGCCGCTGCGTAGGGCGGTTGCTGTAAGTCTCCATCAGCCAACTGATGATGTCCATGAGCTGCTCGATTGTCACAATGCGATCTGGGTCTTCACAGAGGGTGTTAAAACGAGTGTAGCTTTCCTGAACAAGAACATACTTAAAGAAGTCAGTTATAACGGTGGCACTCGCCGCTGTGTCGTCATCATTTCCAGATCTTCCAGCAAGATCGAGCATCACCTTTCCTGGAATCTGCGGACGACAATAGAAATCTTCGCCATACAGACGAAACATGATTTCTTCCGCATTTTCTGTTGTTACAGGCGCACCGAAGTCTTTAAACTTTGTCATCTTATTTTCTCCGTAATCATGGTTGTCGTCTTGACATCCTTCTTTAATTTTATACAAGATTTCTGCATAAAAGATGTTTTTCACGTAGAAATCTACAGAACAGCGAGCCTGAGATTATCCGTAAGAAATCTGTTCGGCTTTGTCCCCTTATGCACTACTGTGTGCGCGTATACCGCGACTCCAGCACGGTTTCTAAACCTAAGAACTTGTGAAGGTTTCGCTACGATAACATGTGGTTTAGTTCCTTCATGGTGCATAAGAGCGTATGATAGCGATGAACCAATTAAAATTTTCGGTCCCATCGCGCTTCGTTCGAAATTTTGATTTATTGAAACTTTAAGAGCACCGGTGTTGGTGCCTACTTGAATTTTTGCTGCAGCAAGAACTTTTGCAGATCTTTTTTCAAGATCACGGCCGACAGGGCCAGATCTTGACTTTAAAAGACGATCAAGTTCCGGATAGTTCCAAACGATCGCCTGTGTCATGGTACTGCCATCGTCAACTGGAGAGTTACTAGCTGAAATCCTCCGTCTGGAGGAGGTATCTCGACGGAACCTATGACACCGACGCCAAAACCAGACGAAACGTCCCACTGGTCAAGTAAATTTATTGATTCAAGAAGAACCCATGCGTCAATCGCTCCGATTCTCGAACCGTCCTCGATCGTTGCGGCAAGCGGCGCCCGTCCGCTCTGCGAAACAACTGGTATCTGCCGAGCGACGGTGATCAACATCGTCACCGTTCGCGGCATGTTGCATCGCTGCGGTTGACTTTGCTGTGAACCTGGCGGTCCCAGATAACCTTGAATCAGCGTAATTGTCAATTGTTCACAGTCGATTGACGACATTCCGAGAGTCCAGTATCGCCGTGCCGGGAGCGGAACATTGTAGGAAACATACGTGTTTACAACTGCGTCAAGTACGTTGTCGAGCAGCGTGACAATGTTTAAAGCATCAGTTGACACAGTTGAAATATCTGTCAAAGGCATGTCGTGTTACACCGCCGTGTACGCGCTGACAGCTGATGTTGCGAGCGCTATTCTTAGATTTCCCGAACATACATAGGCTGTTTCTTCTTCTCCAAGACCGTTTATTCTCGTTCCATAGAGGTCCCACGAGCCTGGATCAATCATTCCTAAAGTCTGAAGAGCGTCCGAATACCCAACACTTATTTCAATTCGATCATCTTCAACCGACGAAGTTATCGTGCCGCCCGACACGGTAGACGCAACATTTGCTGCAGTCAATTGATACTGCACGATTGTCGATGAGGGGACTTGATGAATAGTGTATGTCCCATTGAATGTCGCGTCAACACCTGCGACAGTTATTTCGCCGCCAGGATAGAGTCCATGAGCTGACGATGTCGTAAGTGTCGCCATATTTGACTGTAGACTCTTGCTAACGACGGTCGAAGATGCCGTTGTCGGATCTGTTATACTTGCCGCATCTGCGAGTATCTTTGTGACCGTTTGCGGATAGTTATATATTCTAATTTCTGGCGACCATCCGCTTCCGTTGGTCAAAAATTCTGCGCCGATCGCGGACACTAATAGATCAACGCTACCTGTCCCGCCTGCGGGCACAACAATGTCAAATGAACTTGTGGGAAGTTTATTTTGCTTTGGTGTGTTTCGTCTTGCTCGAGGGACATCTGGCGAAAACACCCTCGCCTTTGCTCGAGCCTTGTCTGGGTTGACAGACTTTAGGAACATGTCAACTGCATAAAGTCCAGTTCGCAGTTCTTCAACAAAGTCCTGTGAATCAAGAAGAGTATATGATACACCCTGTCTAGATATTGAAGTCACACGTTGAGGTAGGTCGCAAACATCGCCAGACCATAGTTTTGCAAACTCAATCGCGAGCGTCCTTGCAGCCATCTTTCCGAGTGTAGGTGGCTCGACACCATATGAATACGTGATTTCAATATTGCACGGAGTCCACGGAACGCCCAAAGACGCTTGAATTGTCGAATGATCAACAAGATAATACTTACTTGGACTGATTATGTTGCCTGAACGATCGCGTATCGTATGAATTTTTGTTACGGGACGTCCACGAAGACGGATGCGCGACGATGATGTGATTCCGTCGGCGGTCATCCCCTCATAGAAGCTAAGATTATCACCAAAGAAGTTGTTTACGTCTCCATCAACAAGCACTGCCTGCGTGTTATAGATTGACGGTCCGTATTTGTACACTCTTCCAGCACAGATGTATCGTTCAGTCACAGTTGTCAGCCCGCTATATTTGCGACCGGACAGTGCCCATAAAAGATTTGACGCGGATTTAGCAGCCTCGTACGAGAACTCTGTTTCCGCGTAAACTCCAAGTTCTTCTGGCGCAATCCATAAATTGGACATCTTTCCTCGTCTTTTCTGTAAAAACTGAAACGGCGCGTCCCATGTATTCTATACACAGGACGCGCCGTTGACAGTCTAAAGTTGTTAGCTTGTCGGGTCCTTGACCGATGCGATGATGAAGTCGATCGGCAGATCCGCGTTGTAGTTGAGGTTACCAGGCGTGTTATACGCTGTCGTTGAACCCTGCGATGAGAAGTCGTTGACGTCACGACTACCAGCCACGCAAGTAACCGTACCAACGGCAGCACCAGATGTGATCGTACCTGATGTTGAAGTAGTGTACGTGATAGTTGTTGATGTTGTTCCAGTTATCACAGCGTACGTAGTGTTCATCGGTGCAAACGTTGATGTTAGACCAGCCACAGAGATGATGTCACCGGTAACAAAACTGTGAGAGGCAAACGTAAGTGTGGCTGTCGTGCCTGCTCTTGCCGCGTTTGTTGTCGCAGCTGTGAGATCGCCGTGCCAGGTGTAGAAACCCTTGCGACCAGTGGGAGCCCATGAAGTACGAGCGTACGCGTACGGGCGCTCTGTCGCGGTCGGGAACTCCCAACGATCATCAAGTCCGTCACCAAACAACGTGTTACCGAGACTGTATCCCTCAAACGTGGTCGCGACCATTCCGTTCTCGATAACACGGTCACCGGTCAACCGCATACGGCAGTACGGGAAGACCCAGTGGAAGTAGGGAGCGGTCGCGGCACGCTTGCCGCCGGTCACGGCATATGACCAGCACTCGATCGCGACACCGTTACCAGCAGGATCGTCGCCGACAGCCGGCGCACCCCAACCGACGCTCTTGTTGATTGGACTGGCGAACGTACCATAGTTCTTACGAAGAAGCAGACCACCTGATATCAGGTTAGAAAGTTCAACGTCAGGCTCACAGATCGCGAGCTCCATGGTTACACGCTTGAGGGTGTCTGGCGCCTGGTATGAAACACAGATCTGTCCGTTTGCGGACTTTTCAGTGATCTCGTCACCTTGCTCGTACTCGGGTGTGAACGAGATACGCATGAAGGCGCTTGTCGTGTAGCTGTCACCTGCTGTATTGAGGAGGTTTCCAGATGCGTCAAGACGCGTGACGCGAATTGACACACCTTGAATACTCGCGGCATAGTCTTGAGTGGGCATCTTGTTGATCTCCTGTTAAAAATTTTTACTAACTATCACTATATTACGCTGTCAGATTTACCTTGACTGCGTAGTGCATTGATGGATCAAAATGAACTGCGGCAGGTCTCAACGCCTTTATACGCATATTGTTTTGATTTGTAGAAACATCGTATCCGTGAGCAAGCGTGTCGTTTACAACGTCAGGTTTGCCGACGTGAATATCGAGCGAACCTGTGGCAAACATCCACTTTACATCTGCGGTAGCGACCATCTGCGCGAGACCGGTAGCTGCCGTTGATGTTATAGTCCCTGCTTTCGCGTATGTAAATGTTGTGGTTGTCGGAGCACCTGTAACCGTGTAGGTACCGTTAAACGTTGCATCGACACCAGACACCGTGACTGTGTCGTTCGTGACAAGACCGTGCGGTGTCGCCGTCGTTATTGTCGCTGTACCGCCAGAGGCTGCTTTGTTCGTGATCGCGGAAAAAGGTCCGTCACCGGTATATCCTGATCCTATGATGCATGTTGTCCCGTTTAGGGTCTCTAGATGAAACACACCTTTGTCATCTTCAACACGCATGAGTAACCACTGTGAACCAAGTAGCGCAGCGGCGTCCCTCGACATGTGAATCACTCCCTGCTCGCCCGTGGGAGAATTTGCCAACTGCGCTTCAAGTAGAGCAACAGCTCTTTGAACCGAAACAGCGGTTTGAGGTGTCGAAGACGCGAACGTATATGAACCAGATTTTGTCAGATATTGATTCTGAGTCAAATCTGTTCGAGTAACGTACCCGTTATAAAATTCGCGTTCGACAGCTTTTTGAGTTACAGCTTCTAGCTGCTTAAGAACACGAGAAAATCGGTCTTCACCAGTAAGACTAAATGTCGACCTGTAGTCTTCTACCTCAATGAAAAACGGTTCAACATTCAAGTATCTGGCGAGTCCGGAACCGTCAAACATCGTGTGCACAGATGTTCCGCCGTCTTCAAGAAGACGGACAGTCGGCTGTGTGTCGTATTCAACGGAAAAACCACGTATCCAGCGTTCGTCATAGTTGCGGGATGTGTGCCTCATCACACGGGCGCCGCTAAAGATGCCAAATTCTGTAGGTTTTAGCTCGGTTGCAGGATAAATGCCCCGAAATGCCACAACATACTCCTCTGGTCTCTAGCGGCGCCCGCGGATGATTACTTGATTACTTATTGAATACTTCTACTGGATCAGTACTCGATCGCGGCGGCGGTAGCACCACCGGTGGTGTCACGGAGAGCAGCAGCCACACCGTTGACGTTGATCGTCGATGTCACCTTGAGCGACTCTACGCCGACCTTTGCAACTCCTTCGAACGTTTCTACGAACATCCGGTAGTCGTTGGTGCCGACGAGTGTCGAGTCGCGGATGATTCCAAGATCGAGAGTACCACCGTCGAGGAAAAGGAACGTGCCCTCGGCGAAGATGTACCAATCAAAACTGTTCGGGAATCCGCTCAGTGAGGACGCAGCCTGCTGACCGAAGGTTGTCATGTCTGGTGACCATGTCACTGAAACACCGCGGACATCGAGGTAGCCCTCGATCTCCGAATCAGCGACGGCTAGGGTGCCGTCACCCGGCATCGCCAGAGTGAGGTCAGCGCGCATGGCACCCTTTAGCCAGGCAGGAGCGATTACAGTGAGACGCTGCGCAGGATCGAGACGGTGACGGCTGCGGTAGGCAGCTGCAGCGCGACCAACCTGTACGAGGAAGTCACGGGCGGCGCCCATGAGGCTCGAGGTTGTTACAGCGATTGAGCCGGCGTCCAGTTTGCTCACAAGGTATTGCTCAGCTTCACGAGCGTGCTGGATGAGAGCAAGTTCGTTGTGACGAGCAATAAGCTCTGGGTAGGCGCGGGTCATCAAGTTACCGAATCTGAGCTGCAGTGTCACAGCATCTGTGGCAACTGTTGTCTCTGTTGCAGCGCTAACAGTCAGGCTGTTCTTGGTGTTTGTTCCGGGGTTGGTGTCAACCACGTTTGTCCATACGCCAATGGCGGAGTCATAGGTGACGGTTCCGTTGACGGTATCGATGAGGGTAGGAGGAACGATGTAGCGAATACCACCACGGTCGGCCTGGAAGCGAGGTAGCGAATCGCGGATTGGACGGACGGTAGTGCCGAATCCGAAGATGTCGTACTTGACCTCGAATGGGGCACTGTGCCCGCCTGACGCGACTAGAGCCTCGGGATTGGTGACAGCGTTGATTTTTGCAACGTTGCTGTCAGTATCCTGAGTGAGGATCCGTGAGTCGGGGTAGCGAGTGCTGACTGAAGCAACGATGTGCTGCTCGCCGTCTCCACCCTTTACGTGACGAAGACCGTGCAGACGAGCTGCCATGGCCTCGGCAATTTCCTTGTAGTCAGCCATCTGCGAACCAGCGGTAAATCCAGGGATGTCAGCACCGGCTGTGATAGTTACCGGAGCTTGCGCCTTCTGGATGCTGGGACGGCGGTCGGCTGGGGCCTGGACGCTAACGTCCTGGGCGCCTTCTTCAGCTGCGGCAGTCATTGGTGCCTCCTGATCTTTCTGCTCTTCTTGAGCTACTTCTGTGATTGTTGAGAGTTCAGCCTCTACGGCTGGTTCTGCTGGTGCCTCTTCAGCAACAGCAGCTGGTTCGTCACTTACTACTTCTGGTTCATCGGTTGAAAGTTCAGAACCTTCCGATGTAACTGTTGATGCATCGCTCATGGCAGAAGGAGCGCTCTTCATTTGCTCCTCCTCTTCCTCCATCGGAGCTTCTTCGCCCTCAGGCTCTTCAGTCTCTTCTTCGGGGGTCATCATGGGCTGCTCTTCATCCATGGCCAACTTGACTCTGTTGCTCGCCTCGCTGGCGCGAACGGCCAGTTCCTGAGCAAGAGCGTCACGACGCTTGGACTCTGCGCGAACTGTGTCGAGCATGTCGGCAAGAGTTGTCATGGTTTCAACTGTTTCTGCGGTAGGATCTTCGCCCTCAACCGTCTCAAACTCGGTCACAATTGCACTCTGAAGTTCGACGATTTGGTCGTCGGTCAGTTGGTCGATAGTGTCGAGCATCTGCTTAATACGGTCCACTGTCCCTCCTCCGGGCCAGTCAGGACAGGTTTTCCTTCAACCTGTCTTGGGGGTTCTGTCCAGGGAGGGACTCTCGTACACAGAAGCACGGAGGCACTCACCTACAAGAAATAATATCACAAAATTATGTCAGCAATCGTAGAAGAGTGCTCATCTCCGACGCCACTTCAGACTGACTAAAAAGATCACCGCCACTTTGAAAAGAGTCTAATCTCGCCGTTGCGTCTTTGGCATCTTTTTCACCAATTTTTTCTTTGACGCGCTTGGACATATCTTCAATTAGGTCACGGAGAACTGGAGGTAGATCTGAAAACTTTACTTTTTCAACGTCTTCTCCAAACGGAAGCGGAAGATTTGACATCACTTCACCAAGAAGTCTGGCCGATTCACGTACGTTTTCAAGGGAAATAGCGTTTAAAGCGCCGGTATCTAGACGTTCTAGAAGATTTTTCAACTTCTGCGCCGACGAGGCCGCCTGCGCGTAGTTGCCGGCGTTTACCATAAGCTCGAGTTCCTCGGCTCTTTCTAGAGAGCGTTGAAGACCTGAAACACCAAGATTTTCCTTAATTCTTGCTAGAACTGTTCTGAACTTGCCTTTAGCATCTCTAGGTTGGTCAACGCCAGACTCGTATATCGTATTTTCACGGTCGTATTTAGCTGCAGCCAAAACTGCATCTGGATTATCAAGATTATGCATTTTTCTTTACCAATCCATCTGGTATCAGTGCGAATCTACAACTTCCAAGAGGCTCTACAGCAGTTGCTAAAATTTTGCACTCTGTTCCTCCTGCGTACAAAATGCAATTACTGCAGTTTACTCCAATAGAAGCATTTTCATTCTTGTCAGCAGAGATGTATCCAGCCCAAATCCCGGTATCATCTTCGTTGAACTTGCCGTATTTGTTGGCGATCGCGACGAGTGCGTCTGCTAATTCACTTTCTTCAGCAACTACAACACCAGCAGCTGCAGAGATCGCGCGATCGATTATTCTTTTGGGTTGTCAACTGCTGAGATGTTTGATTGAGCTGAGGCTACCCGAGCTTTAATGTCAGTAACAACATCGTCATCAATAAGACCCGCGGACTTCCATTGCTCTGGAATAAGATCAGCTCTCTTGAGCGATCTGGCTCTCTTCATGATGTGACGACGGACTGCAGCACGCTTTCCAGGCTTTGACCGTCCATATGCTTGGATCGCGTCCTTGAGTTCAGCAACGCTTCTGATTGGATATGAACCGTCCGGCAATGCTTTACCTTCTCCAGCAAGTTTTTCTCTGGTCTTGTCTGAGATGTAGCCAAGAGTGTCATATGGCTTATCTGATCTGATGCGTGCTGAAAGATCTTCGACTTTTGTAGCAAGTTCAGTGGCATCGATCTCCGTCCCATTGACAGACTCTGGTTCACCTGAAATTGAAAGTGAAGCCTGTTCCTCAAGACGCTCAAGACGCTGTGATAGATCACGTAGAGGATCATTCTTCATCTTTGCTAGTGTCATCGCGCCGGCGGCGACAAGAGCGTATACTTGACCGCTAGCTACACGGGCACGAGCGATCGGAAATCCTGGAACGTTTACTTGACAAACAGCGACAAGTTCGAGTGATCCACGAATTGGACGCCAATCGCCGGATGGAGCAGATGCCCGAAGCGCACGGATTTGTTCGGGTGTTGCGCTCGAGCGAAGACTTCCGGCAACCCAGATCCCGTGCGAGTCTTCTCCAGCGCGGACGTCAGCGATCGCCGATCCGGTGTCGTCATAGTGACGTGCCGCCTCGAGTGCGCTTGCCTCGAGCGACGCATGACCTCCGCTGAGTGTTAATTGGCCGACAGGATAGTCCTTGCCGTTCGCCGCACGGACAACACCCGTGTGGAAATATGCGTAGTTACTCTTACTTCTTGGTGGTTTTGTACCATATGCCATGCCGATATGGTCGACGTGCCATGCAGCGATGTGACCGTATACTCGACCGCTGTCTTCAACGGTAAGAGGTGTTGGCTTGTCTAGATTTGGATTTTCAAACCATGATTCAGGCGGCACAACAGGTATTGCGTCAGCAACTAGAGCACAGGCTACAAGCGCTTCCGCATCATTTTCGTGTACTTCGTCTACATAGACTCCGTCTGGTACAATTGACATTTCGATCTCCTCGATGGAATATTGACTTTCATCGTCCTTTGGAATAAAAATTTTGCATTCTTGAAAGGCTGGTTTGGGGACAATCGTGACC
>Ga0075472_10001136_pt1 | contig 10812 bp, 15 predicted proteins | sample DEB19_08_DNA_3_FD_77014 | JGI IMG/M metagenome (GOLD analysis project Ga0075472, IMG submission 77014) | Aqueous microbial communities from the Delaware River and Bay under freshwater to marine salinity gradient to study organic matter... | ecosystem: Environmental > Aquatic > Marine > Coastal ...
CGTGCCATCCTGCTCGATCGGTGCGGCGGTCGTCTGCTGTGCGTTGTCGCTCATTTGATCCTGCTGATTTCCTTGGGCGCCCGGCGCCCTTCCTCGATGGTGTTGCGAATGAATGTGCGCAGATCGCGCAGCGCCCACGCCCGCAACGCGGCGTCACGGCGCTTTGTGTCGTCGGTCGGATCGGCCTCGATCATGTCCCGGCAGAGCTTGGCCTCGTATCTGTCGAACCAAGCGCGCACGGTCTGGCCGTCGAGCGGGGCCAATTCCTCGGCCACGTCGATCGCTGTTTGAAGGCGGGCAGCCCTCGGCAGTCGTTCAATCATTCAAAGATTTCCCGCAGTGCGGACAGGTCTTGGCGCGTGGCTGAGCTTCGCGCTCGAGATGGGCCAGCGTGGCGTCGATCGGATCAGCCGTGCAGTCTGAAGCCCATCGCAGATGCGTCAGGCACCACGCCTCCATTTCCTCTCGCGTCGGATCGGGGCGCTTCAACGTGAAATAACAGACATCTTTCATCGTGTTCCCTATGCAGCCAGCAACAAAACAGCCACTAAGTCGTCGGTGTCGTCGTAAGGCTCGACGGGCGTTGGCTTCGCGACGGGGCGCGGCAGCTTGACAACCACGGATTCGCGTTTTTTCGGCAGCGGGGCGGGCGGCGGGTCATCATAGACCCTGATCCAATAGCGGCTCTTGCGGTGATAGCGGCCGGAGCTGGCGCCCGGCTTGCGCTGCACTGCCGGAATGACTTCGATAGTCGCGCTTGATCCGAGCACCAGAACCGACGCGGGATCGACTTCAAGTTCGTAGGTCGCGCCGGCCAGCGTGTAGGTAAGCGTTGCCTCTTGGCCGGTAATTGCAACGGTGCCGGGCGCTGCGGTGATGTCGCGCGCAGCGGTAAGCGTGGCATCCTGTCCCTCGACAGGGACCGTCGCGGGCGTGGTAACCACCGCACGCTGCGCCGTGAGGCTTGCAGACTGGCCTTGCACCGCAACCGTGGCCGGACTGGCAACCAGCGAGCGGCTGGCCGCCAGGTCCGATGACTGCCCAGTGATCGCGACAGTCGCAGGCGATACGTCTAGCTCGATGCCGGCCGTGAGGCTGACGGATTGGCCCGTAATTGAGACGGTGCCGGGCGAGGCCGTAATTTCGCGCGACGTAACAAACGTGCTGGACTGACCAGCGATTTCAACCGTTGCCGGCGAGGCAATGAGGTTGACCGACTTCGACAGCGTGGCCGATTGGCCCGTGACGGCCACAGTTGCCGGGCTGGCAGTCAGAACGCGATCGGCTTCCAGGCTTGCCGACTGGCCACTGATGGCAACGGTCGCAGGCGTCGCCACGAGTGCGCGTTGCGCGTCGAGATCGGCGTCCTGCCCGGCGATGGGTACGGTTGCCGGCGACGCAATAACCTGCCGTGTCAGGGCAAGCGTTGCACTTTGACCCGTAACCGCGACAGTAGCCGGCGACGCGGCAAGCGCGCGACTCGCTTCAAGATCAGCCGACGCGCCCGCAATGGCGACTGTTCCCGGCGACGCATCCAGGAGCTTGGCGCGAATTAGTGTGGTTTCCTGCCCGGTGATGGCCACCGTTCCGGGCGAGGCGTCGAGATCGCGAGCGGCCAGCAGAGAAGCCGATTGGCCGGTGATGGCCACGGTGCCGGGCGAAGCGACCACTTGCCGGGTTAAATCAAGGTTTGAACTCTGACCCGTGACGGCCACGGTCGCAGGCGAGGCGGCAATGGCTCGCTGTGAGGCAAGGCTTGCCGACTGGCCGGTGATCGCGACAGTTCCCGGCGACGCGGTAACGGCGCGCGAGGCCGTCAGTGTGGATGACTGGCCGGCGATGGGAACAGTTCCCGGCGACGCCACCACGCTGCGGGTCAGCGTCAGCGTCGATGATTGCCCAGAAATCGGAACTGTCGCAGGAGACGCAACGATAGATCGACTTACGGTCAGCGTCGCGCTTTGACCAGTAACCGCGACTGTTCCTGGCGAAGCCGTGAGGCTATATGCGCCACTCGCCACGAATGACGGGGCGAACGGCTTGCGGCGCTTCCGGTACGGCTTCGATGCTGCGAAAAAGCGCGCCATCTAAGGCTTACTCTTCCTCGATCCAGAACGTGAAGCAGCCAGTAAAGTCGTCGGCCGGCGTGGTTTCCATCCGGACAAACAGCCCCTCGCCCTGCTTGGCTTTGGGTGCATATTGCGCATCGGGCGCCCACCACTCATAAGGCGAGTTGCGGATGTTCCAGCCCATCTCTGCGAGAACAACCGTGGTGCCGCTCGTGGTGGCTACCGTCGCGCCGTTGCATTCGGCGCTAAAGCCCGCTGCCGCGTCCGCGCTATCCATGGGGATGCCCGTGGTCGCCGTGCCGTTGCCAGTGGTCACGGTCGCGCCGAGTCGCACAATCGAGATACGCAAACCCTCTTCTGCCGTGTCTCCGACTTCTGAAATCTGCGACAGCAGAAAACCCCGCAGTTTGATCGGTTTGTCATCGGCAGGCAGGATTTCCAGAAGGTCGGCATTACCGCCTGCGTTAGTCACCGTACCTTGATAAGACACGGTATAAATGCGGCTCATCGGTTAGAAGCTCCTGCTGAAAAACATGACCGGGCGCCGGAAAATGGGGCGCGCTTTGGTGACGGCCTGGGCCAGTTTGAACGCGCCAGCAATCATGACGTGCTGCACGCTGGCGTTGGTATGCGTGGCCTGGATGGTGCCGGTGGCGCCGGCTGCGGTCAGCACCGCATCAGCCACGGTTAACGATCCGTCCGCGCCCGAGGTCGATTGATCGTCGGAGCGCTCCTGGAACACGTTTGGCGCGGGCGCTGCCGTGACGTCGGCGGATGTGCCGGAACTGGCAATCGTCGAGCCCGAGTTGGATTCGAAGGCGGAGACCGTGCCTTCCTGACCGCCCGAGACCATGGCAACAATCAACTCGTCATCCTCGGCGGTGGTGAATGTGCCCGTCGTTGCCGTAGCACTATCAGCAGCCAGTGTGTTCGCCGATCCAGTGTCATAAGGTGTCGTCGTGTTGACGCCCCGATACGCATACACATTGGCTAGCGCCAGATTGCCAGCAGTGCGCGTGAATGTGTAATTGGGCGCACTCGCCCCCCGCACGCAATAGGCCATCAGGCCAGACGCAATGGCCGAGTTGGTGGCCACCGCGTTGCCGCTGCTTTGCTGTGTTGCGACCGTGGTCCATTCGCCGCCGCTCGGCAGCGTGAACGCGGCGGAATCTCGATAGGCAATGCAGGCAACCAGGAGATCGCCTTGCGCCACGCTGGCGGGCTCGGTTGGTGTGATGTTGCCAGAGGTGACAGACGTAACGGACGCGGACTTGCCAACGAATGACCACGGATTCGGGCCAATGACCGTCACATACGGATCGTTGGTCGTGCCGGCGGCCTGCACAGAATCAAAAATTGTGCTGGTTGTGTTTGTCGGCGCAGACCCACTCGTAAGCTGATTTTGCGAATGAACAACGACGCGATATGTGGCTGACGGGCTGACAGATTCCGGTGCCGTGATCGCCCCGCTATAATACACGCTATTTGTTGCTGCCGTTGTAAATTCGGCAATCTTGGTTAGAGCTTCGACTTGAGACCGCGATCGATAATCCGAAGTTGTGACTGATGTACTCCAATCAAACACGCGAATATCGAGCGTTTCGGCTTGGCCGGAGGTTTTTCTAAAATTAAAAGTACCGGAACTAACACTGCTTAGTGCGGATAGGTCGTACTGTAAAAACCCCTGATGGTTAAGATATGTACTACCACTTATGACGGCGCCCATGTTGATGGAAGTTGTACCCGTCGCCGTCGCCGCGCCACCTCCTGTTGCCACCGTTTCCCAGGATGTGTCTGATTGCCGCACGTAAGTCGCGCCCGATGATGGCTCCGTTGCATAGATTGTGAAATAAATGCTCACGCCTGCACCCCCGGCGGCAGGGATGCAATCAATTCACGAACATACGCAAGACGCTCGGCATTGGTCATGCCGTCAACGGCTTTGCCATTGCTGCCAGAGACCAGCGGCGGATTGACGAGGCGAATCTGCGCAATGCCGCCATCATCGAACACCCACCCCGTCCGCGTGCGCTTGACGCCGATCTCGACCAGATACACGCCCTTGACCGTCATCGCCCGCACGAATTGCAGCGTATAGGTGACGCTATCCAGCGTCCACGACTGCCCGGCAAATCCGGACAGCCTGGACACCAGACCATCGACCTTGATGGCATAGATCGCCGCGCGCTTGGCCTCTTCAGACAGCGCGTCATCGTTCCGAACTGCGGCGATGTCGTCGGCAAGCGCCATGCGTTACGCCGTCACCGTCAGATGGCCAGACCCGGACGTAATCGCGAGGCTTTCACCATCGGCCAGCGTGAGAGCCGAGCCGTAGTTGTAATAGCCCACCAGCTTGTCGCCCGTGCTCGTGTCGTTATAGATCACGAGATACTGAAACGGGCCGACGCTTCCGCCCGATGCGGTGATCGTAAATGGGGACGATGTGGTCAACGTCGCCGTGCCGCCGCTTTCCGAATAGCCGACGCTCGTCAGCGTGTAGCCGCCCGAGGTATAACCGCCCGAGGCTGAAATCTCCGTAATGTCGGCAAGCTCATCATGCGTGGCTGCGTTCGGTGCGCTGTTTGTCAGCGCGAGCTTGAACGTGTGCGTTGAGAAATCATGCACGCCCTTGCCGATCTGCTCGGCCAAGTCGTCAAACGTAGTCAGTGTGCTTGCTGGCATGTATTACCCCTTCATGATTTCGACGCCAACGGGCTTGCCGTCGTCGCCTTTGATGATGCGCCGTGGTGCCGTCATGGCCCGCGACAACTCCACGAGAGCGGCCTGTGTCGCTAACTGGCTTTTCACTAGCAGCGCCATGCTTTTGTTGAGCGTTTGCAATTGTTCCAACGCCGATGCGCCGGCCTGGGCCTGCGTATCAAGCCGCTCGCCAAGTCCCCTGAACTCGCTGGACATGGCCTTGAGCGACGACATGGCAGAGCCAAGCACGTCCTCCGGCTCTTCGACCTCTTCGCCTTGCCAGATGTCCAGGTCATTCACCGCGAGCCAACGCGCGAGATCGCTCATCCGATCTGTCCACCGAATTGCACGTCATCCATGCCACCGCTTGCGCCGTTCGAAGCCGGGCGCTTGCCATTGGCTTTTGACTTTGCGTTGACGTTGACGGCGTGTTTCTTGATCTTGACCTCTTGCGCCGCTTTCCACGTTGCAAGCTGCATCTCTGCTTGCATCCGTTCGCGGGCGATCTGGCTTTCTGCTTCGATGCGAACGCGGGCGATTTCCATCTCGTTCGCAGCTTTGAGCGCCGCAATCTCGCGTTCCGTCTCGGCCTTCTGGCTGGCAATCTGCGCGTCGAATTGAGCTTGCATCTGCGCCAGCTCGACCTTGTTCGTCAGCTCCGCGCCTTGCAATTGCTGCTTTGATTGGAACTCGGCGGCCTGAAGCTGTGTCTTCGCCTGAAGCTCAGCCTTTGCAAGCTCGCCCTTCTGCTGCACTTCCATCGCCTTCGGGTCTTGGCCGGGTTGCGGCGGCTGATAGTCAGGCGGGATCTCGGCAAAAAACTCGCCGGGGTTTCGATAGCCCATTGCTTCAGTAATGCGGGCCAGTGTGTTACGATAGAGCTGCAACGTCACAAGCGGATTGCCTGGGCCAGCCTGCATTAAGATCGCCTCTTGCTTCTGCGCGATCAAGTTCAAGCCCATCAACTGCCGGTCGCGGCTTTCGCCGGCCTTGCCGACATGCACGCGCACCGTCATCTCGTCATTCCATCGGCGCGGGTCCATTTCCACGCGCTTGCCATGGAGCTTGATGGAGCGCGGGCCGTCCTGATGGGCGGCCAACAGGCGCAGCACCTTTCCCATGGCGCCCTCGAGGCCATAGGCAAGCCAGCGCGCGATCTGCTCCACGCGCACGTTGGCGGCGGCCTGTAGCATCTCAATGCCGCCCTTGGTTTCCGTGATTGCCTGCGGCTGGATGCCCATGGCGTGCCGATTGACGCCGCTTGCCTCTTCGCTTCGGCGGTCCATGTGCTCGATCATCTGCAGCACGCTGGCCGAGACGTCGGGCGTTTGCAGAACAGTCATCGCCTCGGCCACCGCGCCACGGACTTTGATCACATCGCCGATTCCGTGATCCATGATCGCATCAATGGTCGACCCATCGTTAGCGAGCCGATCCTCGCTCACAACCGTGCGCGGCATTGTGGACGCTGATAGGCTATCCAGGCCGCGCCGCATCAGAACCGTGCGGATCTTCTGAATATCCAGCAGCACGTCAGCCAGTGAGCGGCCGATCAGGCGATGCGCCACCCGCATCGGGGACGCGGCCGAGAACTCGCTCTCGTCAACGGCGTCATTCTCGAGGATGACATCGCCCACGCGGTTGACGCGGCGCAACTCCACCACGCCGTCGCCATCGTAATCGCAGCGCAGGAATTCGATATTCTGATAGACTTTCTTCCGGCCAACGTCGTCCAGCGTGTCGCTGGCCTCGTTCGTGACGGTCGGCTCGTCGGGGAATCGGCTATCGCGTCGCGCATCCGTGGCAATGTCCACGTCATCGTCACTGCCAAGTGAGCGATTGCCGGGCGCTAGGTCGCGCGCCTTGGCTGGGAATTGCTTCAGCAGCGGCGCCAGGAAGACGTGCCGCTTCCATGCGTGATAATCGGCCTCTTCGATCGACTTCGCCCGGCGCGAGACGCGGAACTCCTCGCATGGGATCGCCTCAACGCCCACGCGGCCAATCTTGGGCGTGTGCTTTAGCTTGATGTCGTAGCAGACATAGGGCTGGCCGTTGGCTTCCTTGACGATTTCCTCTTGCTCGAGGATCTCGTATTCGGGATCTTGCTGATAGCGCGTGAGCTGCTCGATCGGCACGCCCTCGAGCATCTTCGCCGGCTTGGGCTCGGGATCGCGCCAATACGTGCGGATAATGCCGATCTTCTGCAACAGCGCATCAAAGCAGAAATCGTGCGTCACCACCTCGCCGGGGTTGTCCTTGAACCACACGTGCGAGACGTAATCCGCGGCTTGCTTCAAGATCTCGTGGCCGTCGTCCAGCGCCTCGTCATCAACCGTGATCAACTCATCGGACGGCGCGAACGCCCGCATGAGTGACGGCATGATCCAGTTGATCGTGTCCTCAATGTCGTGGGTGACAACCTTAGACCGGCCGTCCACTTCATCGCCATAGGGGCGCGCATGAAAGCGGTCCATCGCCTCGGATTGAGCCTCGGCGATCTCGCTGTCATAGTAGGAGGCGGAATCCGTTTCTTCCTGCTTCAGAACGCGAAGCAAGGCGGACTCACTCATCTTTTCCATTTAGGCGTTGCGCTCCAGGTGCGGGCGTAAATCGATCACGTTCCCGGTGACTTGCTCGTCTTCCGGGTCAGGATCGCCGGGCTTCCAGCCGTATTCGGCCAGGGCAATGCAGGCGAGGGACTTCTCTGCGATCTCATCACCACGCTCGGCCATCTGCTCGAGCAAGGCGACGTGGTAGCGGTAGGCGTCGGCGAGGCTCATGCCATAGTTCCGAGCTTGGGGCGTGGCCGCAACTGATGCACCTGCCGCGTTGGTTCAAGGTTCACGGCCAATTCACGGAAGGCGTCTGCGTCGTGCGATGACCAGTCGTGCAACGGCGTAGCCCGGAACGTCTTGCGCTTGTCGTCGAACTCGCTGCGGTAGTGGCGCAATGCGTTGATGCCGCCCTTGCATTTCTCCGCGTCGAATACACAACGGGGAAGCATGATCTTTACCGCGTTGATGCCGTCCATCACCGATGCTTGGGCCCCCGGATAGATTGGGCGCAGGCCCAGCGTCTCCAGTGTGTCTCGGCGGCTCTTGGCCGTCATCAGCTCCCGCACCTCAACGTCGTGTGGTAGGTAGTGCTTGGCGTAAACGTAGGGCTTCGACAGCACCGCGCGGGCTGTTTCCGTCAGGCTTTGGCCGGTCACTGCCAGATGGTCGATGATGCGGATCTCGTTTCCAGCCGTCTGCGCAAACCAAACTACCGTCGCGTCGTTAATGCCCAAGTCCCATGCCGTAAATACCGGGATCGTGGGTTCCCACGGCACGGAACGAATGCGTCCTTGACGGTTTAGTGCATCCATCTCGGCGCCGTAGTAAGCGCCCTTGATGGCGGCCTCGAATGAGCACTCGTACTCCTGGGCGTACTGGTCCGCCGTCATCGTGGCGCGAGCGTCTAGCAACTCGCTGGCCGGAACGATGCCGGTTTCGGATGCCCTCAGAATGAGCCAGTACCAATCCGGTGCCGTCTTAGCTCGCTCGAGGATTTCGTAAAAGTCGTTTTGCCCCTTTGGCGTTCCGATAAACGTTGCCCAACCTTGACGGTCGGAGAGTGCCGGGCGGATGACCTCGGGCCATGCCCGTGGGTCCATGTCGCCGTATTCGTCCATAATTACGCCGTCGAAGTAAACGCCACGCAGTCGGTCGTAGTTGTCGGCGCCGTATAGTCTCACTCTCGCGCCGTTTGGCAGATCGACCCGCAACTCGCTTTCGTTGTGCCCGACGCCCGGGAGCGCTGCCGTGTATTGTTTCAGGTAGGTCCAAGCCACGTCCTTGGCCTGGTTGTAGTGCGGCGCGATGTAGGCGAACCGCGGGTTGGGCTTGCTGCACCTTAGCCCCGCGTCCACGAGATCCATGATGCAAGCCACTGTTTTGCCGGCGCGCCGATGGGCAACGATACAAGACCAGCGCTGCTTTCGGGCATGAAACGGCAGAAACTGCGGCCGGGCGCGATAGCCCAGGTCAATGATCTGTTCGACTCTCGCCAGGGTCATCCAGATACTCGAACTCATGGATTTCACGCGCCACGCCGGAGATGACGCGGTAGGTCATCGGCTTGGCGTCGTTTCCGCTATGCTCGGTCGCGGACAGTTTCGGGTGCATATAGGCGGCGGCGGCGATGGCCATCGTATCCCGTCGCCTATAGTCTGCCGTTGTGTCGCGCATCACGCGGAGCATGTACTGCAGCGGCGTTTCGCCGGTCATGTCCTCAAGTGCCGCACGACGGGCTTCATCGGCGGCAGCGATGATGGCCTTTCGCTCCTCGGTCATCTTGCGGCCGGCACCTGGACGGGCGCCTCCGTGCTTCTTCTTGGTTTTCTCGCTCATTCAAGTAATCAAGGGTTGCATTCAAAAACCCACAACAATCTCAACGGGTTAATTCAAGCCAATCAAGCTGCGATCCTCAACGGCTGCACTCCCATGCGCTCGGCCTCTCTGCGGTAAGCGGCCTGAAATGTCTCATAGGCGCTGCGGGCAGTGGTATGGGCAGGCGCCGGGCTGGGCTTGGCGAGGGAGAGCGCTTGCCCGTTGTTATCGGCGGCCTGCCCAATGGGGTGGTCATCCTGCTCTCGGCGGTACAGCCCGGCCAGGACAAAACAAAACGCAGGCAATCCAGTGCCGGCAATGGCCATGGCGAGGTTGGTTGATTGCTCCGCGGCGGCCTTAACGTGGGGCGTGGGCTCAAGGCCACCAGTGCTTACCAGCGTCACGGCTTTGGCGAGGAATGCGTTCTGGTGAACAACGGGCGAGCTTTTGTGCTCGGTCACGGCGGCAGTGTCGCGAGCTTTGGCGAGCACACGCTTGGTGGCTTCGATCTTGCCAGTCAGCTCCGACTTCTCTTCGGCAATGGCGATCTTGCTGGCGAGCTCGTCGCGCTCCTTGGTGCGGGCGAGACACTTGGCCTTGCAGCCACCACGAGCGGCCTCCTGCTCAATGGCAAGATTGGCGCTGGCGAGCTGGGCGCGGAGCGCTTCGGCGGTGACGGTGGCTGACCAGGCGTTGGCTGCCTCGAGATCAGCGAGGCGCTTTTCCCATAGGACCAGACTGGCCTTGCCTTCCCGCACGTCATCTTGGCGCTGGTCGTAACGGACGTTCTGGACGTTGGTCGTTTCGATGTTGTGGCCGCGGAGGCCGGCCGTATAGCCGGCGTGGCTGTAGAACTCGATCGCCAGTAGCGGCGCGCAAATGAGGGCGATAACGATGCCTGCCGTCCTGCGGCCATCGGTAAAGGCGCGGTGCGCGGCTTCAGGGCCGAAGGCGGCGACAAACGTCAAGCAGGCGAGGAAGGCAGCGTGCTTCCAGGATACCTCAGCGCCGAAGCCCCACGACATCGCGGCAGCAACGACCAGCACAATCACCCCGATCCGAGCCCACATCAGGCCGGTGGCGTCGAGATTGCCGAGCATGGCCCGGATGAAATTATCGAGTTTTTTCATGGCGCTATGATCCTAATGCACGGTTGCTTCCGGCTCATACGCTCCGTAATACATGGCAGGCATTTTGACTGCGGCGACGGCCATCATCTGCGTCGGGGATAGGCCTAACGCCTTGCAGAACAACACAAATCTGAGAAGCGCCAACTCGGCCTCGTCAGCTTCGCGCTCAGTCATCATTTCGCTTTCATAACCTTCCGCAGCAAGCTGTTACGCTTGGCCACCCGGCGCACCAACGCCTTGTGCTTAGCGGCGGTTTTATCTCGAGCAGCCTTGATGACAACCGGCTCCGCAAGTTTTGCATAGGGTGATTTCTTTTTCATTTCACCAAGCTCAACGCGATGGAAACTGCGCACATCTCAATCACTCCGGGCCGCAAGGTAAGAATGCCGCCCATTTTGAGCGCGGCGGCGATAGCGAGCGCTAAGGCCACGACACGGCAAGCAAGGTTTAGGAGCCCGACGGCTTCCTCGGATTTCATGGCTCTAGGCGCTTTTCTGGATTGGGTGGCAACCACGTTGCCGAGGGCGCGAACCTGACTAACTA
>Ga0075472_10001137_pt1 | contig 10808 bp, 23 predicted proteins | sample DEB19_08_DNA_3_FD_77014 | JGI IMG/M metagenome (GOLD analysis project Ga0075472, IMG submission 77014) | Aqueous microbial communities from the Delaware River and Bay under freshwater to marine salinity gradient to study organic matter... | ecosystem: Environmental > Aquatic > Marine > Coastal ...
GCACATATATAACTTAGACATAGCTGATATAGGATGTAGTTTGTGTGGAGTAAGTTGTTATAACTTCATACGGTATGAAGTTAAATCTCTCCCGATAACTGTTTCCTAAAAGCGGGCCGCACTTAATAGCATTAGCTTACGCTACACACGCTACATCCCCCAACAGCTTACATCAGCTTGACAAACTTCATACCAGTATGAAATTTAGGCCGTGTAAAGCTGTTATAAGTTCATACGGTATGAAGTTCAAGCTGTAATAAGCACGTATTACCTCTCAAATATTCCGTATTATTCCGCAGCCGAGAATAAAACAAACCCCTTATAAATCAAGGACTTACGCAGGAAAATTCCCTATTATTCTATTATTCTCTAAAAAATATATATAAGCCAACCTAAAATTTTTTCTGCTTTTTTACGTTTTTATGGCTTTTCTTGGCTGTTTTCGCGTAATCGTTTTGTCTCGCTCAAAATCCCAAAATCCAAGAATAATAGAATAAAACACCCCAAACCCTCGCTAACCCCGCGTCATCATTGACTTTTCTTTTATTCCACCCTCAAGAATATTACGGAATATTTGAGACATTGTATTGCTTCACTCTTTCTTACACCACACATACTACACACCCCACCAAATACACCCCAAATAAACCACCTACAAACACCCATAACTAACTTGACAAGAACCCCAAAACCACCTATAATTGGGGCGTGTCGGAAGCATCGTAGTCCACACACCGGAAACAGCCAAAGGCGCTACTTCATACAGTATGAAGATTGTTCCAAGCCCTTGCCTTGCCCTGCGTCCCCCCGTTCTTTAACAACCCGTAGACCGATGCGCCCTACAAGCGCATAAACCAAACCGCCGCTTGCTCAATGCAAGAAACAAACAGTCGGAATCAAGCTATACAAGAAGGGATATGGCTAGGCGGGTTATCGGTGTGCCCCTGTACGAGATGCCCTGTGCCCGTATATGCACTTCATACAGTATGAAGATGAGAGCGTGATGGATTGGGGTTTACCCCAACGAGTCCCGTACCCTTCCCCTGATTTCTGATGTAACGCACCGAGTACCCAATTTCCTAAACCCCAAAAATAGATGTGAGATGTCTCCCTTTGTGAATAGGCGTGCCGTAGTCAGTCGGCGCACTTTGTGGTGTAGCGAGTAGTGAATCCGTGTGATTCCGAAGAGTGATAGCAAAGTGCAAGTCAATGTACAGGGTAGAGATTTTTGTTTTTCATTTTCTCTACCCATCTGCCTAAATGTGTGGGGTGCGCTGCGTGGAAACGCGCAACAACCCTAATGCAGAGTTTATGTGGCACAGGAGCCCCAACCCCTGATGCCACCGCTAAGACAACTGCTAGGAAGACGAGTTGACTTCATTGGTATTTATCTAATTCATACCGTATGAAGTTGAGAGATGCGTCAACGACAAACACTATCGCAGCCAAATTAAACGAAACCAAGCAAACCCAACTAACGAAAGAGACTACAGCGTGTAGAGGATTGGGGCGACCAACAACCCCAGTCTCTCTACCCGATGGCAGTCTCGCCATCGTCAACCTAGGAACTAACATGAAGACGAAGACAAGTGAACTGACCGGAGCCGCCCTCGACTGGGCGGTGGCGAAGTGTATCGGGCATCGTGTGGCAGAAAACTATGGCTCGTACATCCGCATCTACTTGCCTGACCTAAAACAGTCGGGTTACACATTGGCGTTCTGCCCATCAACAGATTGGTCACAAGGTGGGCCGATTATTGAGCGCGAAAGAATTGGGGTAAACCCTGCATCTTTGCCATGTAGTGATTGGGTGGCGGACACGCAAATAGTCCGCGAACGCACTCACCAACACGGCCCCACGCCCCTGATTGCAGCCATGCGCTGCTACGTTGCGTCCAAGCTGGGCGCTGAAGTTGACGTACCCGAATTACTGAAAGGATAACAAGCATGAAATTCGCATACATACCCAAAGCCCAATACCACATCGGGCAAATTATCCAAGTGCATGGCAAACCCATGCGTGTGGAAAGCTATACCCATACCGGCAAAAACGTAATTGTGACCACGCTTGATTGGGTGACAAACAAAACCCCACCCGTACGTTTTGAGCGCATCGTGTGCATCTGCACCGATGCACCAGCAATTGAAGGAGTAACAGTATGACAACCATTAACAAATTACAGCGCAAGCAACTTGCACACAAGCATTCGTGCAACGACAACGGCTGGACTGAGTTCGTGCAGTTCGTGCAAACCAAACGCCCTGCCCCAACCAACTCTTCATACCGTATGAAGAAGCAAGAGGAAAAATTGAAACTTGAAAGTAAAGGAGAATGGAAATGAAAAAGGAAATGAGTAAAGAGGATTGGATTATTTTGCGGCTGGTAATCGTAGCTATTCACTACAACCCAGTAAAGGCACGAGCAAGTGCTGAAGTTTTCAGGTCAATCATGCATATCGAAAAAACGTACGGGCGAAAGTATATGAACAAGTGCATCGACATATTACTAGAGGAGAGATTGAAATGATGCCGACAAACGAAACCGAGTTGCGCTTGTATGCGCTTGGCTATGTAGACGGGTATGTGTATGGCTACATAACCATAGAAGAGTGGACGCTGAACGAATTAAACGTAGCGTACAACTACTGGTACAAGCGCGGCTATGACGCAGGGATTGCGGAGTACTGCGACAACATCAACAAGGGGGTGACCAATGACTGACTGCCGAATCTGCGGGGACGAGATATGCCCGCCCGAACGAGCCCGCCTTGTGCCCCTGTGCCTGTGGTGTGGCGAAGAGCAAGCACGAGCAGAGCGCAAAAGCTGGTGCATAGTGCAGGAGTATGGGAAAGGTAACTATCAATTTGTTACCAGCACCGCCGCATTCACGACCCTCAAACAAACTAACCAAAAGGAAATACGGACATGACCAACTACAACTTAATCGACACAACGAGTGCCACGGCGCAACAATTCGAACAGCTATTCCGTGAGCGCAAGGCATACCGCGATGCCTTGATTGGACTGGTGGAGGAATTGCGGGAAGAAGTGATGCCCAAGATGCGGGACATCTATGCCCGACTGCATGGCGGGTCTGACGCTATGCGTGACGAGGGCCACAAGCTGTGGCTACTTGAAGACCGTTTGACTTTTGTTTGTAACTCACTTGTGAAGGAGGACTTAGCATGATTGAATTTAGCACCACGGAATTCTGCCTACTGTGCTGGGCAATCCTTGCCACGGCGAAAGCAATGGAGTATCGGATGGAGATGCGCAATCTCCGGCTGCTTACCATCAAGCTATTGGAAGACGTGAATACTTACACACGGATATCGGAGGAATTCCGCAAGCAGTACCACGAGTGGGAGTTGAACAATAACCAATCATCAAGGGAGGGATAAGCAGGGAGATATAGGGAAAGACAGGGAGATATAGGGAAAGACAGGGACATTACCTGCAACCCCTAAATTGACAGCATCTGTCAATGTGTTATAATGTAGGCTCATGTGTAATCATGTGTAATCATGTGTAGTAATTTGTTTTAACCCGGTGCAACTTCATACGGTATGAAGACACCACAACTGAAAGGAACCATCATGCAACTGCAAACCACAACCAACGCCAACGTCAGCACTCTTTCTAGTAGTGCCCTCATCGTCAACCTATCCCTGTCTGTATGGACGGGGCGCAAGCTGGACAAGCGGGTGAGCGAAGAAGTTGACCAGCAGAAGTCAACCCGTACCCGTGCTGGCAACTACACCAAGAACCTCTTTGCGGGTAGCGGCAAGCTGGAAGAGTTGACCAAGCTGTCCGGTGCAATCCGCACATGGCTGTACACGGTGACGCAACCGTGGGGTGACAACGGCGACCGACTTCTCCCTACAACATCTTTGCTGGACTTCAAGTCTAGGCTCACCGACTACGAGCAGCAGTTCTCCCAAGCTGTGAACAACTTCCTGCAAGAGTACGACACGATGGTGAGCGCGGCGGCATTCCAGCTTGGCGACTTGTTCAACCGCGAGGACTACCCGACACGGGAGCACATCGTCAACAAGTTCGGCTTCCGCTACAGCATGGCTCCCCTGCCTACGAGCGGCGACTTCCGTGTGGACATCGGGAGCGAGGGGCTCAACGAGTTGCGGACACACTACGAAACCGTGATGGATGAGCGTATCAAGGGCGCGATGAACGATGCATGGGAGCGACTGCATGACGTACTCACAAAGATGTCAGAGCGACTGGAGGACACCATCGACTCCAACGGCGACCCCAAGCGCAAGATATTCCGTGACTCCCTTGTAGAGAACGCCATCGAAGTGGTTGGGTTGTTGAAACACTTCAACATCAATGGCGATGTCCGACTCGAAGAGATGCGCAAGCAATTGGAGGATGCGATGCGCGGTGTCGATGCGACTTCCCTGCGTGAGAGCGACTCCCTGCGTGAGCAAACCAAGCGCAAGGTGGACGCCATGCTGGATAAGTTTTCGTTCTAAAAAACGTGGGGGCAACTTCATACGGTATGAAATACCTTGTGAAATACCTTGTGAAATCCCCTTAACTTATTTCCATGTGTTCAATGTTCACCATTAGTTCTAGCTCTTTGTCTTTATCTTTTTGTCTTTGTTTTTTTTAACCCCTGAAAGGAATCACCATGTCTGTTATGTACAAATCCCTGTCCCTACAGCAATGCGTTGACCTCATTGCCGCAGTAGGTGACCTACGCACCGTGCTTGTGTCCGGTGAGATGGGCATCGGTAAGTCATCCATGCTCAAGTCCCTAGCCAAGATGGAGCAGTTCAAGGACTACATGTTCTGCTACGTTGACCTGACCACGAAGGATGTGGGCGACTTCACCGTGCCTAAGATTCGCACCTTGGATGGTGTCGAAGTTTGCTCATTCATCCCCAACGAAGAGTTCGGCTTGCACTTCAAGGGCAAGAAGGTGGTGATGATGATGGACGAGTTGGGCAAGGCCAAGGGTGGTGTGCTGAATGCTTGCTTGCGACTTATGCTTGAGCGGCAATTGGGTATGTACAAGTTGGAGGGCATCATCTTTGCGACTACCAATCTGTCGGTGGAGGGCTTGGGTGATAACGTACCAGCACACGTACGTAATCGTGTCATCCAAGTTCGTGTGGCGAAGCCCGACTACATGACCATGCTGGAGTACGCAATCGAAAACGCATGGCATCCGGTCATCATCGGTTCGATGCGTGAGTTCCCCGAGATGCTGGCATCGTTTGAGGACTACGAGAAGCCCGAGATGAACGTGCTCATCAACGACCCACGTACTGTACGGTTAGCGTGTGTTACCCCACGTTCGCTGAATGCAGCGAGTGACCTGATTACCCGCACCGCTATCTTGGGTGATGCAATCCTGTGGCATGCCATGACGGGTACGGTGGGCGAAGCCGCGATGCACAAGATACTGACCATCTACAAACTGGATGCGCAACTTGTGTCTTGGGAAGAGTTGGTCAAGAATCCCACGACTGTCACCGTGCCTACCAATGGTGCAGCGGCATGCATGCTGGTGTCCAAGGCTATCCAACGTATTGAGAAGGCCACGATGGATGCGTTCATGGACTTCCTGCCACGACTCAGTAAGGAAGCGCAAGGCTTGTTTGCCCGTAGTGTGTTGAGCGATAAATGCCCTAAGCAAAATGTCGCCGCAACCAATACGAAGTTTCAGATGTGGGCGGCGGCTAACAACTACATGTTCGGCAAGGCCGCGAAGAAGTAAGTGGTGAGTAGGTGGGGGACTTCATATCAAATTCATACCGTATGAAGTTGTATGGAGTTACCCCGTGTTTTGTATCCCCTATAGAAAGGAATCCCTATGTTCTTAACGCAATCTCAATCATTGACTCCCATGCAGCGTATCGAACGATGCCATGTGGAAATCATGTCCCATCCGCAAACTATGGAGTACTCGGGTGTCATCCTTGTCGGCAAGTACATGGTGTCCAAGGATGTCCGCACTGCTAGCACCAATGGCGTGGACGTACGTTACGGCGAGGACTTCATTGCCAAACTCACTGACGCTGACTTGCGCGGTCTCATCCTGCACGAGAACTTGCACAAAGTGTTTCAGCATACGTTCTTGTGGAAACATCTCTATGCAATCAACCCCAAGCGGGCAAACATGGCGTGTGACTATGTGATTAACCTAATCATCTATGACATCGACAAGGCATCGGGTGGGTTCGTGAAGTTGCCCGAGGGTGGACTGCTGGATGAGAAGTACCGTGGCATGGACTCACAGCAAGTGTTCGATGCGTTGACCCAAGATGCTGAGGATAAGGATAAGGATAAGGGGAGAGGTAAGGGGAGAGGTAAGGGTGGTGAGGGTGATGGCGATGGTGACCCGAGCGGTGACGAGGGCGCTGGTCTTGACGAGCACGACTGGGATACCGGCGACATGACTCCCGAAGAGATAGAGGAAGTGCAACGTGAGATTGACCAAGCGATACGGCAGGGGCAGATGTTGGCAGGGAAGATGAACGGCAATCAGTCTGCGGTGTTGGGCGCGTTGACCGAGCCGAAGGTTGACTGGCGTGTTCAGTTGCGTGAGTACTTGTCCTCGCTTGCCACTGGTAAAGATATCTCCACATGGCAGAAGGTCAATCGCCGCTGGCTTCAGCATGATGTGTATATGCCTAGCACGGTGAGCGAGACGGTGGGGCGTGTGGTTCTCGGCGCAGATACATCGGGCTCATGCTTTCATGCACTGGAGCCGTTCTTGGCTGAGATGCAAGCGATATGCATGACACTTCAACCCGAGAAGGTGGACGTACTGTATTGGGATACCCAAGTTGCACGGCACGAAGTCTATGGGCGTGATGACTTGGAGAAGATGTCTAAGTCAACGTGTCCAGCAGGGGGTGGTGGTACTGATGCGGCATGTGTGCCCAAGTACTTGAAGAAGGAACAGATTGTGCCTGAGTGCGTAGTCATGTTCACTGATGGGGAGATGGGTTCATGGGGTGAGTGGTCATGCCCTGTGTTGTGGTGTGTGGTAGATAACAAGAACGCAAAGCCGCCATCGGGTGTGGTCATCCACATCGACTGATGAGGCAAGGAAACAGTTATCAAGGCGTGGGGGACTTCATCAAATTCATACCGTATGAAGTTGCTTTGTGAATTCCTTTGTGGATTCCCCATTTTTTATTAACCAACGAAAGGAACTTTTATGCCAGCAATCACAAAAGAAAATTTTATAGGTGTGCACTACACTGATTACGTAAATACGTACGATGAAGCCAAACGAGTTGGGCATATGTGGTGGGTAGATGAAATCCCCGTAGCCCGTGACATGCATCGGTTCATGATGGACTTCAAGCATGCCCGCCGCGATGTGGTGTTCACACTACCTAAAGCCAGCGCAATGCTTTTCAGCGAAGGCTATGACATCTACAGCATAGTGGGTGTAGCTTACAAGGAAGCACCTGAAATACGGGTGGGTAAATTGTTTCTGCAAGCAGACAAAAACGGTAAGACATTGTTCTGCGTGGAGTCAGATGCAATTGAGAACGAGAAGTACAACCCCGGCAGGGAAGGGTACAACCAAAAGAAGACGACCAACTTTGTCAACGCTGTCAAGAATGCTAAGACGTACTTGAAACCCAAGCTGTTGAATGCGCTAATCAATGACCACGGTGCAACGCTGAAGCATGCACTTACTGTATTGGCTGACCCTGCTAGGAACGAGTTGTACCGAATCAGGAACATCGACCAGCCAATGATTGAGGAAGTGGAGAACATGGTTCGTTCAGGGTATCAACCAGCAACTGAAGCGTTTAAGCAAGCAGTGGCAATAATGGCAGAGAGAGGTGAAGAGCTGAAACGTATGGCGAACTACAAACCCAAGACATGTTTCGTGTGGGCTAAGCCTGACCGTGTGGTGATGCAAGTTGAAGACGAGATGGAGCAAGTGCTATTCAAGCTGGAGGATGTGCCCGAACACATTCGCAACAAGGTAGCTGTCTTGCAGATTGCGGAGATACGCAAGCCCATTGTTGATGTGGGTGTGCGCTTCACGGATACATTTTTCTGTGTGTTTATTTGAGAGGAGAACTGAAATGGCATATGTAGAAGTGGAAGTAGACCTGAGCGACTTCAGCAATGGAGAGTTGATTGAGGAGATGGAGTCACGAGGTTTGGATGTACCGACTGGAGATGACATTGAGACGCTTACCAATGCGTGGATAGCCGGACGCAACGGCGACAAAGAGAAAGCGTACGCCCTGCTGTGGGAGTACGCATTGAACAAACTTGGAAAGGTGGTGTGAGATGGAGCCGACTGCTGAGGATTGGATTATCTTGCGTTGTATCTACGGCTGGACTAAAGCCCTGACTGACTGGGAAAGCAACTGGACTGCGCGAAAGTCTATGCGCTGGCTGGTAAGTAAGCTGGGTGTCGTAAGGGTAAGGTGGATGATTGACCAACTGGAGAAGGAGCAAGCATGAACGAAGGCAACAACGAAGAAGACTACGAAGAAGACTACGAAGAAAGCTATTACAGGGACAAGCCGCTTAAGGAAGTAGTGAAAAAAGATGTGCTGACATCTGAATGGTGGTTCAAAACGTACGTACAACATTTGGTTGTTGGTAGGTATTCTTTTGGGCATAACGACCCACGATATTCTTCAACCCTTGCACTCACTTCCCCTATGGTTAACCACATCCCTATAACTGCTGCAACAATTATTTCAGTAGATTCGCAAATAGTCCATGCGTTGATAGAAAAAGCTGGGGAAAAAGCAGCATTGAGAGTGTCTATTAAAGATGGTGACTTGATAGATATTTATGACTTTACATTGCCAAATCTTAAAGGTACGCTAAGGAAAAACATAGCACAGAAGGATGCCCCTGCTTGGTTGGTACGTGCTATTTGCACGTTGCGTATTGCGCAAGAAGGCAACTACATAGATGGGCTAGGTCTCAAGGTTCACGATACCTTGTACTACTTAGAGCCGCAAGAGGATAAGAAAGACGAGAAAGATGAACAAGAGAAAGGAGAGTAAACAGTGATAGCAAACCTAGCGTTTGACATACCCGCTGAGGAAAGAGCATTCATGCGGGCAGCACGGGCAGATGAGTTGTACGAATGCTTGGTAGACATACAAGCGATAGTGACCGCGAACAACCTTCACCCCCAACCTTGGGACGACACCGACGCTGTAAGCAAGGTTCGTTACCGGATTAAAAGATTAAAACAAGACATAGGAGATTTAAGATGAGTGACTACTGCGTGTATTGCCTGACACCTAGAGGGGACAAGTACCACTGCTGTCAGGAAAACCACTTCATACCGTATGAAGACTTGTACCCCGAAGACCAAGAACTTATTGACGCAGAGATGGAAGGAGACAACTGATGGCTACGCTAACGAACAAAGACTTTATTGCTGCGAAGGCAACGCAAATCTCATGGGTGCTGGATGAGTTGCTGAAGGGTAGGCACCTTACCCCTATGGATGCACTCAAAGAGTGTGGATGCTTTCGCTTAGCGGCAATCATTCACATACTGAAGAAGGAAGGCGGGTGGAACATCGTTAACGTGTGGCATACATCTTCAAAGAACAAGAAGCGATTTGCCAAGTACGTGATGCAGAGCCCACAACGACTATGACTGCGAGGCGCAACATGAAGTACATACTAGATTTCTTTGCGCTGGTGGGGCTTGTCTCTACCATCATCGTGGCTGGGTTTTATCTTGGCTACACCACCTACCAACCCAAGTGCCGCACGGCAATGGCTATCTTTACAAAGGAGTGCAAATGAAATTCCCCGAACATAAATGCGGCCTGTACTTGTCGCACAACCCGCACCGTGATGTGTACGAGAAGCCTGAAGATTTCTACCGCGCTGAGTTTTCCATCTCCCCTGAAGACTGGCAGAAGTGCATCGACACCGATGATGTCTGGGACTTGCAGTGGTATCCCGACACGCCTATTGGTTTTTACCTAGTGATTGGCTCTTCGCTTGAACTGGTGATGGCAGAAGCATTAAGAATTGAAGCTGAGAACAAGGAGTGCAAGCAATGAAAGAAGACAACACAACCATCGACCCTACATGGATGGAGAAGACTGGCGGCTTTGCCAAGGACATGACCTTGCGTGAATGGTACGCTGGGCTGGCTATGCAGGCTATTGTAGGTAGAAAAGATTTTGAGTTTGAAGATTCAACATGGGAAAACGTATACGACATGGCAGACGCAATGCTCAAGGAGCGCAACAAATGAAAAGACCAGACAACATCCATGACGCGATGCGTCACCTACATGACCTGACTATGAGTATTGCCAACGATATGCTCAACTACATGGACAACCCGCAGGACTACAAGCCTGAATATTTTGAGGCAGTAAAAGACGCTGCCCTCGACGCACACTTGCTAGTAACGTGGGTACGGGATAACTTAATTGGAGATGACGCAATGCTGAAAGCGGGGGCGAAATGATTATTACACCGCAGCAGATGGTAGAGTCAATGTTGAAAATATTGGAGGATGTTGTTGCTGAACACTTCCCTCCCGAAGAACGCGAAGAGGCCAAGGCCCGCATCCTTGATGCATGGAGCGCGGAGATGTTTGGGAGGGAGGCGAAATGACCAGTTTGGAGTACAAAAAGGGTGTGTTGGATGCTCGTGTGAAGTGCATCGACTTGGTGATGAAGGGCACTAAAAAACCCGTGCAGACTGCCACCCTCAAGGCGTTAGAACGCGACCGCATACGCATCGCCAAGCTGATTGCAGGGAAAAATCCATACCTGCGCCGACTGGTTGACTCCTACACGATGGCAAGCGA
>Ga0075472_10001140_pt1 | contig 10790 bp, 11 predicted proteins | sample DEB19_08_DNA_3_FD_77014 | JGI IMG/M metagenome (GOLD analysis project Ga0075472, IMG submission 77014) | Aqueous microbial communities from the Delaware River and Bay under freshwater to marine salinity gradient to study organic matter... | ecosystem: Environmental > Aquatic > Marine > Coastal ...
CGCCTTGGCGCTCCCGTGGCCCAAACTTCAAGTTGAGAAACCGAGCGCGGATTCAGAATAGTTTCAAGATCTGAGGATGGCAAGGACCGGGTCTCGGGGAATTGCGGAAAGAGCCATTTAAAGCCCGCGCACTTTGCGCATGAGCCGGTGAAAGACTTTGTGGACCAACTCCGGCCCCGTGAGGGGTGTGATGCGCCGCAAGCTCCACAACTCCGCACCGTCCATGCTCACGCCAAAATCGGCCGTGCAGGCGGATTGATAGCCTGCCTCGCGGGTGAGGTCGGCTGAGGCCGAACCCACGCCGAACGCCGTCGTCACCGCGCTCTCGTAGCCGGACTGTTTTACCAGATCGCGAACCTCGCTCCTACGCCAGCCACCATACGGAAACGCGAAATGATGGATGGCCACGCCAAACACATCCTCCAGCCTGGCCTTGCTGCCAAAAATCTCCTCCCGGGCTTCCGACGATTTAAGTTTGCGCAAGTTTCGATGGGAGTGGGAGTGAGAGCCGATTTCCATACCGGCGGCCAGCCAATCGCGGATCTGTTCCTTATCCATCAAGCGCTCGGGCACATCGTTCTTGCTGAGGTCCCAGTCGTTCAAACCGCCGATCCGTCCAGACACGATGAACTGGATCGCCCGCACCTTGTGTTTCTGCAAAACCGGCAAAGCCTCCTGCAGCACACTGACACAACCATCGTCAAAGGTGACCGCCAGGCAGCCCTGCCGCAAGTTCCCCTGATGAACGGCTTCGCCCAGCGAGACCAATTTAAGTCCGGCCTCCTGGGCGCGGGTTAGATGCGCGTCAAGTTCCCTGGCGGTGTCGTAAAGAAACGGATCGGGTGCGCCCGGGGGAGCTTTGCCGATACGATGGTAGGTAAGAATCGCTGGCCCGTGTTGAAACAAACGGCGCTGGGCAGCGCCCAGATAGACATACTTGCTGAACAAGCCCAACATACGAGCAGTCTGATGCTAGCCGGGTGAGCCCTGATTGGAAGCGGATAATCATGGCATGCTTGTTCGGCACATGCGCTTGCCCGGCTCCCCCCGCCCTACTAGCCTCTGCGCGCCATCATGGCCAAGCGCCTTAGAATCCTGCTCTCCGCCTACGCCTGCGAACCCGGGCGCGGCTCGGAGCCCGAGGTGGGCTGGCAATGGGCCACGCACCTGGCGCAATGGCATGAGGTCACCGTCCTCACCCGAGCCAACAACCAAGGCCCGATCGAACGCGGAATGGCCACGCTGCCGGGGCCGCAGCCTCAGTTCATCTATTTCGATCTCTCTCCCGGTTGGCAGGCATGGAAGAAGCGCGGCCTCCCGGTTGCCCTTTACTACTTCCAGTGGCAACGGGCCGCTGCCCGGCACGTCGCGGGCCGGCTTAAGGATTTCGACCTCATCCATCACCTCACCTTCAATTCCTTCCGGCAACCGGGCCATTGGCGGGCGTGCGGTCGCCCCATCGTGCTGGGACCCCTGGGCGGCGGGCAAATTTGCCCGTGGCGGCTGATGGGTGACTTTGGCCGGGCGATGCCCGGCGAGTTTTTGCGCTCAACGACCGTCAAGTTGAATGCCCTCAACCCCTTCGCCCGCGCCAGCTTTCGCGATGCAGCAGTCATTCTTTGCGCCAATCAAGACACGGCGAACCGGGTGCCTGAAGCATTCCAGTCCAAAGTTCAAATGATGTTGGAAACGGGCATGCCTCCGGCCGCACCATCTGCAACCACCCAACACAAAGCAGACGATCCTGTGCGCGTCATCTGGGTAAGCCGCCTGGTGCCGATCAAGGGCGCGCCACTGGCCTTGCGGGCATTTGCCCACGCGCACCGCCAAAAGCCGAACCTGCGACTCACCATGGTCGGCGACGGGCCTGACACAACCAAAGCAAGGGCCCTGGCAAAAAGTTTGGGCATCCATGAGGCCGTGGAATGGACCGGCAAAGTTTCGCTCGATGGCGTCAAGGCGTTGCTGCCGAAGCATGACATCTTCATGTTCACGAGCCTGCGCGACACCTCGGGCAACGTGCTATTGGAAGCGATGGCATTCGGATTACCGGCGGTCACCCTGCGTCACCACGGGGCCGAGCAGATTGCCACGGACGAAACCGCGCTGAGGGTGGTTCCCTGCACGGCCCGCGACACGGCTGCAGGCATGGGCGAGGCACTGGTGAAACTTGCCGGTGACGCCGCGCTGCGGACGCGCCTGGGGGAGGCGGCCCTGAAACGCATCAACTCCGTTTATGCGTGGCCCAACAAGGCAGCGCAGATGGACGCGATTTACCGGTCCCTGATCAATTAACCTTCAAGACACATGACACGCCTGCTGGGAACACACTCAGTATCGTCCGCCTGGAACCGCCTACGCAACCTTATGCGTGCGCTCGGGTGGTTCAACACCTGCGCCCTGATACTGGGCACCGTGGACGACCGTTGGATCAAGACCTTTGACCGGCGGTATCGCGTCCGCACGAGCGGCTTCATCAACCTGCGCGAGACTTCCTTCAAAGCCGAGCGCCTGAAGGACGCCACCCAATACGGCCCCACCAACGGGTGGGCCGCGCGCCGAGTGCTGCGTGACTTGAAACTGCCGCCAACGACCCATTTCTGCGACATCGGTTGCGGGCTGGGCCGCATCTGCGTGCTGGCGGCGGAGATGAATTACGCCCGGGTGACCGGGGTTGAACTCGCTCCGGAACTATGCGAAGCCGCGCGAGTGAATGTCGCCCACTGCCGGCTGAGCGCGGCGGCCAGAGCAACAATCCAGATCGTCCAGGCGGACGCGCTCGATTACTGCACCACCTCCGATGATGACGTGTTCTTCATGTTCCGGCCTTTCTCGGGCGAATTCCTCACCCGCATGCTGGATCGAATCGCCGGGCGCGCCTCCGAGCAGAAGAAGACATTGACGCTGATTTACACCGAGCGCGTGGTCGCAACCGATACACACCGTCAAACCATCTCCGGTCACGCCGCGTTCAAGCTGACGAAGGAAGCCACGCACTACGGCCAAGCCTTTTTTGTGTTCACCTGCGCGCCTGCCCATTGAGCTGTTGCGTATGATCCCTCCCCACCGCCCCGCCTTCGGTCTCGGCGCCGTGATCGCGGCCATGATTGCGCCCACGGCGCGAAGCCGGGACCTGGCGAAGTGGGAGGCTGCACATGCGGACGCTTGCGGCGTGGAGCAAGCGGTCTGGCTGCCTTCAGGCCGGGCGGGCATCGGGTGGGCGCTGAAGGCCGCCATCGCGCCAGACACACGCGTCATCGGACCGGCCTTCACCTGCTCGGTGGTGCATGAGGCCATGGTTCGGTCGGGCGGACAACCGGCATTCGTTGATGCAGCGGTGGATTCTTTTCACATGGACGCCGCCGCGCTGACCGCTGCGCGAGCCGGTGCCAATCACGCCCTGGTCCTGTCCGAACCCTACGGCCACACATACGCACTGGAAGACTTGAGCGAGCCAACGCTGCCCGAACCCCGCATCCGCATCGTGGACTCGGCGATGGCCGTGCCCGTGCCGCGGTTGTTCCAACGCCTGCGCGGCAACGACTTTGCCGTGGTCAGCTTTGGCGCGGGCAAGAACGCTTTCGCGGGCTGGGGCGCGGTGGGTCTGACGCGCGACACCGCCCTGGCGGAAGCAGTACGCCAGCAGCGCGACCGGACCCTGTGGAACACCAGCGCCAAGCTGCACTGGAAACGCGGGTTGAGCATCGGGTTGCGCACCGCCACGCAGCACCCGGCCGTTTTCTCCGCCACGCGCAAATTGTGGTATTGGAGCCGCACCCTGCGTCATCGGCCAACCGCTGCCCAGAGTGCGACCGCGCCAGGCTCCGCCGGATTTCCTCCCGCGTGGTCCGACGCAAACCAACTCAGCCAAGAGTGGCGCGCGCCCTCCACCGGTGTGGACCGGCAGCTCGCCCTGCGGAATCTCGCCACAAACGCGGCCAACCACGCCCGCCGCCTTGAACTAACGGCGCGCTACCAGGAGCGTCTTCGTGGTGTGAGCGGAATCCGACTGCCGCCTGCGTCGGATTTCGCCCCAAGCCACTTCACCCTCCGCGTGCCGGACGGAAAGCGGGACGCATTGAAAGCCGCCCTGCTGGAACGCGGAGTTTACACCATCAACCTGTGGGCCTTTGACACGGCACTGGACCCGGCGCCATTTCCGAACACGCGGACGCTTTGCGCTGAAGTCTTGAATCTGCCGTTGTCGCAGTGGATGAATCCAGAGGACGTGGACCGTGTTTGTGAAGGCCTTTTGACGTGCTTGAATCCGGCCTGAAGACCCGTGCGTGCTGCTACGCCTGGGGTTCACTTGGTTCTGCGGGCGGCGCAGGGCGGCGCGGCTTGAGTTTGTAGGCCAGCTTCATCGCTGCCCTGGCCATCGCCGGCGCGCGGGTGCGCAGGAAGGCGATGAGCGCGTTGCTCGACTTGGAGATGAGCGGGACCGATGTCTCCACGCCGCCGAACTTACGTTTGAATTCCATGTTGCCGACCATGTTGAACACGCGAGCCCCGCGCCGCTTCCAATGCAACATGGCGTTCCAGAGCAGCAGCTCGTTGGGGTAGAGCTTCTGATATTTGCGCCAGCTCGCCCCGATGAGGTAGAACGACGTTTCGTGCAGCCCGGGATAAATGCCGGTTCCGATGCACTGCCCTTCCGGATCACGCGCCCGCAGCAGCAGCACTGTTCCCGCAGGCTGGAGCAAACGAATCATGGCCCGCACGCGGTCCGCGCCAAAATGCAAGGCCAGTCCGTGCCTGGCAAAGACCTCGGTGAGTTGCGCCGCCACATCGTCGGCAAAGCCCTCGTCCCTGGCTTCTTCGATGACCACGCCGTTCTTCTCCGCCTTGCGCACGGTCCAGCGGCAGGATTTGGTCATGCGATTGAAAATCTCCTCCTCCGTGCCCGTGAGGTCCACTTCAAGCGTGGGATGGTGCTTATGATTGAAGCCCAAGCCTTCGATGTCCTCCATTTTGAGGAAGGCATCCACCACTTCGAGATGGACGCAGCGCAGCTGTTTGAAGGCAAATTCCGGCAAGGCCTGCACCGCAACTCGCCGCGACACGCCGGGGCGCAGGTTGAAACCCATGTAAGGCGTAGAGGCGCCGGGAATCGGGCTGGCGAAGATGCGCAGACCGAACTTTTTGAAGATGACGCCGGTAACGTAGCCCAGCGTTTCTTGTCCCTCCCTGAGTTCCGCCAGCACGGGTTCGACGCCTTGGGTCTCGGCCAGGAATTTCAGCCACTCTGCGCTTTGAAAAACGAGGCGGTCGCCGAACCCGGCGTGCGCCCGGCTCCAGACAGGAGCATCCAGGGGGACTCGTTCAAAGCGGGCCATGGCGTCGAGCTAACCGACCGGAGGTTGAAAATGTTTAGGGTGCACAGGTTGCGGGGCGGCATGGTTTAGCCCCAACCCGCCGGTGGTTTCAAACTAAATTCGTCCTTCCCGGCCGGACACGGAGCTGGGCATTGCGGTGCAGGGCAACACGGCCCAATGCTAATGCGCCTTTTGCAAAACGACTTTGACCCACTCCTGCTGGTCGAGATACCAGCGGACCGTTTCCCGAATCCCTTGCTCGAAGGTGTGCGCCGGTTTCCAGCCGAGTTCGCGTTCGATTTTGGAGGCGTCAATGGCATAGCGCCGATCGTGGCCGGGCCGGTCCCTGACGAAGGTGATCAGCTGGCGGGTTCCGCCACCGAGCTGCGGGCGCATTTCATCCACCAGATCACAGATCAATTCCACGATGCGGATATTCGCCCATTCGTTGTGGCCGCCGATGTTGTAAGTTTCCCCGTTGGCACCGCGCTGGAGCACGGTCCACAAGGCTTCCGCGTGGTCGCCCACAAAAAGCCAGTCGCGCACGTTCATGCCGTCGCCGTAGACCGGAATGGACTTGCGGGTAAGACAACTTTGAATGACGACGGGGATTAGCTTTTCCGGGAACTGATAAGGGCCATAGTTGTTGGAGCAATTGGTGATGACCACGGGCAGCCCGTAAGTGTGGTGATACGCGCGCGCGAGCATGTCGCTGGAGGCTTTGCTGGCCGAGTAAGGCGAGTTGGGGGCATAAGGCGTGGTCTCGGTAAAATAACCCGTCGGTCCGAGTGAACCATAAACTTCGTCGGTGCTGACATGGTGAAAGCGATGATTGGCGGCCCCAGCGGCCCAAGCGGCACGGCAAGCCTCCAGCAGATTGAAGGTGCCGACGATATTCGTCTGGATGAAGTCGCCCGGCCCGGTGATGGAGCGGTCCACATGCGATTCCGCGGCCAGGTGCATGACGTGAGTGATGGCGTGTTGATGCACGACCCTGATCACCTCGGCCTTGTCGCGCAGGTCCACGCGCTCAAAGACATACTTGGGGTTGCGATCCACGCCGGCGAGATTCTCGAGATGGCCGGCGTAGGTCAGGCAATCGAGGTTGACCAATCTGGCGATGCCGGGTTGGCCAATGATGTGCCGGATCAGATTTGAGCCGATGAAACCGGCACCGCCGGTGATGAGCAGATTCATGAGTTACACTTGAGACGCGTTTAAGCCTGCATTCCGCGGGGGGGGCAAGCATGGCAGAACGTGGCCTTGACCCGGCAAGAGTTCAAGACTGAACCGCCACTCACGCAAACGGGCTAGACTTTGTTTGCGACACCACCGGACGTGAGAAACGCACTCAATTGCTCCCAAACCTCCTCCTCCGTGATGCGCTCAAGACAATGCGCAACGGGAAACCGGCAATAGTCCGAACACGGCCGATAGGGGCAAGGCTTGCCTTCGACGCAATGTCCCCGAGCTGATAGCGGCGCAAACCATTCGGGCAGTTGCGGCCCGAAGATACTGAAGGTGGGCAAGCCAAATGCCGCAGCGAGGTGCCCTGGTCCAGAGTCATTGCCCACAAAGCAATCGACAGCGAGAAGCAGCGATCTGAGGGCGTCCACACTTCCGGGCGTTGCCACCTCCGATTCTCCGTTCGCTTTCCACCATGAAACTTGATGGGGGTCGCACGCCACCTGAACGTCATATCCGGCAGCGCGCAGGCGGCGGCAAACGGCCAAATACCCCTTCAACGGCCACGAGCGGATGGGCTGCCCGGCGCCGGTGTGCAACAGCACGCGCCGAGAGGGGAGGTTTGAGCGAAGGGGAAAAGGTTGGGCATCCAGTTGCAAGCCCAACTCGCCGGCGGCGGCAAGCCAGTATGCATGGCGGTGGGCCAGCGGGTTTGGCTGACTGATCGGGCGAGTAAGAAACGCTTCGCTGTGCCAGCGCGGAAACCCAATCCTTTCAGTTGCCCCGACCGCCCACATCAGAAAGTGGTCACGAGGATCCCGACGACAAGACACGGATACGGCGAACCTTTCATCGCCAAGATGACGCCGAAGCTGGGCAATAACGCGCCAAGGCCAGCGCCACAGGTGATACTTCTGGTGGAAGGCCGTCCATGGGGCGTGGAACGGCAGCACATGCACCTCCGGCCAGAAATGAGGTTTCAGTTGGGCAGCATGCGGTTTGGCGAGCAGCGTGACGTCAAACCGCTGCGTGGCCGCACGCAAGAATGGCGTGGCAATGATGAGATCGCCCAAACCCCACAATTCGACCACCAGCAATCGCGGTTTGATCATAGGGGACGCCTCACGATCAAATAGGCGGACCAACCACGCCAGTGCGCTTGGGCGGTGAATTTTTTGCGGCTGGCTGGCGCACAACAAAGGAGCGGCCAAGAGGCGGCAAAAATCCAGTTGCGTGAGGTGCCGCTGGTCTCGACCTCAAGCCCGGCTGTGCGAGCATGTCTGGCCAGCGCGCCCGTTGAAACGATGCGCACGTGAGTGATATCGTCGTAAAAATTCATCGTGAACATGCCCGCTGCCGCTCCGGAGGGGCTGTTGAATCGGAGTGTTTTGGGATGCGGCGTTTCAAAGTAAGCGCGGGCGCCGGGCTTCAAAACTCGCGCCACCTCCCCCATGAGATGCCCCAACTCCGACAGGTGCTCCACGAGGTGCATGCATGTCACGGCATCCAAGGAGGCATCCGGCCACGGGAAGGCATCACGCTCCAGGTTCAGTCGGACGAATTCGCAACCTGCGGGATACGCCTCAGGGCATCCGATCAGGTCCGCAGCATGAAAACGAAGGTCGGGGCGAAGCTCCGACATGTGGCGCAAGGTCTCGCCATCGGAAGATCCCAGGTCCAGCAGGCGCCCGCCAGCGGGCACGCGGGCCACAAACCTGGCACGTGTGTCCACCCACGGGAATGACTTTATGGAACTCCAGTTCACTCGTTGCGGCAGCAAGCTAGAGAGCAAGGGCGGCAGAGTAAAGTTCGACGCAGAAACGGTTGGACTACGGACAAGCGACAGGCGGGGTGCAACTGAATCCAGCCAGCAAGGTCCCGCCAGAACATTAACTGGCGTATTCCTCCAGCACCAGGCTCAAGCCGACATCCCACAAAGGAAGATGCAAACCAAACGTGGCCTCGAGTTTGTCGCAGTTCAGCACAGAGTTCTTGGGGCGCGGTGAGGGCAAGGGATACTCGCTGCTGGGAATGGGATCCACTTGAGTGCATTGTTTGCCGTCGACCGGCATGGCGCGAATGATGGCGTCCGCAAACCCGTGCCAACTGGTTCGTCCCGACGACGCCAAGTGATAGGTTCCCACAAAACGCTGCGGATACGGATCATTCAATACACGTTGCAGCGCCAGCCCCGTGGCCTCAGCAATGAGCCGCGAGGGCGTGGGACAACCCACCTGATCATTCACGACGCGGAGGCGCTCGCGCTCCCGGGCCAGCCGCATCATCGTGAGCATGAAATTATGCCCCCGCGCGCCATAGACCCAACACAGCCGAAACAACAGGTGCGCTGCACCGCTCCGTTGCACCGCCTGTTCTCCGGCCAGCTTGGTGCGGCCGTAGGCGCCGAGCGGATTGGGAACGTCGGTTTCCAGGTAGGCGGAATCCTTGTTGCCGTCGAACACATAATCCGTGGAGTAATGGACCAGCCAGGCGCCCAGCGCCCCAGCCTCCTCAGCCATGACGCCCGGGGCGATGCCATTCACTTTCAGTGCGGTATCGAAATCCGTTTCCGCCTTGTCCACTGCCGTATAGGCGGCGGCATTGATGATCACCTGCGGCTGTAGGGTGCGGATGTGCTGGCGAATGGATTCAGCGTTCGTGAGATCGATCTCGGGATAATCCACGCAGGTGACTTGGGCCATCGGCGCCAGCACACGGCGCAATTCCCAGCCGACCTGACCGACGCGCCCAATGAGTAGAATGCGAGGAAGTGCCATGAGAATCAGGAAAAGAGCCGGTCCGGCGGAATATCCCTCAGCCGCGGAGCATTCTGGTCTTTGGCCGACAGTTTTGGTTGATCGACCGGCCAACGGATATCGAGGTCAGGATCGTCCCAGCGCAGACTCATTTCGTCCTTGGGGGAATAGGTGGCGGTGCATTTGTAATGGAACAATGCCGACGCGCTGAGCACGGCGAAGCCGTGCGCGAAGCCGGGCGGGACATACAATTGCCGCTTGGTTTCGCCCGACAGATGGACCCCTTCCCACTGCCCGAAAGCAGGCGAGCTGCGCCGCAGATCCACGACCACATCGAACACCTCGCCCTGCAACACCTGCACCAGCTTTCCCTGCGGGTTGGGATTCTGGAAATGCAACCCGCGCAGAATGCCCTGCGCCGAGAGGGACAGGTTGTCCTGCACGAAGTCCACATCCAAACCAGCGTCGGCATAACGCGCACGGTTCCACATCTCCACGAAGAAGCCACGAGCGTCACCGTGAATCACGGGGCCCAGAATCAGCACCCCGGGCAGTTTTCCAGCAATGACTTTCATGCGGCACTGGGGTTCTGCAGACGGCGGGCCTCAGCGGCGACTTCGAGAAGATAGTCGCGGTATTCGCACTGGGGAATGCGGGCGGTGAGCGCCTCAAGATCGTTGAGCGACAGAAACCCACGGCGGAACGCAGCCTCCTCGGGACAGCCGATCTTGATGCCGGCGCGTTTCTCGATGGTCTGAACGTACGCGGAAGCCTCGTGCAAACTGGAGCTGGTGCCGGCATCGAGCCATGCAAAGCCACGCCCCAGCCGGAACACACGCAATTGTCCGCGCCGCATGTATTCGAGGTTCACGTCGGTGATCTCCAATTCGCCGCGCGCCGACGGCTTCAGCGCCCGGGCAACCGCCACCACCTCGTTGTCGAAAATATACAATCCCGGCACGGCGTAATTGCTGCGGGGATTCTTCGGCTTTTCCTCAATGGAAATCGCCTGGCCCTGCGCGTCAAACTCCACCACGCCATAGCGTTCCGGATCGTTAACGTGATAGCCGAAGATGGCCGCGCCGCCGTGGAAATCAGCGAACGCCCGTTGAAAAATGTCGCCGCCGTAAAAGATGTTGTCGCCCAAGATAAGCGTCACCGCATCCGAGCCAATGAATGAATCGGCAATCGTGAAGGCTTGGGCAATGCCGGCAGGCCGCGCCTGCTCCCGGTATTCGATGTTCAGGCCCCACTGACGGCCGTCGCCCAGCAACTGCTGAAAGCGCGGCAGATCCTGCGGGGTGGAAATGAGGCAGAACTCCCGGATGCCGCCCTCGATCAGCGTGGTCAAAGGATAATAGACCATCGGTTTGTCGAACACGGGCTGGAGCTGCTTGCTGGCCACAAGCGTCAGCGGATAAAGCCGCGAGCCCGCGCCGCCCGCCAAGATGATGCCTTTCATGCTGACTACGAAATCATAATCAAGCCCGGTGGAGCAAGAGCGCTCTGGCGACGCGGCAATCCGTCAGGGAAC
>Ga0075472_10001143_pt1 | contig 10782 bp, 18 predicted proteins | sample DEB19_08_DNA_3_FD_77014 | JGI IMG/M metagenome (GOLD analysis project Ga0075472, IMG submission 77014) | Aqueous microbial communities from the Delaware River and Bay under freshwater to marine salinity gradient to study organic matter... | ecosystem: Environmental > Aquatic > Marine > Coastal ...
CCCCAAAACCCCAAAACCCCATCAGTGCTGAATTTAATTGGCGCCGCCCGTCTCAGTTATATAATTTAAGTTTTCGCGATGAACCAGTTACGATAGGGCCAGGGCGGGCTGCCTAATATCAACAGCGGCAGCCACAGCTAACAGGCCTCAGCTCATCAACGAAATCTAAAAGGAAGCATGCAAACCGCCCATGTAGAATCGACCCCCATGCCAACATCGGGGGTTTCGTCAACCGTCATTCGAGGTTCCCTTCAGCCGCCTCAACGCCCGCAGCAAAACTACGAAGTGCTGCTAAATGCAAACCTACAGGGTGCCCGCCAAAAGCAGACGGCGGAGCAAGGAGTCTCGATTACGATGACGAGCACGTCGGGTCCTGAGGTGCGTCCATCGACGACCAAGTATAATGCAACTCGCACAATCAGCACCCAGGAAGTGGAAGGTGGTCTGCTGCCTGCTGTGGGCTACCCCCACACAATCCAGGCACGCAACCAAAAGAAAAACGTGTTCAAGACTGCGGACAAGATTGACGGGACGACCTTGCGACGCGACGGCTCTCACACCCAATTTTCCCAGCAAAAGAGTGGGCAGCCTCCTCAACCCACTCAAGTTTAGCTTAAACACGCGACAAGACAGGTCGGCAAAAGCCTTTAAACCCTGGAAAACCCCAAAAGTAATGCGACTCCCAAGCAAACGCTCCAAGATTTGCAATCTTAGTCACTTCAGACTCAGGCTACACCGAGCAACTAGGGTGTTGGATCGCGCTTCAGAGTCGCCGTTCCCATGCAGTACTAAAACAACCAGAAGTCCAATGTCGCTCAGCAACGCATCGCTTCAAACGGTTTCTGGAACCAAGTCTCAAAGAACATCAGCCAGAATCAACGGCAAGCACTGCCTGGTCCCGGTAGTCGCCCCAGCAAAGATTCGAATGCTGCTCAGTCCTTCAAGCAAAAGTAAGAGTACCAAAGGAATCCCCTTTTCCGTTCAACAGACGTGTAATTAGTTTTAAACAGCGACTTGCATCGGATTGGCTAATTTGGCAGAGATTCTGCAGAGGTTAGCGCCCCAAGCGGACGTCAGTTTAAGTCTGCCTCTAATGCCGATGAAACGGTATCGTCATAGGTTTACGAGCCAGATTCGACGCTCAAGACTTAAGCAACAGCCTTACGACGTTTCAATCGAATAGCTGAGATCTTTCAGGCAGGTATGACAGACCAAGAGCTCGTGGCCAACGAGATCCACCGGCGAATTAGACTCTAGTAGGAAAGTCTCATAGGCAAGATGAAGGATGTGAACCAGCAAGCGAAACCGTACTCTTTCCTCACAAATGTTGGCGGGAAAGATACAACCTAGGACAGTGTGACCCTTCGGACTGGTCCCGGCCTGACCGCAGGGGTTCCGGCCTCGACAGCCAGCGCGCTCTTAATATCTTCGGGGAAGGGCAACCTGGCAGCCACGATAGCCGGAGAGGTGGTCTCGGACAAGGAGGAGCAGCTGGCGATTTTCACAGACATGAACGTGGACAAGATGTACTCCAATTCAAAAACGATGCCGAAGTAGCGCGTAATTTATTTGAATTCGAGCGCCTCAAATAAAAATTTGGTCGCCAACTCGAAACTCCTCCAGTCTAAGTCAGGGTCGACGCTCGAACCGTTCTCGAACAAGAACGCCACGACAAAGCACTAGCTACCAAAAAATGCCTCGATAGAGTCGTTTCAGAAACGACCAATATCGGGTGTCTCCAAAGGAGGTGAAAGCCAGAACCGCTTCCGCCAGAGTACATCCACCTTCCAGCGCTTCGACCCGCCACGGCAGTCGGAAAAAGGACCAAACCAGCCCAATATTGCCCAGATGACGGGCTCGGTCCATAACTCGGCTCGACCAGACTCTTTCAATCCCGGCGGTGCCCTTAACTCGGTGCGTGGCTTACTCCACGACGAGTACTCTGATGAGGCGTACCTAATCGATGAGGTGGACGATGAGCAGAACATCACGCAGAACGAGAACCAGATTGGCAATTTTTGCCAGCAACTGATGCAAGCCAGGCCGACGACAGCCCTCGTGGGCTCCGCGGAACCCGAAGACCAACTGCCCTACCCGGAGCTGTTCGACCGCTCAGAAAGGACTTTTGCGGCCACCTTCGCCAAGTACGGCGATCTCAGCTACTTCACTCCGGTCTAGAGGATTGGCACTTACATGGAGTACCAGGCGCGCTTGAAGAAACGCCACTTGATGGACCTGATCGCGTACATCAAGACTTCCATGTGCCAGATCAAGCTCGACGACGAAAACGACAACGTGGGCATGCAAAACGCACAAGACTTCTTTGACCACTGTCTTTTCCACGGCCTCATGCCTCAGCAACAGAGCGAGTAAGCCGAGTCGGTAGCCGCCGCCGACCTCGCCGAAATACCGTGCATAACCTACGTAAATTTGCAAGAGCACAGATCAGGTCTGAAGGCCTACAACCCAGCGTCTTCGCGCCCCCGGTTCGGATTCGACTTTGGCAAGGTGATGCACGAGAAGTTGCTGAGGTAGGTGCAGATCAGCATGCAGCGGATGCAGTACTACATTGAGAACCCTGACAGCATCCGCAACAAAGAACTGAGCAACTACAAAAAGGACTGGATGAAAAACGCGCTCGACCTCGTCCCCGACTTCCTCCTCAGCACCTACCCCGTCGAAGTCAAAATGCTGTTCCACGACGTCTTCCAAAACTACCTGCGCGCCATGAAGACGGCCATCATGGAGTACATCTTGCGGTCGCCTGACGAGCGGAAGCGCCTCCACATCCTCGAGTTGCCGCACCAAGTGCAGACAGCGGCGGAGCGATAGGCGCAACATGGCGGCTACTCTGTCGTGGAGTTCGCTGGGACGCACAGTCGGAAGGTGAAGGCGGAGAGGGACATCAAGTTCAAACTGATCACTTACAACATCGTGGTGAGCCAGCTGACCAACTGGTGGCAGGAATTCCGCAAATTCAAACTCTGCGACCTCGCCAACCTCAGACAGATCGTCCGCGAGCGTGACCAGGAGCGCGACAACTAAGAAGGTTCCCAGCTGCTCGTTGGAGTTGCGGGGTCCCCTTCGATGTCTCTCGACATTGAGAACTTCTTGGGCTTCTAAGAGGCGATGCTGGAGAAGACAGTGGCGTTGATGAAGCACGTGTGGCACAGAGGGGCTATCCTGACCATAAAAAAATTCAAAACGCTCATGTCGAAGCGGCAGAGAGACGAGTTGGTCACCGGCAACGCTGCGAAGAGCAAGTGGACCTATGCCGGGTTCCAAACGTACCCAACAGAGCTGGGCTTCTCCTGCGAAAGCGATGGCTATCAAAAGCTCGAGAAGTAGCTTGAGGAGGTCCGTGACTTCACGTACGCGGGAGGGAGCGAGCCTGGCACCAAAATGGATAGTTACCAGGAGTACTGTCTGCGGACGGCGTGCGCCCACCAAAACGTCCAGCATCGTTTCTTTCGTGTCGAGCCTTCACACCGACACGACGCCGTCATCGACGACTACCTCGAGGGGACGACCCTCCGTGACTTGGTCGACATCCGCGAAAATCAGGCGTACAATGCTTTCGTCAGCATGGTGGGCGGCTTCACCAATCTCGAAGAGAACGGCTACGACATCCTTTCGAAGGAGTACAAAAGAGAGCTGAAGTACGCCGCGGGGAACCTAATGAAGATCCAGCTGCGTCAAATGGTCGACGACTCAGTCAAGACGTTTACAAACTTCTTCAGAGGCTTCCCAACGTTCGCCCAGCTTAAGAAGCGCCTGCCCGGGTTCAAACCCTTGCGCCAGCATCAGCAGAGCCCGCACAATTACGACCCGATCGGCGTGAAAGCGCGCGAGGAGATGAAGAGGGAGGATCGGAAGAATAGGAACACGGGGGACCAAACCATGAACAAACGGCTTGCCGAGCAGCTCGAAAAGCGCCAAAAGGAGGCTGAGTAGAAGGCTTACATCAAAAACCAAAAGAAAGTTTTTTCAAACGCAGTTCTGGACCAGCCTGCGCTCAGTTGGCCAGACTTTATGGACCTGCAAGACTTTGTGAACCCGATTCTGCACTTGGAGCTCATCCTTGGCACGCAACAGGAAGCGCAAGACGACAAGGGTCACCGCAGCAACCACTTCGACGAAACGTTGGAGTTCAACAAGAGCGATGAGCAAATCTTGAGCAGCTTCAGGAACTACTTCGACGACATGGTGGAGTGCTTCAACGACTTCAACAGACCGGAGTTCTGCAAGATCCAAGAGTATGGCCTCGAAAAGTACAACGTGGAGATGAAGGAGCTGGAGACGTCGCGCAAGCTCCACCTAGAGAAGCAGCGTGACAGCAGGCGCGCCCGCCGAACCGTAAGCAGTCAGAAAGACGAGCTGCAAGAAGCTATGCGCAAAGGACTCTTCAAGCAGAAGAATGCGAGCTCAGTCATCCACCCCAAGATGCTCAACTACGACCGCCTGCTCTACAACAAAGAGTTCGAAGCGTCATACTTCTACGAGAAGTACATGGGAAGAATCAAGGTAAAGGAGGCGCCAACCGAGGAAATTTCAAAAAACATCGTCGATGGTGAAAGTCAAGCTGACATCGTGTTTTAGCGGGACATCGTGCTGAGGCGCATGAGTGTGGCTGAAAAAAACGAGTAGTTCTTCAAGCTGCACCGCGATGAGCTGCTCAACATTCTCCGCGAGCACCTACACGAGGTCAAGCGCGTCCGAGAACTCTTTGACCAGTTCAAACCCATCTATCGCAGCACCATGCAGGCGCGCGTCAAGTCCTTTATCAACCGAACCGAGAACAGTCTCGATTTGATGACCGAATACTCTGAGTTTCTGAACGAACTTCGACGCTACAGAGCGATGGCGCGGGAGTTGCCAGAGCGAGTGGCCTTCCCACTGTTCGAGGTGGGCACGTCGCTGGTGAAAGAGGAGATAAAGGCGCGCATAGACAAGTACATGATCTCGATCCTGTGGAAGTTTGAGTGCGACCTCAAAACTAAGGCGCACTCCATCTGCGACACTTATGAAGAAATTGCCCGGGAGTACGACAAGTCGCTCGAAACGGCCGACCAAGTTGTCGCGATGGAAGCTTTCAAAAACAACCTCACGACAGACATGCAGGTTCTGTAGAGGAATTTAGCAAGTACGCGCAAGTGTCTTTTCTTCCTGATCTGCCAGTCGGACTACGAGGAGATCTTGATGGTCGCTTCGACTGAGAGTAACTAAGGCGACGGCGAGTGCGTGCGCTTTGTGGACGAGATGCTCGCGTGGCCAAAGCGCTTGTTCGACCACTGCGAGCGGGCAGATGAGCGCCACCTACAGGAACGCGCCGTCGTGGAGAACTAAGTTTACAAAAAGAAGAAAAAGTTTGACAACAAGGTTGAAATCCTCAAGCGCAAGCTCAATGAGGTGAACTAGTGGACCAACCTGGGACAGTACAAGCACATAATGCCGACCGTAATGAACTTCCACGCGGAGGTTGACGAGCTTGAGAAGTTGAAGCAGGAGATCGCGCAGGAGCAAAGCCAGCTCAACGAGATAAAGGACGATTTCAGCCACTTGCAGAATGTTGTGCGCTTCTTCGAGCCCTACTACGAGCTCTGGACGCGCATCGACGACATGATGACCAAGAAAAATACGTGGGAAAACTCGAAGCTCGCTGACATAGACGCCGACGAAGTGGCGCAGACGATAAAGGAGTCCATCAGGTCACTGCAAAAGCTCCAGAAAGACTTCGGTAACCAGGTGAGCGTGCAAAACATTTTGAGGTCGCTTCAGAAGGAAATCAAAACGCTGGAGGGGTGGAAACCAACGGTGGAAGCGCTTTGCAACACGGCTCTGCAGCCACGCCACTGGTCCAAAATCAAAGAGGTCTCAGGCATGTCGGCGGACGAAATCAACTTTGAAACCGCCACTCTGTACCAGGTGCTTGATCTGAAGGTGTCAGACGTGCTGCCCAAACTGGCGGAGATTTCTGAAAACGCAAAGAAAGAGCACAGACTGGAGGAGATGCTCAAGTCGATGAAGCGAGAGTGGGAAAGCATGAACTTCGAAATCACGACCTTCCGCGACACCCAGATTCCCATCCTCGCCGGCCCAAAAGTCGAGGAGATGCAGCAGAAGCTCGACGAGGACGTGCTTATATCGCAGACGATCAGAAACAGCCCGGCTGTGCTGCCCCTGCTCGAGGAGGCAAGGCATTGGGAGCGCACGATGATGTTTACGCAAGAGACAATTGAGATCTGGCTGCGTGTTCAGACCAACTACCTGTACCTGTGGCCCATCTTCAACTCCGTCAGCATCCAAGACGAAGTGAAGTCGCTGCTCGACTCTGATGGATTCAGCACCGTGGACAAGGCGTGGCGCAACATCATGCAAGAACTGAAGCAGGACACGCTGGCGCTAAACCTTGACAAGATCGACAACTTGGAGACGATCCTCAAGGAGTCAAACTTTTAGCTCGAAAACATCTAAAAGAACCTCAACGAGTACTTGGAAGCCAAACGCAACTACTTCAGCCGCTTCTTCTTCCTTTCGAATGAGGACCTGATTGAAATCTTGGGCGATTCGCAGAAACCCAAGTCTATTCAAAAGCACCTGAAGAAGTGCTTCGAGGGCATCAACAAGGTCGTGTTCAAGGCCGCCGTCAGAGACGCGCGCCACTTGGTTCGCGACCAGAAGGAAGAAGAGATCACGCACATCGTGAGCAAGGAGTTGGAGAAAGTGGAGCTCAAGACGTACATCCAGCCGTACGAGTACGATGGCAAAGTTGAGGAGTGGCTCTACGAGCTTGAGCTTTCCATGAAGGAGAGCATTCAGAAGATCATCGTCGAGGGGCTTAAAGACTACCCGACCGCGGCGATCGAAGAGGCAGCCGACCACCTCAGTCAGAGCACGAGTCACCTATACAACGAGCGGATACGCTGGCTGCGCAGCTGGCCCAGTCAGGTGATCCTGGTGGTCTCGTCAATCGTGTGGACGCGCCAAGTCGAGCAGTCCCTCAGCAACAACCAAATGCTGGTGAAGCTGTACCAACAGAGCCAAGCTCAGCTGAACCAAGTGGTAAACATGGTGAGAGAAAAGATGCCGGACCTGCTGCGCCTGACTCTGAGCTCACTCATCGTCTAAAACGTGCACGCTCGCGACTTGATCGAAAACTTGGCGCGCAAGAAGGTGGAGCGCCTCGAAGACTTCGAATGGATTTGCCAAATGCGCTATTACTTCACGCCTGCGAGCGCTTCAGTCGACGTCAAGATGATCACGACGGTGCTTCAGTACTGCAATGAGTTCTTGGGCAACACCGGTCGGCTCGTCATCACGTCACTCACCGACAGGTGCTACCGGACTTTGATGTCGGCGTTGCAGCTTAACCTCGGGGGTGCGCCCGAGGGACCGGCAGGCACAGGCAAGACGGAGACGACGAAGGATCTGGCGAAGGCCATCGGCGTCTACTGCATCGTGTTCAACTGCGCTGACGGCCTCAATGCGAAGGCGATGGCCAAATTCTTCAAGGGGCTTTGCGCCGGCGGGGTCTGGTCTTGCTTCGACGAATTCAATAGAATTGAGCTCGAGGTCCTTTCTGTGATCGCATAGCAGATCCACCAGATCCAAACTGCGAAGAACAAAGGCGAGCGCAAGTTCCACTTCGAGGACGCGATGATCAAGCTGCAGCCCACCGCCAACATCTTTATCACGATGAATCCGGGCTACGCGGGACGCTCAGTGCTGCCAGACAACCTGAAGGCGCTGTTCCGTCCAGTGGCGATGATGGTGCCGGAATACGTCTCCATCGCCGAGATCTCCCTCTACTCGTACGGCTTCTTCGAATCTAGGTCACTAGCGAAGAAGATCGTGCAGACCTACCGTCTCTGCTCGGAGCAGCTTTCAACGCAGTATCACTACGACTACGGCATGCGGGCGGTCAAGTCCGTGCTGACGGCCGCCAAGAACCTCAAGTACGAGGCCACTCGCAAGCAATCGCGTCTCCAATCAAAAGTCAGCATGAACCGCCAGGACTCTAGCATCATCGATGCCAGTTCTGCGTCCGCCGCGGGCTACAACAGCTAGTCGCGCTACTCAGCCGAGGAGACCGAGGAGCTGCTCATCCTTAAAAGCATTTAGGATGTGAATCTGCCGAAGTTCCTCGCCGAAGACATCCCCTTGTTTGAGGGCATCATCCGAGACTTGTTCCCCGATGTGGAACTGCCTGCGCCCAGCTATGCTGACCTCTAGAAGTGCGCACGCAAAGTGCTGGTCAAACAAAACCTGCAAATCAAGAAGAAGTTCATGCAGAAGATCATTTAGCTCTACGACATGATCAAGTGTCGTCACGGCCTCATGATCGTGGGGCCTGCCGACAGCGGCAAGACCACGACCTACAGGGTCTTGTCGGAGGCACTCTCCATGGTGGCTGTCTAGGCACCCTCCTTCGAAGAAAAGGAAGTTGAGACCTATGTAATCAATCCAAAGAGCATCACGTTGTCCCAGTTGTACGGCAACTACGACGCCATTTCGTAGGAGTTCACAGATGGCGTTCTCGGCAGCATTTTCCGCTTTTGCTCCTACAACAAACCGAACCTCAAGCGAAGGTGGATTATCTTTGACGGACCTGTTGATGCGAACTGGATTGAAAATATGAACACAGTCCTCGACGACAACAAGAGACTCTGCCTCATGAATAGCGAAATCATTCAGATGACCGACTCAATGAGCATGATTTTCGAGACGCACGACTTGAGCAAGGCTTCGCCCGCAACGATTTCACGCTGTGGCATGGTCTACATGGCTGAGGATTCTTTTGGCGGCTCCTAAAGTCTCCTGTTGAGCTGGCTGAATACTTTTGAGCAAAAAGCGAACCTCGCGACGCTGCAGGTGGTTCCCCCTGACTTCCTGCCAAGCCGCATGAAACATCTATTCGAGCTGATTTTCTGCGACCTGCTCACCAAAGTCAGGAAGAACTGCAGCTTCATCTTGCCCACGTCCGAGAATCAAATCACTGCGAACTTCTTGCGCATAATGAAGATAATGACGCACTAGGACAGCTTTAAGGAGCGCCTACATGAGCCTTCCGTGAAGCCCGACGAGATCACGCAGAGGTTCGACATGATCTTCCAGTACGCTCTCATGTGGTCGCTTGGCGCAATCGTCGACGACAGCAGCCAGAAGGCCTTCTTCAGTCGACTGCGTGACAAAATCGGCGAAGTGTTTAAAATTGACGGGAAGTAGTTTAGAATTGAGCGCACCTTCCAAATTCCCGACGGCGGGCTCCCTCCCAACAACTACTACGTTGATGGCATGCTGTGGATAAGCTGGAAAGACGTTCTGAATCGGCAAGAAGGGCGCTTCCTCCAGCAAGACGACTTACCCCAAAAAGAGATCATCGTCAACACCACTGAGATGCTCAAGCAGAAGCACTTGCTCACGATGTTCACCGAAGCGGCAAAGCCCTTGCTTTTTGTCGGCGCCACCGGCACAGGTAAAACTGTGGCCATCTCGCAGTTCCTCCGCGAGCTGAATCGCGACAAGTTTGACAACCTGACGATCTGTTTCAGCGCGAAGTCGACAGCCAACTTCACCCAGAAGCAAATTCAGGACAAGCTTGAAAAGAAGAAGAGGAGGCATCTGGGCCCGGCGAACAACAAGAAACTCTTGGTCTTCATCGATGACCTCAATATGCCGGCTGTTGAGAAGCAAGGGGCGCAGCCTCCAATCGAACTCTTGCGCCAATGGATGGACCACAAGCAGTGGTACGACTACACAGACAAGGGGAACCAGCTTCAGAAGATCTCCGACATTGTGTTCGTGGCGGCAATGTGCCCGCCGGCGGGTGGAAAGAACCCGGTGACGCCACGCTTCACGCACCACTTTAACATCGTGACGAGCAGCGCCTTCGACAAGCACGTCATGTCCCGGATCTTCTGTCGCATCATCGACTATCACATCCGCCGCGAGGGCATCATCGGCACCGACACAGCCAAGACCTTGAAGGAAGTCGTCGAGGCCAGCATCGACGTGTTCCTCTTCGCGCAGCTAAACCTGAGACCAACCCCAGCCAAGTCGCACTACCTGTTCAATCTGCGCGACGTGAGCCGAGTGGTCCACGGAATCCAAATGATGAATGTGTTCGTCCACGGCAGCAAACAAAAGATGGTGAGGCTCTGGGTGCACGAGTGCGCTCGAGTCTTCTCCGATCGCCTCAACGACGAAGCCGACGTCGCAAAGCTGTTTGATCAGATGTACAACTCGTGTCGCGACTTCATCAAAGAGGACATCTTCACGTGCTTCAGAGCGGTCATCCCGGACGCGATGTTCGCCGAAAACTAGAACTATGAGCGTTCACCCGAAGTCATGACCCAGTTCATAAAATTCACCGACTTGCTCGATTCGTCAAAACGGATGGTGGGTCGCAGCTACGACGAACTGGAGTCAGCCTCGATCAAGGAGCTGACCAAGAGCCTCAATGACTCGCTCTACCAGTACAACTCGGTGACGCAGCGCCCAATGCACCTTGTCCTCTTCGACTACGCCGTGATGCACCTTCTGCGCATCTGTCGCATCCTCAGAATGCACAAGGGAAACGCTCTGCTGATCGGCGTGGGCGGCTCGGGCAGGCAGAGCTTGAGCTACCTGGCGGCTTTCCTGATGGACCAAGTCATCCTGCAGCCGGAACAGAGCAAGAGCTACGGCTACGATTCCTGGGCTGAAGACATGAAGAAGTTGCTCTATATGACAGGTTGCGACCTCAAAAAGTGCACGTTCATGCTCACTGACAACCAACTCAAG
>Ga0075472_10001144_pt1 | contig 10778 bp, 12 predicted proteins | sample DEB19_08_DNA_3_FD_77014 | JGI IMG/M metagenome (GOLD analysis project Ga0075472, IMG submission 77014) | Aqueous microbial communities from the Delaware River and Bay under freshwater to marine salinity gradient to study organic matter... | ecosystem: Environmental > Aquatic > Marine > Coastal ...
CGATGCCGGAACGGTGATAGACCCGGCGCCGTCAAGATAGCGGGCGCCGGTCACGTTCAGGTCTAGGAAGTCGTCAACGGGCCACGTTGACCCGTCGCTTCCACAGAACCATACGCCTAGCTGGTCGGTGACTGCCACGATGCCGCCTCAGAAGGTGTAGTGCAGCGAGGGCCAGGATAGCTCAAGCGTCAGCGTGCCAGTACCCGCGCCAGTCCTGGCCACCTCAATCGTATTATTCCCAGGCTCCAGCCTCATACGGTTGTCGCCCGTGCCAAACTTCCAAGCCGCTGTCTTGTCAACCGTGCGCGGGTCGACTGCCAGCCAGTCGACGTATTCCGCCGCAGCCATCGCCGTGCTTTTGGTGATCTTCAATACGTCGCCGTTGGTCGTATTGGTCAGCGTGAATCCGTTGACCGTGCCGCTCACGCTGGCCGCTTTCACGTTGAACTTGCAGCCCACCCATCTATCGCCCGGGTTATTGATCGTGACCGTATCGGTTGATCCGCTGACCGCAAGCTCTGCCGCAGCGGGTGCCGTGTCCGTCGTCAGGAGCGACGCCCGCGTCCACCAGGGGAAGCGGGTGTCGCCGCGCACAACAAAGATTGCGTAGGGCATCGTGCTAACGGGATAGGCGCCGCTGCCCCCGACGCCTTGCGGGTCGTGGTGAATAATGCGCGGCTGGTCAATCTCCAACACGTTGGCGTACAGGTGCCGCACGACGTTGGCAGCGTCAGTGTCGGGCCGCGTCACCTCAAGCTTGGCCGTCCCCCCGTAGGGATCAAAGAACGATGCCGCCTCTTCCCATGCGTCAAGCACCCGGCTTTCATCGGTCGGCGTTGTGCCGACCACAGCCGAGGCGTCGATCTTGATCGTCAGTCGCCAGTCGCGACGGGCGACCGGCATAGGCGACCAATTCTCCCGTTCACCGTGTAGGATGCGAAGCTCTTGCACCCGTGGCTCGAATACCAGGGGGCCAAACTCATAGTCTTGTACGGTCCAGACGGCGGAGCTACTGCGCGATCCCGCGATAGCAGTCCCGCCCCATTTGAAGGTTATGGCCATCAGGTCGTCGCCGCCTTTCGCTTGCCAAGTGCCTTACCCAACTGGTCTAGGATTGTAACATCTTCCACGAAGGTCTTGGCAATCCCCCGCGCAATCTCCCGGCTGTCCAGATAGACCCGCGTTTCGCCCATCTGGATATTGCCTAGCTCCACGGTGTCAACCTTGACCGAACCGCCAGGGGGCGGCTCAATCGTGATCGGGCCCCCCGGCCCAGGGCCAGGGAGCGCCAGCTTGGAACGGATGCCGCTATCCTGTTTGGGATTGAGTAGCCATTCCTCAATCATCACGGGCATCTTCTTGACAGCTTCTGCCGCCTCGGATGCCGCCGCCGTCAGCGCGGCCAGGGACTTGATCGTTTCCTCTGCCGCCGCTGCCGGTTCGCCCTTCATGGGGTCAACGGGATCAACGTGCGACGAACTGCCAGCCGGGTTGTAGATATCCTCCAGCCATTGCGGCAGCGGGATGCCAAGCTGCTGCGCCGTCTTGCGGGCGGATGACTCGGTAGGGATGCCCCACTTCTGGACGAAGATTTGCCAGTAGTTGGACTTGGACGCAGCCAGGTGGCCGCCCTTGCCACCACGGGTGGCCGACGCCTCAACGGTGCCTGGACCTTCGCCCCCCGGCCCCTTGGTTGGGCCGTAGTGCCTGGACCAGAACCGCTCGGACGGGTTGGCCTGCGATACGCCGCCGCCCCACATGCTGTCAAGGCCGCTGCTGCCGCCGGTCGGGCCGAAGCTCAGCGCCTTCTCCATCGCAGCCACCATGCTAGTGGACAGCATCGTGACAAGGATCGGGGTGATCAGCTTCGGCGCAAGGCCGATACTCTTGTCAGCCCAGCCACCGATCAGGCCTGCAAGCGGGTTGGCTTCCAGTGTGGCGCGGAGGCCTTGGATGATGCCCTCGCCTATCGGCTCACCGACCTCTTCGGCGAACACCTTGGACGGGCTGGCGATGCCGAGGATCTTCTTGGCGATCCCGATCAGGTCACCAAATAGGCCCGTGAACCAAGACTTTAGATTCTGCCATGCGTCCTCAATGCCCTTGCGGATGCCTGCCACGATCTCGGAGCCAGCCGCCGCGAAGTCGGCCACCTTGTCCTTGATCGTCTGCTTGATCTCTTCGATCTTCTGAGCCATCGCGGCCTTGATCTCCCCCCACTTGCCGAGGATCGCAGCCTTCATATCATCTACTGCGGTCGCCAGTCGGTCCTTCAACTCCACCCATTTCTCGTGAGCCTCGCGCACGAGGTTGGTGACGGCAACCACGACCTTTAGCTTGATCTCTTCCCACTTCTCGACAATGGCCGTCCTGATGTTGTCAACGATGGCCGATAGGTTGTCCCTGATCTCTGTCCACCTCTCGTGAATCTCACGCGCAAGGTTGACAATGGCGACGGCCACTTTCAGCTTTAGCTCTTCCCACTTCTCGGCCACCGACTCCTTTAGCTTCTCAACCAACTCGGTCACGTTGTCCTTGATCGCCTGCCACGCATCCCCCACGACCTTGCTGATTGCCGTCAGGACCGCGCCGAGATACTCCTTGATCGCATCCCACTTGGCGGAGATCATCACGCGGGCCGCTTCGATGCGCTCGGTGATCGTTTCCTTGATCGCGGTCCACGCCTCGCTAATGTTGGTGCCGATCTCGGTCAGCTTGGCGACTAGGTAGTCCTTGATCCCCTGCCAGACGACGGCGATATAGGCGCTGATTGCATCGACCGCTGCGCCGATCCAATCCTTGATCTCGTTCCACTTGTTAGCGATCCAATCGCCCAGGCCCGAGAAGGTCTCTTGCAACCACGGCACCACAACGCCGATGCCCATGATAACGGCGACCACGGCAGCAATGGGGTTGGTCAGCACAAGGAAGGCCGCACCTAGCGCCGCGATGGTGCCGATATGCTCAGAGATGAATCCGAAGACCGTTGACAGGATTGGCCACAGAACGTCCGTCAGGATGGCCCCCACAATCGGCAGCACCACCGCCAGCCCGTTGCTGAAGGCGTCGATGAAGGGCTGGAGCTTGGCCATGATCCCGGCGAAGTCGATGCCCGTGATTGCATCCTTGATTGCGTTGAAGTACTTGCCGAAGTCGCCGGCGCCGATTAGGCCAAACTTCTCCAGCAGCAGATCAATTACGCCGACCACGCCGTCAAGTCCGCCGCCGCTATCAGAGAAGACGGCCGAGATGTCTTCGAATAGCGCCGTCAGCGGCTCACCAAACTTCTTTGCCTTTTCCATGCTGAGGCCAAGGTCGTCAAACACAGCTATGAAGTCGCCGTCCATCAGGTCGCTAAACGCCCGGCCTATCGCCTCAATCGCTGGCGTCAGCTTGTCCAGCAGGGCAGCGCCCGCCCCTTCTGCGAACTCAAGAACTCCAGTGGCCATCGGCTCAATGGCCACCAGCATTTGGTTCTTCGCCTGTTCCCACTTCTCGGCGAAGCCCGTCGTGTCCTCATTCGCCTTGGCGATAGTCTCGGACGATCCGGCGATGGACCCCACCAAGTCGTCGATGGCGAACTTGCCCCCGAGGATGGTATCTACCATATCGCCGCCAGCCTTCTGGTCGAAGGTCTCCATAGCCAGGGCTGTTGCTTCGGCGGATGGCCCCATCTTCTGAATGGCCGCGATGGTCTGCTCTAGACCTTCCTTCGGCGCCAGCCCTTCCTTGGCCCACTTGGCCGAGGCCGCCTTGAGCGCGCCCATCACCAGCTCGGTATTGACGCCCTCTTTCTCGAAGCGGCCCAGGAGAGCGGTGGACTCCTCGAAGCTCATCCCAAGGTTGCGCATGGGGGCGCCGAACTGGACCATCAGGCCCGAGAGCCGGTCAACGCCGACACCCGTCGTCTGGCTGGCCTTGTAGAGCGTGTCGAGGGCCGCCGCCTGCTTCTCCGTCGGCACGCTGGCATCCCCCAGCATGCGGGTCAGACCCTCTACAGATGCCTGCGCATCGCCGCCGGTGACTCTGGCAAGCTGGAGCGTCTGGGTCGTCAGGGCTTCAAGGCTAGATCCCGTCAGGCCGGTACGGCTCGACAGCTCGGCCATGACAGACGACACCTCGTCGATGCTGTTCGGCACGCCGGCAGCGACGCTCTTCATGCTGTCGCCCAGCGCGTCCAAGTCTGCACCTACCGCGCCAGTCCCCGTGCGGAGGGTGTCCATTGCCGACCCAAAGTCGTCGCCAACCTTCAGGAGGCCCACCCCCACACCAACGGCCGCCGCGCCGATGGCCGCAACGCCTGCGGCAGCAGGGCCGGCCAGGGAGCTGAGCTTGCTGCTTAGCCCCCCGGCCTTCTGCTCAATCGTATCCAGGCCGGTCGTATCTGCGTCGGTCCTGATTTTGAGGATGATTTCTTCCTCATTCATGCCTTGGCCTTCCTTGCTTTCTCTAGCAGATGCGACCAGTAGCCCGACCATTCCGGCAGTAGATCCCGAACCGGAGCGGGTAGCCTGTCGGGGTCAACCGGTCGGACAGGAAGGCCAGCCATGCTAAGTTGAGCCAGCTGCGTCAGGCGGGCGAACCAGTGTTCGACCCACGGCTCAATCCACTGGCCCGCCCCGCCTTCCGGCCCGCCCCTTAGCTCAGGTCGCGGCCCCCATCGTAGCTGCTCCCAATGTCTGGCGGGTGCTGGCCCGCCTGGACTTTTGGGGAGGTCTTGTCAGGGTCGCGCTCAGCGGGCCGCGCCACGTCGTCGATATGCGCCCGCAGCCGCGCGCGGAATGCGTCACGGATCATGGTTGGAAGCACCCCAAAGGCCTCGCCACGGGCCTTGCGGTTGGGACTGGACAGGGCGGCCAGGGCTGCGCGTTCCTTCGGCGAGAGGTCGTCTTCCGCGCCGTCTGGCAGGGTCACGCGCTTGGTCCACGTGGCCCACCAATTCTGATTGACTGCCGTCAGGTCAGGCACACCGGACGCCCGTTGGCTGCTCTCCAGAATCGCGTCTTCCTCGCCGCCCGTGATGGCCGTCCGTGCGTGAATGGTCCAGCCATCCGCTGCGAACGGGGTGAAGTCATAGTCGGTGGCACGCAGGACGCCTAGCACCTTGGCGAGCGGCCCCTGCCGGTCGCCCTCTGGCTTCTTGGCATCGTCGGCCTCTAGGGCTGCCAGGAAGGCGGGGTCGTCAAAGCGCAGCGGCACGGTAGCGGATGGATCGTTGAACAGTCGAAGCCGAAGTGTCATGTGGAAGCTCCTAGGTGGTGAGAAGCCCCCCGCCCTAGCCCAGCTTCCGGAGAGGCCAGGGCGGGGGATGCTCCCATGATAAAAGGCTCACGGCTGCGCCGGATCGCAGCCGCTAAGCTCACGTTACGGTGATCGCGCCGGTCGGCTTGAAGGTCACCTCAAGGGTCGACAAGCCCTCCACCGGCGTCTTGGGCGTGACCTTGCTGATGTATGCCTCGCTGCTCCACGTCCAGCCGCTCGCATAGGTCACGGTGATGGTGCGGCTTGTACCGCGATTGACGTGGAAGACGGTTGTGGGGTCGACCGGCGAGGATCCGCCGACGTCGGCCTGAAAGACAAAGGTCAGGTCGGTAGCGCGACTGAAGCCAGCCGGCAGAATCACGGGCGTGGTGGATCCCGCGCCGGTGAAGTCCGTCAAGCTCTCTTCAATCTCACCGATGCCGCCCGGCTCCCCAACGATCAGGTCCGTCATATCGCGGGCGGTGCCGCCGTTGTCGTCAATGGTGAAGGTTCGGTCCGTAGGTCCGGGAACTGCCATGATGAATTCTCCTTAGGCAAGGTTGCGACAGAAGCCGATCCAGAACGTGCAAGTGGCAGAGCCTCCAGGCGTTCCGGTGAAGTCCCAATCCGACGCCACGTAGCGCCGGACGGTAGCGGTAGGCGATAGGGCGATGCGCTGCCCCCCGCCCGTGGTAGCCGTAACGGCGGTGAAGGTGCAGAGCGCCGCGAATGTCACGTTATCCGCGCTGTCAATCACGCGGGGCGCGAAGCCTGTCCCGCTGTCCAGATTGAGCGCGGTATATCCCCAGTAGCCGGAGCCACCGAGGGCAGTCGCCGCGCCGTGGTCGATGCTGCTGGACTGGGTGTCACCGTCTGCGGTCGCAGCAGCCAGGGCGCGCAGCACGATGCCAATCTCTGCCGCGTTCTCATAGCGCCAAGTCGTCTCCACCTGGGTCAGCGCGGCGGGCGGAGTCTTCGGGCTGACCTTGCTCAGGTAGCAGCGGCCCGCCTCAAAATACACGCCCGCCGCGTCGGCCCCCTTCCATCCGTGGACGATGATGCGGGCGTTGCGCCGGTCGGCCTCAGTCGTCCCCATCCAATCGTCGATCAAGCCTTGCAGGCTGCTGTCGGCCCAAATCGGGATGGTCACGTCATCGGTGGATCGGTGGCCGGTCGGCGCAACCACGGGCGCGGTGCTGGCAGAGCCGGTCAACTCCTGCAAAGTCTCGTTGAACGTCGGCGGGTCAAACTCGCCGACCTGGCCATTGGTGCCGGTCAGGTTCACGCCTAGGTTGGCCGTGCCGTCGAACACATAGAGCCATCGGGCAGACGGGCCGGGTACGCTCACGCGGCACCTCCTACCGTGATGGCCTTGGCGGCCTCGTCGGCGTCGGCCTTGCGGATGATGCCATCGGCCAGCATGCCAGCCACGCTAACCGTGGGGATGCCGCGCACCACGGCGCCGCTCTTGTATTCGGCCATGCGCCGTTCGGATAGCGGGATGTCGGCCCCGTTCAGCAGGGCCGCTAGCTGGCCGTCGTCCGTGGGGACAATGATCGCAGAACGCACGTCCGTCACAACGTACGCCGTGCCATCGCGCTGCCCCTTGGTCACGGGCTTGGCCGTCGCCGTTCCCTTTGGCATCACTGCCGTGGTCACGGGTAGATCCTCGAACCGTTCGATATCAGGCATTGAATGTGACCTCCAGTCTCAATTCCTTGCACCAGCGTTCACCGTCTGAGAACCGCTTCTTGATTTCGTCGCCGGTCGCCGGGCCGGGTGCGGCAAGGGTGCCGACGACCTCACCGCCTAGCGTCGGGTCGGCCTCTACTGCCGCCAACACCGATGCCGTACCAGACGGGTCACACAAGGCGCGGATGCGCCGCACCGCCTGCCCCCAACCCGGAAGGTTGGCGGGTGTTGAGAATTCGACAATGGCCTGTACAGTCCACACGGCGTTAGCACCGTGACCAATGCGCCGCAAGTCCTGAAAGAAAAGCTCGGCTGATACGTCGCCGATAGGCTTCTCGCTCGGCTCAGGGTAGAACCTGACTGCCGCATCGCTGGCAAGCACCACCGTTTCCAGGGCGTCGGCGATGTCGTTATGTGTTGACATCAGCCCGGCCCGTCTTTCAATGCCTTGGCCAGGATCGCCCTAGCCATAGCGCGCACCTCGTCGCGGGTGCGGCTGCGGATCTGGTACCCGCCCGGGCGGCTGCGCATCTTGCGACCGCGCCCATCCTCGCCCTTGTCCAGCCAGTTGAGGTAGGGATAGCGGCCCATGACCCGCTTCTCTTCTGACACAACGTCCGAGACGGTGGACCGTCGGGCGTTGCCCGTAACCTGGGGTGTGGTCGCCTTGGCGGTCAACTCCCCATGATGCGCCAGATCAGTCGCCGCGTTGGCCAGGATGGCCCGCAATGCGTCGGGCCCGATCCTCTTAGCCAGGGAGTCCAGGCCGCTGCGGTCCAGCACCATCGTTATCCCGCTCATGCGAAGATGCCCGCAGGGTTGACGTATCCGCCATCCCGCAGAATGGCAATGATGTCAGGGTCAGCAGCACCAAGAGCCATCATGTTTTCGCCGCCAGCCGCGATGCCTTCCGGCGTGTTCGGCCTGGACCGATAGCGGCTGGCCAGCAGCTTGGTTGCCCGCTGAATCGGCAGCGGAGCGCCCGCCTCAGTCTCACCCCATGCGCCGACAATCTGGACGCGGGCATCCCCACCCGGCCAGGAATAGCGCCCGTTCACGTCGTCAATGCGGATCTCCGAGTAGGGCGGTCCGTCCAACGGGTACAGCCGGTAGTCCAGGGCTGCGGACCATGTGACCTCAAACGTCCGGTCGCCGTCCTCGTCCGTCTTCAGCGTGGTGATGGACCAGAGCGGCGGGACCAGCAGGCTCGGCCCCGTGCCGGCCGGCACGTCGAATGTGCGCGTGGTCGCCGTCACGGCTGCGAACCAGCCAGCCGGTCGGCGGCAGAGCGCGTCAATCACGCGGCTTGCGTCTTCAAGGTCCGTCGCGTGCCGCACGTCGTTGGCCGCGTCCGTCTCGCCTATCTCCACCTTGTAGTCCGCCAGGGTGGCATATGTCGCGGCCATCATGCACCCCCTACAATGCGACTGGCGATAGCCTTGCAGTCCTCACAGTACCGCTCCACGCCCCCCGGAATGATGCGGGCCAGGGTGACGCGGAATGGATGATCGCACGCGGGTTCACGCAGGCACGGCGAAGCGGGCGCATCGGCAACATTGCCGATCGCCCGCTCCACCTCAGCCGCGTGCTGCGGCTTGCGCCTGCCCGCCATCACGTGCCGACCGCAATCCAGTAGAACGATTCGGTGCCGGTCGAAGCGATGAGGGTGGTATCCCCCGCGCCCGTGACCTTCCAGGCGTACACGTTGGCCGTCGCCCCGCTGATGTCGGCGGTCAGAATCGACGTGCCTACGCCCGGCGCCGCCGTACCCTTCAACGTGGCCACGAAGGCAACCACGGTCGTCAGGCCGGTGGCGACCGCAGTCGGGTTGCTGCCGTCCAGCGCCGTCTCACCACGGGCGATCTTATAGCCAGCCGCAACGGCTGCGGGCGACGTGGCCAGGATGGCCGTTACGTCGGTGCCTGCGATCTTCAGGGCGCCGCCGCTCTCAATGTCCAGGCTCTTGCCAGTCGGCACGACGGCGTTACCGCCCTGCCTGATCTGGAACCCGTTAGGGTAGGTGGGGTCTGCTGCCATAGCTCACGCTCCCGTGATAACCGCCTGGGGTTGGCGGGAGGCGGCCGGGATTCCGGCCGCCTCCCCACCAGACCAGGAGGAGAAGGAATCTATCAGGCGGTGCCTTCGGCCGGGCTGACGTGCAGCTCGCCCGTGATGGTGCCGGAGGTCGTGTTGTCGACCGGCTGCGACCGCACAGGGCCGTGCAGGATGGCCCACACGCTTTCCAGGGTGGACGACGTGCCACGGGTGGCCACCAGCTTCAGGTACCTCTCACGCGGCTTGACGATGGTCACCACGATATCCTCGTCGCTGGTACCGCTCACGACGCTGGTACCCTCAAGGTCGGCGTAGGCATCGGCGGCAGCATCGTCGCTGGACTGCTGAACCTTGACGGAGTTATCCGCCGCAGCCGTGCCGAACGACGTCAGGAAGGTCACCCGCTCGTAACCCGCAGTATCAACCGCGTCAGACGTGACGGCCGACGTCGCGGCGGTAGAGTGGTCCTTGATCTTGATAAACTTGGCGGTGTAAAACATGCGTGTTCTCCCTTACGCCATCTTCAGGCGGATGATGCCCTGACCGTCGACGATGGCGCCGTCAGTCTCGGCAACGAACGAGAAGCCGACCTCATCGGTGGCGTGGTAGAGCTCCACCAGCTTTTGCATACGCATGGCCAGCGAGTCCACGATGCGATAGGCGCGCTTCCAGTTGCCGAGCGCGGCCACGTAGAGGCCGGTTGCGGACGAGGACGGCGCGTATTCGCTGAGGTTGATCGGGTAGCCGAACAGATCGAAGCGCATCGGTGCGGCAGGGTCGCGGCGGATCAGCGGAACGCCGACGCCGTCATTCAGCGCGAACAGTTCCTTGGCAATCGTGCGGTGCATGATCCAGCTAGCGCCCGCGCGGTACTGCGCCTTCAGCGCACCCTCAACGCCCAGAAGGTCAGCGTAGGCGATATCGGTGGCCGAAACGCAGGTAACGTCGGTGGGCAGGGTGGACGTCGACGCGAACACGCCCTGCGGCTGGCCCGCGCCGCTGCCGGTCATGAAGGCGGTCTCTTCCAACTCGCTCAGAGCGATGGCCGCTTCGCCCCTGATGTACGCCTCGCCACCAGGGTAGGCGTCAAGGAACGTGTTAGACGCCTTGACCAAGAACCGCTTGGGGTGCGGGGTCAGGGTGCGCTTGCCAGCAGGGGTCGCCGTATCGGCAGACGGGATGGCAAGCTCAGTTCCCCACGACGCGGAGCCGAGGCCGCTATTCACGCCGATGCTGAGCGAAGCGCCACGCGGGATGCCCGGCAGCACAGTCCCCAGACGGCGCATCAGAACCTCATCCTGCAAGGTGCTAATCATCTCAGAGGCGAACACCTCAGGCACAACCCAGAAGCCGCCCTTGGTATCGTCGCCGACACTCAGACCCTTCTGCACCGCCATCGCCTGTTCATCGGCACTAACCGGATCGCCGGCCATGTAGCGGCGGAAGGCGTCGGTATACGCGGCCTCAGCCTTGGCAGTCCAACCACGGCGCACAGAGCGCGACGGGGTGAACCGCCCGACGCTGCCGTCCTTCGCCTTGTAGATGATGCCAGGGTCGCCGGAGTCATCGGCGGGCATGGTGCCGCCGACGGCCACGCGGCCCGCCGACTCGGCAAGCGCGGCCTTGTAGGCGCCAAACTCGCCAGCGCGTGCGGCGCGCTTGTCGGCTTCCATGCTGGCCTTGGCCAGCCCCTCCAGGCGCTCGAACTCGGCAAAGGCGGCATCCGCCTTGCCCTGATCCTGCTCGGCTACGGCGGCCTTGTAGGCGACCAGCGCGCCCTCGGCCTTGTC
>Ga0075472_10001145_pt1 | contig 10773 bp, 15 predicted proteins | sample DEB19_08_DNA_3_FD_77014 | JGI IMG/M metagenome (GOLD analysis project Ga0075472, IMG submission 77014) | Aqueous microbial communities from the Delaware River and Bay under freshwater to marine salinity gradient to study organic matter... | ecosystem: Environmental > Aquatic > Marine > Coastal ...
GGCGTGGTGGGCGCTTAACAGGACCCAGTTGGGGCATGTGCAGCTCGGCAAACCAATGCGCCATTACCAGGTCGGTACCGTTCTTTTTGTTACGGGTCCAGGTGGACATTTCTTCGATAAACGCGAGTGTCTTCCAGTTGTCGCGCATGGTGGGTATGCGCACCTGCCCGGAACGCCAAAGCGGCGGCAATAGCGCCTCAACACCCAGGTTTTCGTCTAGCTTATTCCTGGAGGTTGTATGAGGAACGACAAGAACACCGTGGAGAGCCTGCCACTTTCGAACGAAGTCGTGCGCAAGGAGGAAGCGCTGAGCGGCGTTGACCTCAACGATCCAGTGCGAAATTGGGTAGCCCATCTCGAACGACCGGTTTTGCCAAATGTCCATTACGCCGCCATACTCTCTGCTTCCCGTATCAAATCCGAGAAGTTCCTCCGCCGTTAACTTCGTACGCTCCATGTCAACCAAATAACGAAGGTTGGTATTGGGCTGGTATAGCCACCATTGGATGGCCCAGAAGTTGGTGGGGCTTGGGTCAACCGAAGCTATGGAGATAATCGGTGGCTCAAGATTGGGTGGAATGTAACCGGGGCGTCTGTCGTTGTCGATGCAGCCTGGATACAGGACTCCATCCGGCCCCATGCCACCAGTTGCCCAAACGCGTTCGATCAAGTACTGTCCTTGCGCAAGATCTTCCTGCTGGTAAATGACTTGGAACTTTGCCGGAGTCGAATGTTTCAGGTACGAAAGATCCTTCCACGACAAGCGATACGGATCGAGTAGTGGTCCTTCCGGCCATGGCTTGGCCGTGGTCTTCCGTGAGTCGCGTCCGGTATCAAGGTCTTCGTAGTAGGCCTTATAGACCAATCTTTCGTACTTTGATCTGCGCTCTGGCTCTTCTTCCGGGTTTATTTCCGTAACGTCAGAACCGTCGTATGCGTCCGGATCCTCCTCGTAGGTCACTTTTGATAGACAATGTGCGTAAAGATCTCCAGGCCCAAGACGTTGGCCAATGACGGCAAGCAATCCACCCGGATCGCATCGAGCTTCGGCTACGGTGTCCCAGCGTTCAAGTAGTTTGTCGCGGGCAACCGACTCCTTTGCGTTCTCTGGTGTTGCAACGTCGTCAAACAAACAGAGATCGGCACGGTGGCCGATGAACTCCGAGTCAATGCCATACGAAGAAACCGTTGGTTCCTTGTTGTCGAGGCCGGATAGGTCCTCTTGTTCGACAATAAACTCTTCCGCACGCCACAATGCGCCAGAAGAGGACGGTTTGAAGCGTCCGTAGTCAACAGACAAACATGCTTCTGCGTTTACGGCTAGACCCTTCTCGATGAGGATTGGATCCGGGCTTAACGGAAAGGGTCTTTCCAATGTTTCCCTGATGCGTCGGCTGTACATCTTGGCCAATGTCTGCGTTGCGGAGCCAATCAACACGCGAATCTTGCGATTGCGCACGATCATCCATACCGCAAAGTCGTGAAACAAGGTGGACTTGCCAGCTCCAGGTGGGCAATTAATGACAATAAACTCTTTTTCTGGAGATTCCAGCATTTGAACAATTTTGTATGCGGCATCCACCTGCCACGGACTGGGAACTCGGCCTAGGTACCGTTTGCGAAAGTAATCAAAGTCGTCCCATGCACGCTTGGCTTCCGGTTCGAGACGGTCGTACGGAATTACCGGCGGAAGATCGGCAACATCCATGGCTGCTTTCCACGCATCCGCCTGAACCCCACCCTGTTTTTTGCGTACTTGCCCCACCTCAACTTCGGCCAAAGCAATTTCAGCTTGTGCTTTCCTGCGTTTGGCTTCCCACTTTGATGCAGTGTTCACATGCACGCCGGCAACAGCGGCAGCATCTTTGATTGCCATCCCAGCAGCCCTGGATTGCCAGTAGCGGGCTACGTCTTGTGGCGGGATTTGGCGTCTCCCCGAACGACCAGCAGGCACTAGCGTTTGTTCTTTCCGCCTCCGCGGGCCCTTGGATATTTAAAGCCCATTTTTTTCAATGCGGCTTCTGTTTCTTTTACGACTTGATCTGCGCTTTTCCCAGCAGTTCTAATTTCTTTGACTACCTTGGCCGTGGAAGAAATTATTTCTTCGCTGTCAATGCCAACACTTGAGCGAGGGGCTTTGGCAATATACAAAGAACCGTCGTTGTAGTAATTGGCGTAGTCGTACGAATCTTTGATTGCTGTTGGTACGTCTTCTTTGGGAAAACTAATGGGACCAGAGTAGGGTCCAGTAAGAACGTTGGCACTTCCCTTTTGTCCAGCACCTCTTGTAATTGGCCACCCGTAAATACCGGCAGTAGATGGATCGGCAATTCCTTCGGGCCACCTTTCCTCAAAGGGTGGGTCAGAAGCAATCTTGTTTGGCATTGTTTCATAAATCGGATCAAGTTTCTTGATTCCTTTGGTTGGCGAACCATGCACGAAGTACGAGGTGTTGCGCCCGGTCACTGCTCTTGCCGCGCGAGCAGGAATGCCGGACTGCACAACTTTCCCAGCAACCTTCGCTGCCCCCACACCAGCAGCAGCAGCACCCAGATTTACAGCAGCCGTCTTATACAACGCCGAAGGCGTCGACGAACCAGTCATTGCCATCCGTTGAGCATCAGAAAGAAGCGCCTGCCCGAACCCGCCAGTAGCCGTATCCGCCGTTTGAGCAATAGCCCTCGTCGCCTGCATAGCCGCCTGCACCTGCGGATTCGTCCCGGGACCACGACCACCCAACCAAGCACCAACCGTATCCACGATGTCGTTGATCGGATTCTTTTTACGTGCCACTATTTTTTGCAACCCTTGTTGATTTGTTCCGTGTGGATGATAGGATAGCACCCGTCGGTCCGCGGGCCGTGTTCGGGTTGTTCGCGGTGTCTCTGAGTGCCGCGGGCCGACACTTAAGTTGCAAACCCAAAAACAGCCTGCTACGCTCTGAGCGCCACGTCGAGAGACGCGCACAACACCCAAAGAATACGGACCCTAAACGGTTACATTCCTCCTCGCTTGCAACAGCCAGGGCAGCATGGTTAGACCGCACGGGATTAGTGGCCTGAAAAGGGGACCGATGATTGTCGTCTTCTTTCGGTATTCAGACAGACGGGTTCAGACGTAAAACAGAACTTGGGGGGGCTTAGAACTGTTGCAACCGGATCCAGCGACGAAGCTGCCCATCGCAAATACGCCAACGGTTACGAGGGGCGGATAGATAAATATTAACCCTCCCCTCTCCCACGGTGCTACCTGCTCTTGAAGCCCTTGCTGCCCTTGCCCCGAGTGCGCTCGAGGGACCGACGACGCTCCTTCTCTATGCCCTCCTGGATATTTTGCAAAGTATCCTCCCACTTTTGATACGGGGTCTTCCACTCCTCAAGCTTCTTCGCAGAAGGCTTCTTCATTTCCAGGGCCAAAGTTCGCTTGGCAACAAACTCAAGAGCTTTGGACGGAGCAGCAGTAACCTCCTTCATATAGCCACCGGCAATGGCAGCCGACTTGGCAATCTGAAAAATCGCGCGACTGTAGCCCGTGGCCTTCTTGCCGCTTGCGCGCATGTTCTTCTCGAAGTCGTCGTATGGATCATTGAGTCCTGTTGGCATGTCAAAGAGTGTAGCAGAGTGCAAACATTTGCAAGCACCCCGCAAACAAAAATGAACACACAGATCTGGGGTTATAGATGTATTAGGGGGGGCCTGCCGCGGCACACCCCCGGCTCGAGCCGGCGACGAGCCGGCCGCTTCGCCCGGTTGCGAATGGGGCGTGGGACACCGGGCGAGTGTGCGAACGGGCGAGGTGCTCCCCGGGTGGGAGCTGCTCGGCAACTCGAACCCGTACGTTCCGGCGTGGCGTGCCTTGTCGGAGAATGTCCGGACATTTGCCGGAGAGCTCGACATCGAGCACGCTCCCGGAGAGCTCCCGGCGAGCTGCTCGAGTCGCCCCGGGCGACCTCGAGCTCGAGCTCCCGGGCGTGCTGCCGGGGACGAGTCACCGGGGACGAGCTGCCGGAGAGCTCCCGGTGACATCGACCTCGAGCTCGAGCTCCCGGGGACGAGCTGCCGGAGCTCGAGCACCGGGGCGACATCGAGCACCCAGGGGAGCTGCCAGGGGAGCTGCCAGGGGAGCTGCCAGGGGAGCTGTCGATCCACTGGGGAGCTACCGGGGCGACCTCGAGCTCGAGCACCGGGAGCGCTCGAACGCCCCGGAATAGCCCGCACCTATCACCCCACCCGGCGAGTTTCGAGAGCTCCTAGCGGCTCCTAATGCGTGGTTTCTGCCGGGTCGAGCCCATTCGAGCCCATTCGAGCTCGAGCACCGGGAGTTCGAGGGGAGCCCGCCCGGTGGAAGGAGCCACCACCACCGGGCGGGACATGGGGACGAGCTCGAGGGAGTCGAGGGAGCTCCCCCGAGCTCGCGGCCGTATCACCCGGGCGCGTCGGCTCCGAGCTGCTTCCGCATGGCGCGGAAGGTTTCGGCGTGCGTCGCCACGCGCTCGAGCTGCGCGGTGAGCGGGGAGTCCGGGGCGACTATGCCCTCGCCGCACTCGGTCACCTCGGCAAGGCTGCCGAGCTCAACCGCCCGGGCTCGGAATACCGGGTGCTCCTCGAGCGTCACCGCCACGGAGAGCGCTATCTCCCGGCGCTCCGGGTGCTCGCTCGGTCGGTGGCTCGTATCGGGAGCCGCCGACGCTTCGCACACCACCACGAGCGCCGCCACCCGGTCGAACCTCGAGCGGGCGAGCACTCGGGCGGAGCCCGCCGCGATAGCGGTGCGATAGTCCGGAGCTTCGCCTACGACCTCGAGCTCGAACTCGCCCGCCTCGAGCGGAGTGACCGCGAGCACTCGCACCGGGAGAGTCGAGCGGGCTCCCGCCCTCGAGCGCCGGGCGCGTTCGTTCGCCTGCTCGAGTGTGAGCCGCTCGAGCTCGAGCACGAGCGGGCTCGAGTTGTGCGCGTTCATAGGTCGCCCCCTATCTCGCCCGCTATCGCGGCGGCGATGAGCGCGCCGACGACAACGAGCGCCTGCGTGAGCTGCGGCTCGTCGTTCATTCTGTCCCCCCTTCGGGTACTAGTCCCTTGTTCTTGGCAACCTCGGCGAAGCGCTCGGAGTTGGGCGGGCGAACCTTGCCCCGCCGGAGATCGTCGAGCGCCGCTAGTGCGTCCTCGACATCGAGCTCTATTCGGGCTCCGTAGTGCTCGGCTACCTTCCGGCACTCCTCGAGTATCTCGAATGTCTGCCCGGAATGTCCCACCGCTTGGCAGTCGGTCACCCACAGTATGGGAGTGCGCGACCGGGCGAACTTACGCACCGCCCATACGAAGGCGGGAGCGTCCACGCCGTTACCGCCGGAATAGTTCTCGACCTTGCGCACTCGTCGCCCTTGATGGGCGAGTAGTTGCGTATTCGGCAGCGTGTCGTTGTGTGCCGAGTATCCGACGACGGTAGCGCCGGGTGAGGCGTTGAGTATTTGCTCGAGGTCGTTCGCGCTGAGGCTCATGCTGCCGCTCATGTCCACGACGACGAGCGCCCTAGTGCCTCGGCTCATTCTCGAGAACACTCGCCGCTCCGGGTCGGTAATGAGCCGGGAGAGATACCGGGGAGCCTTCCCGGTGAGGGTCGCCGTCCTCGAGCGACCACACCGCCCGGTGTGGGCGATAGGTCGCTCCGGCTCTATCGGTACGAGCTTGTTCCACCTCGAGTACCGCACCGTGCCGGGCGGCGGCTCACCTCGAAGGGTCGAGCCCTTCGGCTTCGCTGACTCGAGTCGAGCCCGCTCGAGCTCGCGCACCTTGCGAGAGTTGAGCGCGTCCTCGGCGGCTCCCTTGCCTAGTTGTGCGGAGTACTCGAGCGCCGCTACTGCGAGGTCATAGGCGACCATGTGCGGAGCCGACACCCGGAGCTTCTTCGATGTCCCGCCCGGTGTCTTGACCTGTATCGGGACACGCTTCCGGAGTGCGCTCGGGTGCGCCCAATGCTCGAGGGCGTGCTGTTCGACCCGGAGCGCTCGGAGCGCGACGCGGTAGTCACGACCGAGCGCCTGCTCGTATGTCTCGAACGCTGCCCGGTCGTCCACGAGTGAGAGTACTTCGAGCGCTATTCGGTGGGCGGGTACTGTCTCCGGTAGCCCTTGCGCCTGCGCCTCGAACGCCCGGGCGTGCTGCCGGGCGAGTACCGAGGGGACGACCGGGAGCTCGAGCGCCTCGCCGTACACACTCCGAACGGTTGCCCGGTTGCGTGCGTCGGTTGCTGCGTCCCACACCTCGAGCCGCTCCCGGTCGCTCGAGCCGAGGGAGCCGAGCCACCGGGCGGGCGTGCTTCGTCGTTGTCTGCCGTTGTAAGTTCCGGCTACTAGGGCGAGCAACCTCGAAACGCGGGCGGTCGGGTCGTCGGTGTCGTGGTCGGCTCGAGTTATCCCCCGGAGCGGGTCGGCTCGTAGCTCGCCGTGGAGCGGGGAGCCCTCGAGGTGCTTCCACCCCGAGCGACTCCCCGCCACGAACTCCGGGCGCGGCTTCGTGGTCACGGCTGCGCCGCGTTCGCGAGTTGTGCCGCCGCGAGTATCTGCTCCCGGTGCTGCGGTACGACTATCTCGAGCGCCCGGTCGAGTCCGTGGACTGCTGCCACCCGGGCGACGGTCTCGAAGGCTCGAACGCTCGCCCGGTCGTCGGGCTCGGCTTCGGCTCCGAGTGTCCGGGCGATGTCGCGCAAGTAGTCCGGGAGCTGCTCGAGGGCGTGCGGGTGAACCTCGTCAATGCGCACCCGAGCCGCGAAGCGGTCGAGGAGTGCCGGGTCGAGGTCGTTCGGCTCGCCGTTCATCGTGAGCACGACCGAGAAACCCGGGGCGGGCTTGACGATCTCATGGGTGACCGGGTGCTCCCACGAGCTCGAGGCGGTGGTGTCGGTGAACGCTAGGAGAAGGCTCATTACGTCGCCGTTGGCTCGCGCCACTTCGTCCACTACGAGCCGAGCACCTTCGCGCCATGCTCGCACGGCTACGCCTTCCCGATACTCGAAGCCCTCGGAGGACGGATAGAACGCGCCTTCTATCTGCGCGGTCGTCATCTCCTCGGAGCAGATGAGGCGGTAAGCCGGGCGACCTTGCGGGGCGCTCGTCAGTCCGTAGTAAGTTTTCCCGGTGCCGCTCGGGCCGAATAGTAGTACTCGGTCAATGCCTGCGGCCTCGAGGTCGGCTACTGCGCGCCAACACTCGGGGAGTGTGTTCGGTTGGGTCATTGTTCTAGCTCCTTCGTTGTTGTTGTTGTTGTTCCCCCGAGGCGGTCGCCCCGGGTGACTGCGTGGCGGCGTATCGCTGCGCGCCGCCTATTGTTGAGCGCTCGCTCGCGCTCGAGTAGCTCGAGCCCGAGGCAGAAACCAAAGCACGCCCCGAGTACTGCGCCGACGATGAACGCGACGAGCGGCAAGTGTGTAGGGAAACTAAGCACGAGCCCGCCGCCTTGCCATGTCGAGGAGCGCCTCGAGAGTCTGGCGCAGGTCGTCGGGAGTGTGCTCGTTCTCGAGTAGCTCCGTGCCGTCGCCCGCGCTGCTCGTCATCTCTCCGTCGTCCTGTCGGTGGGCGTTGGCTGCGATGATGAACGGCTCGCCCGCTTCGTCGCCCGCTTCGTCGGGCTTCACACCGCCCATTAGGACGATGACGGCGAAGGGTCGCCCGGCTTCGTTCGAGACAATACGGAACAATGCGAGGAACTCGTCCCGCTTCGAGGGAAGGTATCGGGCTAGTGCGTCGGTCGTATTGCCTCGGCAGGTGAAGTGTTCGGAGAGCTCCACACCGCCGAGTTCTCGCTCGCCGCTCGAGTCTCGAGTGTCGGCTCCGAAACTATGGAATACGACCGAGCAGAAATGAACTACCGGGGCTCCCGTGTCCGGGTCGTCGGCGTTCTCGAGTGCGTTCTCGAGCACGCCCCGGGCGATGAGCTCGACGACATCGCACACCGAGTTAGTGGCGGGTAGGTCGTGGGGTATTGCCGTGGCGAGCAACTCGTCGGCTAGTTTCCGCAAGGCGGCGGGGTCGTCGGGTATGCGTGGGTTCATGGTGTCTAGCTCCTTCGTTGTGTGTATTCGGGTTGCCTTCCACCATAGCGGGCGCTCGGCGTGGGGTGGTGGATACCTCGAAGCCGCCTCGAAGCCGCCTCGATGTCGCCCCGGTGCTCGTCCCCCGGCTCCCCCGGCTCCCCGGGCTCCGGGTCGAAGGACTCCCGGCTCGACGCTCCCGGGTGATGGTGGCGCAACTCTCCCGGGTGCTCGTGGCTCGACGCTCCCGGGTGATCGTGGGAAGCGCGCTCGAGCGCTAACGAACTCGACGAGGCGGGAGCGCCGACGAAGCGGGCGGAACTACGCGCCGGGCGAAGCAAGTACCGCTAGCGGGACTTGCCGAAACTCGATTTCGACGAACGGACACACCCTGTCTCGCAGTGCTAGCACTACGCACGCATATGGCATGGAGTGATAGCACTACGCACGGTTGCTAAACCAGCGGCTTGAGTCCCATCTCTTTGCGCCAGATGTTTAGCACGAGTGCATAGTCCTCGTCGGTGATGTATGGGTTATTGCAGGGGGCTTTGTCAAACTCCGGGTGTTGGGTCATTTGCTCCATCCTAGGTTCGATGCGCGCCATACGGACGGTGAATGGTTCGCCTCGACTGCTCGTTCGTGTTCTTCGTCCTCATACAAGCGTACTAAGTGCAGGCAGGGATCACCACCATCGAGCTCGGAGTCCTCGAATATGGAGGTGGGTAAACCGTCGTGCGTGTAACAAACGGGTGGCGAACAGTAGCCGTTGCGATAACCGTATTCGAGCCATTCGTCTGGGTCGAGGTGAATGGACATCTTCATCTGCTCTCCATCTTTTGTGGACTTGAACCGTGGGACTTGGGGTTTTTACATATTGGTAAATCGGAAGGCTTGACATGCAGGACTATGGACGATCCGCACCTGGGGCATGTGTAACGTGTGCCCTTCATACGACATCCCATCTTGCTTGCGAAAAACCCTTGACCATATTGTTCTCAATGTAAACCCACGTTGGTGCATCAGGGTCGCAGTTGCATCCAGCAATGCGTCGTGGTTCTGCGGTCACGGTCGTACCGCACTTCAGGCACTTCGCTTTTTTTGTTTCGGGTTTTTCCTCTGCCATCTGTCCTCCGATGCATTGAGTTTGCCCTGCCGGTATAGGTGACACCGGCAAGGGCAACTACTTTCTATTTCCTTGGGCCATTTGGCCAATGCTTTTTCTATGGTGCCGCAGTGATCGCAGCTGTAATCAGAAGGGTTCTTCATCGAGGGTCGGTGCAGACTGCTCCGGTTCCTCTTCGCTGACTTCCCACAACTGTGCGTCGTCGAACTTGGCTGCCCGCTTGACGAGCCACACCTCTTTCGTTTCTCCGCTCTTGTTGGTTACTTCCACCTGGTCACCAATCGTGCCCTCGTGGCGTATCTTCACGCCCCAAGAACCTGACTTGAGTTTGTACCACGTTGCTGACATTATTCGTCTCCCCTTCTTTGGATGAGGTTATTTATCTTGTTGCCGTATTCCGCCACGAGACTCTCCAGATCAGAGACCTTGCGCAATAGTTCGCGCTTGTCCTCCCTCAGCTGGTCGAGGTCACGTTGCAGATCATTAATCCATGCCTGGTATGTAATCATTTCGTTTTCGCTCATGATTACAGGCTATCTCTATCGAAATGTCGGCGCAAGGATTTGCGTTGTTTGGGTGTAGCGCCACCCCAAATACCGTAATCAATCTCGTTGACAATGGCAAACTCTAGGCAATCCTCTTTGACCGGACACTCTTTGCACAACTTCAGGGCCAGCTTGGACTCAGTATCGTACGACACGTCGGGGAAAAAATTGACGCCATCAACGTTGCGACAAGCTGCCTCGTCCATCCACTTAAAGTCCTGCATCACCAAGGCAAAATCGCTTAACAGCTGCATGTAGTCATACCCCCCATGGTTGCCAACCGTTGCCGTTTGTTTCCTCTGCATAGTCATAGATTGCCTTTGCTGCTGCGAGGTTGTTGAAAGGATCGAACAACTCTTCACATCCAACATTACGCAATATGCCAATGGTTTGCAAGTATCCACCCGGATACCACCTGGTCGGCATACACCAAGACCTATCGTTTACCTGAGTCAGGCCAATGTCCGTTGACTTGTCCCTGTTCAGGGTCTTGTTGTGCTGGGCTGGGTCACACCTGGACTCACGCCACATCACGTAGTCGAGAGTCTCCATATGCTCCGGTTGCCAGCCGGCCCGGGCAGCTAACCCCCACCATTGACCACACCGAGCCGTGGGCGGAATATGGGCTATGGCAGTCGTGGTGGGGGTAGCCGCCGGCTCAGGCATGGCCTGAGACGCGATAGGAGGCGATATGAGCGTAGTTATGGGGCGGGGGGTAGGGGGAGTAGGGGTCTTGGCCTCTTGGCCACCAAGCACAAACAGTGCGAAGGTGGCAGAGACAAGGGCAAAGATTCTTGGCAACCATTCCATGGTTGATCCTTTCGATTAGGGGTTCGTAAGCAAAGAGGCAAGTTCACTGAACTCGGACAGTGACATCAACACTATCCCATCCGTCGTCCCGTCCGGCATGGCTACCATGACGAACGGTCGAATGTCGCCCAACGCCTTCGCCGCATCAGACTGGGCTTTAGCGGCGTAGAAACGGGTAGCAATCGGACCGACTTGCGCGCCTGCTTTGATCTCGGTACGAAAAGCACCACCCCAGTTCTCCTCGTGACGTGTAAGGTGACCGCCCAACCC
>Ga0075472_10001147_pt1 | contig 10760 bp, 12 predicted proteins | sample DEB19_08_DNA_3_FD_77014 | JGI IMG/M metagenome (GOLD analysis project Ga0075472, IMG submission 77014) | Aqueous microbial communities from the Delaware River and Bay under freshwater to marine salinity gradient to study organic matter... | ecosystem: Environmental > Aquatic > Marine > Coastal ...
AGCAGGAAATCAAGGCCAAGGGCCTGACCGCGCCGCGTGTCACGCTGGCCGACCTGAACGCCAACATCGTGCACACCGAGGTGGTGAAGCACGTCTCGGCCGGCGGCCAGATCATGCGCTGGGCCGTGCTGACCACCCGCAGCGGTTATGCCGTCACCGGCCGACCCTCGGTCAGCGTGAGCCCGGAGAACGACAACGCCGAGCTGGGCGAGCAGATCGCCCGCGACAACGCCCGGAACGAGCTGTGGGCACTGATGGGCTACGCGCTGAAGGAGCGGCTGGCCGGGCCGACCGATGACCAGGTGAGCCGCTTCTTGCAGTGGCCGGTGCCGGCCGAGGTCTACCCGGACGGCACGCCGGGCAAGCCCGGTCGCACCGGCACCAACCTGCTGTCCGCGCCGCAGGCCAAGGCCATGCTGCAGCACGTCCTGGGCGGCTGACCATGAACACCCTCGCCATCGGCGGCCCCTGCAGGCTCTGCGGGCGCCCCAACATTGAACACGGAAACGGGCAGTGCCCGACCATCACCATGACCCAACTCGCACCCCACCAGCAGCGCGTCGTTGACGAGAAGGCAGAACTGGACGACCGGCGCGCGAAGCTGGCGAACTTCTATTCGTCGCCCATCTTCCTCGGCCTGCCGGAGTCTGAGCAGTCTCTGCTGCTGCGGCAAGGCGTTGCCATGCGGACGTATGCGGAGATCCTGGGCGAGCGCATCGCAGGCTTCGGCGCCTGATCCCATCCCCCATAGGTGCGGATAGAAAACGTGGACACAGCCAAGCAAAGCGCGCAAGTCAACCGCCGCGTGCTGGTGACGGACCCTGACGCGGCATTCAGCATGCAAGCGCGGCAAACCGAAGCATTGGCAAACATGATGAGCGCGGACAGTTCGCGGATTGACACGCTGTTTCAGGACGTGGGCGCTATGCGTGGGACGGTGGAGGTTGTCCACTCCAAGGTCAACGATGTTGCTGCGGGGGTGGACAAGCTCAGTGATGCGCTGGCGGTGATGGTGCGGCACGAATTGACGATGGAACACACAGCCACCGAAGTGCGCAACATGACCGAGCGCCAGGGCAAGTTTGACGAGCGGCTTCACAGCCTGGAGCGCAAGGCGCCCGGGTGGGATGAGGCACGGACGTGGTTGATTCGGGCCGGCCTTCTCGTGTTGGGCGCTGTGGGCATGGCTGTGGTTGCGCTGGTGGTGAAGACCGGGGGCGCGGGGTGAACATGACCACCTACGGCGGCCGGCGCTTTCTGCTGGCGCTGGTGAGTGGGGCGGGCACGTTCACGCTCACGCTGCTGGGCAAGATCGACGGCAGCGCCTACATGCTGACCACCATTGGAATCGTCGGGGCCTACATCACGGGCAACACCGCACAAAAGATCAAGGCGCCTGGCGCTGAAGGCACCGCATGAACTCTGCCGACTTGCAAGACCTTCCAGACGAGGTGCGGGAAGAAATCCAGCGCCCGCAGGTTGAGCGCGCCGACCGTCTGCACGGGCTGGCCACGCACATCGCCAAGCTGCGCGACGAGGCGGTGGCAGCGCGCAAGGAATCCGGCATCGAAGCGACCTGGCACGACAACGAAGAAGCCTACCTGGGCATTGACGACCTGACCCGCAACGACTTCATGGCCGCCAAGTGGGCCAAGCCGATGACGATGGAAGGCGGGCTCATCAAGAAGACGAACCCGGCCGACAGCACCAAGGCGACCGCGTTTGTGATGGTGACTGCGCGCTACGTGGACGCGGGCACTGCCAAGGTCTGCGAAACCGCGCTGCCTGTGGATGGCAAGCCGTTCACGCTCAAGGCCACCCCGGTGCCTGAGTTGTCCAGCGCGTCCGAGGATTCCACACCGGCCGAGCAGATCACAGGCCAGCCGATGCCTGGGCCGGACGGTCAGCCGGTTGCCGTCAAAGACCTGGCCAAGCACCAGATTGAGAAGGCCGAGAAAGCGGCCGAGAAGGCTTGCGCCCGCATCTACGACTGGATGGTGGAGTACAAGCACCCGGCCGAAATGCGGAAGGTCATCTTCGACGGTGCGCGCATTGGCACGGGCGTGATTCATGGGCCGATCCCGGAACCGCGCAAGGCCCGGGTGCTGCGCCGCGATGCGCAGAGCGGCGCGGTGGCGCTGGAAATTGTCCAGAAGATCAAGCCCGCCGCCCGCTGGGTGGACCCGTGGAATTTCTACCCGGCCCCGGGCTGCGGCGAGGACATCCACCGAGGCGGCCACGCTTTCGAGTACGACCGGATGCTGGCCGCCGAGCTGGCGGGCCTGAGCGGGCCGGGCTGGATCAAGCCGGCCATCATGGAGGTCATCAAAGAGGGGCCGAACAAGGTCAATCTGGAGCAGGGCAACCCGCACGAACCGCAGCACAAGAAGCAGTTTGACGTGTGGCACTTCACCGGCAAGATTGCCCGCGCCGCGTTTGAGGCGGCCAACGGCGACCAGGCCGAAGAACTGCCCGAGGGTGTGGACGAGGTGCAGGCGGTTGTCACGCTCGTGAACGACCGCGTGGTGCGCGCCATCCGCCCGGTGCTGGAGTCCGACAACCTGCCGTACCGGGTGTTCAACTGGCGCCGCCGTGCCGGGCATTGGGCCGGTGTGGGCGTGGCCGAACAGGTCAAGACCCCGCAAAAGATCGTCAACGCGGCCACCCGGGCGATGCTGAACAACGCCGGCATGTCGGCGGGTTCGCAGATCGTCAGCATCATGGGCGCGCTGATCCCTGCTGACGGCAGCAACAAGATCACGCCGGACAAGCTGTGGTGGCTGGACCCTGCAAGCGCGGCCGGCATTGATGATGTGCGCAAGGCGTTCGCCGCTTTCGAGTGGCCGAACAAGACCCCGCAGCTCATGTCCATTGTGGAGTACGGGTTCAAGCTGGCCGAGGAACACAGCAGTATCCCCCTCATCACGCTAGGCCAGAGCGGCGACACCACGCCGGACACCTTTGGCGGGCAGCAACTGCAGGACAACAACGCAAACCAGCTTCTGCGGGATGTGGGCTTTGGCCTGAACGACACCGTGACCACGCCGCTGGTGGATGACTTCTACGAATGGCTGCTGCTGGACCCGGACGTGCCGGACGACGAGAAGGGCGACTATCAGGTGGACACCAGCGGCGCGCTGGCGATCATTGAAAAGGCGCTGCAAGATCAGTTCATCCCGCAACTGGTGGCCGCGTCCAAAGACCCGGCCTATGAACTGCACCCAGGCCGGTGCATGGAAGCCATGTTGCGCAGCAAGCGGCTGTCGCCCGAGCAGTTCCAGTTGACCGAGGCCGAGAAGGAAGCCAAGGCCAAGCAGCCGCCGCCTAAGGCCCCGGCAGTGGAAGCGGCTGAGATTCGCGCCAACGCCCAAGTGCAGGTTGCGCAAAGCCGCGATCAACTCATGGTCGAGAAGATCAGGGTGGACACCGACCGCGACACCATGCACTTGCAGGCGCAGACCGAGCGCACGGCCATGGAGCGCGAAGGCACGCTGGAAGAACTGCGGTTGCGCGAGCGCATTGCGCTGCTGCAGTACGCCACCCAAGAGCGCATCAGTTTGCAAGAGGCAAAGGTTGCGCTGGCCCGCGACACCATGAAGTTGCAAGTGCAGAAGGAACTGGCCGGCGCCGATGGCGAGGGGCCGCAGGTTGCCACCCCGCCGACCGAGCCCGAGGGCCGCGCCGCAGACGGCCGAGCCTTTCAGGAATGACCCCCGAAAAGTTCCGCCTGGCGCCGCATGAGCGCACCAACCCGCTGTGGGTGGGCCTTGAGCGCCACATGCAGCAGTCCCTGGCCGAACTGCGGGCGCTGAACGACACCAGCCTGCCGCCCGAGCGCACCGAACACATCCGGGGGCGCATCGCGCAACTCAAGGCGCTGCTGGCGCTGGCCGACGAGCCGAAGCCGCCGCCGACCTGACACGAATTTGGCCGCCGCCCGCAAGGGCCACGGCGATACCGACCCACCCACTCTCAGCGAGCCGGTGGACAAGCGACCGCCCTTGTGGCGGTTTTTTCATTGCGGAAGCGAAAGCATGAGCGGAGACGCCAGCACCCTGAATCCAGACGAAGAAGCGGCATTTGCTGCCGGGTTTGACGACGACACCACTGCAACGCCCACGGAGACGCCGGCCGAGCAACAGGACAACGCGACTCAGCAGGAAGAAGGCACCACGGCCCCGGCCGAGCCCGCCGCACCGGAGTACGTCCAACTGACCAAGGCGGAACGCGATGAACTGATGGGCCTGCGCGATCAAGCCCAGCGGCAATTCGGCACCGCGTTTGGAAAGATCGGCGGCATCGAGCGCACGTTGCAGCAGTTGAACAGCGGCGCCCAGGTGGAAATCAACCAAGAGGACATCGACGCCCTTAAGGACGACTTCCCGCCATTGGCCGCTGCGCTGGAGAAGGTGCGCAACCTGCGGGCACTGCCCGGCGGTGGCGTGGATCAGGAGCAGATCGCCAATCTGGTGGCCGAGAAGGTCAGCGCGGTGGAGCAGAAGTTTGAGCTTCGCCTGTTGTCCAAGGACCACCCCGACTGGAAGCAGATCGACGCTGACCCTGCCTTTGCGCAGTGGGTGGCCGCGCAGCCCGACGAGTTCAAGCAGACCCTGGCACAAGCCAGCCAGTCCTATGACTCGGCCGTGGTGAGCAACGCCATGACGATGTTCAAGCAATCGCGCAAGGCCGCGCCGGCAACCCCGGCCGCTGACCCTGCATCCGCACGAAGAAGCCGCATGAGCGCGGCTGTGACTCCCCGAGGAACTGGCGGCACCGCTGCCGGCGATTCAACCGACCCATTCCTGACCGGCTTCAACTCCGAGTGAGCTGGTCGCCAACCAACTGAGAAACCATCATGACCATGCAGACCTACGCGCTGACCCCAGCGCGGATTGACAAGTTCAAGGGCGAAATCCTGAAGCACGCCGTCCCGCAAGAGACGCTGTGCCGGATGGGCCGCCAAGTGCGGATGCCCAAGAACTCCAGCAAGACCTACATCGCCCGGCGCTTCCTGCCCTACGGCGCGACGGCCGGTGCCAACCGCAACACGTTCTTTGGGTCCACCGCGACCGGCGACCGTGGCAACGCGATGGTGACCGCCCACCTGGCCAGCGAAGGCGTCACGCCGTCGCCGGACAACATCACGCCGGAAGACGTGACTGTGGTGATGCAGCAGTACAACTGCCTGTACGGCTGGACCGACCAGACCGCCGACACCTACGAAGACGACATCCCTGCGAACATGAAAACGCAGATCGGTGAGCGGATCAGTCTGGTGAACGAGATGATCTGCTTCGGCGCCCTCAAGGCCAGCACCAACAAGTTCTTCGGCGGCACGGGCACCACCCGCGCCACCGTGAACGGCACGCTGACCTTGCCCATGGTGCGCAAGATGGCGCGCAGCCTGCAAGCGCAGCACGGCAAGATGGTAAGCAACGTTCTGAAGGCTGGGCCGAACTACGCCACCAGCGCCGTTGCCGGTGGCTATTTCGTGTACTGCCACACCGACCTTGAGCCGGTCATCCGCGACACCCCTGGCTTCATCCCGGCCGAGAAGTACGCCAGCGGCACCCCGATGCCCAACGAGCTGGGCGCCGTCGAACGCTTCCGCTTCATCACCAGCCCCGAGTTCGTGGCGGTGCTGGACGCTGGCGTGGCCGTGGGCGTGACTGGCCTGCAGTCAATGCTGAACAACAACGTGGACGTGTACCAGTTCATCGTGTGCGCGGCCGATGGCTGGAGCCAGGTCGCCCTGCGCGGCAAGGAGTCGATGGATGTCACCTTCCTGCCCACCGGCATGAAGTCCAAGAGCGACCCCCACGGGCAGCGCGGCTATGCCGGCGCGATCTGGTGGAAGGCCGTCATGGTCGAAAACCCCGGCTGGGTGGCCGTGGGCGAAGTCGGCATCCCGGCCCTGTGATGAACCTGCCCGGGGCTTGACCCCGGGCGCAACAACCCCGAACCAAGGAGCCAATCATGGCAATCAACACCGCCGGTCAGACCGTCACCGGCAATTCCGTTCCGCACGACGCGCCCAAGGTCAAAGTCGGCCGCATCGTCTTCGACGCCACCGCCATCACCGCCACCGACTCGGTGCTGGTGAACCTGGGCTTCACGCCCAAGTACGTGGTGTGGGAGAACGTCACCGACCGCGTGAAGATCGAATGGTACGAAGGCATGGCCGCCAACACGTCGATCAAGAACGTGGCCGCCGGCACCCGCACGCTGGAAACCACCAACGGCGGCATCACGATCTGCAACAGCGAAGGCGTGGCTGACGTGAACGGCAAGGCTTTCAGCGTGCTGCAGAACGCCACCCTGGCCGCCATCCTGGCCAACAAGGTCTGCACTTGGAAGGCCCTCGGCTGACCTGATCGACCGCCCGCCTTAGCGCGGGCCACACGGCTTGCAAGCCCCACCCGCAAGGTGGACCCGGCCCCGAGTGCGAAAGCGCCCGGGGCCTTTTTGTTGGAGCGCACCACATGCGTCATGGAAACACTGGCAGCGATGCCAAGAACAACCCCGTTGCACGCCAGTTCGTGCAGCCGGAACTGAACAACACCGAACTGCCCAAGCGCACGCTGGACGCGCTGACGGATGACCCCGACGCTGATCGCGGCGAAATCCTGATCGCTGACGCCAGCAGCCTAGCCAGCGACTACGCGGCGGCGCTGGCCTTCAACGAGGAACCCGTGACCATCCTCCTGCACCGGGGCCGCGAGAAGAACGCGCCAACGCATGAGCATGTGAGTGTCAACGGGCAAACCATCTGGATTCCGGTGGACCAGCCGACCCGCATTGCCCGCAAGTTCGTGGAAGTGCTGGCCCGTGCCCAGCCGATGAACGTCAGCACCGATTCCGGCGAGTCGCCCGGCGACCAGATCACGTTCAACAACGTCAATCGCTCGCTGTCCTCGCTGTGCAGCTTTTCCGTGCTGGAAGACAAGAACCCGCGTGGCCGCGAGTGGCTGACCCGCGTGATGCGCGAGGGCTGACCGCGTGAACTACTTGGAGCTGGTGCAGCGCCTGCACCGCGAGTCGGGCCGCAGCACCGCCGCGCCGGCTTCAGTGACCGGGGCCAACGAGCGCGCCGCCCGCCTGTTCGATTGGGTGGCCGACGCCTGGCGCAACCTGCAGATTGAGCGTGAGTGGCGCTGGATGCGCAACACGCTCGACGTGGCGCTGGCAGCCGGGCAGCAGACCTACACCGGCACCGGGCTTGGCGCGAGCCGCTTCCGGCGCTGGCGCATGGACGACGACACCTACAACCCGTGGTTGTACGTGGACGGCGCCATCAACAGCCTCTGGCCGCTGCAGTTCGTGCAACTGGACGAGTTCCGTTCGGTCTACGTCTACCGCACCTGGGGCGATGCCACGCCGATTGCCTGGACCTTCGACGAGTCGAATCAGCTTCTGGTGGCCCCCAAGCCGGCGCTGGCCTACAAGCTGCGCATCGAATACTGGAAGTCGCCGACCGAGCTTGCGGCCGACGCCGACGAGCCCGACATGCCAGAGGAATACCACCTGATGCTGGTGTGGCGGGCCTTGCAGGACGTGGCCATGTTTGACGCTGCGCCCGAGGTACTTTCCCGGGCGCAGACGAAGTACGCCGAACTGCGCACCCGGCTGCTGCTGGATCAAAGCCGGTTGCCGCACAAATGATGCAGCGCATGCCCAACACCAAGGTGCAGCCGGACGGCACCGCCATCGCAGGCGGCATGGACATCGTGGGTTCGCCCATCTTCTCCAAGCCGGGCCGGGCGCGCATTGCCTACAACTACGAGTGGTCCACTGGCGGCGGGCTGGAACGCATCGCCGGCATTGAGCCATTCGACGGCAGGCCATCGCCATCGGCTGCGGTGTACGTCTACCTGCAGTGCAGCGCGACCATCACCGGGATCAGCCTGGGCGACACGGTGGACGGTGCAACGTCCGGCGCGGCCGGGAAAGTCATCTACCTGAGCGGTGCTTTCATCGGGCTGACCCGCGTGACCGGCGCGTTTGTGGCTGAAGACCTTGAAGTGTCGGCAGTCGTCAAGGCCACGGTGTCCAACGAAGCGCCGGCCATTGACGGCTTTCTGGACAACACGCTTGCCAAACTGGCCGCTGATGAATACCAAGCCGACATCACAACCGTTCCGGGATCGGGCCAGGTTCGCGGTGTAGCCATCCTCAACAGCGAGGTGTTTGCGTGGCGCGATAACGCCGGTGCAACGGCCATGGTCATCCACAAGGCCACCACGTCGGGCTGGACGGCGGTTGCCATGTTCCACCAGATCAGTTTCACGGCTGGCAGCACGGCCTACGCTGAAGGCAGCACGTTGTCACAGGGCAGCGCAACATCGACGGTCAAGCGCGTGGTGCTGGAGTCCGGCGCCTGGGGGGCTGGCACGGCGGCCGGCAGGCTCATCATCACGGCGCCCAGCGGCGGGGTGTTCGCGGCTGGTGCAGCCGCTGGTGGTGGTGTTTGCACACTGTCCGGGGCATCGACGGAAATCACGCTTGCGCCTGGCGGGCGCGTGCGGACGGATGCCTACACATTCACCGCTGCACTGGCCGACAAGCGGCTGTACGGCTGCGATGGCGTGAACCAAGAATTTGAGTTTGACGGCACGGTGTACGTGCCCATTAACACCGGCATGGGCAGCACGCGGGCCAGCTTTGTGCGATGCCACAAGAGCTACCTGTACTTCGCCTACCGTGGTTCGCTGCAACGCTCTGCCATTGGCGACCCCTATGTGTGGTCTGCTGTGTTCGGCGCGGCCGAGCTGGGCACTGGCGACGAAATCACCGGGCTGCTGTCAGTGGGCGGCAACACCGACGCGGCGGCGCTCATGGTGCTGTGCCAGAACGCGCTGTTCGTGCTGTACGAGGACGCGACGACAACCCGCATGGACCCGCTTTCTCGGGTCAGTGGCGCGCAGCCGGACTCTGGCCAGGACATCGGCGGCGTGGTGGCGCTGGACACCCCGGGCGTGATGCGCTATCCGTACACCCGGAACTTCGGCAACTTTGCTTGGGACACGGTGAGCATGGACATTCAGCCCATCGCCAAGAACCAGCAATGCGCCTGTTCGGTCTACGTGTCGGGCAAGTTCAAGTACAGGTTGTTCTTTACCGATGGGACGGCCATCAGCGGGTTGCCTGTTGGTGAGGGGCGGTTTGAATGGTCCGTCATCAACTACGGGCGCAACATCATCATTGCCGAGCATGGCGAAATTGAGGGTGTGGCACGAACCTTCTACGCGGACAACAACGGCTGGGTGTACGAAGCTGACAAGGGGCGCTCACTGGCGGGCGACCCGTTGCCGTATGCGCTGAAGCTGCTGCCGCTGACCCAGCGCAGCCCAATGGTCGAAAAGACCTACCGGACTATGCAGCTTGAAGTGGAAAGTTTGGGGGCTTGCACGCTGTATACCTCTGGCGAGTTTGGCAACGGCGAAGACGGCGCAACACAACAAACCGCTGAACAGCGATACGGCGCAGGGCTTGTATGGGACTTGAGCAACTACGACCAAGCCTATTGGGGTACAGCAGCAGTAGGCATGACGACGCTTCCCCTTGAAGGCAATGGAACAAGAGTGTCTATCACGGTGGCAGGAGAAGCGGACAACGAGTTGCCGCACACGATCTATGCCGTGACGGTCCTTTACACCCCTCGCAGGATCATTCGATGACGAATCGGTATTACAACGAGAGCTTCACGGCCACAATCGGTCAGCTTGCGCAATCCGCAACCTTTGATGCGCAGTTCCGGGCCATTCAAGCTGGGTTTGACAAGATCCAACTTGAATACGGCATCCTGCAAGGGCTCACTGGCATTACAAACCTTGCAGGCTTTCCGGCGTCATTCAGCGGCCAGGCCGGCAAGTACGCGGTGGTCAACACCGCCGAGTCGGCCATTGAGTTTGTGAGCGGCGGCCGGCTGGCTCTCAAGACCATTGCGGGCACCAGCTACGAACTGCTGGCCACCGACGCCGGGAAACTGCTGATCTTCACCAACGCCAGCGCCATCACGGTGACGGTGCCGCCTGACGTTCTGACTCAGGGCGACGTGGTGTGCATCCGGCAGGGGGCGGCAGGCCGGGTAACACTGGCCCCGGGCGCGGGCGTGACGTTTGCCAGCAGTGACGATCTGCTATCCACCCGCACGCAGTCTGCGCAGATCGCCGTGATCGCGGACGGAAGCAACCAGTTTGGCGTGATCGGTGAGCGCAATGCGCCGAGCTTGGACGTGGCGCTGCTGGATCAGGCCAACGTGTTCACGCGGGTGCAGGGCGTCACCCCGTACCGCGCCAACATCAGTGGTGCAGTGAGCATCGACCTGTCGGCCACGGCGCGGTCCAACAACCTGCACCTGACGCTGACCGGCAACGTTAGCAGCTTCGCGCTGACCAACCCGACCGATGGCGCGGTCTACAACATCCGGTTCATCCAAGACGGCACCGGAAGCAGGACGTTTGCCGGTTTCCCTGCGGCCTTCAAGTTCGCGGGCGGCACGGCGCCGACCTTCAGCACTGCGGCCGGCGCGGTGGATTTCCTCTCGGCCGAGTACGGCAGTACGGAAGCCTCCTACATGGCCGCGTTCAGCAAGGGCATGGCCTGATGTTCACGGTCGGGCCAGCGTTTTGGGGCGCTGCGGTAGGCGACCCCTACGTGTCGGACGTGGTGGCGCTGCTGCACTTCAATGAGGCAGACGGCACGGCAACGCCGGCATCGGTGCTTGGCTCGCCCACGGTCAGCAACGATGGTTCGGGCAG
>Ga0075472_10001152_pt1 | contig 10743 bp, 8 predicted proteins | sample DEB19_08_DNA_3_FD_77014 | JGI IMG/M metagenome (GOLD analysis project Ga0075472, IMG submission 77014) | Aqueous microbial communities from the Delaware River and Bay under freshwater to marine salinity gradient to study organic matter... | ecosystem: Environmental > Aquatic > Marine > Coastal ...
ATCACGGGCACGCTGAACAACGGCATCGCGTTCCTGTTCAAGAAGAACAAGATCGAGCACATCGAGGGCCACGCGAAGATCCTGAGCGGCAAGACCGCCTCGGGCCCCTGCCGCGTTCAGGTCTCGAAGGCCGACGCTGACTACTACCACGGCACCGGCGGCGACAAGGTCGCCGAGTACACCGCAACGCGCGTGATGGTCGCAACCGGCGCCGCGCCGAACGAACTTCCGTTCGCCAAGTCCGACGGCAAGACGATCCTCTCGAGCTACGACGCGCTCACCATCGCCAAGCAGCCGAAGTCGATGGTCATCATCGGTTCGGGCGCGATCGGCATGGAGTTCGCGTACTTCTTCAACGCGTTCGGCACGAAGGTCACCGTCGTCGAGATGCTCGACCGGATCCTGCCAAACGAGGACGAGGACATCTCCGCCGCCGCGCTGCGCGCGTTCGGCAAGCAGGGCATGGAGTTCAAGGTCGGCGCGATGACGACCGCGATCGACAAGACCAAGGATGGCGTGAAGGTCACGCTCGCCCAGGCCGCCGACAAGTCCAAGACCGAATCGATCGAGGCGGAGTGCGTGCTGGTCGCCATCGGCGTCAAGGCGCGCTACGAGGGCCTCTTCGACGACAAGCTTGGCCTCAAGATCGAGAAGAACCACATCTGGACCGACTACAAGGACAAGAAGGAGCCGACCTACCAGACCTCGGTTCCCGGCGTCTACGCGATCGGCGACTGCATCGGCGCCCCGTGGCTCGCGCACATCGCGAGCGAGGAGGCGGTCGCGTGCGTCGAGCGCTTCATGGGCCACCACACGCTCGGCGTCGACTACGCGTCGATCCCCGGCTGCACCTACTGCAACCCCCAGATCGCCTCGGTCGGCATGACCGAGAAGCAGGCGAAGGAAAAGGGCCTGAAGTACAAGGTCGGCAAGTACAACTTCAAGGGCCACGGCAAGGCGATCGCCGTCGGCGCGACCGAGGGCCTCGTGAAGGTCATCGTGAGCGAGCCGTACGGCGAGATCCTGGGCGCGCACATCATCGGCGAGGACGCGTCGGAGCTCATCGGCGAGATGGGTCTCGCGCGCCGCGTCGAGGCGACGATCGAGGACGTCATCTCGACGGTGCATGCGCACCCGACGATGCACGAAGCCCTGCACGAGGCTGCACTTGCGACGGAAAACCGCGCGATCCATGCTTGAGCGCTCGCAGGTCATGGGTGCCCGCAGACGGAGTCTGCGGCACACCGGGCGTGCGAGTCCGTTGACTCCGAACGACATCCGTTCCGCAGATTTCGGCTTCGCCTCCATCTGCAGGCACTCGTGATTCCCGCGGTCGCGGCTGCGGCCGCTCGATCTGGTGCTGGAAGGTCATGGGTGCCCGCAGACGGAGTCTGCGGGACACCGGACATGCGGATCCGTTGACTCCGAACGCCACCTGCTCCCGCCTGCACGACCCGCACAGATGGAACCGCCCACGGGCGCGACGGCCGACTGCCGCAGCACCCGCCGCGGTTTTCCGTCGATGAACACGGCGATCCAAGATGCACTCGCCGCGCGACCAGCCCACGCGTCCGAGCGAAACCGCCACCGATCCGATCGACGGATTCCACATCCGCTCGCTACTCGGCGAAGGCGGCTTCGGCTATGTCTACTTGGCCGAGCAATCGAAGCCCGTGCGGCGTCTGGTCGCCCTGAAGGTGCTCAAGCCCGGCGTCGACAGCCCGCGCGTTATCGCACGCTTCCAGGCCGAGCAGCAGGCGCTCGCACTCATGGAGCATCCGAATGTCGCGCGCGTGTACGGCACCGGCACGACGGCGTCAGGGCGCCCCTACTTCGCGATGGAATACATCGACGGCCCGTCGATCATCGAGCACTGCAATCGCGTGCGCATGACGCTCGAGGACCGCATCCGCATGTTCATCGCGGTATGCGACGGCGTGCAGCACGCACACGCGCGCGGCATCGTGCACCGCGACATCAAGCCTCGCAACATCGTCGTGTCGACGCGCAACGAGCCGACGCCGAAAGTCATCGACTTCGGCATCGCCAAGGCGCTCGACGAGGCGGAGATGCCCAGCATCGACACCGCCGACATGACGCAGACGGGCAACCTCGTCGGCACGGTGAACTACGCGAGTCCCGAGCAGATCGTTGGCATGTCCGACGCGATCGACGCGCGCAGCGATGTGTACTCGCTCGGTGTCGTGCTGGCCGAGCTTCTCGCGGGCGCGACGCCGATCGACCTGCGCGGATTGCACGGCGCGCTGCTCGCACAAACGGTGATGTATGTCGACCCCGTGTTGCCGAGCGACCTGCCCGACACGATGCCGCCTGACCGTGCGAGCGCCGCGGCCGAAGAGCGTGGCACGACCGTTGATGCACTCAAGCGGGCGCTCCGGGGAGACCTCGACAGCATCGTGCGCAAGGCGCTCGAGAAGGAGCCGTCGGAGCGCTACCTGAGCGCGATCGAGCTGAGCGCCGACCTCGTGCGTGCGCTGCACCACCAGCCCATCAAGGCGCGCCACGCGGGCCGCGCGTATCGGTTCAGGAAGTTCCTGCGTCGCCGCGCGCGCGCGATCGCCATCACGGCCGCCGTGAGCGTGATCGTGCTGTCGGCCGCTTCATGGGGAATCATGCGCTCCTTCGATGCGAGCGCGGCGCGAGCCGAGTCCGATGCGGCCATGCGTCAGCGCGCCGATGCGCAGGCCGAGACCGTCGACATGCTCGAGCTCCTCGTCGGGCTGCTCCGCGACGAATACTCCGACAGCGCGCCTGGGACCCGTCGAATGGACATGAAGACGCGGCTTGAGCAGATCTCTGCACGAGGCAGCGAGGTTGCCATCTCGCCCGACCTCGAGGCCGACCTGCGGCTTCACCTGGGGCGCGCGTTCCTCGGCCTGCGCGACTACGAGCGCGCGGCATCGGAGGCGCGCCGCTGCATCGATCTCTCCAGCATGCCTTCGAGCGCGAATGTGCTCGAGCGGTTCCGAGGTGCGCTGCTGCTGGCCGCGGTCGCCCGCGAGGCGGGCGATGCGCGCACCTCGCTCGCGACGCTTGCGACGCTCGAGGCCGACATGGAGTCGCTCGGGCGGTCCGCATTGTTGCGCGGCGCCGATCCGACCGAAGCCGATTCGCTGCGCGCCAAGCACGCCTTCGAGCGCGGGCTCACCTTGATCGCGCTGCAGGAGCCCGAGCAGGCGGTGGCCGCCCTCAATGCTGCGCTGCTGCGCTCGCCGCCGGGATCCCTCGGTCATATCGCGCTCACGAACGGCGCGCGCACCGCCAAGATCGACGCCCTGCTCATGCTCGGGCGGGTCCGCGAAGCAGAGCTGCTCGCGCACGAACTCATCGCCGCGCAGACGAGTGTGCTGCCCGCTGGTCACCGCTGGATCGCCGCCACGCGCAGCGCGCTCGGCGAGGCGCTCTACCGACAGGGACGCGCGCAGGAGGCGGAGCCGATCGTGGCCGCCGCGCATGCCGTCCTGAGCACAACCCTCGGACCTGACAGCGCCATGCTGCGCGCATCGAACCGCCGTGTGGACGAGCTCGCCGCCATCCTCGGCCACGCGGTGCAGATCGCGCCAAGGGTCCCTGCGAACAGCCCGATCGAGATCCCGGCCAAGTAGCGCCTACCTCACACGCACGAAGCCTGATGGCGGCGTCTTGCGGAGGTCGCCAACCAGTCCTGCGAGCGCGAGCGGGCGACCTGCATGCGCCGTGGCATCGATCCCGACATCGCAGCGCCGCGCGAGCGACTCGCCGTGCCCGTGCACATGCCCGTGCAGGTGGAACCCGCCGTTCGGACGCCCCTGCCACTGCGCGATCGGGTAATGGAACATCACGATCCGCTCGTCGACGCCCGCGATGCCGCGCGCGCTGACGACGTCGGCGACGCCCTCGACCAGCGCGTCGAAGCGCTTCTCGTCCGACGGATCATGGTTGCCGCGCACGAGGTACACGCGCTTGCACGCGATCGCACCGCGCAGCGCCTCGGCGCGCTTGCGCGCCTTCGCGTCCCACTCGGTCGGACCCATGAAGTCGCCGAGGTGCACCAGGATGTCCTTGGCGCCCACGGTGGCGTTGATGGAGTCGAGCATCGCCTGGTCCATCGCGGCGACGCTCGGAAACGGGCGCGCAAAGATCCGCAGTGCGTCGGCATGCCCGAAGTGGGTGTCGGCGGTCACGAAGATCCGGCGCGTGGTCTTGACGAGATCCTTCGCGATCGACATGCACGAGACAGTACCATCCCGCGCATGATCGCCACCACCGCATTCGTCGCAGCGCTCGCGCTCGTAGCCCCGCAGGAGCAGCTCGAGCGCTATGGCGGCGTGAACCTCGTCAACGAGACCCCCGAGCAGCACGACGCGCGCATGCAGTGGTTCCGCGACGCCAAGTTCGGCATGTTCATCCACTGGGGCGCCTACTCGACCGCTGGCGGAGAGTGGAACGGAAAGCGCGTGGGTGGCGCGGGCGAGTGGCTGCTCTCGAACGCGCAGATCAGGCCCGAGGACTACGAGTCCCTCCAGAAGCAGTTCAACCCGGTGAAGTTCGACGCGAAGCGCTGGGTCGCCATCGCGAAGGACGCGGGCATGAAGTACATCGTCATCACCTCGAAGCACCACGACGGCTTCTGCCTCTGGAACTCCGACCTCACCGACTGGGATGTCGGCGGTTCGCCGTTCGCCCCGCGCGATCCGCTGAAGGAGCTCGCCGACGCCTGCGCCGAGGCGGGCATCCGCCTGTGCTTCTACCACTCGATCATGGACTGGCACCACCCCGACTACCTGCCGCGGCGCGCATGGGACACGCGGCCGACCACGGGCGCGCAGTACGGGCGCTACGTCGAGTACATGAAGGGGCAGCTCAAGGAGCTCACCTCGGGGAAGTACGGCAAGGTCGGCATCATGTGGTTCGACGGCGAGTGGGAGGGCACCTGGACCCACGAGATGGGCAAGGACCTCTACGACTTCGTCCGCAGGCTCGACCGCGACATCATCGTCAACAACCGCGTCGACACGGGCCGCTCGGGCATGGAGGGCATCACCCGCGAGGGCGACTACCGCGGCGACTACGGCACGCCCGAGCAGCAGATCCCCGCGACCGGCCTTCCCGCCGGCGTCGACTGGGAGACCTGCATGACGATGAACGACACCTGGGGGTACAAGAAGCACGACGCGAACTGGAAGTCGTCGACCGACCTCATCCGCAAGCTCGTCGACATCGCCTCGAAGGGCGGCAACTTCCTGCTGAACGTGGGGCCGACCGGCGAGGGCGAGATCCCGGGCGCGAGCGTCGAGCGGCTCGCCGCGATGGGCGCGTGGATGAAGGTGAACGCGCGCGCGATCGACGGCACGATGGCGAATCCGTTCGCGGAGCCGCCCGCGTGGGGCCGCGTGACGCGCGCGATGAACGCCGACCAGAGCGACCGCCTGTACCTCCATGTCTTCGACTGGCCGAAGGACGGCAAGCTGCGCCTCTCAGGACTCATCAGCCAGCCGCGCGCCGTGCAGATCCTCGGTCAGCGCACGCGCAACCTGTGGACCTTCGACCAGGACGGCGACGCGTGGGTGTTCAACCTGCCCGAGCAGCCGCTCGATCCCGCGTGCACGGTGGTCGCGGTCGACCTCGACGGGATGCTCGATGTCGCGCGGCCGCCCGTGATCAGCGCGATCGACGACCGGTTCGTCGGCTCGCAGATGGTCGTCGTCGGTCAGTTCGGCGACTCGAAGTCGGTCAACCGATACACCGTCGACGGCAGCGATCCCGTGGCGACCAGCGCGCCAGCGGGGAGGCCGTTCACGATCAACGCGTCCGTGACGGTGAAGGCGCGTGGGTTCGTGGGCGGCAAGCCGGTCACGCGCGTGGTGTCGCGCTCGTTCGAGAAGCTCGAGCCGATCAAGCCGGTGCAGACGCTGAAGGCCGACGCGGGGCTCGCATACACGGCCTACGAGGTCGCAGACACCATCAAGGGGTGCGCCGAAATCACCAAGGGGCTCAAGGCAGGCGAAGGCGTGGCGCCCGCGCCGTCAGTGGCCGTGAAGCCGCGCGAGGAGAACTTCGGGCTCGTGTTCACGGGCTTCATCGAGGCGCCGACGGCGGGTCTCTACCGCCTGCATCTCGATTCCGACGATGGCTCGGTGCTGAAGGTCCACGGCAAGGTCGTGATCGACAACGACGGTCCGCACAGCGCGACGGAGAAGTCGGCCGCGATCGCGCTCGAGGCAGGCCTTCATCCGATCGAGATCCACATGTTCGAGGCCGCGGGGCAGGACCTGCTGCGGCTGTCGTGGCAGGTGCCTGGCAGCAACGCGAAGGTTCCCGTGCCCGAGACCGCGTTCAAGCACTGATCGGCGAGCGACCCGAGAGACGCCATGCGATTGTCCACGATCCGCGCCGACTTCCTGCTTCTCACCGCCGCCGTCATCTGGGGCTCGGGCTTCGTCGCGCAGCGGCTCGGCAGCGAGCACCTCGACGCCTTTGCGTTCACGGGCCTGCGCTTCACGCTGGGCACGCTGCTCCTGCTGCCGCTCCTGAAGTTCGCACCATGGCCCAAGCATGTCGCGCCCGTGTTCTCATGGCGCGCCACCACGCGCGGCGGCATCATGGCGGGCATCGCGATGACCCTGGCCGCGACCACGCAGCAGCATGGGCTCGGCGCGACCACCGCGTCGAATGGCGCGTTCATCACCAGCCTCTATGTCGTGTTCGTGCCGTTCGTGGCGATCCTGCTCACGCGCCACAGGATCGGTTGGCCGGTGTGGGCGGGGGTGGCGCTTGCCGCGGTCGGGCTCGCGCTCCTCGGCGTAAAGGAAGACGCCAGCATCAACAGCGGCGACTGGTGGATCCTGGTCTGCGCGGTCCTCTGGGCGTTCCATGTGGTGATCGTGGGCATCTACTCGCGCGATGCCGAGCCCATCCGCCTGTCGCTCATCCAGCTGGGCATGACGGGCGGCATCACGCTGGCGATCGCGTTCGCGCGCGGATCCATCGGCACCGAGTCGCTCGACGCCGGGAAGTGGGCGGTCCTCTACGGCGCAGTCCTTCCGGTGGCGGTCGCGTTCACCTTGCAGGTGATCGCGCAGAAGCACGCGCCGCCGGCGCACACGGCGCTCATCCTGTCGCTCGAGAGCGTGTTCGGAATGATCGCGGGAATCCTCTTGCTGGCCGAGCGCCCGACCGGGCAGCAGTATGTCGGGGCGGGCCTCATGCTTGCGGGCGTGGTGGTCTCGCAGGTCTTCCAGCCTCAGAAGGCGGAAGTCGACACCGCAGAGCAGTCCTCGCAGGAATCCTGAGAATCTCCTGAGAGATGCACCTTCTTGGCGCGGAGTGCTTGCAGAGGACACCGTCTCGTCCTCGCAATCCAAACCTCCAAGTGAAGGAACCCGTCATGAAGTCCCTCGTCTCGCTCGCGATCGCCTCGATCGCATTCCTTGCCATCGCCGACTCGTCGCAGGCTGCCACCTACGGTGGCTTTACCATCGCCCCCGGCGTGCTGCGCGCCACGAACCTGGTCGTGCAGGGCCAGACCGATGCCTACAACGCCACCAGCTTCCCCACCGTCATGCGCTCGACGGGCGTGCTCGAGTACCCCGCGTTCATGGTGACGGCGCCCGGCGTCTGCACGGCGGTCGGCCCCGACTACACCATCCAGATGTCGGTGCTCAGCGCGACGCAGACCAGGGTGAAGATCTCGGCGACGGCGCCGACCTGCGGCATCCGCGCGATCTCGTTCGGCACGCCGAACTCGCGCTGCGCGTACGACCTCTCGCTCCCGAATCCCGGCACGATCGGCTCGCTCGCGGGCGCAAACCCGATGCCCGTCGCAGGCGGACTGGTGGGAGCGTGGAACGCGACCATCCGATTCGACAACGCGGTGTATGTGTTCGGGACCGCGGTCCAGAACGACCTCTACAGCCGCATGACGGTCAACTTCAACGGCATCTTCGATGCGGGCGATGTCTTCGCCTTCACGGTCGACACCGACAACATCAGCTGAACCGAGCACTCCTCAGCGCGCGGGCGATCCACCATGTTGGGTCGCCCGCCGCGTTTTTCGCTACTTCGAGCGGACGGCCAGGCGCACCGAGCCCGTGGTGGTGCGGATCTCGCTGGTTCCGCCCGCCGCGCCGAGCTCGACGATGCGCGAGTGCTCGGTCTCGTGCGTGGTGCGCAGGCGCTTGCCCGGGTCGGACAGGCCGATCTCGCCCGTGGTCGTGTTCATCTTCACGATGCCGTCGAAGGTCGGGCCGACCTCGACGCGCACGGCACCTGACTTCGACTCGACCTCGAACGGAAAGTCGTTGCCGTCGGCGAGCGAGACCTCGACCGCGCCGTTCGCCGCACTCACGCGCACCTCGGCGCCGGCGCCCTTGATCTCGACGGCGCCGTTCGCGGCGTTCGCATCGATGCTCCCGGCGTGGTTGGCGACCTTGATCGCGCCATTGCGCGTCGAGATCTTCAGCTTGCCTGCGGTGCCAGCGGTGGTGACCGCACCGTTCCTGCACTTGAGGCTGATGTCGCCGCACTTCGGGACGACGATGCGCACCTTCACGCTGTCGCGGCTCATCGCCTTTCCAGGAAAGATCGGCTGCACGACCACGGTCTGGTCGGCCGCGCGCTCTGCGTACAGCCGCACGAGCTCGGAGCGGCGCTTGATGTCCTTCTCGTCGTTGCCGTCGACTGTGAACTCGGCCTCGACGAGCGGTGCATCTCGCCCGGCATCGACGACGAGCTCGATCGAGCCGTTCAGCACCTCGGCCACGACGCGATCAGCGGCGCCCTTCTCCTTCGCTGCGGCGATGTCGGCGCTCTTCGCGACCGATGCTGTCTCAACATCGTCATCTGCGATCGCCGTGAAGGTCACGAGAAGCGGGCAGAGCAGCGAGAGGATCAGTCGCATGGGTGGATTCCTGTGGCAGAGAACCGAGCGCGGACGCTTCCGAAGTCCCCATATCGGCTGTTCGGATCGGTGAATTCGCAGGTTATTCACCTGCGCTCCGTTCTGTCTGGGTTCATGCGGGCAGGCGCCGAAAGAAGGGCTGCCGCAGCAACGGGCCGCGGCAGGCGCCAGGAGGATCCTGGCGGGGCTCAAGTCAGCAAGGCTCACTCAAACGCACGGCAAGTGGATGTGCCGGCGCCAGCAAGGAAACGGCAGACACCATGAACTCCATCCCGAACATCGACCGCGTGACCGAACAGCTCTTCTCCCATCTCGTGAGCGGCGAGCGTCGCGCGGCGCGCGAGCTCACCGAGGCGCTGTTCGCAGCGGGCATCGCTCCAGAGACGATCTCGAAGGATCTCTACTGGCCGCTGCTCGACCAGATCACCAAGATGTTCCGCAAGGACCAGATCACCGTGCTCGCGCATCAGTACTCGACGCGCATCCTCCGCATGCTGGTCGACCAGGCGCAGGCGCGCTACACGATGGCGCCGTCGCGCAACAAGCGCATCTCGCTGTTCTGCGGTCCGAACGAGACCGAGGAGCTCGCTGGCCAAATGGTCGCGGACCTGCTCGAGGCCGATGGATACGACATCACTTTCGCGGGCGGCGGCGTGGCGAACGACGAGATCCGCGAGGAGCTCGCGCAGCGCGAGCCAGATGTGCTGCTGTTGTTCGCCTCGAGCGCCAAGGACGCGCCGTTCATCCGCGAGCTGATCGACACCATCCGCGAGACGGGCGGCCACCCCACGATGCAGATCGCCGTCGGCGGCGGCATCTTCAACCGCGCGCCCGGCCTCGATGAGGAGATCGGCGCCGACCTGTCGGCCACGAGCCCCCGCGACCTGCTCGAGAAGCTCGTCTCGGACAGCCACTCGCGCAATGCCCGCTGGGCCCAGCGCCTGCGTCGGGTTGCGTAAGTCCATATGAAACAAGAAGTTCCATCGCGCCGACCGATCCCTGGGACGAGGGATCGGCCGGCGCGGTGCTTTTTTCGTCCGTTGCTGAGAGACCGCCCTGACTCGCGCGGAATGCCTGTGTCGCCACCCCGTTCCGGCGACATCAGCAAACCCAAGCAAGAAAGAGGAGTCTCTCATGCGTCAGATCAGCAACATCGTCCTTGGTTCGCTCGCCTCGCTCGCCGTCCTCGGCTCGGCCCACGCCCAGACCTACCTCGGTCACACCTCGACCGCCGGCAGCACGACTGTCATCCCCGCCGCGAACGACCTGCCGTCGGTCGCCGACATGCAGACCCTGTGGATCCGCGTGACCGACACCGCGGGCGCGACGATTCCGCTCACGCTCAACGCCGCACTGACCGCCAGCTATGTCTCGGGTGGCGCAGTCACCACCATCACCCTGACGCCGAGCTCGCCGACGCAGGTGGCCGTCAAGATCGCGCAGTCGACTCCTTTCGGTGGCAAGGGCCTCCGCCGTGTCGAGTTCGGCACCGTGAATTCGCGTGCCGGATTCGACATCATCAACGGCGCGGTCCGCACGCCAGGCTCTGGCTTCGGCTGCCCGCCTGTGCCCACCGCGATCGTGGGTCCCTCCATGTGGGTCGGGAAGATCCTGTTCTCGAACAACGTCTCGCTCGCCGGCGCTGCGCCGCAGAACGATCTGTTCAAGACCATGCTCGTCGACTTCACCACCCCCGTCTTCGTCGGCACCTTCGAGTTCAACGTCGACATCGACCGCCTGTACTGATCGGCGTGTCCTGGATCGCACCACCCCGATGCACTGCCGCGACTTCCTCAGCGCGGCGTGTGAAGAGCCCCCGGCCGAATGGCCCTCGCCGGGGGCTC
>Ga0075472_10001155_pt1 | contig 10729 bp, 8 predicted proteins | sample DEB19_08_DNA_3_FD_77014 | JGI IMG/M metagenome (GOLD analysis project Ga0075472, IMG submission 77014) | Aqueous microbial communities from the Delaware River and Bay under freshwater to marine salinity gradient to study organic matter... | ecosystem: Environmental > Aquatic > Marine > Coastal ...
GCATTCATCCAGATAATTCAGTCATAATTTGCCCGCTAGGGGCAAATTATGATGACGCCTTCATCCGAGTGCATCAGTCACTGATCTAGTAGAGTTGTTTTGCAACAGGAGGCGGTTGACCTGTACCCCCATACTCTAGCTTTTGCATGTCAACGGAACCCGCATCGCACTAATCAGCAGCACGAATTGAGCCTACGGTTGTATCTTTTTCACAGAGCCGTAACCATTTGAAGCCTAAAGTTAGTTTCTTACCTCGCAATGCCCAAGATCTGACGGTAAATGAATACAGCCTCAATGGGAGTCGAGCAGCCCCGACCAAACACTATTGCATGTTAACGGCACAAGGCCGCGATTGATTCTCGATTAAGTTTAAGGAATTGTTCTAGATCGAATATTTGCCAGACTTGGTGTCTTGATCTATATGTAAATGAGCTAAGGGTTTGGTCCCAATTGTGATTATGTGGTACTACTACGTATGTCCCTTTGCGTGTGAACTTCATGAACAGAATGTTAAAATCACCCTCGTCAGCTACCTCTAACATCTGTTCAATCCATCCGTCTAACTGTCGACATGAGCCTGTGAATAATTGATGAAATGGAAAATCTGCGTAATTTTTTGCTTCAGCGTTCATACGACCAAAACTGGGTCCTGGTACTATGTCGCCTTTGCTGTGCCTAATTTGAGCCTCTGATAATGTGTCTTTTCTTGCGGTATTCTTACCACCTATGTAAGCACCAGAGTTAGTAACACGAATGAAACTTTCGCCAAAGGTTTCTGACAACATCTTGGCTACGTCACGTTCGAAACTACTTCCTTTGTTCTTACTTTTTGATGGCATCTGTTATTTTACTTATACTAAAGTCTAAGTTTGGGGTGGTCTTTGCGGACTTTGTTATTTGTTGTCATTTCGTTTTAACTGTTTCGTCCCTAAACTTCGACATCGGTGCTATACGTAGTGAAACCATTTTGTTTTGTTACTCTAAGTATATTACCAACTCTACTAACTAACTCGTCTCTGTGTGATACTAGCCAGACACTCTTACGACTGTCTCTACTTATCTTTTTCAGTATAGCAAGACTACTTTCCATACCTGAACTATCTAAGCCTGAATCTACTAATTCATCTACAAACAGTAAATTCATCTTGTGATATAAACTTTCGTAAACATCACGAAACGCCCAACTCAAACTTAGAATTAATCGATTACGTTCTCCCCTTGAAAGGTTGTCGAAATCCAAATCACGACCCAATTCTGTAATTTCTACACTAAGATCGTTCTTAAAGCTAACTTGATGTGGTAATCCAATCTTTTCTAAGTAATAGCTGAGTCGTGTATTTAAGTAATTCAAGTTCTGGTCAATAATTTTCTTACGAATAAAGCTGTCTTTGTTAGTCAACAACTTTAACAGAAATTCTTCGTGTTCGCGAACCTGTACTAGCTCGTTTATGCGATCGTAACTGATTTCAGCTAGAGCAGTGGTCTGCATTTCTACAATTTGTTCGCCGTAAGGATCGGTTTCTGCTGCCTTTGCTAGAATTTGTTGCTGTAAACCTGCTAGTGTAGCACGATGTTCTACAGCATCACTTTCGTGATCATAAAATACAACGGGCCTTGCACCTAATTCACCTAGCGAATTTAATTGGGATTGTTGTTCCAATAGGCTTTTTTCTAGCTCGCCAATGGTTTTTTCTGCTTCATGCTTGGCAGATTCGCGTTCTTTTAATACAGCAACTTGTTGCCGGTCGTGAAAATCATTGCCGCAGGTATGACATTTGTGATTGCGTAGACTCGATATTTCTCGCTCTATTTTTGCTAGATCTCTGTGCTCTCTAGTTAAGTCAGTTTCTGTTCTACGAATTTCTGATGTTAGTGCGGCGATCTGCTGCTGTTTGGTACTATAAAGGGTAAGTGCCCGGTGTGCAGAAATTTCTGCATCAATATCAATTTGATTAAGTTGATCGTAAGCCAAACGCAATTCTTCTAAGTCGGTAGCGTGTTTGTTCTGCCAAAGGGTTTGTCTACGCTTTAGGGATTCGATTTGTTCTTCGATTCTACGGTTAGCATCAACTCTAGCTTTCAAATCAGCTTCGGCTTGCTGTATGTGTTCTTTGCTCTGTCTAATACGCTCTTTGAGTCCGTCGGCTTTTTCACTTAATAGTGTTATGCCCAGCAACTGCTCGATAATTTCACGTTGTTCGTTGGCACGTAGGCTGAGAAACGGCAAAGTATAAGTATTCAGAGCTACAATATGTTGGAACATAGTATGACTCATACTCAACAATCGTTCAATTGCTGCCTGTGTTTCTCTACTATCGCCTTGACTTTCGTCGGCGCTTTGCTGTTCTTGACCACCCACATAAAACTTCAATACGTTAGGCTTTCTGCCACGTTCAATGCGGTAGTCTTGCCCGTCTTTTTCAAATTCAACAGTGACCAACATGTTTTTATCGTTAGTCCTGTTGATTAAGTTATCTTTTTTAATATTGGTCAGTGCGGATCCGTACAAGGCATAGCTGACTACATTCAGTAGAGCACTTTTACCTGTGCCATTACGAGCACCTGAATCATCTCCGCCTAAGTCTAGGTTTTCGCCCAAAATAAGGGTAAGATCACTACGATCGAGATTTACGCTTTGTGTGACATTGCCTATACTTAGAAAGTTACGGGCAGTGACGTTTTTTATCTTAATCATAGGGTTTTGTATATTTCTAGCAGTAAGTTGCGATTATACTGCGTACTTTCTATAGCAGTCAAGGATTGATTTACAATTTGATCTACGCTTTGGAACGTAATATTGCCTTGTATGATCTGATTTTCTAAGTCGGCCTGTGTATTTGGAATCAGTTTGATTTCCCTACAACCGTAGTCGTTCATAAAAGTATCACGCAGGAATCCGGCTTCTTCGTAGGTAATATCGATGTTTAGGTTAATTCTAGCGTGGGTATTCTGTTTTAGTACCGCTGCGGGATCATCTAATACAGTACTCAAATCATAGACTCTATATACGGGTTGATCGGGCCAAGCATGAAATTCGGGCTCCTGTCCCCATTCCAAGATCATTAATCCACGCAGATCATCGCCAGCATCAGCATAGTTATGTGGAAAACAATTGCCAATGTATGTGATGTTTCTCTGTGTTTGTCGTTTGTGGAAGTGTCCGGTGAAGACATGTTCGAATCCTGTAAAGTGCTCTCTGCGTACTTCACCATGATCAGGCATAGCCACCATTGCGTTCATTAGGTAACCGGGTAGCTCGAAATGTCCAAAACAATACTTGGCGGACATTTTGAGTATACGCTTGTGATCGTCTCCGACTAACCAAGGAGCAATGACTACGTCATCTTGCTCAAACCAATCGTTTACTATTTGAACACGCGGAAGATGTCTCGCCCACTCGACGGACTGCACGTCTCTACGATCGCGATAATAAAGATCATGATTTCCAGGAATAAAATACACTTGATCAAAATTGTCATTCAGGTGTTCCAGTGCTCGTAGGCTGTAGTTCAGCGTCACGATATTTATACTGGCCCTGTTATTATGATAGTCGCCAAGAAATAAACAAGTTTCGCAGCCGTGTTCCTTGGCTGTCTTGGTCATCCACTTTATAAAGTTAAGACAATCCTCATTGTGTTGCTGACTATTTCCTTTGAGTCCTAGATGTAAATCTGTAAATACTGCTGCTTTTTTGAATAAGTTGGCCATTATCGACAATCTGTTATAGGGTCACGCAATTTTACTATCTTATAACCCTTAAAGTCAAGCCTTGTGGTACATACCTTTAACCCATATTGAACATCAATACCAAGATCTCTGGTAGCCTCACCACAAGAGTTATAAATCATCGTTTCTCCGTTGGGTTTAGTGATTTGTACTTGATATCCGTATTTTGAATGTTGCTCTTTTTCTTTTTCAGTAAACCCGGTAGTTGCTATTCTTTTTAATCTTGTGTTTATTTTCTTTTTGTAAGAATTTCTTTCGGCTTCACTTAGTCCGTGTTTACGATGTTTTTCTTTTAATGTTTCTGCTCTTTTTTCTATGTGACTGTTATTGATGTATCCGAATCCACCTACCGCATCGTTATTCAAGTTATAATACATTGGATTATCTTTAATATTTGGAATTGTATCTAACCACTTCTTTTCTATATTAAGAACTTGTTGTTTATCGTTAACTTTTACATACTCGAGAACCCTCATAACAAAATCTTCAGGCGACGACTTGTAAGCAGGCATAAACTCCTTACCTGAACCAGTATAATAATCTTCTACTGATCCGTAGTGCGAACCGATGTATTTTTTACCATTTCTAGTATTTGTCCACTCATACACATACCCGTAGTAATCTTTTTTATATTTCATCTCTGCCAATCTCCTACAAATATTTATCCTTGGTGATTGGCAGATTAAACTAGATGTTAATCATCGCTGTCGTGGTGATACCCTACATTCATTCCCTGTCTAGTGTAGCTAGGAGCAAAGTTATTCATTTCTAGGATATCATCACGTAGATTTTGATTACGTTTTTCAATATTAAGTACTCGGGTAAATGAATTTGTTATGGCTGCTGTATAGTAAGCAAATGGATTTGAGCTCTTGCTTTCATCAAACTGTAGCCCGATTTGGCTTAGTTGTAGTAGTGCTTGGCTACGCATTTCGTCATTGTAAGTATATCCACGCCAGTTTGAACGGGTAGCATAGCGTTCACATAACTTCATAAACATAAAAGCAAGAGTGCGAGTCATGGTACCGTGTTCTTTTGACCATGATCCAGTCTCCAAATCACCCTGCCAATGACTTTTACCTACACAATACGGTTTGTTACGTAGCCCGATTTTATAATGTTGAAATGGTGGAAAGTTACATTTGATATATTTTACTGGGCCGGCCGCAGGTTCGTCATCATACTCTGTGGTCACTGCTTCATCATCCTCGATGTCCATGATAGATGGGCGACGATTAGGTGGTGGTGCAACTGGTACGTGTTCCCAAGTCATCACACGCAGTACTACGTCACCTTTTTTGATTTGTGTCAAAGGTATAGCGAATTCGTCTAATTTGCGTTTTTCGCCACGGGCTGCACTTTCCTCCCAGGCTAACCTAGCTAGACGATCGGCACGATTTTGGCGAGCTTGTTCGATCACTTCGGCTGTGATGGCCTGCATACCGTGTACTATGATATCGTAGTCGGCTACATCGGGGCTAGCATAGCTACAATATGTGTTTTTGCTCTTGTGGATTTCTTTTAAGATATCCTTGTTATTAAGATAGTTGTGTTTAATTTTTATTCTCCCAACTGCTGTTATGCGGATAGTAACATAGAAATAGGTTGAATACAACCGATTTTTGTGACTATAAATACAAAATAAAGAGGACAAAGCATGCCAGATTTCCAAGATTTAGTTAGCTCAGTAGCAGCACCGGTCTTAGCCGGCGTTAATACAGTGGCCAAATCGCTTGCTCCATTAGCCAATCCAGTTATGAATAGGCTATCGGCCTCGGGTCTCTTTGGTGTAGGTAATCGTAGAATAAACCCACAAGTTAATTTTTTTGATAGCCAACCAGGCGGCGAAAATTGGAAAGTACGTATTAGGATCGCCAAAGACAGTCCAATTTTGTATAACATAGATTCTGGTCTTCTATCACCTTTGGTTGGTACTATGGGAGTGGTATTTCCCTACACACCATCAATTACCACAACTTATCAGGCCTTGTATACAGCACAAAGATTTACTCATAGCAATTATACTCATTATAGCTACGACAATTCAGAGGTTCAATCTATACAGATCACAGCAGATTTTACTGCACAGAATCAATCCGAAGCACAATATGTCCTAGCCTGTATTTATTTCTTTAGGGCAGCAACTAAGATGTTCTTTGGGCAAGGTGAGTTAGCAGGTAACCCTCCGCCCATAGTATTTTTGAATGGTTATGGGCAACATTATTTTCCGGATGTACCATGCGTGATCACATCGTTTAGCCATACCATGCCCAGTGAAGTAGATTATATAGAAACAGCTCCAGCTTCGTTTCCAACATCACGTTCTGGATACAATGCTCAGGGATATGCAGTAGGCATAGAGTCCGGTGGAAAACGTATCAATCCTGAAACTGGTGAGGAGTATTCGTTGCCAGGTGGTGCTACTAGTACTAATCCTACAAGAATCCCTACAGTTAGTCAATTTACTCTGGCGCTGCAACCGGTCTACAGCAAGCTGGCACTCACTGATTTCAATCTAAATGATTTCGCTCAAGGCCGATTAACTGATAAAAGATTTTTATAATGAGTGCCGAATATTCAAAATACAGTCCCTATTATACTACTGATAAGTTTGGGAATTTTCTTGATGTACTTAATTACAGACCTATACCACGTAGTAGTCAAGATATTCTTTTCAAAATTAATAAATTTTATGAGTATCGACCTGATCTATTAGCCAACGATATGTATGGGCGCAGTAGTTTATGGTGGGTGTTTGTGGCTAGGAATCCTAATACTCTACAAGATCCAATCTGGGATTTTAAGGTGGGACAAAAAATTTTCATACCTGATGTTAAGATCTTAATGACTTCACTAGGGATCTAAATGGTAGCTTTTACCTATTCAAGAACTGGATCAGTTGGTTCAGTACAAAATCTAGCACGTCAAGCTGAACAAGCTGCATCGACCAGTGAATCAGTTGACGATCTTGCTCAAGCTCAATCGTTGGTAACACAGGGACAAAGACAACTCAATATGTTGTCTACGGCACAGACTATTAGTAGAGAAGAATCATCTAGTCTGCAGGCAGAGTTTGACAGTGCACAAAATAGGTTAAGCAGCAGGCGTTCAGAAATTCAAACAGTATCAAGTTCAGAAATAGTTGAAGCAGCAAATCAAACAGCAGATCGAGAATTTCGTAGACAACGAGAAGAACGGCCTTTCAGTTATACTAGTGAAGATTTTACAGCAAAGACTAGCGAGGCTGCCGAAGAAGCTGCTAGAGAGAATGCTCGAGCTCAAGCTGCAATAAGTTTTGGATCTAATAATTATAATGTTAATCATTATGATACTAATGTGAGACTTTTGCCCAACGGCCAATACAGTGCCTATTCAGTGGCACATGGATTTGGGCAGTCTGAAGATTTGCCCAATGTACCAGTTAGTGATGATGAAGATCGTAGAATAGTAAGACCATTAGTATCTGATGAGGATGGTGGATTCACTATAACTCCTACGCTGGTAGATCCTGCACCAGTGGAAGTTCCTTTACCAGAAATAGCTGTTGAAGATCGTCCCACTACATCAGACACTCCATCGGATGAACCTGTGGCTGTTGATGTCAAGTATGATACTAATCCTTTGCACAAATACAGCACTTACACATATGGAATTAGTCTGCATTATATGACTTTGAAAGATTATAATGCGTTTGTTACAGGCAGAGTCAAGTACAGTCCGAAAGAAAATAGAGTAATTATTGCTAGTGGTGGTAGACGAAATGCCACCTTGGTTAGAAATAAAAATTTCAACTTAGACATGTACATTGGCGACTTTAAGATGGTGACCGTGATTGGGCAAAATGCTAAAACACGCGGTACTAATGCTGTTACAATAGAATTTACCATATACGAACCTATCAGTGCTACATTAATAGAAAGATTCGTAGCATTGGCTAGAGAAAATAATATTCAAAGCTGGGTAGAAATGCCTTTGGTACTACAAATAGATTTTTTCGTGCAAAATGAAAACGGTACTTATGGCGAAACCCCAATTGAAGGTTTGACAAAATTTTTCTGTGTAAAAATTATAGATCTCAAACTGGCAATTACTAACAAAGGTTCTGAGTATCGTTGTCGTGCACAACCTGTTAATCATACTGCATTTAATGCAACAGCAGTTAATGTGCCTGCTAACTTTGAAATTACTGCTAAGACTATAGGGGAGTTTTTCAAGGCCAGTACCAACACAGACTATGTTTCTATACCCGACGGCGGCAAGGCACGAGATGAATTAGCTACACAAACAGCCAACTCTGGTAATAAACAACCCAAAGGATATGCTGCTCTTAGTATAGCTGATGCACTGAATCAGTTCCAGAGGTCACTAGCTAAACCTGCACAAGGGAAGCGTTTTCAAGAAACTGCTGATGAATATTTTTTTGTAATCGATCAAGAAATAGCAGACAGCAAAATATTCATACCTGACAAGCACAATTTATCACAGTCTGCTATACAAAATGATGTAACCAATCAAGTACAAAAAGACAATAATGACTCTAGTCGTGGTGTTATTCCTATTAATGCCGGTGCTAACTTGGTTGAAGTAATGAACAATATTATACGTAGCAGTGAATTTTACAGAAAGAATGTAAAAGAAGATAAAAACGCAGAATCTGATCCGCAAAAAAATCGTCCCATAGACATACACAAAATAACTAGCAAGATTGAGTATGCCGACGAATGGGATTCGACCCGCAAGCAATATAGGAAAAAGATAACGTATTTTATTAAAAAGTATCAGTATCATAATCACACCTATCCTAATGCTCCGAGGTCTTTGCCAAAAACTGTGTCAAAGTATTATCATTATATCTATACTGGCCAAAATCAAGATGTGCGTGATTTGCGATTAGATTTTAATACTTTGTGGTTTCAAGCATTAACCAGCTTTGAATCTAGATTTGAAAAAGATAATTTGAATATTACCGATGATCCACTTAGCTACAGTGAAGGCTTAGATTTGAGTGGGCAACGTCCTACTGCGGCTGCAAAAGCTAAAAAAGACGATAATAATGTATTCCCGTATCGTACTTTTAGTACATCAGTGAATCAAAGTAACCAACAGCTCAGTGACGGCAGTAAAAAATCAGTACAAGCAGTGGATTTATGGAACAGTATATTCAACAATCCCGGCGGTGACATGGTTACACTGACCTTAGAAATAGCCGGTGATCCCGATTATATTAAGCAAGATGATATTTGGTTTCCTACACCTGCCTCGGGTACTACAGAAGCACCGGGCATACCCACCGACAGTGGGCAAGTGTATATCTATCTACAATTTAAGATACCAGATGATATTAATTTAGAAACTGGTTTATATAATATTGACACGCAGAACAGTGCCTTCTCGGGCATATATGGTATCAGTACTGTAGAAAATAGTTTGAGGGATGGAGCGTTTATACAAAAGCTAACCTGTTACAGATTATTTGGGCAAGAAGCTGGTATGCGAGAATATTATCGTAGCCTGAAAAAAGAAGGTGAACGAGAAAGCTCTGATCGACTGGGTTTAGCTGAGAGCACTGATGATTACGAAAATGAATTGAACCAAGTTGCGTTGCGAGCCTATGAGGATAATCAAAGACAAGCGCCTTTAACTGAACCACCTGATCCCGATGAACAGCCTACCAATACGGCATTCACTAACTATAGAGAATGGGAAACCAGTGACGCAGTTAATACTGATGACTTTCCAGGAGCATAATTGTGAGTGCTGATAATCGAACTAATCAAATAGCGGATTGGGTACGCCGCGAAGATCTACCTGGGCAAAGATTAGACAGTGGACCCTACATAGGTATTGTTAAAGAAAATCGCGATCCGTTACTGTCAGGGCGTTTACAAATTTGGATACCTGAATTTGGCGGTATTGAGACCGACCCCAAGTACTGGCGTACTGTTAGTTACGCAGGCCCTTATATGGGTAGTACGGTACAAGAACCTGGCAACGAAGAAGCACCCAAAGCTGGGTCAAGTGATAAAAACAGTTTTAGAACAGTAAGACATACTTATGGTATGTGGTTTAACGTTCCCGATCTAGAGAATTGGGTATTGTGTACGTTCGTGGGCGGTGATCCTGCTCGTGGTTATTGGTTTGCTTGCGTGCCTAATCAAGTTGGGCATCATATGATTCCGGCCATAGGATCTAGTAAGGAATATGCTGATCCTGAAGATCTACAACTACAAAAAGTTTTAGAAAAAGGCGAACCTTATCCAGTAGCTGAATTCAACGAATCTAGCAAAAATGTTAATTGGGCTGATATACAGGCGAATCCTAAACCCATACACGAACCACAACTACGTATTTTATTAGAGCAAGGCCTAGATCGACGCAGTCTCACTAAATCAAGAGGCATTGTTGAAACTAGTAGTCAACGTGAAACACCTAGTGGTGTATTTGGATTTAGTACACCAGGCAGACCAGCCGGCACAGTGCCAGACCCTAATGCACCAGTGCAACAACGAAAAGTTAAAACCAGGTTAGGCGGCCATACTTTTGTCATGGATGATGGCGACCAGAAAGGACAAAATAATTTAACACGTTGGCGTTCAGCAGGCGGGCATCAAATTTTGATGGATGATACTGAAAAAATCATTTACATTATTAATAGCTCGGGCTCTACTTATATTGAAATGAATGCAGCTGGTCACCTTAATATCTATTCTAGTAACAGTATAAATTTAAGAACTAAAGCAGAATTTAACGTACATGCTGATAGTAACATGAACTTGAATGTAGGTGGCAGTTTCAATTTGAATGTTAAAGGTGCCATAAACATACAAGGTGCATCAATTACTGCACGTGGTAATAAAGCAATGACTCTGTACGGTGGGTCACTTAAACTAGGCAGTGATGGTAGACTAGATTTATATACCACAGGCGGTGGTAGTTTCACAGCAAAACAAAGCCTAATGATGACTGGTAGCACCATAGGATTAAATTCAGGTGCAGGTCCCGC
>Ga0075472_10001156_pt1 | contig 10728 bp, 13 predicted proteins | sample DEB19_08_DNA_3_FD_77014 | JGI IMG/M metagenome (GOLD analysis project Ga0075472, IMG submission 77014) | Aqueous microbial communities from the Delaware River and Bay under freshwater to marine salinity gradient to study organic matter... | ecosystem: Environmental > Aquatic > Marine > Coastal ...
ATCATTCGCCACGTCGTCTGCCGCAATGAGTCCTGCGGCAAGCGGTTCGTTTCCCGCCAGGAAGCCGCACGCCTGGTGCGGGAGGTAAAAACCGACGACTTTTCCAGATCTGGAAACTTGGACTAGAGCGTCGATTGTCCGCTTCTTTCCAATGCGGACATGGCCATCTTTACCACGACCGACCGCGACAACGTCAAGTCTGCGCTGATTCAGCTTGCGATTGACGGCGTCGTGACCGTGTCGGTTGGCGGTCAGTCAGTGACGACTCGCAGCGTCGAGGAACTTAACCGGCTGCTACAGATCATCCAGCAGGACCTAGCGAGTGCGAACGCACGCTGCGGCATGCGGATGATCAAGACGATTCCCCCAGGTGCTGGTTGATGCCTTTTCTGGATCGCATCAAAAATCTGTTTGGCTCGAAAGCTGGCAAGCAGCAACCGGCAGCGCTTCGCCGTGGAATCTCTGCGTATTACGACGCGGCGCGAACGACCGACGAGTTTAAGAACTACTGGGCCAACGCCGACAAGCTGGACGCCGATTCGGCGAACTCGCGAGAGATCCGGCACACGCTGATCAGCCGGTCGCGGTACGAAGTCGCGAACAATGCCTACGCCGATGGCATCGCCCAGACGATCACTAACGACTTGATCGGCCTCGGCCCGACGCTGCGGATGCAGACGGCGAGCCAGGGTTTTAATCAGCTCGTGGAGTTGACCTGGGATCTGTGGTCCAAGTCGACCGACATGCAACGCAAGCTCTGGTGCATGGCACACGCCAAGCACGTTGACGGAGAGGCGTTTGGCGTCATTCGCCAGAACCCTAAGGTCAGGCATCCGATCCCGCTCGACATCCAGCTGTACGAAGCGGAGCAGGTCCAGACACCCTACGGCCTGCCGCAGTCCGGATACATCGACGGGATCAAGTTCGACCAGTTCGGAAATCCGGAATGGTACGACGTGCTGCCGTATCACCCAGGTGCCGGGTCAATGGTCTGGAGCACTGAGGTTGAGCGTGTTCCTGCAAACCGCATGCTGCACTGGTATCGGATGCGAAGGCCTGGTCAGCATCGCGGCATCCCTGAGATGGCGTCGAGCCTGAACAGCGGAGCGGCCGCAAGGCGATGGCGTGAAGCGACACTGTCGGCCGCCGAGCGTGCCGCATTGCTGACTCTGATGATGAAGACACCGATGTCGCCGGACGAAGCCGACGCCGTTGCACCGTTCACGACGATGGATGTGGAAAAGGGCCTGATGTCGTTTCTGCCGATGGGCTGGGAACCATGGCAGGCGTCAGGCGAGTTTCCAACCGCGACTCATGAAGCGTTCCACAAGACGCTGATCAACGAGATGGGCCGCTCGGTGAACATGCCAAGAAACAAAGCTGCCGCTGATTCGAGCGACTACAACTACGCCTCCGGTCGACTCGATCACGGCACGTATTACGATTCGCTGGACATTCAGCGTCACGAGTGTGCATCCCGTGTCCTCAATCCGCTGTTTGATGTCTGGTTTGACCTGGCAATCACGACTTTCGGCTGGCTGGGCGGCGACCCGACCGCAGTCACCGCTGCTGCCAAGCTCCATCTCTGGGACTGGCCGAAGCATCGCGTCGCAGACGTGGAAGCGGAAGCCAACGCCAACCAGACGAAGCTCAAGAGCGGTCAGATTGGCCTACATCGTTTGTACTCCGACGCCGGGATGGACTTCGACGACGAAGTGGAGTCGATGGCTCGGACTTTCGGAGTTACGCCGGACGAGCTGCGGAAGCGACTGATGGAAGTGATCTATCCGGTCGCCTCGCAGCCTGCACAGCCTTCGCCAACGTCTCCATCTCCGACCGACACCGCAGTCGCTGCGGCACTCAACGGAATATTCACCAAGCGCAACGGAGTCGCCCATCATGGCTAAGCATGCCGGAATCATTGCGATCGAAGCAGCAGACGTCCAAATCACCGCTGCGGAGATCGAAGCCGACGGCCAGCCCAAAGGGCCGCCGAAGTTCGACGTGGTGGCCTACACAGGCGGCGCGATGATGGTCGCGGGATTCGACCTGCCGGTGGTTGTCGACCTTAACGGGATGAAGTTCGGCCGGTCGCTCGTCGCCAACCTGGACCACGAGTCCAGCAAACGTGTCGGCCACGTGACCGCAAAGAACAAAGCCGACGGCCAGCTCCGGCTGTCCGGTGTCGTGTCGGCAGCAACGCCGTCTGCGAAAGAAGTAGTCGATTCAGCGAGTCAGGGATTCGTCTGGCAGGCTAGCATCGAAGCAAAGCCGGACAAGATCGTCGAACTGGCGGATGGACAGTCTGCCACTGTGAACGGGCAAGAAATCGTCGGGCCTGCCTATCTGGTCAAGGCGTCGACGCTCAAAGGTTTTGCGTTCGTCTCGCATGGTGCGGACGACGCGACTAGCGCAACGATCGCGGCGATCGCCGCACCGCAAATGGAGGAACGCAAGATGGACCCGAAGGTAAAAGAGTTTGTAGCCACGATTGGCTTGGATGCCGACAAGATGAGCGAAGAGCAGATTAAGCAGGTGACGGCGAATTTCTACGGCAAGACCGTGGAAGCCAAAGCGCCTGTCGCTTCTGCACCGGACGCCGAAGCGGTCGAGCTGAAGCGGGTGGAGGAGATCGCCGAGATCGTCGCCCAGGAGCGTGAAAAGGGCCAGCTGTCGGAAGACAAGATCAGCGAGATCAGCGCCCAAGCGTTGAGTCAGGGCTGGAGTACCGCGAAGACCCGTATGGAGTTCATTAAGGCCGGCATTGCGACGCAGAAAACGCCGCACGCACCGAAGGAGCGATCTGCCGTGAACGAGCAAGTCATCGAAGCTGCGATCTGCATGGTCGGCAAGCTGCCGAACATCGAAGCAAAGTTCAAGCCGGAGATCCTTGAGGCTGCGGAAAAAGAGTTCCGCAACGGCATCGGCATGAAGCAGTTGATTCGCATGGGTGCCGAAGCGAACGGCCACAAGGTCGGCAGCGGCGAGATCACCCTGGAGACGCAGCGAGCAGCGTTCGGGCAACTGCCGTCGCGAGAGATTCGTGCAAGTGGCGGGTTTTCGACAATCAGTTTGCCGAACATCCTGGCGAGCACGGCGAACAAGTTTCTCTATCAGGGATTCAATTCCGTGGACTCCACGTGGCGTCGCGTGTCGACTCAACGTGCAGTTCGCGATTTTAAGTCGACTACGCTGTACGGCATCACCGGAGACATGCAATACAAGCAAGTCGGTCCTGCCGGGGAAATCAAGCATGGAACGGTTAGCGAGACCGGCTACACCAACCAGGCCAACACGTATGGCCTTATGTTGCAGGTTACCCGCAACATGATCATTAACGACGATCTGGACGCGTTGTCCAGCATTCCCGCTCGCCTTGGTCGCGGTGCAGCCCTGGCCTTGAATGACAAGTTCTGGACGGTGTTTCTCAACAACAGCGACTTCTTCAAGTCCGGCAACAACAACGTCTCGACTGGCGGCGGTTCGGCACTCGGCACTGCTGATGGCGCAGCCATCAACGCGGCCGAAGTCAAGTTCATGAATCAGACTGACCCGGACTCGAAGCCGCTGGGAATCATGCCGGCGATCATGCTGGTTCCGCCGACGCTCCGCAACACTGCGACGCGCTGGATGGGTTCGCAGCTCATCATCACCGGCAGCGACACCGCCCAGGGTGCGACCAACGTGTACCAGGGCCGCTACCGTGTGGAGTCCAGTCCCTACATGGAAAACAGCGCGTACACCGGCTACAGCACGGCCGCCTGGTACTTGCTGGCAAATCCTGCGGACTTGAGCGCCATCGAGGTCGTGTTCCTCAACGGTCGCGACACTCCGACCGTGGAAACGGCTGAAGCCGATTTCAACGTGCTTGGCATCCAGATGCGAGGCGTGCTGGACTTCGGCGTGGCCTTGCAGGAATACCGTGCCGGCGTCCGCAGTGCAGGTAGCTAATGATCGTAACAATGCTGCGAAATCTTGGTCGCGGCTGGCCGCTCGTCAAAGAGGGCCAGTCCGCCGACCTGGAAGACAAGATCGCGGAACAGCTCGTCGCAATGGGACTTGCTGTTCCTGTGCAGGTTGAAGAACAGAAACCGGCCAAGCCTCCAGTGCTGGCCGCAAAGGGCAAGAAATGACGCGACGCGTTTTCCTGGGAATGCCTGGTTACGGCAACATGACGGCAGCCGCTTCTCGCGGCTTCTGGCGTGCCAGCCGCAACATGGACCAGTTGCATTGCCAGTACCAAAACGGTTCGCTCTTGGCGTGCAACTTCAATGCGTTGTGGTGCACGGCGCTGAACATGGTCAGGAATGGTGTGCAGATCGATTACTTCGCGATGCTGCACGACGACATTGGGCCGCAAGATTTCTGGCTCGACGAACTGATCGACGAGCTGGAGCAGAAGCGGCTGGACGTTCTTGGCGTGGTGTCTCCGATCAAAGATCCGCGTGGCGTCACCAGCTTGGCGCTGCACGACCCGAAAGACAACTGGCACCCAAAGTGCCGTCTCTCGATGTACGACGTCTACGCACTGCCTGAGACGTTCACAAGCGATGACATCGGCGAGACGCTGCTCCTCAACACCGGATGCTGGGTCTGTCGTTTTGATCCGGCCTGGGTGAGCAAGGTGCATTTCACGATCAACGACCGCATCGTCTTCAACACGGCCCGCAACTGCTACCAGGCACAGACGGAGCCGGAAGACTGGTATTTCTCGCGTTTGCTCCATGAGCTGGGCCTGCGGATCGGTGCCACTCGAAAGATCCGCCTCGAGCATGAAGGCCGGATGAACTTTGTCAACACGAAGCCATGGGGCACGCAGAGTTTTGACGCCGAGCATACCAATCGAAGCCCGGTCCCAGATGCGTTTCCTCATGAAGTTGAAGGCTGGATGACCGAGGAAGAGGGCCGCAAGCTCGCGGAACTGGCAGCAGGTAAGCGAGTCCTGGAGATCGGTAGCTATTGCGGCCGCTCCACGATCTGCATGGCGCGCACAGCGGAGCATGTTACGGCCGTCGATTACTTCGACGGCCGATGCACTCCGCAGCCACAGGACACGCTGGAGAAGTTCCGAGCGAACATTGATCGCTATGGACTCACAAACAAAGTCACCATTGCGAATCCTGACGAGGATCTTTCCGGTCCGTTTGGATTTGCGTTCGTCGATGGTGCCCACGATTACGAGTCGGTGCTGCGGGATGCCCACCGGGCGTCGCAGCTGCTGGACGAAGGCGGCCTGATCGCCTTCCACGATTACGACAACGGCCGCGATCCGGAAGTCACGGAAGCGGTCAAGGATTTTTTGTCAGTCGGTGCCGAGCTAGTCGGCGTTGTAGGCTCGGTGGCGATCGTCAGGCCACCGGTTCGAGTTCCACAGGAGGTTTAGCACATGGCAGAGACAACTTTTCGTCACGGCGAGCCGGTCATGGTCGATTACACGCCCTCGAGCGGCAATGTGTCCGCCGGAGCGGTGATCCTCGTAGGCAACACCACGGGCTGGACGTGCGGTATCGCTCACGTCGACATCACCAACAGCACGCTTGGTGCATTAGCAGCGGGTGGCGGCGTCTACGACGTCGTGAACCTGAACAACGCTGCCAACGGCGTCAAAGTCTACTGGGATGATAGCGCCAACAAAGTCACGACCACCTCGACGAATAACGCGTTGTTTGGCTTCGTGGTCGCTGGTGGCGGCGGCGGTGCGAACACGACTTGCCAGGCGTTGCATAAGCCTTATGTCTAATCTGATGCAAAACGCGGCCGGCTGGTTTGCGGCCAGAATGGCTCAGGTCGCCGGAAGGTCTGTGACCTACCGGCGCGGAGCCAAGACGGTGTCGCTCACCGGCTGGGTAGATTCGCACACGTACCAGGTTTACGACGGCGATGGCATTCTCACCAACTACGTCGCAGACGACTGGACGTTTAAGGTCAGTTCCATGTTGTTTGGGACAGAAACAATCATCCCGCAGCCAGGCGACAGGATCGAGGAAACGCTGAACTCAACGTCGCTGGTCTGGGAAGTGATGCCGGTCTCCGGAACAACGCCCTACGAGTGGCTTGACACGTCGAACACGATGGTGGTCGTTCATACGAAGCGGCTGCAATGACGCATGGCACTTGCAAAAGCGGACAGTTTAGCACAGGCGGTCGTCGACTCGCTCAACGCGAGTTCGGGACCGCTTCTCGGGCTGTTGCCGGCCGCAAGGAAGCATGCGTTTGAAGCGACGCTTGAAGAAGTGGCACGACTCAATAGTGCCGACCGGCTAGCACCGGTGATCAACGTCATTCCTCGTGCGGAGCGGATGGTAAGAGCGAGTCGTACGAAGTTCACACACGAGTACGACCTCGGAGTTGCCATCCAGTCCTATTGCAATTTTGCCGACACCGACAGGCTTGATGAGCTGTGCCTGCTGGTGGAAAAGATTTGCGACCACATCAAAGCGGCCGGATCACTTGCAAGTGCCTCATTTGTAAAGATCGAAATTAGTTCACTGTTTGACGCTCAACAGCTGCACGAGCGACAGCAGTTTTTCGCAATGCCAATGATTACTTACAGAATTGAGCGCTAGGAGGCCTCGAAATGACTGCTATAACCGACGGAGAACTGATTGGTGCGGAAGCCGTGTTGTCGTACAACACAGGCACACATGCAAGCCCAGTGTGGGTCACGATTACGCGTGCCAAAGACGTCAGCATGAACGCAACCAAATCGACCGGCGAAGTATCCAGCCGATCAAGTCGGTTCAAGTTCAAGCGTGGTGCTTTGAAGGAATTGGCGCTTGAGTTCGGCTACCAATACCGACGCGGAACGGACACCGTCTGGACCATGCTGAACGACAGCTTCGTGAACGGCACGATCAACGAATACTGGGTCGGAGACGGGGCAATCACGCTCACTGGTGCCAAAGGATGGCGTTTCTACGGCGAGGTAAACGAGCTGAGCTACGAGCAACCGCTGGAGGACGCCGAGGTTTACAACGTCAAGGTGGACCCTGCTCCGTTCTACGTGTCAAGTGCCTTGGTCGAACCCGACGTCTATGTCATTTCTTGATCTGAAAGGGCTGCCGAATGGTCACTCAGGAATTGATCGACAACCTGCTCGAGGCTTGCTACTCCGCTCCGCAGCCGCATTCTCATATTGCGGTTGTGGCCGAGGATTTCGTGAGCCTTGTCGACGCTACGCAAATTGACGACGACGGATTTCAGCTGGCCGCATCCCGGCTGCGAGGATGCACTCTGGATGAGCCGTTGGCGTTGGAAGCAAAATCGCTTCAGCGGCTGGTTGAGCTGGCCGCAAAGTCTGTTAAACCGCAACATAAACCTTTTGAATAGCAAGGACACGCTGCCATGTCTTGCATTTTCAAGGATTCCGAGGGACGGGAATGGTACGTCAAGCTGACGGTCGGTGCAGTTGATCGCGTGCTTGACCTGTGCCAGGTCGACCTGTACGAGCAGGACGATTGGGCCAAGGTACTGAAGGATCCTCGGGTCGCTTGCGCCGTGCTTGGCGCGGTACTCTTGCCGGAAATCGAAAAGCGTCAGCTGACGATCTCCACCTTTCGCGATTCTTTGGACGGCGATGCCGCATTTGCTGGCATCGCCGCGTTGCACGAGGCAATCGTAAATTTTACCCCGCCCGCATTGCGGGCGACGCGGAAAAAGATCCTGGAGAAGGTCAACGAAACGATCGAACACCAGGCACAGATGGAACAGCAGAGGCTCAGCAGCGGAGTGATCGACAAACTGATCAAGGCGCAGGTGCAGGCGGAAAGCAAGCGGATTGCAAACGAACTGGAGAGCAGACTCGCGAGCTTATCTGGCGAGCAGCCGGCCAGCTTGGAATCGATCCACGCGACCTGAGCATGCGGCAGCTGACGTGGATGGTGCAGGGCTGGGGCGAGCATATCGACCAGGTGGATCGTGCGGCGTGGTGGCGAACCAGCTGGATCTATTCGCTTACATACAACTGCCATAGCACCAAGACCAAGATCACACCAGCACAGGCAAATCCGAGAGAGAAAAAACCAGGGCGGCGTGTGAGAGGCGGGATTCCGCTCACGCGAGCAAACATCGGCGGCATCATCGACGCACTTGCGGCAGCACGAAGGAAGCCTAATGCAAATCAGCATTTCGGCAAAAAGCCTGTTCTTCGACCGGAAGGAAGTGGTTGAGGCGGTCGGTCGCAGCCGCGTCAAAATTCTGAGCAAAGCCGGCGGATTAGTACGTAAGAGCGCCAAGGAGATCCTGGTCTTCAAGCCGTCCGTGCGAAAGCCGCGACGTGTTAAAGACGCTAAGGTGAACAGGGCAAACGAACTCGCCTATCGCCAAGCGAAAAAAGCGTCTGCTTCGCCTCCTGGTTCGGTGCCTTTTGTCCGGCGTCGGCAGTACCCCAACCTAAGTTCGGTCGTTTACGCCTACGATCCGGGATCACGGTCTGTCGTGGTTGGTCCCATCGAGCGTCGGATCCGGTCAATGCAACGCACAGCACCGGATGTGCACGAACGCGGCGGAAGCGTCAGGATCAACGTCACTGGACGGGATGGAAAAGTTCGCCCGATGACGGCGAACTATCCAAAGCGTCCGTTGATCGGTCCGGCGTTTGAAAGAGTCAAAAACCAGATGCCTGGCGTGATGTCTAACGCGATAGGGCCGTCATGAGTGCAGGATCGGTCAAAGCTGGCTCCGGATATCTTGAGCTGTTCCTCAAGTCCGATTCGCTGATGCGCGGGCTTAAAACAGTTGAGGCAAAGCTACAGTCGTTTTCGACTGCAACCGCTGCCATTGGTGCTGGGTTCGTCGCGTCTGGTGCCGCCATTGCGACGCCACTTTTAATGATGGCACGCAACGCAGCGGACACTGGAGACGCAATTCGCGATATGTCGCTTCGCACTGGCGTTTCCACCGAGGCATTGTCCCAGCTTGGTTACGCGGCTGAGCAGTCCGGAACGGACATGGGTACAGTCGAAAAAAGCATCAGCAAGATGCAGCGTACCATTGCCGGACCTGGCGCGAGCAAAGCGCTCAATTCTATCGGCCTGAGCATGGATCAAATCCAAGGCCTGTCTCCTGACCAGCAATTTGAAGCGATTGCAGATGCGATCTCTAAGATTCAGGATCCGGCTCAGCGAACTGCGGCGTTAATGACAATCTTCGGGAAGTCGGGCACGCAGCTGGCACCGATGTTTGAGAACGGTGCCCAGGGCATACGCGACATGCGAAAAGAAGCTGACTCGCTTGGCCGGACAATCGACGGCGAAGCGGCGGATGCCTCAGATGGATTTAACGACGCATTGAACGCTCTGCTGAGCACATTTAAGAGCATGCAGTTTGCCATCGGTGCCGCGTTGCTGCCGGCCCTGACAGACGTGATGGCGGTAGCCACGGAAATCATCAAACCGATTGTTGCGTTTGTCCAGCAAAACAAGCATCTGGCAGTCATCGCACTACAGGTCGCGGCGGGCCTGGCGGCTGTCGGCGTGGTATTCGGAGTGGTTTCGGCGGCGGGTTTTGTGCTTGCCGGGGTGGCCAGCGGAATCATTGCATTATTCGGAGTGATGGGGACCGCAATTGCCTTTGTCCTGTCTCCGATGGGTCTTTTCATCGCAGCGGTTGCCGCAGCGACATTCGCTTTCGTCAGTTTCACGTCTACCGGACAATCGCTCGTTGACAATCTTACCACTGGATTCACGAGCCTGTTGTCGCGTGTGCAGCAGGTTTGGCAGGGCATCAGCGACGCACTCGCCGCCGGAAATTTCGCACTCGCAGGCCAGATCGTCATGGCGGGGCTTGAGACGGCCATCCTCACCGGGCTCGCTGCCATCTCGGAAATGATTGGCGGCGTGTTTGGCGATGTGTTTGGCACGATTGCCAGCAAGGTGCTGAAGGGTGACTTGCTGGGCGCATGGAACACCGTCGTGCTTACGATGACCAGCACGTTCGCGTCATTCGTCAACGGCATTGTCGGCATGTTCGCCAGCATGGCATCGTCGATCATTAACACCTGGTCCTCTGCCGTCGAAGCCATTGCCAACAAAATCCTAGACATGGCGTCGCAGGGCGGCGTTTTTGGCAAGGCATTTGAGGCCATCACCGGCGTGAACATGGCCGAGGAAAAAGCGCGGGCCGAGCGTATGAATGCGGAAGCACGTCGTCGCGGACTCGGCCAAACGGACTTTGCAGCAACGACAAGATCAGCCGTTGCAGACAACACTAATGCGATGTTCCAGGGCGTCAGAGATGCCATCGACGGCGCTGCGAACGTCGCACAGAGTGCTGCCGATAGCGCCTCCGCTGCTCTGGAAGCTGACACCGAAGGCGGTGCGTCAGCACTGAGTCAGCAAGCGGCAGAAAGCCAGGCAAGGCTCGACGAGCTTCTGGCTCAGGCCGCAGCGGAACGCGAAGCAGCTGCGGTCAAAGCCGAGCAGCAGGCGGCGGCGACGCAACTTGCAGCACCCGGATTGCTGAGTCCCGCTGCAATGACGTCGCTGGGCACATTCAGCGGAGCGGCTGCCGCTGGGATTGGATTGGCGGCACCGTCCAACGACGTGCAGGAACGGATGGCTGACAGCCTCGAGCACCTGGAAGAGCTGCAACAGGAAAACAACGACCTAATCGCCGACAGCGGAGCGGAGTTCGGTCCATGAGCGGACAGGTATGGGCAAGCTGGGAAGGTGGCCAACAGACGGCAACCGTCGACAAAAAATCGACGCAGACGGTCGAGGTGTTTTATCA
>Ga0075472_10001159_pt1 | contig 10709 bp, 21 predicted proteins | sample DEB19_08_DNA_3_FD_77014 | JGI IMG/M metagenome (GOLD analysis project Ga0075472, IMG submission 77014) | Aqueous microbial communities from the Delaware River and Bay under freshwater to marine salinity gradient to study organic matter... | ecosystem: Environmental > Aquatic > Marine > Coastal ...
ACGATGTATCCCTGGAGGAGCTCCTTGGTGAAGAACTGGAAGTTGTTCATGCTTCCACTCCGAGCCGCTCGGCAAGGTTACGTACCCATTCGGCGGACTTGCGGATTACAGGCGCACCTTCACGTTTCAAGATCTGAATGTCGCGCATGACGTCATCACAGAAGTCCTCGTCATGCTGCTTCCCATCAACCTCGATGAACGCAACGATGTCGCCTTCTGAATCAAGCAGCGTGAAATCTGGTGTGTAGTATGGAGCCCATGACAGCTTGCGGTTTGGAATAAGGCTGCACTTCGTCCCAAAAATCTTCCAGAACAGTTTCTCTTCGATGCTGCGAAACAATCCTGAGTCGGCTGCTGGCTTCGCCGCTTCTTTGTTCTCAGCGAATGATCCGTCGATGAGCACGGCTTCATTTACGAAAATTCCGCAAATGAAACCAGCGTCATTTCTCCACGGACCCATTGTCTTGCCACGCACTTTCACTTCGTTGTTGACGTTCAGCAGCGCTTCGCCATTTTTGATGTTGTTCCCATGAAGCTGCAGTTTCACGTATTTGCTTTCGAGGCACGCATCAATGAGATATTTATCTGCGCTTAGTCTGGCAATCCAGTCTACACTGCACTCGAATTCGACGTGCTCATCCACTGAATCAATCAGATCGTCTTCGGTAACCGGCTTGTAATTCGTCATGTTTTGCTCCTATCTAAATGATGAAGCCCAGTCGCACGCTGGGCTTCGGTGGTTACATCGGATACGGCGTGCCGAGGATTTTGGGAACCTGCGTTGCGCGTTCCTTGTCGGTGAAGATGTTTGGCAGTCTGAGAATTTCATCTCCCCTGAACTTCGCGTTCCAGCACGCCACGGTGTAGCACAGCAGGCGGAATCGGTCTTCTCTATTCGCTGCTGAAAAATTCCTCAGCTCAGACAGTTTCTTCTCTGGCGAGTTTTTGGCCAGCATGTCGTCCTTCAGTGCAGCATTGAAATATGGCCAGAAAATCTGAGGAGCGTAATGCGATGCGATGATATGAACTGCCAGAGATGGGCTTCTCAAAAAAGAAGTGTCTGCGACAACATTACTGAATGCTAGAAACTCGGCCTTGTACTTTGCCATCACATCGGCGACTAATTCGTTTTTTCGATTTGCAGACTGAAAAAGGTTTTTATCGTTACCATTCAACATATACATGCGGGCGAAATTTGATGCAATGATGGAAGCTGCACCGATCGTATTTGTCCAGCGCTTCGTTGTCCAGCCGAGGATCGAGCTGACTGCATCGCCGCTTGTGCGAAGCGTTCCCACGTTGTCAATGCCAGCGTATGCGATGTTGGCCAGTCGCTCGTCAACGACGACGGCAAGCCAGACGTTTGCATTCGCTTTGACGATCGCTTCGAGTCGGTGCTGTCCATCTACCAGCACCCATTCGCCTGTTTCGTTTTTGGCGATGCGGATCATGGATCCGATCGCAAACGATCCGTCTGAGATGATCTGAGCGAAGTTGTTGACGACCTGTGGCTTCTTGCGTCTGTTGAAGTCGAAATTCCAGTGCAGCCCATGCAGTGCCTTCTCGCGGTCGAACTGCTCTTCCACCATTGGGATATGAGCTCCGGTGCGCAGCGCGCGCTTTGCGATGTCGTTCCAGATGTTCGGGATATCGTTCTGCGTTTCGTTCTGTTCGGTCATGATGTGTTCTCCTGATAAATAGACCTGGTGTCGCACGCACCAGGTATGACAACGTGATTAGTCGATGAACGGCGTTTCGCGGAACAGCGCGATCGCTTCGTCCACCAGCTGCTTCGAGCCGTTCGTCAGTGCAGTTCTCGCGCGCTCGATGAGCGGATCCGATTCGACCTTCTTCAGCTCCTTGTAACGCTTGCCGAGCGCAATCAATCGTGCGCGATCGGCGTCGCTGGCCTTGCCAGACGCAGCAGGTGAAACGGGCTGTGCAGCAGGCTGTGCAGCAGGCTGAGCGGGCACCTGCTCGATGATGACGTCAGCAGCGGGAATCGCCTTCGCGGGAGACGGCGCCGCAGGTGTTGATCCGTCACCGATGATGACCTCACCGTCTTCGTTGACGTTCGCTCCGAGCTCCTCGGGCGTGTAATACGAGCCGATGACGTCGGGACAGGCGACGCGCGCGCCAGCGGAGATGCAGCGCGAGAACAGCATGGCGTCGGGAAATTTCGCCATGTTTTTGACTTCCGCCTGCTTCGCGCGCACGTCATCCCACGTTTCGGTGTGAATGAGCTCTCCGCGCTGGAAGAACTGGATCGTGCACTTCTTCGCGTTCTTCTCGACGACGCGGTAATCGTAGCGTCCGCTCGCCTTGATGCGCGCAGCGATGGTGTTCGCCGCCAGGGTGACCTTCCCCTGGATGATGTGAAAGCTATTCATGGCCGTGAACGGAGGAAGGCCGAGTTCCGCTCCCGCCATGATTTTCACGAACGCCTGCGCCTGCTGCCGACAATCGGCGAACAGGCCAGATTCGGCGAACGTCTTGGCGATGCTGGTGTATTCGTTGATCTGCGAGATGATGGAAATGTTGCTCATGTTTTGCTCCTGTTGGTGCGCTGAAGATGTTACTCGTTCAGCGCACCGATGTCAATCCTCAATTTCAGCGCGTCAGCTCAGGCGCGAAATCCAGCACGGCGACGGCGATCGCGGCTCCGACGATGACCAGCACGATGATGATTCCCCAGATCGTGTCTTCGCGCTTGCGCTGCTGTTCGCGCTGACGCTCCCATTCGCGGTAGGTGTTTCGGTTGTGTTTCACGGCTGCACCGCCTTGTTGAGCTTCGCCAGGATGCGGGTGGTTTCGAGCCACACGGCTTTGTCGAGCGCGATGCGCTGAAGATCGTCTCGCTGCGCTTCGGTGAGCGTGTAGCCGCGCTGAAGGTCGAGGGCGATGCCTGCCACGATGTGCAGCATCGTGCGCAGTGCGGATTCGTTGTCGTGGTGATCCTCGGGATGATAGCTGTTCATGTCGTTCTCCTGTTGAATGTAGCCTGGTGTCGCACGCACCAGGCTGAGCCACTAGATATGCAGCCGACCGTAGTCGAGATAATCGTCGTAGCGCGCGCGCATGATTTCGGCGTAACGGATGCTGCGCTCTGACAACTGTGCCCATTCGTCGGTCCAGCCGTCGCGCTCCATCAGGCGATCATATCGACGCTGCGAATCCGCGTAGGCTTCGCGCCATGCTTCGGTGTAGTCGCGCTCCTCGGCATAGCGTCTCATTTCCTCGGTGGCCATGCGCATGCGATGCAGCCGCAGCAGCGTGATAAGGTCGTCGCGCAGGGCGATGTTCCCCCACGTGGTCTTCCAGATCTGCTCGAACGTGCGCAGCCACTGCACGTGCAGGTCGTCGAGGTCTTCTTCCATGAGCGACGGCGCGATCTGCGCGAGCATGCGGCTCGCCGAGCTGAGGCTATACCACCGGAAGCGCGGATCGGTCTGCGCGCGGATGATGTCGCGCTCGAACAGCTGCTTTGCTTCGTCGATGATGAGGGTTCGGGTTTCGTTGTTCATGATATGTCTCCTGTTAGATGATGCCGAGTCCGATCCAGCGGTAGTCACGCGTGTCGTCGGACTGAACCGTGTGCGTGATCTCCCAGCTCCATCCTTCGCTGTGACCACGCTTGCGCTTGTCGCACAGCGCGAGCTCGACGTCGAGCCACACGTCAGCGCCGATGTCGTGGTCGCTGCCGAGCAGCTGCTCGTTGCGAGCGTCCCACGTGCGCATGAAGGTCTGCTGCGTCTCGTCGTTGGTGATCTTGATCGTCTGCGTCATGTCGTGTCTCCTGTTAGATGAAGTGCCCAGCGTCGCACTCGCCGGGCTGTGGTTGCTAATACTAGGCCGGCGTCTCGTCCTGCAGGCCGAACATGTCGATCATGATGGCGACCAGCTCGTTCACCGGCGTCGCATCGAACGTTTCGCGGCTCATGTTGCCGTCGGTATCGACGAATTCCAGCCACAGGTCGTAGTTCTGGGCGATCTGCTCGTAGGTGAAGTTCGTGTTGTTCATGGTTTGGTTTCTCCTGTCTGCTGTCTGTCTGATGGATGTGATTCTAGCGATCCTGGTATTCCGCGCTAGTGACAAATGTCATATGACAACCATGACATTTGTCACATCGTGCGCTACTTGTGCTCGGCGATGAATTCGCGGAACCAAATCACGCCTGAGAGCTGCTCCAGCTGGAAGAAGCGCTGCCGAGCAGCCTTGCGCTCGTCCGACCAGGGGGAATCGCTGAACGCGATCGCGTCGGCGTCGTCGATGTGCTGCTGAAGCTCGTCTGCGGTGACGGTGGTGGCGTCGATGCCGAGCGTAGCCAGTTCAGCAGCCATCTTCTTGAATGTTCGCTTCGCATCGGCCAGCGCGGTCTTGACGTCGTTCGGCGTCCCGTTGCCTTCGCGGATGCGTCGATAGCAGTCGCCGATGGTGTAGCGCACCTGCTGAGCCCGGACGTTCCCACCTCGGCTTTTCTGGTTGATCGAGTAGCTGGTCATGGCAGTAATGGTAGTGATTCCTGGTGTCATGTGATAGTGCCGAATGTCACATTTGTCATATGACATTCGGCACCTTTTGGTTTAGGCGATCTTCTCGTCCACCTTCATGGCGACGACCATGCAGGCGCGATCGCCGATCCAGCAGTCTTGGTGCGCTGCGACATACGCATGCGCATCGGCTTCGCTGCTGAACGCTGCTCGCGCTCGCAGCTCGTTGGTGAGCTGCTCGTCGTTGCTCCAAGGATCGAGCTTGTAGCCGAGCGCGACGTAGACCGTCTCGGTGAGCTCACCGTAGAGCTCGACGCGATAGCCAGAGCGGAAAGAATTGGTGTAGATGCCCTTGATGGCATCGCGCGCGACACCGATGGTCAGCGAGCGGGTGGGGGGGGGGAGGAGGAAGTCCATGTCCGTAATAGTAACGATTCGTCCTACCCTGTTCTAGTGCCGAATGTCACGTCTGTCATATGACATTCGGCGTCACGTATGACAGCGGAAAAAGCGAATCGCCCAGGCTGCGACACCTGGGCGACTCTAACAGGAGAAAGATGCTATCCCGAATGCAACTACGAACCACGAACGGCCAGATGATATCACACCTGGTGATGCGTTTTGCCAGACTGTTAACGCATGGTAGAATTGCAGCATGTCAAGCGCATACATATCGCGGCTGCATCATCTGCGGAGCGAGCGACACATGACGCAAGAGGAATTCGGGAAGCTGATCGGCAAGGACAATACTCAGATCAGCATGTGGGAGAACGGCGTTCGACGCATCGACGCCGACGCGGTGATCGACATCGCCAAGCGACTCGGACTCGATCCTGTCGCTGAGCTTCGGCGAGGGGGATTCATCGAATGAGCAAAAAACAGACTACGTCCGTTATCAGCACGTGGGGATCGTTCACCATCGTCCCCAACGAAGTTCTGGAATCCGATCTGTCAGCGCGCGCTGTTCTCGTGTTCGTCGCGCTGATGAGTCGCGTGTCGCACGACAGCGCGGCGGCAAAGTGCTGGCCGTCCTACGAAGCGATCGCCGAGAGATGCGCGGTGAAAGGACGCGAGGCGATCAGCGCTGCGCTAAACGAACTGGAGAAGAAGGGATTCCTGAAGCGCGAACGCCGATTCTCCGCTTCGACGATTTACACGCTCATGCGTCCATCGGTTGCCAGTAGTTCGGAATCCGAACGAATGGACGAATCGCCAGTAGTTCGGAATCCGAACGACAGTAGTTCGGAATCCGAACTATCAGTAGTTCGAAATCCGAACGCTAACAAGATCCAAAGAACAAGACACAACGAACCAGATCCAACTTTTTCCATCGACGCGCAAGCGCGCGATGGGGAATCGGCATCGCCTGCTGTTGTTTCGGTGGAGGTGGAAGCAGTGCAGCCACAGCCTGAAATCGACTGGTTTGCCGATGATCCGCCAGCAGCTGCGAAGCCCGTTGAAACCGCTCCCGTCGCCGAGGCTGAAACCGATTCCGCGAAAATCCTGAAACGCGTCCGACGTGCGAAGCGCGAACTGTCCGAACACGAGGCGAAACGTCACCAAGAGCTCTTCAGCGGCATCGCGCGCATCTGCGTCCTCGATCCGAAGCTGCGCAGCTGCGCTGGACAGATCGCCAGAACCGCGAAAGAGTTGCGGGAAGCCGACGCATCCGCTACCGATGCGACGATGACCGAGTTTTTGGAGTGGTGGAAAACGTCTGACTTCCGCGGACGCATGGGCAAGCCACCGACGCCGCAGCAGGTGGTAACATCGTGGAAACTGTTCCGCGAGAATTACGCGGAGATGCCTGCGACTGGCGGCAAGTCGGACAAAGGCGATCGGTATTTCAACAAGATCACAAACATTTACACGGAGGCAATCAATGGCTAACAGGAACACAATTCTGAAGACGCTGATGATGTTGGGCATGCAGTTCCCGCAAGGGCGGATGCACCTGGCGGAGGAACAGCTCATTCTCGAACGCGATTTGTGGCTCGACGAATTCAAGGACGTGAGCGACGAAGCATTCGTTGTGGCTGCTCGGCAGCACATCCGTGAAGGCGAGTGGTTCCCGCGCATCAGCGAAATCTGGAAGCAGATCCACAAGCTCGAAGACGTCGCCGATGGTGAAGACGACTGGGCGTCTGCATGGGGAGCGATCAAAGCAGCGGTCAGCCGATACGGTGCGTGGGGGACGACTGAGGAGGTGGATGCCTATTTCGGCGACAAGCTTCCTGCCGCGATGGCTGAAGACACACGCGCGATCGTGCAACGACTCGGATGGCGCGAACTGTGCAACATGGACGTTGACCAGGAAGGGATGTGGCGAGCGCAGTTCCGCGACATCTACAACCGCGTCCGAACGTCGCGCGTCGAACGTCGCCGACGCTCTCCTGAGGTCAACAAGCTGATTGCCGATCTCGCCCAGAAATTCGCGGCAGATCGTGCTCGTCTCAGCGCTCCGCGGGATGACGATGAAAGCTTCTAACTATGTGCAGTCGAAGCTCGCACTGGCCTTCGTGGAAGGTGCTATCGAGCGCATCCGCGAGGGCGGCGAGCAGGCGAAATTCGACTACGCTTACGCGATCGGTGCGATCACCGCTTACGCCATGCTCGGCATCATCGAACTGGAACAGTCCGACGAGCTCAGGCAGCAAGCGTACGATGCGCTCACCATCATTCAACAATGACACCACAAAAGAAAATCGACTGGCTGAGCACACACGGACCAATAACCGTTGTGTGCACATGGCCGACGAACGAACAGCAGCATGCGCGTGTTGACGTCTTGAACGGAGCAGATCGATGGACGGTGCAGGGATTCCGCGACTTCTCGACAGAGGGAAGCTACGCAGACAAATACACGCTCGAACAGCTCGAGCCGATCTGGCACACAATCCTGGTCAACTTCGACACGATGACCGGTCACGATGCGCGTCGATGGATCGACATGTATCTGACGGCTGTCGATGTTTGGGGAATATTCGATCTTGCGTATGTGCTACGCAATTCGCCTGCTGTGCAGGAAAGCGATCCGACATTCCCGTCAAGAACTCCGATAACCATTGAATGGTCGCTTCGCAGATGGAAGCACAAAACCATTCACATGGTGAATTGGCCATACTAATAATCATGCAAATCACGAAAGAGCAGCTGCACCAAGCAAAAAAATACCTTTTCCTATATCTGCGCGATATCAAAAAATATCCAAATGAGGTGTGCTCATATGAGGCAGCGGATGCCGCAAATTGGATGTGTTTCGTGCTTGATATCATCACGGAATCAACTTGGCGCAGAATTGATCGTCTGATTTACGCGTATAGACATCCAAACAGGGTGAAATCATGGAACCAAAACAACAGCCACTAACCAGACTGCAACAGGAGAACCTTGAAGCTGCGCTCGCCGAATCGGCCGAGATCAAGAAGGGCATGAAGAAGCGTCTGGCGCGCATCCTCGCGCGCATGCAGGCGAGCGGTGAAATCCGCGCTGACGTCACCATCGACGACGTGCTGCGGGAGGACAAACCGGAGGACGCGCTGTGAAGGGCTGCGGCTACACTCCCGAGGACATCGCGAAGATGCGCGCGATCGCCGAGCAGCTCGACTATTCCTGGAAGGCGATGGTGACCAAATATCCCCAATACGGAAGCCGCATTCGGCACATGTCGCGTTATGGACTGCTCACGCCTGAGGGGACGACGCTGCGAAAGGCGTTCATCAAAAAACGTGCCGAGCGCGTCATCGCAGCGCTGAAGGATCACGGCAACGACTGGGCGGCGACGGCTGCCGCGTTGTTCGTCAACGCATCAACGCTTCGGTATTACATTCAGGCTGCCGGGCTGTATGCGCGTGACATCGATCCGATGCTGGCTCCGCGTCCCTGCATCGAATGCGGGAAGCCGGTTTATTCCAGCAACAGCACCCGCAAAACGTGCGGCATGGAATGCGCGATGAAACGCACGCGCAGACGCCAGAACATCAACTGGCGAATGCGCAACGGGCTCGATCCACACGCACCGTCGCGGTTCGAAGCGGCTGAGTAGAAATACAAAACCGCGCTCATCGAATATTTCGGGCGTCCGACGCTCATCAACAGGATGCTCGGCATCAACATCAGCACGCTCGACGCATGGATTCAAAAAAATGACATGCGCGGATTTCAATACAAATGCCAGGAGCGCGAACGCGATCCCGACTTCCTCAAACAGCTGCTGGAGGATAACGATTGGGATTTCGGACGCGCAGGCAGGGCGATCTGGAGATCGGCGCGTTTCGTGCGCGACTGCCTTCGTGCTGCTGGGCGGCACGACATCGTGGATAATGCACCTTGCAAGGTGTGCGGGAAATCTGTTCCGCGCATGGGCAAGCGCAGGCCGATGTGCAGCGTGTCGTGCAAACGAATTCAGCATTCCAGGAACGCGCGCATGCGCTATCAATCAAAGGAGCGAACATGTATCAATCGATCACAATCACAGGAAGGCTAGGACGAGATCCGGAGCTGAAATATCTGCCGAGCGGTGATGCGGTCTGCACGTTCAACGTCGCCACCGATCGCACCTTCAACGACAAGGCAGGAAATCGCCAGAAGGAAACGACGTGGTTCCGCGTAACGGTGTTCGGTAAGCAGGCTGAAACCGCGAACAAATACCTGGCGAAGGGACGCAGCGTCCTCGTGGAAGGACGACTCGCAATTGACGCTGAAACCGGCGGACCGCGCGTCTACACCGACAAGCAGGGGAAAGCTCGGGCGGCGTTCGAGATCGTCGCGAACCTCATGCGCTTCATTGAGAAGCTCCCGGCAAACTCAGAATCTGGTGGAGGCGATGACATCCCTTTCTAGCCAGAAAGGCCAGATCGGTCAGCGCATCAACGTGCTGGACGACTATGGCTACGTCGAATTGCAGGATGTGATGCCGCATCCTGCAACAGGCGTTTCTCCCGATCTCGCGGTCGTCAACGCTGCTCGCGTGTCGTTCCTCGGTGAGAGCAAGGGAGACGACGCAGATCGCAAGCTGCTGCGTTACCTGATCCGAAATCGACACACGTCACCGTTCGAGCAGGTGGAATTCAAGTTTCGCGTGTGCGCTCCGCTCATCGTCTGGTGGCAGTGGATGCGTCATCGCACGTGGAGCTTCAATTCGCAGAGCGGACGGTATACCGAGATCGACGAAAAGCTCTACTTCCCTTCTGCGTGGCGGCGCCAGTCTGCGTCAAACAAGCAGGCCAGCGACGGGCTCATCGATGCGGAGGAATCCGTGCTGCTGAACGCCAAGCTGCAGACCGTCTACGATTCGGCGAAGTGGTTTTACGCAACTGCGCTTGCAAGCGGCGTCGCACGAGAGCAGGCGCGACTGTTTCTTCCCGGCTTCGCGGTGCACTACGAAGTCGTGGCGAAGGTCGACGCTCACAATCTCATGCACTGGCTCAGCCTGCGCAACCACGAACACGCACAGTTCGAGATTCGCGAGTACGCGAAGGTGATTGAAGACATCTTCGCGCATGTCATGCCGTGGACGTATGAAGCGTGGACTGAGCGAGCGTGACATCCAGAACGCTGTCATCGACCTGCTGCGTTATCGCGGCTGGATGGTGCGCGAACTGTCGCAGCCGCGCATCGTGAGCGGGAATCTCGTCGGCGTTCCTGATGTCATCGCGTTTCGTCACGGTCACACGCTGCTCGTAGAATGCAAGAGACCTGGCGGAAAACTTCGCGAATCACAGCGAAAATTCATCGACGAAATCGAGCCGCATCTATATCCGACGCTGTCGCACGTGGTCGCAAATGACGTTGAAAATTTCACGCGCGCACTCGATTACATCGAGCTAATGCGCGAGCAGGAGAAATAATGAGCTACGCACGATCCCCTATCGTTGTGGTGCCTGTCGGAGACCTGCACGTGGGATCGTCCGTCGCACTTTGTCCACCAGGTGGAGTCCAGCTCGAAGACGGAGGACACTACCTGCCGAACGACGCGCAGAAGTGGCTGCATGAGCGCTGGCAGGAAAAGCTCTCGGTCATCCGCGATCTGCGCAAGCGTCGTTATCACGTCGTCGTCGTCTCGCTCGGTGAATTTATCGATGGTCGTCACCATGAGACAACGCAGCTGCTGAGTCAGACACCGGAGATTCAGGCTTCCGCTGCACTCGACCTCATGCAGCCGCTCGCGGCGCTGGCGCACGAGCTCTACGTGCTTCGCGGAACCGAGGCGCACAGCG
>Ga0075472_10001163_pt1 | contig 10693 bp, 8 predicted proteins | sample DEB19_08_DNA_3_FD_77014 | JGI IMG/M metagenome (GOLD analysis project Ga0075472, IMG submission 77014) | Aqueous microbial communities from the Delaware River and Bay under freshwater to marine salinity gradient to study organic matter... | ecosystem: Environmental > Aquatic > Marine > Coastal ...
CGTCGGGCATCCATGCCCTTTGGCTCGCTCGGCATTGGCTTCGCTCCGCCATCCTGGCTCCGCTCGCCACTGACGCCGTCTCCCGGGGCATGGGCAACCCCTCGCTCGTCACACGGCGGGGCGCTTCGATGCGCTCCGTGGAAGCCCAACGGCGTGAGCCGTGGGACCGGCGCGGTGAGACGCGCGGCGGGTTTGGCGCGGCGGCTAGGCGCGGGGCTTGTGCAACTGGCGGTAGATCGCTTCGAGCGCCTCCTGCACGTCCTTCGGCTTCTTCTTCTCGGCACGCTGGGCATCGACGAGCCGGCGGGCGTCGGAATCCGAGTGGCCGAGCGAACGGAGCACCTCGAAGGTTTCGGAAAACACGTCGCCTCCCGACACACCCGCCTCGCCCGGAGCCTCACGGGCGATGAGCAATGCAAACTTCGGCATCCGACGACGGAGCTTCGCGATCATTCGCTCGGCCGTGGCCGCCCCAATGCCAGGCAACGTGGCAAGGGCCTTCGCATCCTGCTCGTCGATCGCCGTGGCGATCTCCCCGACGGGCCGGATGATCGCCCGCAACGCCTTGCGAACCCCCACGCCGTCGACCTCGCAGATCAGCTCGAAAAACTCCCGCTCCACCTCCGACAGAAACCCGACGATCCGGGGCACGAGATTGCCTCGGCCGGGAGTGCCCTCGAGGAACTCGCTCGTGTGCAGCGTGACCGGCTGACCAAGTTTCGTCTGAAGGCTGCGGCGGACCAGTTCGGTCACCAGCACCTCGTGTACGACCGGCCCGACGGCGAGTTCGATGCAGTTCGACGTGTGGTCCACGCGGTCGAGCGTGCCGGTGATTCTCGTGATCATGACGGGGGGCGGGCGTCAGGCCCGGCTGCTCCTGATGCGAACGACGCCGGTGCCGAAGAACAACGGCCTGAGGCGGAGATGGTAGTCGGCAAGGGCCACGGCAAGGGCGTCGGCGGCGTCGGCGGGCTTGGGGGTTGCCGTGAGCCCGAGCTCCCTCTGCACCGCCGACTGAATCTGCTCCTTGCCCGCATGCCCGCTCCCCGTGAGCGTGCCCTTCACGCGGTTGGGGAGATAGTGGTGCACGGCGAGCCCTGCCTGCACGCCCGCGAGGCAGATCACGCCTCGGGCATGACCGAGGAGAATCGCCGTCTTCGGAAACTTGGCATGCGAGAAGACCTGCTCGATCGCCATCGCGGTCGGCCGGCAGGCCTCGAGCACCTCGCGAATGCCCGAATGAATCGTGAGGAGGCGGTCTTCGAGGGTTTCCCCCTTCGATCGCACGACGCCCGCCTCGATGAGCCTCACGGTGGCGCCCTGACACTCGATGACGCCATACCCCGTGACGTTGAGCCCGGGATCGAAGCCAACCACGCGTTCGGTGCCTGTGCCGTCCATGGCGAATACACCTCGCAGGGCTCGAACCTGCAACCATCGCACCAGTTGCACGCAAACCCTCGGCCTCAGGCCTCCGTTTGCTTGGCCGGCCTTCGCCGGCGAGAGCCGCCTTCCGGGCGGCCGTCTCCTGAGCAATACACCCCGCTGGGCTCGAACCAGCAACCTTCGGTTCCGTAGACCGATGCTCTATCCAATTGAGCTAGGGGTGCCTGCCCAAACCATACCCCACGCCGCCGCAATCACCAAGATTCGAAAAAAAAGACGAAACCCTGGCCAGATCGTGCGGCGAGGAGGAGGGCCCGCTCATGGCGAGTTGGGGGTCGCCTCGACGGGCACCAGAAACCCGTCGGTGCCCACGTCAAATCGATCGGCCAGCACGACGGCAGCAGGTCGGTCCTTGCCAGCGCCTTCGCCCGTGGCCGCGATCACGACCGTCGCCGAAGGCCGGTCTTCAAGTCCGGTCGGTGGCATGCCGAGCGCCTCCCGCATCGCGATCGTCGGCCACACGACGGCCCCATTGACGACGCGGCCAGCTGTGTCGGGCCGGTTGAGCGTTTCGTGGTCCCAGGCCACACGCGTTGGCGGTGTGTTCATCGCCACGAGGCCGCCCACCTCGGGAGGCGCATAGGCCACCACGGGCTCGATGCCGTGCCGTTCACGAAACCGGTCGATCGCTTGGCGGGCCGCTGGGAGGTCGGCCACGCGTCCGATCGGCATCACCACCGCCGCCAGGTGCGCCTCGAGACCAGGCCGCGTGTCCTCGTCGGCGGCCGCAGCCACCTGCTCCACGCGGGCCAGCCAGAGCGTCGACCTCCCCGTGGCCAACGCATCGAGAATCGCTGGGGCGGGCGTCGTCGCCCCGATCACGCTGGCCTGGATGCCGAGCAGTCGACCGCCATGCTGGCCGAGCGAGTCGTGGAGGGGATCGCCGGGAGCCAGTGAGGCCAGAAGCCGGTCGTCGCGGCGCACGAGGCAGCAGCCGTCGAAGGCCTCGGCGGTGGCCTCATGCGGCGAGAGCCTCGCGGCAACCGCACCGGCGGCCACCTCCTGGAGCGCCAGCCGGGCCTCGTTGGGATGGGTGCCAGCCGGCAGCGCAGGGCCAAACGTGACGGTCACGGTGCGCCGCCAGCGCCGCGGCCACTTCGTGAAGTAGCAGCCTTCGGAGAAGGACAACGCGCTCCCCCAGAGCCCGTCGATCGAGGCCGGCACGATGGGAGACTCCACCTTTTCGAGCAGCCACTCGAGCCCGCGCTTGAAGCCGAGGAGTTGGCCGGTGCGGGAGATCCCTCCCTCGCAGAAGATGCCGATTTCATCGCCGTCGCTGAGGCCGCTCTGGATCGTCTTGAGCGCTGCGCCGATCGACTTCGGCCGCGGGTCAAACAGGATGAAACGCCACTGGTCGGCCAGCATCCGGAGGAAACGGCCTCGGATGTTGGGGCCATACACGACCATCCGGACCTGGCGGGGGCTCGCGAGCGGCAGCAGGAAGCCATCGAGCCACGATAAGTGGTTGGCGACGACGACGACCGGACCTTCCTGGGGAAGGTTGTTCGATCCACGAACGCGAAACCGCCATCCGGCATGCACGATCGCCTCGGCGAACAACCGCAGCGTGGCTCGCGGCGCGCACCACACGGCACCCCCGGCCGCGACGAGCGACAGCGCCGCAAAGATGCCGAAGATCGCCCGCGCCGACAGCAGCGGCGCGCCCTCCGGGCCGAGCGGCGCCCGAAGGCCGCCGTAGGCAAGCGACGCGAGAAACATGCCGCCAAACAAAAGGAGATTGGCGGCGGCGAGCACGCTTCCCAGCCGGTGCGGCGGGCTGCGCTCCTGAAGGTAGGTTTCGAGCGGCACATCGAACATGCCCGCCCCGAAGCCGAGCACCGTGAGCCAGATGAGCGGCCCCCAGGCGGTGCCTCCCGCTCCTTCGAGGAAGCGGCCGCCGCTAAGGGCCAGGGCCACGAAGGCGACCGCCATGATCACGCCGCCCAGAGGAACATATCCGAGGTGCGTGCGCGGTTCCGCTCCGGCCGGTCGCGACGCCAGTCGGCCGGTGACGACGCTCCCGAGGCCGATGCCCGCCACGAGCGCCACCAGCAGCGGCACAACCTGCCCCTGGGACGCGGCGCCAGCTTCCGTCGCGAACTGGTCGACGTTGGCCTGCGCGACGGCCCCGATGGCCCAGAAGAAAACGATGCCCGCCGTCGCGGCGGCGAGTTCGGGATGACGGGCGAGCAGGCCGAGATCCGACCAGGTGCGGGCGAGGGCGTTCCATGCCGGCGGCGAGTCGGGCGCCGCGGCCTGCCGACGGGGCAGGACCATTGACGCGATCACACCGGCGATCGAGGTGCCCATGAGCAGGACCGCCGTCGGCATGGCTCGCGTCCATCCCGTCGCTCCGTCGGTGAGCAGCGTGGCATCGGCCACCCAGTTGCCTGCCGCCGTGCCCACGAGCACGGCCACGAGCGACACGAGGGCAAACACGCCATTGGCAGCCGCGAGCCGCGAGGCCGGCACGACTTCCGGAAGCGAGCCCACCACCGCCGGCGTCATGATCGCCGCCTGCACACCGATGGCCATCACCGTGCCCAGCAGCATCCACAACCCGACGGGAAGCCCCAGCCAGCCCGACGCGTCGGTCATGCCGAAGCCGACCACGATCGCCGCGGCGGTCACGATGCCCACTTCGGCGAGCTTGCACCATCGAATGACCGTCGTTTTGGGATGCCGGTCGGCCAGCGAGCCGGCCAGCCATGAGAAGAGCACGTAGGGCAGCGAGAGTCCGACGAGGCCGACCGTCAGCACGAGCGACATCTCGCCCTGGTCGACGAGCCGCTTGCCGAGGCCGATGGCCAGCCACTTCAACGCGTGGTCGTTGACGAGCGTCAGGGCCCGCACGCCAAGGAGGGGCGCCAAGCCCCCCGGACCTCCCGGGTCGGGTGCAGATCGAACGCGTGATGGGTTGGACGTGGCCACTGGAAGTGTCTTTCGAAGCCGCGAGGGGAGCGATGCGTGACGTCGCCAGCCGTGGCGGTCGGGGGATCGTGGGGCCTCGGAGGTCGCCGAGGGCCCGGCGTTCAAGCGGGAAAATGGCAGAGTTTGAGGGCAGTTTGCAAGGGCAACCTGAGCGAACGTATCCTTCTTGAACGGCGTATCAATCAGGGCTCCCGCGCGATCCTTGGTCGCGGCCCCGTCGATTCGACACGCCTCCTGAAAGGAACCCATGAACGCCTCGTCGCGAACCCTCGTCCTCTCGATGGCGACCGTCCTCGGAGGCCTTGTGGCCGCCACCTCCGAAGCCCAGGTGGTCTACTACTCGTATCGTCCCGTCGTGGCCGCGCCGGTGGTGGCCAGCTATGCACCGGCCTACGTGGCCAACTACACGCCCGCGGGCAACTACGCGGCGGTCACCGCCTATTCGCCGCCGGTCGTCGCGCCGACGGCGGCCGTTGCCGTCACCTCGAACTACGCACCGGTCTACACGGCCGGCTACGCCCCCGTGTACACCGCGGGCTATGCGCCCGTCGTTTCCTCGCCAGTGGCCGTCACCGCGGGCTACGCCCCCGCTGCCGTCGCACCCGTCACCGCCTACTACGCGCCGGCCGTCGTGGCGGCTCCGGCGGTGGTGTACCGTCGCGGCCTGTTCGGCGGTCTCCGGCCGGTCTCCACGGCCTACTACATTCCCTACTGATTCGTCGCGGGGCGGAGGGATCGGCGGCTCAATGGTCGATCGATCGGCCATGCACTCGCGGCGATCGGAAGCCGTTCGTGGGACGTCTTAATTCTTGACCCTCCCCCGACGCCCCCTATAGTACGGCGTTCGTGCGACGTGGCAGGGCCCTCCCTCGGGCCGAGCGTTCGCCGACAGGGGTACGGATGTCACGGACGGTCAACATCATCGGAGCCGGGCCTGGCGGTCTCGCCAGCGCGATGCTTCTCGCGAAGGCCGGCCTGCGGGTGAGGGTGCTCGAACGCCTCGATGTTCCCGGCGGCCGCACCAGCACCATCGCCACGCCCGAGGGCTTTCGGTTCGACCTCGGCCCGACGTTCTTCCTCTATCCACGGATCCTCGACGAAATCTTCTCCTCGTGCGGCCGCGATCTCCGCAAGGAGGTCGAGATGGTTCGGCTCGATCCGCAGTATCGTCTCGTGTTCGGGGCGGGCGGCGATCTCTCCTGCACGCCCGACGTGGCGAGGATGGAAGCCGAGGTGGCAAGGCTGTCGCCGGCCGATCGCGGCGCCTTCGGACGGTTCATGGAAAGCACCCGGGCGAAGTTCGAGCGGTTCGCGCCCTTCCTCGAGCAGCCCTTTGAAAGCTGGCTCGACCTTGCGAATCCCGACCTCATCAAGCTGATGCCGATGCTCAAGCCTTGGCGAAGCCTCGACGCCGAACTGGGCACCTTCTTCAGCGACGAACGAATCCGCCTGGCGTTCACGTTTCAGTCGAAGTATCTCGGCATGTCGCCGTTTCGTTGCCCGAGCCTGTTCTCGATCCTGTCCTTTCTCGAATACGAGCATGGCGTCTTCCATCCGATCGGCGGGTGTGGGGCGGTGTCGGAGGCGATGGCCCGGATCGCCACCGACATGGGCGTCGAAATCCACTATGGCGAGCCCGTCGAGGGGCTCGAGTTTTCAGGCCGCCGGATCACCGGCGGGCGAACGCCGCGGGCCACGTATGCCGCCGACGCCACGGTCGTGAACGCCGACTTCGCCCGCACCATGACGCGGCTCGTGCCCGATGCGATCCGTCGCCCTTGGAGCGACAAGAAGATCGCCTCGCGGCGGTTTTCGTGCTCCACGTTCATGCTCTACCTCGGCATCGATGGTCCCTACGACGACGTCGCTCACCACACGATCTATCTCTCCCGCAACTACCGTGACAACCTGGATGCCATCGAGCATCGGCACGAACTCTCACCCGATCCGTCGTTCTACGTTCAGAATGCCTGCGTGACCGACCCGACGCTCGCGCCCGCGGGCATGAGCACGATCTACCTCCTCATTCCGACCACGCATCGGCATCCCAACGTCGACTGGCGGAGTGAAGCGGCCGGCTACCGAGAGGTGGCCCTCGACCAGTTGGAGCGAGTCGGCATCACCGATATCCGCCCCCGGATCCGCTACGAGAAAATGATCACGCCGGACGACTGGCAGGATGACTACGAGATCTATCGCGGTGCCACCTTCAACCTGTCGCACGACCTCGGCCAGATGCTCCACATGCGGCCGCACAACCGCTTCGAGGATGTCGAGGGCATGTACCTTGTCGGAGGTGGCACCCATCCCGGCAGCGGCCTTCCCGTGATCTACTCCTCGGCGCGGATCACGTCGGGCCTGCTGCTCGATGACCTTGGGGTCGACGGCCAGGCCCGGAAGCCGCGTCGTGGGGCCAAGGCGAGTGGCGGCCGGAAGCCGGCGAAGGTCTGAGGGATACCAGGGGAAACGGGAGTGAATCTTTGATGGGACGCATGGGCACGAGTGAACGGGTGGTGGTGGTCGGCGGCGGCCTGGGTGGCCTGGCGGCGGCCTGCACGCTCGCGGCCCGCGGCTATGCGGTCACGCTCTGCGACAAGAACCCGTGGGTCGGCGGCAAGGCGGCGGTGCTCGAAGAGGGCGGATTTCGCTTCGACATGGGGCCGACGATCCTCACCATCCCGAAGGTGCTCAAGCGGATCTACTCGGAGGCAGGCCTCGATCTGTCGAAGTACCTCGACCTCGTGCCGCTCGATCCGCAGTGGCGAAGCTTTTTCGACGACGGCACCACGCTCGACCTGGTGGCTGATGTCGCGGCGATGCGATCCAATCTCGATGCGTTTGCTCCGGGAACGGGCTCCGGCGACGGGTATGCACGGTTCATGGCGCTGTCGCAGCGGCTCCATCGCCTCTCCGACGAGTTTTTCTTCTGGCGAAGTGTCGGCGGCATGGGTGACATGATCGACGTACGCCGCAGCCTCTCGGTCGGCTTCATCAAGGAACTGCTCGGCATGCGGCCAGGGCACAGCGTGGCGGGCACCGTGCGGTCGTTCGTGCCCGACGAACGTGCCGCCCAGATGCTCGACCACTACACCCAGTATGTCGGAAGCTGTCCGGAGCAGTCGCCGGCCGTGCTCTGCGGCATCGCGCACATGCAGTCGAACGACGGCGTCTGGTATCCCCGAGGGGGGATCGCCGCGGTGCCCCGGGCCCTGGCGGCCCTCGCAAGCGATCTCGGCGTCGATATCCGGCCGAGCACGCCCATCGCACGGATCGTCATCGAGGGAGGGCGGGTGCGGGGCGTCGAGACGGCGGCCGGCGAGACGATCGAGGCCGGGGTCGTCGTGAGCAACTCCGACAGCGTGCGCACCCACCGCGAACTCGTCGATGGTCAGCCGAGCCGGCGGTTCCTTGCCCGACGAAAGTATGAGCCGGCCTGTTCCGGCGTGGTGCTCTATCTCGGTCTCGACAGGCGTTACGAGCATCTCATCCACCACAACTTCGTCTTCTCCCACGACCCGCACGAGGAGTTCGACGCGATCTACCACCGCGGCGAGCCCGCCGCCGATCCCACCTGCTACGTCTGTGCGCCGGCCGTGACCGAGCCGGAGGTGGCGAGGCCGGGCGGGGAATCGCTCTACGTGCTCGTGCACACGCCCTACCTGCGGCCGCACCACGATTGGAAGAAGATGCTGCCGAGCTACCGCAACACGATCATCCGAAAGCTGGAGCAAACGGCCGGCCTGAAAGACCTCGAGAAGCGGATCGTGGTGGAACGGGCGATCACTCCGCAAGACATCAACGACCGCTACCACGTGCTCGATGGGGCGATCTACGGGCTGGCGAGCCACGGGAAGTATCTCGGGGCCTTCAAGCCCGCCAACCGGTCGCCCGACGTCGAGGGGCTCTACCTCTGCGGCGGCTCGGCCCATCCGGGGCCGGGCATGCCGATGGTGCTCATGTCAGGCTGGATCGCGGCCGACAGCGTCGATCAGGACAAGGTCGTGAGCCCCACCGGCCGGGCTGACCGCGTGCCGGTGGCGGTCTGACGCGATGGCCGCAGGCGAGGGCGAACGCCGGGCGTCGCATGCGGCCGAGGGCCTGCCGCCCTTCTCGAAGCCGATCTTCCGCTGGTTCATGTGGTACGTGCGGAAGTATCTCGCAAAAAACTTCCACGCGGTGCGGCTTCTTGCGGGCGAGGATGGCGGCTCTGCACCCGGGATCGCCGGCGAGCCGGTGATCTTCTATGCAAACCATCCCGGCTGGTGGGATCCGCTCGTGTTTCTGCTGATCGGGCAGGAGTGTTATCCCGACCGTCTCGTCTACGGCCCGATCGACGCTGCTGCGCTCGGCAAGTATCGCCTCCTCGAACGGATTGGCTTCATCGGGATCGATCCGCACTCCCGGGCCGGCGCCGCGAGGTTTCTGCGCACGGTGCGGGCGGCTGGAACCAGGAACGACGTGATCTATTGGATCACGGCACAGGGGGAGTTCACCGATCCCCGGGCGCGACCACTGACGCTTCGGCCCGGTGTCGGCCACGCGGCGGCCGCGGCCGAACGCGGGCTGATCGTGCCGGTCGCGGTGGAGTATCCGTTTTGGAACGAACGGTGCCCCGAGGCGCTGGTCGCGTTCGGCACCCCCCGGCGGCTCGGCGGTTCCCCGGCGATGTCCTCCGAGGAGTGGACCACCACCTTGGCGAAGGATCTCGAGGAGGCTCAGGACCGCCTCTCGGCTGCGGCGATGGCGAGGGACCCCTCCCGGTTTCGCCCGCTTCTTCGAGGACGTGTGGGCGTGGGGGGCATCTACGACGTGGGCCGACGGGTGCGGTCGCTGATGCGGGGCGAGCGGTTTGATCCCTCGCACGGCGGCGAGGGCCCGGCACGATGAGTCCGTTCGCGCTCGGAGCCCTTGCGGTAGTGGCGCTTTGCCTGGCGGCGCTGCCGACGGTGCTCACGCAGGCCAATCTCAGGGCGTTTGCGCCGCCGCCGCCGCCAAAGCAGGGAAGTCCACGGCCGTCGGTGTCGGTGCTGGTGCCGGCCCGCAACGAGGAGCGGGCCATCGGGCGGCTCTGCCGCGACGTGCTGTCGAGCGACGACGTCGATCTCGAACTCGTGATCCTCGATGACGCCAGCGAGGATCGGACCGCCGCGGCGGTCGCCGCGATCGCCGCCGAGGACCCACGAGTTCGGATCGTGCCGGGCAGGCCGCTTCCGCCCGGCTGGTGTGGCAAGCAGCACGCCTGCTGGCAGCTCGCCGAGGCGGCCCGTCACGACACATGGGTGTTTCTCGACGTCGATGTGTCGCCACGGCCGGATGCGATCGCCCGTTCGGTGGCCTTTCTCGAGGATTCAACCGCCGGGCTCGTGAGTGGGTTTCCCAGGCAGGAGACGAGCAGCGTGCTCGACTGGCTGCTCCTTCCACTGATCCACTTCATCCTCCTCGGCTTTCTGCCGATCCAGCGCAGCCGAAGCGATCGTTCGCCGGGGCTTGCGGCCGGCTGCGGGCAGTTGTTTGTGACCCGCCGGCACGACTACGAACGGGCCGGAGGCCACGCGGCGATCCGCGCGTCGCTGCACGACGGCGTGAAACTCCCCCGCGCCTTCCGGCGGGCCGGGCTCGGCACCGACATCTTCGACGCGACGACGATCGCGTCGTGTCGGATGTATGAACGCAGCGCCGACGTCTGGCGGGGGCTTTCCAAGAACGCGACCGAGGGGATCGGCAGTCCCGCGACGATCGTTCCCTTTACGATCCTCCTCGGCGGCGGTCAGATCCTTCCCGTCGTGCTCCTGGGGCAGGGGATCGCCACCGGGTGGCACGGCTGGCCCGTGTGGGGCATCGTCGCGGCGATCGTGGCCGCGGCCCTCGCGTGGCTGCCGCGCGGGATGGAGGCGATCCGATTCCGGCAGGGAATCGCAAGCGCCGCCGCGCACCCGCTGGCGGTCACCGTGTTTCTGGTGATTCAGTGGACGGCACTCGCTCGCAAACTGCTCGGCTGCCGCACGACGTGGCGTGGGCGGTCGCTCGACCCGCAGTGACGGCTATCCTCGTCGAAGCACCCGACGGGCCCGCGTCACCCGCTCGATCGCCTCGGCAACGGTGGGGGCGAGCGCTGTCAGGTGCCCCATCTTGCGTCCCGGCCGCGGCTCACGCTTGCCGTAGAGATGGAGGCTCACGCCGGGCACCGCGAGGGCCGAGGCCCAGTCGGGCTCGCCCTGCGCCCAGCAGTCGCCGAGGAGGTTGGCCATCGCGGCGGGCGATCGCAGCCGCGTCGAGCCGAGCGGTAGCCCGCAGATGGCCCGCACCTGCTGCTCGA
>Ga0075472_10001164_pt1 | contig 10687 bp, 10 predicted proteins | sample DEB19_08_DNA_3_FD_77014 | JGI IMG/M metagenome (GOLD analysis project Ga0075472, IMG submission 77014) | Aqueous microbial communities from the Delaware River and Bay under freshwater to marine salinity gradient to study organic matter... | ecosystem: Environmental > Aquatic > Marine > Coastal ...
ATTTCTAATTGATCGGATAGGCGTTTATCTATTTCGATTGCTGTTACTTTATTGCTGGCTTGTAGTAGGGCTAGGGTTAGAGAGCCAAGGCCTGGACCAATTTCAACTACATGATCATTAGATGTGATCCCTGCTAAACGAACAATTTTCTGACAGGTATTACTATCAATAACGAAATTTTGACCAAGTGATTTTGTGGGGCGAAGGTCTAAGGACTCTGCAATCTGCCTGATCTCACCTGCACCAAGTAAGGTGATGCTCATCTGATGAAGGATCCAAATACGCGCTCGGCATTATTACTAATTGCTCTGGTAAGAGTTGTTAGATCCTCTCCCCTTCGCTCTGAGATAAAGCGCAAAATGTGTGGAATTTGTGCAGGAGTGTTATGAGCCCCTCTATTTGGAGTTGGAGTTAGAAAGGGAGCATCCGTTTCTACCAGCAAGTTTTCTAGTGGAACATGCATTAGCGCTTCGTGAAGCAGGGGGGCATTTTTAAAGGTCAGCGTTCCTGAAAAAGAGAGGAGATAGCCTTTAGCGACGCACTCTTTGGCCATCTCAGCATCTCCAGAGAAGGAGTGAAAAACAGTATGAGTTGGCGCCCCTACTTCATCAAGAAGATCTAATACTGCTCGGTGAGAATCACGATCATGGATCATGAGAGCTTTCTTATGAGCTTTAGCAATTTCAATATGCTTTTTAAATGAGTATTTCTGTTTATCTCTAAGACTCTCTTCAGTGCGAAAGAAGTCCATCCCAGTTTCACCAATTGCACAGACTCTCTTTTCACCAGCTAACCGATTAATCTCCTCTAAATCTGATTCAAGATCTTCAATTAAAGGAGCATCGTTGGGATGAAGCGCTACAGCCGCTAAAACCTGAGTATTAAAATAATTGGCGCAATCTACTGACCATTGAGATTCCTTAACAGAGATACCGACTTGAACTACTCGATCAATACCAACACTTCTTGCATCATCTAAAACTTTTTTGACATCATCATGATCGGCTGCTGCGCCAGTCACTATTTCAAGGTGGGCATGAGAATCCACACAAGTTGTGGGCAGTGGCTCTGGAAGTGGGGCAGCTCTGCGATCACTTTCGCGATTATTTCGATCAGCCATTTGCTAAGTTTTTTAACTCTCTAAATCCGGAAGACGGGGAAAGAGAATATCTCCTTTAATTATTTTGCTTCCGCCCTTTAATTGTCCCCATTTGGCAACATCTGAAATTTTCTGCGAACCAATTGGTCCAAGTGAGCCTTCGGCTCCTAAATATGACCATAGCTTGCTAGTTGAAAGTGGCATCACTGGATGGAGAAGAATTGCCAGGGCCCTTAAAGATTCTGCCGTGTTATAAAGAATTGCATCAAGTTCACTTTTTTTACTCTCATCTTTAGCAACAACCCATGGCTGTTGTATCGTGACATAGCCGTTAACAGCCTTGCAGAAATCCATGATTGCATTTATTCCACCTTGAAAATCTAGAGCCACAATTGCTTTATCTGCGCTCTCAACAGTCTTTGATAGCGCGCTTGCTAGCTCTTCATCTTTTGCTGGATTTGGCAGAATGCCATCACAATACTTTTCAACCATTGCTGCAAGGCGTGAGGCCAGATTTCCAAAGTCATTGGCAAGCTCACTTGTGTAGCGGGCAGCCATATCCTCCCAAGAAAATGAGCCATCGCTACCAAAGGGAATTGCTCTCATAAAGTAATAACGAAAGGCATCAACACCAAAGTGATCTGTGATGTCTGAAGGAGCAATTCCAGTCAATTTACTCTTGCTCATCTTTTCGCCACCAACTAAGAGCCAGCCATGGGCAAATACTTTCTTTGGCAGAGCAAGTTTTGCAGCCATGAGCATTGCGGGCCAGATCACAGCATGAAAACGCAGGATGTCTTTTCCAACTAGGTGAACATCAGCAGGCCAAGTCTTTTCAAAGAATTTACCACCATCACTTGATGGATCATCGGTTAATCCAACGGCAGTTGCATAATTTAAAAGAGCGTCAAACCAAACATAAACAACTTGCTTTTCATCCCAAGGAACTCTTACTCCCCAATCAAAAGTTGAGCGAGATACTGATAGATCTGAAACTCCACCTTCAAGAAATGAAATTACTTCATTTCTAGCGCTCTCAGGTTGGCAACTTTCAGGGTTTTTCTTGTAGTGCTCAAGAAGTGGGGCCGCAAACTCTGATAACTTGAAAAACCAGTTTGTCTCGCTAAGCATTTCAACTGGCTTTGAATGGATTTTGCAATTTCCTTCAAGTAGATCTCCAGGTAACTTAAATTCTTCACAGCCAACGCAATAGGGACCTTCATATTTGCCTTCATAGATATAACCCTGCTCCATTAATCCTTGGAGAAATTTCTGAACTCGCTGCGTATGTCTTACTTCAGTAGTGCGAATGAAGTCATCGTTTGCAATCTCTAAATGCTTCCAAACCGGCTTCCATTATTGTTCAACTAATCGATCACACCATTGTTGCGGCGCCGTGTTATTAGTTTCGGCTGTACGCATTACTTTCTGGCCATGTTCATCAGTTCCAGTTAGAAACCAGACAGATTCACCCCTTTGTCTATGCCAGCGAGTTAATAAATCACCAGCCACAGTGGTGTAGGCGTGTCCGATATGAGGGGCGTCATTAACATAATAAATAGGTGTAGTCAGATAGAAAGATTTATAGGTATCTGACATGGGCTGAATTCTATCTACTTCTGTTCCACCATGATGTCAAAGACTTTTCGCTTGCGTATGTGAAGCTCTTTGGCAGTCAAGGCAATTGCCTCCTTGCGAGTAATTCCAGATGCTTCATAGCGCGAGACAGTTTCAACTACTTCTTGATCGCTTACAACTTGCTCGCTTGGGTCATAGGGGGCAATAACTATGGTGAATTCTCCAAGCATCTCTTTACTTTCAGACCAGCTAAGTAATTCTGCTAGTTCGCCACGCACAACCTCTTCATAGGTCTTTGTTAATTCGCGGCAGATTGCTGCCTGCCTATTTGGACCAAAGCTCTTAATCATTGACTGGAGTGATTCACTAATTCGATGTGGCGCCTCAAATACAATCAGAGTTCGAGTCTCTGTAGCGCGGTCTTCAAAGAATTGATCACGTGCGCCAGAACTTCTTGGCACAAATCCATCAAATGCAAATGAATCACTAGCAAGGCCAGAGATAGCAAGTGCAGCAAGCGGAGCGCTAGGGCCTGGGATTACTGAAACTTTAAATCCTTTATCAATGGCCATTCTCACTGCTCTATATCCAGGATCACTAACTGATGGCATCCCTGCATCACTTACCAATAAAACTTGGCGCCCTGATGCTAAATGACTCGCCACTTCATCAAGTCGTGAGCTTTCATTTCCTTCAAAGAATGAGAGAACTTCGGCACTGCATTGGATTCCAAGGTCTTTGCATAGGCGGTTAAACCTTCGTGAATCTTCGGCAAGAACTACATCCGCGCTTGAAATAGCTGCCTTTAATCTCGTTGAGGCATCACCAAAGTTTCCAAGGGGCACTCCAGCCAGAATCAACTCGCTCACTGCCTCATTATGGCCCTTAGTATCCTTGTCCATCATGAGTGCCTTAATGGCTAGGCCTATTTTCAACTATCGCAATCAGATAGCACTGGCAATCATTTTATTCTTTGCAGCAATTACGCGTTTTGCCAATTTAGGTAGGCCTAATGAATTGGTATTTGATGAGGTTTATTATGTAGATGGCGCAAGAGACTTTCTTGCCTACGGGGTTGAAAGCCAATCAGGTGAGGCAGAGTTTGTAGTACATCCACCACTTGGCAAGTGGCTAATTGCAATTGGAATTCAAACTTTCGGAGATAACCCCTTTGGATGGCGATTTAGCGCCGCTTTATTTGGCCTTGCTTCAGTAACTCTCATCTATTTCATCGCCCAAGCTTTATTTAAATCCAATTTTTTAAGTTTATCTGCTACAGCCCTGATCTCACTTGATGGACTCCATCTAGTAATGTCAAGAACTGCACTACTTGATATATTTTTATCATTCTTTGTCTTGCTCACTTTTTATCTCGTCATTAAAGAAAAGTATTGGCAAGCTGGTATAACTATCGGCTTAGCACTAGCAACTAAGTGGAGTGCGCTCTATCTTCTAGTCGCTCTCTGCTTATTCTTACTCTTTTACAAGAAGACATATATAAAGACTGCCCTGCAATTTACAATTCTGCCAACTCTAACTTACTTAATTACTTGGAGTGGATGGTTTTTAAGTGATATTGGTTGGAAAAGAGATTCGGAAAGTAATTCTCTATTCTCGCTTTTTAATTATCATCGCGAGATGCTAAATTTTCATACAAATCTAAAAACTGATCACTCTTATGAAGCAAGTCCTTGGAATTGGCTAATTCTTGGCAGGCCAACATCTTTCTTCTATGCCACTCCAAAACAGTGTGGTCAAGAAAATTGCTCACAAGAAGTATTGGCTCTAGGAACGCCCACACTTTGGTGGTTAGGTCTTGTATCTATTTTTATAGCATTAGGTTATTTCATATATCAACGAGAATTAAACGCTGGCCTAATTCTGCTCTTTCTATTTGCAAATTATCTTCCTTGGATTGCATTTCCAGAGAGAACTACTTTTTACTTCTACTCCATCGCCTTTGAACCTTATTTGATCTTGGCTCTGATTTATGTGATGGCAAAAGCCATGGAAAATCAGGAGCTAAGGGGGGTTAGGAAGAGGTATGCCCTGGTGACTGTTGGCTTAATTGGCCTGACTTTTGCCTACTTTTTGCCACTCTATGTTGGATCAGTTTTGCCATACCAAGATTGGTATGCGCGAATGTGGTTTCCTAGCTGGATTTAACTACTGACCAGCGGCTCTATTGCTGCGAAGGTGTTCTTCATATTGATCTGCAATCTCTTGATCAAAGATCTTATCTGCACTCGGCGCCAATACTTCGCGCATAATCTTTTCTTGCGCCTCGCTCCAAGCACCAGGGATAGTTAAATCAATTACGCGACGAGGAACTGCCTTTGATGAATTAGCATAATTTGGCGCAGGAACTGAAACTGGATCCCAGCTCTTATCATCTTTGTTTGCACTTCCTTTAGGTAGCAAAGTAATAGTTCCACTATCTTGGTAAGAAGAGAGTCGCTCTGAAAGTGGAAGCCACTGCTCTTCACTCAAACCTGAACCTTCGGTAATACTTGCAAGAGATGCTGCGCGCTTTGACCTTCCCATGATCTCTGCGTAATTTGCTGCAGAAGATTTACTGGTAACTCTATTTGCAGAATTAACTCGCTTTACCTCTTCTTTTATCAAACTAATTTGATATCGAGTGTTAACAACATACATTAGAAAGACTGATCCTGGTAGAAGAAGAATTACTGGAGAGAGTAGACCAACTAAAGTAAATAGAGATACAACGATTGCTAGGCCAATGATGGAGAAGAATTGAATTCTACGTATTGCTATCTGATGTTCGCGTTTCTTATTTAGAGATTCAATATCTGGAGCAGTGTGGCCAGAAGTTATTCCAACAACTTTCATGGCTTCATCAAATCGTTTGACAGATCTTCCGCTTATCTCTTCATGATTTGAAATCCAACGGGGCAGAAAGTAGGCAATCCACATGCCAATGATGATTAAGTAGATAAGCCCTGAGCCCATGAAAGATAACCTTAAAGGTAGGGGTTGGACTTTTCTGGTATTTGCCTGATGCAAAATTTAAGATTTTTGAAATTCTAACAACTCTAAATTCTAGAATTTTCTTTCACAAAACAGAGGTGGTCGCGCCATGCACCATCAATGTGAAGATAGCGAGGACGAAGTCCTTCAAATACGTAACCTGCCTTCTCGGCCACTCTCTTTGATGCCGCATTCTCAGGTCTTAGATTAATTTCGATGCGATGTAAACCAAGTTCCTCAAAGCCATAAGCAGTCAATCTCCTAACAGCCCTGGTGGTTATCCCTTTATTGGCATATCGCTCATCAATCCAATAGCCGATATGTCCCCCGCGATATGCGCCATAGGAGATTCCCCCTAAAGTGATCTGACCAATCAAGTTCTTTTCAAACCAAATAGCCAGAGTTAACGATCTTCCAGCTCTGCCCTCACCTCGATGGTAATTAACCATCTCAAAGTAGCTAGGCAGATTCTTATTCTCATGGTTAAAGGGTGAGGTTGCCTCCCACTGAGAGAGCCATGCTCTATTAACTTTTCTAACAGCTAACCAAGCTGAGCGATCGCGCAATCTAAGTGGTCTAAGGGTTATCTGATCTTCCTTGAGAACTGTGGGCCAGCTATGGCTATAAATACTTGCCATAAAATCAATTAAAACGTCGCTCGAGAACTAGAACATCAACTTCAGCGCCAGCACTTGCGCCACTTTCACCCTCTGTAATAACTATTAGACCTGTGGCATCTGATAATCCAATTAGATCTAGTTGATTTTCAATTGGAGTAACGAGCCTTCGCTCTGGTTTATCACTAGAGAGAATTCCTCTTATAAAGGAGTGCTTTCCAACCTCACTTAATACATCACTTGTTAAAGTTGCTTTAATCACTGGTCGATGGATGTCATAAAGCCCCATCATGTTTCGAATCATCGGACGAATGAAAAGCTCTGCTGAGATATATGCAAATATCGGATCTCCTGGAAGTGAAACCACTGGAGTCTGATCTGGGCCAACCACACCAAATGCATGTTTACCACTTCCCTCAATTAAGGGAAGGACCTCACGAACTTTTCCAAGCTCATTAAGGACTGAATAGATTAGAGAAAATGACTCATCATTTCTTTCACCGCAGATGACCAGTAAATCCGCCCTTACCAATTGATCTTCAATTACATCCTTTAATTGAGCAGCATTTTCAGGAATGGTATGAACTCGATATCCCACAGCTCCAGCCTCTTTTACTGCTGTTGTTAATAGCCATGAATTAGTCTCATATTCATCTTTGCCGTCTCTAAGCGGTGAACCTGGTTCGACTAAATCATCTCCTGCCGAAACAATCACCACTCTTGGCTGAGGTCTAGTTGGAAGCCGATCTAAACCAAGAGATGCAGCTAGTCCTATTTGAGTTGCGCGGATTCTTGAACCAGATTTGAGTGCAACCTGCTCACCAGAGCTCACATCAAGGGCCAAAGTTGCGCCATGGGCATCAAGTAATGGCATATCAAAGGCAGCAAGAGGCTTTGCTAGCGCTAGCAGTTCGGTAGCAAGTTCAGCCACCTTAATCGTTTCGCTCACGTAGTAACCCTACTTTGTATCTACGCTAATCCCGTGGATTCAAGCCAGAGTGCGTCATTAATTAAGTCAGAACTTCGAAAACGCTTTCGAAGTGAGAGAGAGTTTCACCTTTCAGAGTGTTCTTGGCAACACTTATTGGATAGTAAAGAAATCAAAAGTGCAGAGGTTCTCGCAAGTTATTACTCCTATGGAAGTGAGCCAGAAACATCAGAGCTAAACAAATCCCTCATTCAAAGCGGTAAGACTCTTTTATTGCCAAGACGCCTTGCAGACAATGATTTGGATTGGATTATCTGGAGTGGCAAAGATGAAGATCTAGAAATTGATGGCAATTTAAAGTCACCAAAGGGTGAGAGCTTTAAGGGCGAGATTGATGTTGTGATCGTTCCAGCTCTTCACGTTGATCGCCAAGGAAATCGCCTAGGTCAAGGTGGAGGCTCATATGATCGCGCGCTAGCGAAGCTAAATTCCTGGAAGGTTGCGCTGGTCTATAGCGGCGAACTAACTAGTGAGAGCCTTCCTATTGAGAGCTTTGATTGCAAAGTAGATGCTGCCGCAACCCCTGAGATTTTGGTTCGGTTTACAGCAAAGAGTTAAGGTTACGAGCCATTACCAAGCGCTGGACTTGATTGGTTCCCTCATAAATTTGAGTTAACTTCGCATCTCGCATCATTCGCTCCACCGGATAATCACTGACATATCCATAGCCGCCAAGAACTTGAACTGCATCGGTTGTTACCTTCATAGCTACATCAGTTGCGTAGCATTTTGATGCAGCAGAAAAGAAGGTTAAATCACTTGCACTATTTTCACTCTTACTTGCAGCGGCATATGTCAGCTGCCTTGCAGCGGCTATTTCCATGGCCATGTCAGCTAACATAAATTGCACTGCTTGAAAATCAAAGATTGGTTTGCCAAATTGCTTTCTCTCATGAGCATATTTGGTAGCAACTTCAAAAGAGCCTTGGGCGATGCCGAGCGCTTGCGCAGCGATAGTAATTCTGGTGTGATCAAGAGTCTTCATGGCAAGAGCAAAACCTGCACCGATTTCACTAATTCTGCGATCATCGCTAATTTCTACATTATCTAGGTAGACCTCGCGCGTTGGAGATCCTTTAAAGCCCATCTTCTTCTCCGGCGCTCCAAATGAAAGTCCAGGATCACTTTTTTCTACGATAAATGCTGTGATTCCCTTTGCGCCTTTCTCCGGATGCGTTGATGCTAAAACTGTATAGAACTCAGAGACTCCGGCATTTGAAATCCACTTCTTACTTCCATTTAAAACCCAACCATCGCCTTTTCTTACCGCTTTTGTTTTCATTGAAGCAGCATCTGATCCAGCCTCAGACTCTGAGAGGCAATATGAAAAACCTTTACCTTGAGCAAGCGGTGTGAGCCAGCGCTTTTTTTGTTCAGGGCTTCCACCTAACATAAGTGGAACAGATCCAAGTTTATTTACGGCAGGAATCAAAGATGCAGAAGCACAAACCCTGGCAACTTCTTCGATAATTATCACAACGCCGAGTGCATCTGCTCCATCGCCGCCATATTCAGTAGGAACATGGGCTGCTGCAAGACCCGCGCCTTGAAGAGCTTCAAATGCTTCTTGCGGATATCTGGAATTCGCATCAACATCATGAGCAAAGGGTTGGATTTTTTTATCAGCAAGTGAGCGAACACTCTCTCTCAAGGCTTGATATTCCTCAGGAAGGTCGAAGAGATTTTCCATGGCGCAATACTACTTATCTTGCGATGAATTGTTCTCGCGAGAAAGTTGCTCAAGATAGGCGTTGTATTCGGCAAGATCTGTATTGGAGCGACGGTCTGCCCTCTTGGCTTCTCTGGCATCACTTCTTACCCACTGAATAAAAGTTGCAATAAGGGCAATAACTATAGGTATCTCTCCCATCGCCCACCCAATAGCTGCCCCCATCTTTTGATCACTTAGAAGATCTGTGGCCCAAGGTCGATCTAGGAGCTGATAAAAGCCACCATCAATTAATTCATTAGCTGACATCAAAGCAACCGAGAAAAAGGCGTGAATACTCATCGCTGCAAGAAGAATTACTACTCGAACTAAATGATGAACCTTTCTGGGATTTGGATCGATTCCAACTATTACATGAAAGAAGAGCAAGCCGGCAGCAATGAAGTGAAAATTCATAATCAGGTGACCAAAATGCCCACTCATCAGATTTGAAAATAGTGGAGTGAAATAAAGTGCAAAGAGCGAGCCATCAAATATTGCTAGCGCTGAAACTGGATGAGTTATGACTCTACTTGGCCGAGAGTGAAGAGCTTGAATCAGCATGCCTCGAATTCCTCGCTCCGATTTATCCCGACCAATAGGAAGAGTTCTCAAAGCAAGTGTGATTGGAGCGCTTAATATGATTGCAATTGGAGCAATCATGCTTAAAACCATATGAGCAATCATGTGATACTGAAAAGAGAAGTGAGAGTAGAGACCTAAGCCACCACTTGTCGCATAATCTAGAAGTGAAATCCCAATCGCAAAAGAAATTGTTCTTCCAACTGGCCAACGATCTCCCCGGCGAGCGAGCGCGACTACGCCTCGAATATATAGCGCAGTAGCAAAGATAAGAGCGCCAAGTGCTAAACCATTTGCTTCATATTCAAAGAACACTCTTGAAAGAGTGGGCTCACTTGTCAAAGAGATTCCCACCAGCTCTCTGATGCGATCAAATGCAATTTCTCCCCGTTCCACTGGAGTGAAACGATTGAGTATTGATCCAATTCCCAATATCGCCGCCATTAGCCCGATTTCAAAAGCAACCAAAGTAGTGACCGATAAATTCTTTCTAACCCTGCTAGCAATAAAGAAAACAAGAAGCGTAAGTGCAATTTTTAGAGATATTAAGGCGCCATATCCAGTAAACCAATCCTGGCTCAAACGGAGTCTGGTCCAAGCGTTAGCTATTCCTGTTAAGACAACCGAAAGTGATGACCAGAGAGCGATTACAGAAACTCTGGAGAAAGCAAGGTTCTGTAACTCACTTGGCATCACCTTTAAGGCAATGACACTGCCAAGCCAAAAGCTCAATGCAATTACATGAATCACAAGCGATCCAATCGCTAATGAGTGGCTGCCTTGAGAGCTGGAATGACTTTGAAACAGTGGGGCAACTATCCCGCTAAGGGTCAAAATAAGAAGTGCTAGCGCGCCTCCATTTTTCTTTATGAGATTCGAAAAGATAAATACTATAAGAGCAACTATGACTTGATAGGCCAACAATTTTCCAAGTGTTATCTGAGTTATAAATGATTGCAAGATATTAACTTTTAAAATCTCGCCAATACCACTGCCGAATATTTCTGCAAGGCTGGACAATAAATAACCAATCGAAATGAGAAACCATATTCCTGAAACAATTCTTAAGCCTTGCAGAGTTGTCGAAGCGCTCTGCTCTAGTCGACCCTGATTCTCCGGAAGTA
>Ga0075472_10001166_pt1 | contig 10681 bp, 11 predicted proteins | sample DEB19_08_DNA_3_FD_77014 | JGI IMG/M metagenome (GOLD analysis project Ga0075472, IMG submission 77014) | Aqueous microbial communities from the Delaware River and Bay under freshwater to marine salinity gradient to study organic matter... | ecosystem: Environmental > Aquatic > Marine > Coastal ...
CGCGCATCTCGCGCTCGAAGGCCGCGGACATCCCCGCGCGACCTTCGGTGATGTGCCGCGCCGCCTCCGCGGAGGCGCTCACCACGGAGACGATGGACGCGCCCATGAGGCCGACGCCCGAGACGATCGCGCCGACGCCGTTGAGCACGCGCGCGCCGATGTTGCCCGCGGTCTCGCCGAGGGCCGTAAGCGTGCGGTTCCATTCCTCGGTCTTGTCGGCGGCTTCGCCGATGGGGTTCGCGAGGTCGTTCAGGCGCATGAACTCGTTCGCCGCGGCGCTTGCGATCGTGCGCTTCGCGTCGTCGATCGAGTCGCGGAAGCGGTTCATGCGGTCGGTCGCGTTGTCCGTCGCGAGCGCGGTCTGGTCGGCTGTCGAGGTCAGCGCGGCGAGCCGATCGCCGAGCGTGTGGGAGTTGCCGGCCGCAGCGACGAGGGCCTCGCCGTAGGGCGCGAGCGCGCGCTCCCGTCCGCTGATGAGCGCGTCGGTGAGCTTCTGCATCTCGTCGTCGGCCGTCGTGCCGAGCACCTCGGCGGCGTGGCCTGCGACGCGCGCGAGCGCATCGAGCTCCCGTTGCGTGAGCCTGACGTCGCGCGCGGCGAACGAGCTCGCGGCCTGCATCGCAGACGTCTCGTCCGCGAACTTCCCTGCGGCGCCCGCAGCCTGATCGAAGTCGAGGCCGAGCTGCGCCGACGACGCCGAGAGCCGCGCCTGCTCCGTCGCGAGCGAGGTCACGCCGTCGATGGCCGCGTTGATCTGACCCGAGAGCCGCTCGACGAACTCGCTGATTTCGTTGTAGCCCCGCGCCATCTGAGCGACGGAGCCCGTGAGCACGCCGCCGAGGCTCTCGGTCTTCTTCGCGGCCTTCTCGGTCTTCTCTCCGACGCCCTCGACGGCGTTCGCGATGCCGACGAGGGCGCCGATGGTCTCGGCGCTGTTCGGCACGAGCACGGGCACCACGAGGCCGCCCGATCCCTCCATGATGCCCGCGACATCGACGCTCACGAGTCTACCGCCTTCGCCGCGAGCTCAAGCGCGCCGTGCAGCGACGCGCGAGAGCACGGCACCATCGCGACCGAGTAGTCGACCACCGGGCACACGCGGGCGACGCCGAGCGCGAGCGACTGCGCCCGCGCGAGCGCCTCACGCGCCGCGTCGTCGGCCTGGAGCGTCGCGGGGTTCGCGTCGATCTCGAGGAGGATGTGCAGGGTGAGTTTCACGTCGAGGTCTTGTTCTTGCGCTCGCGCTCTCGGATTGCGTCGTCCGACTCGCGCACGTCTGCGCGAGTGATCGTCAGCGCGTCGAGCGCGGCGACATCCCAGGTGTGCGGCGCTCGACCGATCGAGGCGCGGAAGGTCGCGATCGGCGACTCGCCGCCGAGGCGCGCGGCGCGGAGGATCTGGAGCGCCCACGGGGAGAGCGCGCGGGAGAACGGGCACGACCCGCAGCGCGCGACGCCCGTGACCTTCTCGTGGTCCTCGGCTGCTTCGGCGAGGTCGATAGGGAGCGAGACGGGAGGCTTGAGGCCCGCCCGCCCGCAGCCCCATCGAGCCTGTAGCCGCTTCGCGAGATCGGTCCGCGCGTCGGCCTCGCCGGGCTCGCCGGGGTCTTTGCGGATCTCGTCGAGGTGGTGACACCCGCAGAGCGAGCGGACGCCACTCAGCGCGCGAGCATCGCGCCAGACGGCAGCCCGTAGAGGTCCAAAGGGTCTGCACCCTCGGCCTCGTCGAAGTCGCCGAGATCCGCGCGCGTGAGCACCACCGAGCCGAGCTCGTCGAGGAGTGCGCCGCCGCCGAGGGCGCTGATGCGTCCTGTCCACTCGGAGGGCGCCATCGCGCCGACGCTGCTCGACGACTCCACGGGGGCCTTTTCGACGGTGCCGTCGGGGTGGCGGATCTCAGCGACGCCGAGCCGCACGGCGACGAGGGCGCGCGCTCGATCGCCATCGGTGTCGTGAACGACCGCGCGCGCCTCGGGGGTGAGCACGCGCACGCCGTAGAGGCGCAGCTTCGCGCCGGTCTTGAGCGGAAGCGCGTCGAGGTGCACCGCGGCGCGCGTCTTCACGTAGCGGATCAGCGCGGGTCGGTACTCGTCAGACTTGCGGTCGAAGGCCGGGTCCCCGCGGCCGGTGATCTGCGCGACGAGGAGGAGTTTTTCGAGGGCCATGTGTCAGACCAGCCCGAAGCGAATCGGGGTGTATGCGAGGTCGGTGTCCTGCGCTGAACTCGACGAGGGCGTCTTCGTGTCGCGCAGGGCCTTCCACTTGATGAGGTACCCGTGTCGCCCGCTCCCGATGCTCACAGGCTTCGGGCGCTCGATCACCTGCGCGCGGGGGATCTCGATCACGCACATGGTCGTTGTCGCAGCCCCGTGGTTCGGGTCGCACACGACCATGAAGTTGCGGATCGTGCCCGCTTCGAAGCTGGTGACCTCGGAGGCGTCCGCGCGGATCAGGAGCTCACCGCTCACGCTCAGGCCACCCTCGCGGCCCGAGGTGTCGAGCCATCCACCGATGCCCGTCGCCGTAGAGCCGTCGCCGATCGGATCCGCGGCCTGCGCGATCGTGAGCTTGAACGACCCCGGTTCGAAGCGCATCGCCGTGCCGTCGACGAAAAGCACGGGCGTCCACGGGATCGGCGCGTCCATGTCGTCGTCGGCGGGGTTCGATCCGAGCGACCACGAGGGCGACGAGAGCGCGGCGGGGCCCGAGGCAGAGATCGAGGCGCCCTGGAGCGCGAGCGTCGGGATCTTGCCGAACTCGCCGAAGGTGAGCGTGAAGCTCGACGACATCGCGCCGCGCACCCGGTACTCGTGCGCGGTGCCGCCCGGGACCATCATGCGCTGCTCGATCGTGAGCGTGGTGTTGCGCGTCTCCGCGAGCACGAAGGTTCGCACGCCGCGGACAATGCGACCGTTCGCAGCCGGGGCGGTGCCGAAGGCGACGCTGACGTCGAAGTCACTCGCGCCCACGGCCGAGATGGCGCGCACCTCGTACTGCCCCGCGGTCGTCTCGACCGCGATGAGTTCGCCGACCTTGCGCCCGGTGGCGCTCGCGACGTCGACGTTGGTCGTCGTCGACGAGGTGCCCGACGTGGTGGTGCCCGCGATGGCGGTGCGGCGCCCGAAGGCGTGCTTGAGCAGGATGTCGTGCGAGAGCGTCGTGGGCGTGACGCCCGACTCCAGACGCTCCGCCGAGGGGACGCCGCGAAGCATCCATGGCAGCGGACCCCATCCGGCGACGGTCTTGCCGAGCGCATGCGCGGGGTTGTCCCAGCGCACGGGAGACTCCGCGGGGACCTCGAGCATCTCGCGCGCGAAGCCCGTGTTGAGCAGGCTCCCGCTGTTGAGCGAGACGCGGGTGATGGTTGCGGCCTGCGAGCCTGGCGACGACTCCTCGCCGATGCCAGTGATGGTCTCCCTGATGAGTGCGTCGATCTGCGACATTGCTACTCCACGGTGATGCGCGCGTTGTCGAGCGCGACGACGAGTTGACCTGTGCTCACGCCGGGTGTCGTTGAGCGACCCTCGCGGCGCTTCCACGCGAGATAGGGCGCGGTGTTCGTGACGAACTCGCCCGACCGCAGCCGACGCGCCAGCTCCATCGCGATGCCGATCCCAGCGTGGTACGTGATGTTTTCGAGGGCGCCGCGGGCGCCCTTCCACTCGCGCGAGATCGCGCCGCGTGCAGCCGCGTCGAGGCCGCGGAGGAGCGACGGGTTGCGGCGTGCGAGGTTGCCGAGGACCGCCTCGTTCGACTCGGTGATCTCGCTGCGGCGGTCGAGGTGGATCACAGCGCGTCGATGGCCTGCGAGCCTGTCGACGGTGCCGCGGATCGTCGCCGCGAGACGCGATGCCTGCGCGGCGATGGACCCTACGCGGATCACGACCAGCCCGGTGCGCTCGACGCGCTTACGCTCGCGAGCCACGTCAGCGGGATTGAGCACAGCACGCGGAGCGCGTCGCCCTGCGCGGCCTGCGCGCGTCCGACGGTGCACGAGATCGCCACGCCCGACCAGACGGGGGTGTGCGAGAGGATCCAGCGGAGCTGCTCGGCGTCTGCGAGCGCGCGCTTCGTGGCCGCCTCGACGACCCCGAGAGATCCGCCAGCGCTCTGCGGCGGCGGCTCGAAGGCGCCGGGGCGCGCGAGCGCGTACTGCACTCGGAGCACACCACGAATCGTGAGGATGTGCGGCCCCTGGAAGGTGTTCTGTGGGACGTCGCTCTCGTCGCCCTGGTCGGGCCACACCACGTCGAAGACGCGGTCGACGGCGACGTCCTGCCACTCTGGCGAGGCGCTCGACGAGACGGGCTTCGCCTCGGTGAAGGTCACGGCGTTCGACACGAAACGCCCGCCCGACGTGTACGTGCCCGCGAGGAGCGCGTAGAGGCGCGTGCGGATCGAGTCGACGGCGCGGCTCATCTCAGCCGCGCTCCCACTCGAAAGACTGCCCCGCGCTCTTCACGCCTTCGGTGGGGCGCGCGGACGTGATCGCGCTCTCGTATGCCGAGCGCCATCGCTTCGCCTGCGCGCCGAACACGTCGGGCGTCGCGGTCTGCGCGTCGCTGCGAATTGTCGCGGCCTCGAAGAGCATCGCCGCCGTGAGGCACACCTCGGGCTCGCGAAGCGCGGCCGCGTCGGTGATGAGGTCGGAGGTGATGCCGCGGGCCGCAAGGTCGACGAGAAGCTGTCGCTGCGCCTCCACGCGGTAGGTGTCGAGGTCGGTCGTCGACAGGGACGCGTCGGCGCGTTCGGCGTTGACGCGCGCGAGCGCCTTCCCGACGAGGGGAGCGCGGAGATAGACCTCGGCGTCCGTGCTGTAGGTGGTGCTCACGCTGACCTCTGGACGATGACGCGGGCGCGCTTCACAGCCGACAGAAGCTGCCCGCTCGCGCGCATGTGGATGGTGCTCAGGCCGAGGCGCGCCTTGCGACGCGTCCACTCCGCGCTCGGCGCGGGGAAGGTGCGCCCTGTGGTGAGCCGATCGACGAAGAGACGGCGCCACGCGCCGCCGATCGCGAGCATGAGCGCGCCCGTGTTGAGCGACGCCGCGGGCCTCCCCTCAAGCGCCGCCACGGTGTCGCGAGCGAGCGCGCGCTTCTCGTCGAGCGAGAGCTTGAGCGGGTCGCGTTCGGTGCCGCTCCACGCCTCGATCACCTCGAGGTTGGTGCTCTGCTTCGGTGCGGGCCCGGTGCGCGGGCGCAGCGTCGGGTAGGCCGTGCGGGGTCGGCCATCGAGGTCGAGCGCGAGCGTCCACGACGACCCGAGCGCGGCGACGAGCGCGGCGACGCGCTGCGCGAGCGTGCCTGTGAGCGTCGCGCCCATCGGTCAGCGGCGCCGAGGCGCGCGGGCGGTGACGGTCTTCGACGCCTTGCTGGCGGCCTCCGCGACAGCCATGTACGCGTCGGCCGCGTCGGCCGCGGCGTCGGAGAGGGATGCCTCCCGCGCGAGCTCGACGGGCTCCGCGGGAGGCTCGGGGGTGATGGCGGGAGCGGCCGGAGGAGGGACGGTGTCGGACCACGGGCCGACGACCTCGACGGGGATGCCGATGCCGAGCAGGCGCGCGAGCACTCGCGTCGGCATCGGATCGAGAGCCTCGCCGTTGACGAAGCGCACCCCTCCCGCGGAGTCGTTGAATCCGGGGAGCCGCACGCGCAGAGGGCGCGCGCAGTCGTCGAGGTGTGCTTCGCTTTTCGGCATGGTCGTCAGGCTCGCGGGCTGCGGTCAGTTCGTGATCTCGGAGGCGCGGGCGATGCCCTTCTCCGACTTGTTGAGCAGACCCCAGTACGCCTTCACGCGGACGCGCTTGACGTCGGCGTTCTGCACCGTCCCGAGGTTCAGGACGGTGAGCCCGCCGGGGCCACGGGAGATGAGCTCGCCCGCATCTTCGGCGTCCATCGACGCGTCGGAGTAGATCGCCGCGAGGCCCGCGTTCTCGCCGAGGGTCGCGCAGTACACGCTCGCGCCCGTCGAGAGGGAGCCCTTCGACTCGGTGAGCGGAATCCAGTCGCTCACGAGGATGGGGATGCCGTTGTAGGTCGGGAAGGTCGCGGCCTGTCCCGTGGGGCTGATCTCGGCCTTGAACTCCGAGACGGTGGCGCCGCCCGCAGCGCGGAGCAGCGCGGCGACCGCGCGACGGGTGCGGCGGTTCATGATGTAGACCTTGGGGCCGCCGTTGTCGGTCACGAGGTCCGCGAGCTGGTCGAGCGTCGCGAGGGCGATCGCGTCGCCGTTGGTGCCGGTCGACGAGATCGTCTGGCCCGACACCACGAGGCGCTGGAGCCCGTCGACCTCCTGGTCACCGGCCGAGAGCGTGAAGACCGTGGTGCCGTTGGCCGCGAGCGTGCCGCCCGTGAGGGCGACGGTCACCCACTTGTCCTCGTTGTCCGAGTAGACCTTGACGCCCGAGGTGTAGGCGACGGCGGTGCCGAACTCGACGTCGCCGGGGGCCTTGTAGGCCACCGTGACGCCCGAGTGCGTGTACTTCACGAGGCCAGGGCCGAGGCGCGGATCGTGGCCGGGGCCCGCGACGATCGTCGCGCCCGTGTTGCCCGCGCTGCCGACCTCGTTGATGGTCACGGTCCAGTTGGAGTTGCCCGTGATGATGTCGTCGCCGTAGGTGCGCGCGATCGCCTTCGACGCCTTGCCGATCGCCTCGGCGCGCGCATTCGTCATGCCGCCCGCGGCACCGGCGTCGAGGACGTCGATGTCCTGGTCGACGACCATGCGGCGCACGTACGACGTCGCGCGGGTGAACTCGAGCAGGGCGGTCGCGGTGACCGTTCCGCCCGAGGCGGGCTTCGAGACGGCGGGCAGCGCCTTCTCGCGGCGGTAGGTGAGCGAGTCACGCACGCCGAGGCTGACCATCGGGAGGTTGGCGACGAGCTGGTCGACGGTGATGATGTGCTCGATGACGCCCGCCGCGACGGGGTCCGAGGTGCCCTTGAGCAGTTCGGTGAGAGAGAGGCTTGCCATGATGAGAGTCTCCGTGTGGGCGCGGCCTCACACGGCCGCGGTGGGTGATGGGGATGTCTGGTGATGATCGATCAGCGCTTCGCCCCGAGCCCCGCCGCGATCTTGTCCGCGGGGCTGAGGTTCCTCCACGAGCTCGCGCCGCCGCCACCGTTGCCGCCGTGCTGCGACCCGGCGCCGCCCTGCGCGCGGAAGAACACAGGCGCGATCTCAGCGTCGATGAGCTTCGGGAGCGCCGTCTCGACGGGCTCGAGGTCCGCCGCGGCGTCGCTCATGCGGACCATGAGTCGCTCGGTTCCGTCGCCCTGCACCTCGACGACGAGGCGCGACGCGATGGTCTGCTCTGCGATGGGCGCGAGCTTGTCGTTGAGCAGCTTGGCGGCGAAGGTCGCGACGGTCGATGCCGCACGCTGCGAGCGCATGAGCGCGTGGCGCTGATCGCGCTCGCGCTTCGCGCTCGTGTCGAGGTCAGCGATCTTCTTCTCGTACGCTTCGCGCTCGCGCTTGCGTTCGAGCTCCGCGCGCTGCGCCGCGCTGAGCTTGGCCTCTTCGGCCTGGCGTCGCTCCTCGCGAAGCGCCTCGAGCTCCTTCTCGACGTTCGCGGCGGCGGTCAGGCGGTCTTCGAGCTTGCGCTTCTCGCGGGCGAGGATCGCGTTGACCTCGCTCTGCGGGAGCATCTTCTCGGCGACCTTCGTGTCCGCGGCGACTGCCGCAGCGTCGCCGCTGGTCTGCGACGAGCCCGTGGTCGACGTCGCGCCAGTGCCGCTCGACGAGGCGGCGGCACCCTCGGCGTTGCGCACGGGCCGACGACCGAAGTGTCTGTGACCCGCGTGGTTACGGGTCATCGAGGGGGCAGCCGAGGCCGCCAGTGCGAGGAGTGCGAGGCTGTGTCGGATGTGCATGGATCGAGGCTCCCCCGGGTCGCCGGGTCGTTTCGCGATGCCCCTGGTACTGCCAGGTCAGCCGAGGCCAGAGAGCGCCTTGCGCTCGGCCTCGAAAAGTGTCGCCGCCTCGGTCTCGATCTCGGCCAGCTCCTCGGGGGTAGCGTCGGGCGAGAGAGCGCGGGCGATTCGGACGCGGGCGGTGCGGCGAGTGCTCGGGAGCACCTGCTCGACGCGCGTTGGATCGAGGGCGTCGAGCGCCGCGGTGAGGTCGCGCGCGAGGCCCGCGGCGTCGAAGCTCTGCGGGTAGGCGATCTTCGTCGCGGCCGTGGTCTCGGCAACGACGCGCGCGGGGTCCGTGACGGGCGCCGCGTCCCAGAGGGCGACGATCGCAGCGGCCTCGTACTCCCACGTCGCGAGATTCGAGACGGCGCCCATGAGCGCGGCCTCGGTCGCGGCGAAATCGTACGCGCGGGCCACGCCCGACGCGACGTCGCCGCCCTGCGCATCGGCACGCGGACGCTCGAGCTTCGCGGCCTCGTAGATCGAGGACTTGAGCCGGTCGCACTCCTTCGCGAGCGTCTCTGCGACGTCGGGTGGCGGTGCGATGAAGCTCGGCTCGTTCGTGTTGGTGGCGTAGCGGAGTCCGTTGTTCGTGCCGAGCTTGAGGTCCTCGAATGCTCGCGGATCGTCGCTCTGGAGGCAGAGCAACGCGAAGACGGCGCTGCGGAGGTGGTGCGTGAGCTCGCTGCGACGGTTGAAGAGCGCCACGTTGAGCGGCACCACGTCGTTGACCTGGCTCAACCCGTAGAGGCACTCGCTCTCGAGGCGTCGCTGCCAGTAGAGCACCGCGACGGGCACGCGGCCGAGGCCGTGCTCCGCGCCGTCGATGGTCTCGACGGAGTAGTGGTCACCCTCGGTCTCGCGCATCACGACGCGGGCCCACTCGGTGCGCGTCCAGATCGTCCACTCGTAGACCTCGACCTCATCGCCCGTGATCGGGTCACACTCCTCGCGCTCCGAGGCGAGGCGGATCCAGTCGAGTGATCCGTCGAGGCCGATCTGCCACGCGCGAACCTCCTCGGGTTCGAGCCACCGCGCGACGGTGCGCGCAGCCGCGTCGCCGCGTGCGAACTCGCCACGCGGGCGATCGAAGAGACACGCGCGCCAGCCGAAGAGCTGCGCGCCCTTGAGCCCGCGCTCGACGAAGGTCTGCACGTCTGCGCCCTGCGCGTCGGCGCGCGCCCACCAGTCGGACACGGCGCGCACGTCGGACGATCGCTGCGGAGGGCGGCGCGTCAGGTGCCCGCCGTACACGTCGACGATCGGCGCGACGTGGTTCTCGTACGTCGAGCTGTCGATGCGACGCTGGTAGGTGTCGACGTGCTCGCGCGGGAAGCGGCGCAGGTAGCTCTCGCGCGTGCGGCCGCGCTGCGCGGTCGTGTAGCTTGCCTCGCCCTGGACCGTCTCAGGCTGCGCGATCGACGCGCGAAAGCCGCCGCCGTGCTCATACGCTTCACGCACGAGCTTCCACCACGCGCGGCCGAGTTCGCCCCCGTGGTCCTCGTGCGCAGCGGAGAGAGCGCGCTTGAGCTTCTCGGGCTCCGAGGCTGCGGATTTGAGCGTGTCGAGGAGGGTCATCGTCAGAAGGAGAGGCTCGCGGAGGAGGGTTTCGAGGTCGCTCCGCCAGAGGCTTTCCAGAGCGCGAGCACGAGGGCGCTCACGAGGTCGCCGTGGGATCCGTCCGCGGCCCTGGGGCTGCGGATCTGCACACCGCCGCCGGGCATCGGCTTCGCCACCACGGCGCGGAGCTGCGCGCGGAGGCGGGCGTTCGGCGGTGCTTCGAAGCGGCCCTCGTGGAGGATGTTGCGCGCCGCGACGAAGGCTTCCGTCGGGGTCGGCGCGTTCACCGCCGAGCACCCCTTCGCGGTGAGGGCGCTCCGCACCTTGGTGATCTCGTGGGAGTCGACGACGAGCTCACGCGTCCCGTAGGGCACGAAGATCGACGCGAACTCCTGCGTGACCGCCTCGGGCTGGAGCGGCAGGCCCGGGAGGGGCTTGCGCTCTTCGATGCGCACGAGGCGGAAGCGAGGGGCGCTGCCCTTCGCGCCGTCGATGCGCTCGACGATCGCGAGGGCGCTGCTGTTCTTCGTGAAGCCTGCGTCGCCGCCGACGCCACACTGCGCGCCGGGCCGAGGCGGGGTGATCTGTGGGAGGTCGTCGCGGAAGCACGCCTCGACCGCCTCGCGGCTGAAGAACTGCGACGAGCCCGCCGTGAGCGGTACCGCGTCGATCTCGCGCGCCGCGTTGTCGGGGTCGTTGCGGCGCTCCTTCGCCTCGATCTCGCCCGTGGGATCCCACGTCGGGTTCAGGGCCTTGGTGCCGACGCCGCGCACGGCCAACGTCTCCGTGTGGTTCGACCAGTTCGCCGCAAGCTCCTCCTCGAGGATGCCGACGCCTTCGACCCACGGAGTCGACACCATCCAGAGCTGACCGCCCGGGACGATGCGGGGGCTACACGCGCGGTAGATCTCGCGGTCGTTGACGACGCCCGAGTCGTCGAAGAAGAAGCAGGCCTCATCGAGGCCCGCGAAGACGAGGGTGAAGGCGCGGCCGCCCTTGCCCTTCGCACCCGCGGCGCGGACCCGGATGTCGACGAGCTTGCCGTCGGGGCGGCGCAGCGTGAGCGAGTCGGCGCCGGGTTCGCCCACGAGCGCCGAGCGGAGCACCGGGCTCTTGCGAATGTGCCCGACGCAGAAGCTGAGGGCTTGCCGCGCGAAGACCAGGTCGCTCGACACGATCAGCGCGACCGCGTGCTCCTCGGGCTCGAGC
>Ga0075472_10001170_pt1 | contig 10665 bp, 9 predicted proteins | sample DEB19_08_DNA_3_FD_77014 | JGI IMG/M metagenome (GOLD analysis project Ga0075472, IMG submission 77014) | Aqueous microbial communities from the Delaware River and Bay under freshwater to marine salinity gradient to study organic matter... | ecosystem: Environmental > Aquatic > Marine > Coastal ...
GAGCGGTCGCCGCTGCGGCGGCTCCCTCTGGCGGGAGGCGGCGCGAGTGAATCGCGCTCGCCTCCTGGGAAAGCGAGCGAACTCCGTGGTCGCGACCTGCGGCGGAGCCGCCGCCGCTCGCCGGTTGCGCGCGCTCCACTAATGCCGCACATCACGCGCGCGGCCCGAGCACATCCGGTCGACGGGCATGAGGATCATGCTCGCGCGCTCAGAGAAGAGCGCGCCAAGGCGCTCGATGCTCACGACGGTGGTCGATGAAACCGCGCCCTGCGCCTTCGCGCACTCGGCGATCTCCTTCGCGTCCCACTCGAAGTGCCAATCGACGGCGACGATCCAAGGGCCGATGCCCCACGCGGCGAACTTCGCCGACGGCGTCGAACCGAACGGACGCGCGCCATCGGGCAGTTTCGAAACGCACTCGTCGTTCCAGACGGCCTGCTGGCTCGACCAGGGCTGGCCAGCAAACAGCGGCTCCTCGCGGCCGATGCCGTTGAGCTTGACCGTCGCGATCCCGCGCTCGGAGCACGGGCTCACCTCGCCGCCGAGCGCTCGCGCGACCAGGCGCGCGCCCGCTCCGATCGCGAGGATCGGGATGTCCTTCTTGGCGGCGTCCTTCACAAACGACTCGATCGCGCCGCTGTGCGCGGTCACCGACGCGCCGCCGCCGCACACCACGACGCCGTGAACCTCGTCGAGGTCGCCCGGAAGCGAGGCCGAATTGTGCAGGTCGACGAGCACGACCTGCTGACCGAACGCGCGAAGCGTGCGACCAAGGTTGCAGGGCGTGCCGTGACCATCAAGCTGGCAGAAGTAGATCGACATTTCGTATTCCCTAACCTCCGTCCCCCCAAAGGTCGCCGCCGCAGCGGCGACCGCTCAGATTTCGCGGCCACCGCTCAGACACGCGGACCGGCCGCGATCACCGCGGTGGTCATCTTGAACTTGCTCTCGTTCTCGCGGAACTTCTTGGCAAGCTCAGTGGCCTTCGCGTCGTACGCGGCCTTGTCGGCCCATGTGTTGCGGGGATTGAGTACATCGCTCGGCACGCCCTCGACCGAGGTCGGCATCGAAAGCCCAAAGATCGGATGCGTCTCGAACGACGCCTTGGCCAGCGAACCGTCCAGGATTCGGGTGACGAAGGTGCGCGTGTACGACAACTTGAAGCGGTTGCCGACGCCGTACGGGCCGCCGGTCCAACCGGTGTTGAGCAGCCAGACATTGGCGCCATGCTTCTTGATGCGCTCGGCGAGCATCTCTGCGTAGACCATCGGCGCACGCGGAAGGAACGGCCCACCGAAGCACGGCGAGAAGTTCGGCTGCGGCTCCTTGACGCCCGCCTCGGTGCCCGCGAGCTTCGAGGTATAGCCATTGAGGAAGTAGTACATCGCCTGCTCGGGCGAGAGCTTCGAGACCGGCGGCAGCACGCCGAAGGCATCCGCCGACAGGAAGACCACGTTCTTCGGGTGGCCCGCGACCGACGGGATCTTCGCGTTCGCGATGAAGGAGACCGGGTAGGTCACGCGGGTGTTCTCCGCCTTCTTCGCGCTGTCATAGTCGGGCACGCGGGTCACGGGATCCATGACGACATTCTCGAGCACCGAACCGAAGCGGATGGCGTTCCAGATCTCCGGCTCGCCTTCCTTCGAGAGCTTGATGCACTTCGCGTAGCAGCCACCCTCGACATTGAAGACGCCGGCGTCCGACCAGCCGTGCTCGTCGTCGCCGACGAGGTCGCGGTTCGGATCGGCCGAGAGCGTCGTCTTGCCCGTGCCAGAAAGCCCGAAGAAGAGCGCGACATTCGAGGGATCCTTGCGGTCCACATTGCACGAGCAGTGCATCGGGAAGACCCCCATGTCGGGGAGGTCGTAGTTCATCGCGTAGAAGATCGACTTCTTCATCTCGCCGGCGTACTCGGTGCCGACGATGACGACCGTCTTCTTCTCGAGGCTCTGGACGATGCCGATGTGGGTCTTCAGCCCGAACTCGGCGGGATTCGTGATCTTCATCCCGCAGGCGTTGATGATGGTCCAGTCGGCCTTGAACGACGGCATCTCGGCGTCGGGCACATTGATGAACAGGGTCTTCGCGAACAACGAGTGCCACGCCTTCTCGGTGAAGACGCTGACCTTCAGGCGGTACTTCGGGTCTGCGCCGGCGTAGCCGTCGAACCGAAAGACATCCTGCTTGGAGTTGAGGTGGGCGAGCGCAGCTGCCTTGAGCTTCTCGAAGTGCTCGGGCGAGACGGGCTGGTTGACCTTGCCCCAATTGATGTTCGCGTGGATGCCCGCGGTGTCCTCGAGGAACTTGTCATCGGGGCTGCGCCCGGTTCGCTCACCCGTATCGCACTGCAGCGCGCCGTTCGCGGCCAGCTGACCCTCGCCACGGGCGAGCGCGAGCTCGACGAGCGAGGCAACCGAAAGGTTGGCGTGGAGTTTGGCGGAACCGAACTGAACCGGGGAAGTCGTGAGTGCCATGTCGGGAAAATCTCAGTCGAGGGTCGCGGACGCCTTGCCACCCGCCTCGGCGGCGTGGAAGGGTCGGATAGTAGCACAGCCGCCCCTGTTTCCGATCACTTCCGGACCCACGGTTCCGTTGACCTGCAATCCCCTGTCGGGTAAGGTTTCGCCCTCACGGAGACTATAGCTCAGTTGGTAGAGCACCGGATTGTGGTTTCGGCTGTCGCGGGTTCGATCCCCGTTAGTCTCCCTTCAATAGAGCGGCCGCAACTGGCGGTACTGCTGCGCCTCTGGCGCAGGTGTACCGCCTTTGCGGCCTTTCTCGTTCGATGAGCGTTGCGCTCCCCGGCCATGCGCCTGTTCAGGAGCGCCAGCGCGATTCATTCGAGCGGCGCTCGGCCAGAGAAAGCCGCAGCAGCAGCGACCGCTCGCGTTTCCCGCTACCCTCCCCTCGTGCGATTCATCGCCCTGCAGACGAATCCCGTGTGGCACGATGTCACGGAGAACCGTCGCCGCATCGAAGGCGCGATCGACGCGTCCGGCTTCAAGTGCGGCGACTACCTCGTCCTGCCCGAGATGTGCGAGACGGCGTGGACGACCGATACCTCCGCCCTGAGTCGGGCCGGCGACAGCGTCGCATGGTTCTCGTCCGTTGCCCGCGCCCGAGCGATTTGGCTGCAGGCCGGATTTCCCGAGCAACGCGATGGGGGCCGCTTCTCCAACAGCGCGACGGTGATCGGACCCGATGGTGCCGTACGCGCCATCTACCGCAAGAACTTCCTGTTCCCCAGCGAGCGGAACTCCTTCGAGGCCGGCGATGGCGTTGCGATCGTCGACATCGGCGTCGCAAGGGTCTGCCCGCTCGTCTGCTACGACTTGCGCTTCCCTGAGTTGTGGCGACTCGCAGCCTGTGCAGGTGCGGAGGTCTTCGCGATGAGCTCGTCGTGGCCTGCGGTGCGGCACGAGCACTGGCGGAGCCTCCTGGTTGCGCGCGCAATCGAGAACCAAGCCTGCGTTATCGCAGCCAACCGCTGTGGAAGCGATCCAACGAACGAATATGCAGGAGGCTCGGTTGCGATCGATGTTCTCGGCTCGCGCCTTGACGAGGCGGACCGAGAAGAACGCGCCGTGATCCTCGATTTCAAGCGCGATGCGCTCGTGTCGTGGCGCGAGAAGTTTGGCGCACTGCGCGACCTCCGCCCCTCGTTGCTCGGAAGCGCATCGATCACGCGTGCCTGATGACCTCGGCATCTTTTTTGTGTTTTTCATTCCGCGTGCTGCACGGAGGGGCGCTCTCGCTACATTGCGACTCGCGCACCGCGAGGTGCCCGAGGGCTTGAATCGATGAAGGACGATCGACACGAGCAGCGAAGCGAGCAAGGTGACGGCGCGTGCGTCGACGCTTCGCGGAGCGTCACGCGCGCGCGTTCAAAGCCGAGCGGGCGACTTGGCGCTCGCCGCGACCCCACGCTCGACGAAGATTCCACGCTGACCAGCGATTGGTCGCGGTATCGCTCGGATCTGCTCCGCTGCTTCTTCCGCGATGCCGCTGCGCTCGCGGCACGCTACCGCGTGAGCGGCGAGGATGTCGCGAAACACGCTCATGATCTCGCGCGCCCCCGCATCGAGCGTGGCAGCCTGCTGAAGCCCGTTCCCTGCGTCGCCGATCTTGCCGTCGCCACGGCGTGCTGCCTCGGCCGCGCGAACGCGTGGAACGAGCTCTGGATCTTTGCAGAGCCGTCGATGACACGCGCCGCGCTGGGTCGACTGCCGGAGACGCTCGCCCTGACCTGGACGCGCCGCTACTGGACGCAACTCGAACGGGTGTCGCGCGAAGGTACCGGCGGACTGGTGAAGTACGACGGCTCGCGGCCGATTCGCCTCTGGATCGTCGAGGCACTGCTCGGCACGCTCGAGGAAGAGCGCGCCCAGGGTCGCCTCGAGATCCACCGCGAGCACCTCGGCCGGCCGATCCCGCTCCGACTGGTCGGCGAACAGCTGGCGTGATTTGAGCGCTGGCGACTGCCGTGATTTGCGCGGTCGCCGCTGCGGCGGCTTCCTTTGGTGCTTGGGAGTGCCGAAGTTCGATTGCAATGAGTGCCCGCAGACGAAGTCTGCGGAACGGATTGCATGGGAGTCGACTCCTGGCGCACGTGGTTCCGCAGATTCCGGCGTTGCCTTCATCTGCGGGCACCCATGCCAAAGCGGTCGCCGCTGCGGCCGCTCCCTCTGGTGCTGGTGACGCGGGAGTCTTAGACACGACGCCCAAGCACCAAAGCCAGCGAAGTCGCGCACGCAGGTGCGAAGCAACTGCCAGCGCGCCACGTCGCGACCGCTCATTCCCGAGCGCTGAATATCGCGCCGCAAAACGAACACGACCCGCCTCGCGGCGGGTCATGTTCCATGCCAACTCCCGGACTTGAACCGGGGACACTCGCATTTTCAATGCGATGCTCTACCAACTGAGCTAAGTTGGCGTTCCGCGAATCGCGGGACGGGAAGGTTAGCCGAAGCCCGAGCGGTGTCAAGCCGACGCCGTGCCGCCGTTCCTCATGCCGCCTTGCGGGCAAAGAGACCGGCGAACACGGTGCCATCGAAGATGCTCTTGTCCATTCCCCGGATCGGATACTGAAGGGCGAGGAGCCTTGAGAGCTCGTCATCCTCGGCGATCTCGAACTGGACGGGCATTCCGAGAACCCGCGTCGCGAAGCGGACCGCGCGAGGCAGCTGCTTCCGGCTGGTCGCGGCGATCAGGTATCCGTCGTCAAGCCGCAGCGGCACGATGCCGAACTGCCAGGCCTGGCGTCGCACGACGAGTTCGCGCGCCTCGTCCTCGATGCCGCGCTCGGCGTCGAAGATGGTGGCACGCTCCTGCGTCTGTTCGATCCAGGCGCGCTCGATGGTGTCGGGCGGAATGTCGAAGAGCCGCTCGGCAATTGCGCCGAACGCCTCGTTGCTGGCCTGCTGCTCGTCGAGGACGGCCTCGACTTGCTCGCGACTCAGGACGCCCATACGGACGAGCATTTCTCCGATTCGCATGACTTCTCCTCCGACGGTTGTGTCGGCGCGACTCTCGCGCCCCGTTCAGCCCGAGCGGGAGAAACCGCAAGGACGCCCAGCGCACGCCCGCGCAATCCGCACGAAGCGAGGCATCGGCGGGTGGGCATACTTGCGGTCTCGCACTCGAACACCGATAAACCGCGCATGGGCCGCGCCGCCGACGAGCGTTCCACCCTCCGGCCGCTGCTCGCGGCGCTTGACCGCCAGTTCCGCGCGTGCGCGCGCGACTGGACGGGGCGGTTCGACGCCAAGGTGCTTCGCCGATACCAGCGCGAGCTCGGCGATGCCTGCGAGCGTCTCGAAGGAAAGGGCATCGACCTCCGCGAACTCGACCGCGCCCGCTCCCTGGCGGCCGAATTGCTGGTCGCAGCGCGCCTTCTTGCCGCCGGCTGCTCGGTCGAGCACGAAGTCGCCACTCCGTCGGGTAGGCATGTCGACTTCCGCGCCCGAAGGAGTGGCGCGACGCTCTGCATCCATGTGAAGCGAGCGCCGCAGCCCACGCTACGCGACGCGCAGGTCAGCGTTCCCGCCGCATGGCGCGCGCTCGAGACCATCGAGCGGGGGCTTGTCATCGCGCTCAGTCTCGCGCGCAACCTTCGCGGGAAGCCATTGCATGCGGCGCTCGACGAGGCATTCGCATTCGCCGAGCAGGCGTCCGTGGGCGACGAGCTGGCGCTGCGCGACGCCGAGTCGCGCGTGGCCGCGCGGCTGCGCGTGATCGCACCGTCTACGCAGCCGCGCATCGAGCTCGTCGCGGATCTCTCCGCGAGCTTCGACGACCATGTCCCGCGCTTCCAGTCGACGCTGCGGAAGGCGTTCGCCCAGTTCCTTCCGCGCAACGAGAACCTGATCGTCGTGTGCGGCAGTGCCGGCGGCATCGACGCATTCGCGACCGCGCTCCTCGGCTCGCAGATCGAGCGGTGGGACAAGCGACCGCGCGTGGGCGAGCTCATCGCGTACGGCCGGGGCGGCGATGGATTCTGGGCAGGCTCGATGCGCAACCAGTCGCGGCTGGCCGCCTACTGGACGCTCGCGAAGGGCAACGGTCCCCTGCTCTTCCTCCGCGAACCCGCGTCGCGTGCGCCATCGCCCGCGATCAAACTCGCGCGCGCCATCTTCGCCTGAGCCTCACCCGTCGTCGTCAGGCGGCTCGACGAGATGCGGGGCACGGCGCTTGCCCTCGCGGCCGCTCCACGACGCGCGCTTCGGGCGCGGGTCCTCGCCGTCGACGAGGAACGCCTCGCCCATCGGGAGAAGCGCCTCGATCTGCTTGTCGCCGATCTCGGCGATGAGCTCGACCTCGGTCTCGCCGTAGTTCCGCTCGGTCACGGTACAGCGCTTCTCGATCGCGTCGATCAGCCGTGCGCTTGCGATGGGTACGCGGATTGAGCGCTTGCGCACGCCGCCGGTGACGAGCGCGAGGATACGCGCGCGGAGGTCGTCGAAGCCCGCGCCCGTGAGTGCGCTGATTGCGATGGCGCCTGGCTCGCGCTCCTGCCACTCCGCGAGCGTGCGCAGCGATTCGACCTCGTCCCGGCGCATCGCGTCGATGCGGTCGGTCTTGTTCAGGAGCAGGAACCGCGGCTGCGTGTTGGCGCCAACCTCATCGAGCACATCCCGAACGGTCTCGAGCTGATGCGGCGCCTCACGGTCGCTCGCGTCGAGCACGATCAGGAGCGCGTGCGCGTGGATCGCATCCTCGAGCGTGGCGCGGAAACTCGCGACGAGGTGGTGCGGGAGATCGCGGATGAAGCCGACGGTGTCGGACAGGAGCACGGAGTTCGCGCCGCCCACATTCCAGCGCTCGACGCGCGTCATGAGCGTGGCGAAGAGCTTGTCGGCCGCAAACGCGCCGCCCGCGGTCAGTGCGTTGAACAGCGTGCTCTTGCCGGCGTTCGTGTAGCCGACGATCCCGACGGTGAAGTGCTCGCTGCGCCGCGCCTCGACCTCGCGCGCCTTGCGGACCTGCACATCCGCGAGCTCGCGCTTGAGCGCGGTGAGCTTTCGCGAGACGATGCGGCGGTCGATCTCGAGCTGCTGCTCGCCGGGGCCGCGCGTGCCGACGCCGACGAGCGCGCCGCCCGTCACCTGGCCGAGGTGCGACCACATCGCGCGCAGGCGCGGCGCCGTGTACTCGAGCTGCGCGATCTCCACTTGCAGCTGCGCCTCGCGCGTGGTCGCGCGGTTCGCGAAGATGTCGAGGATGAGCTCGCTTCGGTCGATGACCTTGACCTTGACTTCCTTCTCGAGCTCCTGGATCTGCGACGGCGAGAGCTCGTTGTCGAAGATCACCACGCGCGCGCCGAGCTCGGCGGTCATCGCGACGAGCTCTTCGACCTTGCCCTTGCCGAGATAGGTCCGGCCCGCGGGCGCCCCGCGGTTCTGCATGAGTTCTCCGACGACCTGCGCGCCCGCCGTCTCGGCCAGCGCCCGCAGCTCGCCGAGCGGATCGTGGAAGTCCATGCGCGAGCCGGGCAGACGGATGCCGACGAGGATCGCCGGCTCGGTCGTGACTTGGATGCCTTCGCGCGGATTGGTGTTCATGCCGAGCGCTCACTGTACGCGCTTCGGCGCCGACCCGCGGGCGAGGAGCGAGACTGGTTCCGTCGGCACTGACAGCGCGTCGCCGCGGTCGCCGCGCGCGGCGCGCAACTGGGCGAATCCCGCGATCATCGCCGCGTTGTCGACGCAATAGCGCTGCGGCGGCACGATGAGCGTCATGCCGCGCTCCGCGCTCCATGCCGCAAGCGCCTCGCGCAGCGCAGCGTTCGCGACCACGCCTCCGCCCACGAGCACCGTGCGCGGCACGAACACATCGCTCGCGCGCCCGAGGCGGTCCAGCACCTGCGCGATCGCGGCCGACTGAAAGCTGGCGGCGAGGTCGCGCCTGCGCGTGTCGCTGAGATCGGCACTCGTGCGCGAAAATGTCGCGCCGGCGCCGCGGCCCTTGGGCACTCCGCGCACTTCGTACAGCAGCTTCGTCTTCAGTCCCGAGAGCGAGAAGTCGAGCGCCGACGGCAGCTGCGGCAGCGCGAAGCGAAGCGCGGATGCGTCGCCGCCATGCGCGCAGCGCTCGAGATTCGGACCGCCTGGATGCGGAAGCCCGAGCATCACCGCGGCCTTGTCGAACGCCTCGCCGACCGCGTCGTCGATGGTGCGCCCGATGAGCACGCACTCCGTGGGTCCGTCAAGCCGAAACAGGCTTGTGTGACCGCCGCTCACCACGAGCCCGAGCGCAGGAAACTCGCAGCGCAGCGGATTGACGGCATCGTCGTCGTGCAGCAGACCCGCGAAGAGGTGCGCCGCCACATGGTCGACCGCGTAGAACGGCAGCATCGCGCCGAACGCGAGTCCCTTCGCGGCACTCGAACCGACCAGCAGGCTGCCGATCAGGCCCGGCCGGACTCCCGCGGCGACCGCGGAAAGCGCCCCGATCCCGACTCCCGCCTCTGCGAGCGCCTTGTGTACGACGGGAAGGATCCGCTCCAGGTGGGCGCGGCTCGCGATCTCGGGCACCACGCCGCCGTACTCGAGGTGCAGCTCGTGCTGCGACGCGACCACATTCGAGCGGACGCGCATCGACGCGTCCACCACGGCCGCCGCCGTCTCATCGCAGGAACTTTCAATGCCAAGAATCAGGTCCATGGAGCGCACCGCGCGCCCCGTCATGGTAGAGAATGCCGAAGCCGATGGCGTACCGCCCACCATTTGTCGACGAGCGCGTGATCACGATCGAGGGTCCGCACCCCGCCTCGCTCGAGGAGGCGCCGTTCCTCGCGCAGTGCGAGATCGACACCGGGCGCGTGTCAGGGCCGGGCGGACAGCATCGGAACCGCGTCGACACCGCGGTCTGGATCAAGCATGTCCCGACGCAGGTCGAGACCCACGCCACCGAGCGCCGCAGCCAGGCGCAGAACCGGCATGTCGCGATCTTCCGGCTTCGGCTGAAACTCGCCTGCAAGGTGCGCACGATCACGAGCCGCGACGGTCACAAGCCGAGCGAACTCTGGCGCCGCCGCAGGCAAGGCGAGAAACTTCCCGTGAACCCCGAGAACCAGGACTATCCCGCGCTCCTCGCGGAGGCGCTCGATGTGGTCACCGCGCGACGCTTCGATGTGGCCGGCGCAGCGGGCGTGCTGGGAATCACGATGAGCCAGCTCACCCGGCTTATCCGCCACGAGCGCCACGCCTTTGCACTCGTGAACGAGGGCCGTGAAGCAATCGGCCTTGCGAAACTGCGCAGTTAGCCCCCGCCGTTGCGCTACCATCGCGGCATGCCAGCGCTCGCCGCAGAACTCAAGCATCGCGTGAAGGAACTCGTGGCCGAGGAGGCCTCGCGCGCGGTCAACCTGCGCCGCGAGCTGCACACCCATCCCGAGGTCTGCTACGAGGAGGTGCGCACGAGCGCGCGTATCCGCGCGGAACTCGACGACGCAGGCATCACCCACATCGACGGACTCGCGGGCGGAACGGGCACGATCGCTTTCCTGCGCGGGAAGTCCACGGGCGCGGTCGGCCTGCGCGCCGACATCGACGGCCTTCCGATCGTCGAAGAGACAGACTGCGCGTGGAAGTCCCGCACCGATGGGCGCATGCACGCGTGCGGGCATGACGGCCACACGGCCATCCTCGTGGGCGCCGCGCGCGTCCTCAAGCGCGTGGGCGCCGAGCACGAGCTTCCGAACAGCGTGCGCTTCCTGTTCCAGCCCGCCGAGGAAGGCGGCGCGGGCGGAAAGCGCATGGTCGCAGACGGCGCGCTCGCCGAGCGTCCCGAGGGACCGGCCGTGCGTCGCATCTACGGACTGCACAACTTCCCCGGCCTCGCGCTCGGCGCCCTCTCGACCCGTCGCGGCGCGCTGTTCGCCTCGAGCGACCGCTTCGAGATCACCGTGCTCGGCCAGGCTGCGCACGCCGCATGGCCGCACCACTCGCACGATCCGATCGTCGCGGCCAGCGCGATCGTCCTCGCGCTCCAGTCGATCATCTCGCGCGAGCTCGATCCGGTCGACGCGGGCGTCATCAGCACCACGATGTTCCACGCGGGCACGGTGATGAACCAGATCGGCTCGAGCGCGCTGCTCCAGGGCACCACGCGCGCGCTGCACGAGTCGACGCGCATGCACATCGAGCGCCGCCTGGGCGCGGTCGC
>Ga0075472_10001171_pt1 | contig 10665 bp, 14 predicted proteins | sample DEB19_08_DNA_3_FD_77014 | JGI IMG/M metagenome (GOLD analysis project Ga0075472, IMG submission 77014) | Aqueous microbial communities from the Delaware River and Bay under freshwater to marine salinity gradient to study organic matter... | ecosystem: Environmental > Aquatic > Marine > Coastal ...
GCGCCAGCCGCCGACGAACAGCGAGCCGGTCTCGGCCTCGGCCTTGTTTACCGCGACCTGGGCGGCGTCGGCGGCCGATAGCTGCGCCAGCAGGTCGCGCATGAACTCGGCCTGCGCCTTCGCGCGGGCGTTCGGATCGGGGATCAGGCCCACCAGCTTGTCGAGAATTGGGCCGATGGCCGGGATCAGGGCGGCGAGCATGCGCGCTCCTACAGTTTATAGAACCAGCGCCTGCCGTTGAGTGGGCGGCCCCGCTTGACAAAATCCATCAGGCGATATTGACTAAATGTCGCTTCCTCGGGATGGCAATAGGGCCGCCCCGTTTGAGACAGGAGCTTCAGCAGATGGGCTGCTTTTATCCCCCCGCCATCCTCGATCAGCTCGCCGCCCTCACCGGGCCGCAACTTTCTGATGCCTTCGCCAAGGCGGGCATGGGCGCCGCCGCCCAGCGTCACGGCAACGCGTTCAACCAGATCCGCGCCGGGAACATCGACGGGGCGGTCGGCACGCTCAAGGCCGGCTGTTCTCCGGCGACCCACAAAAAGTCACGCAAGATGTTGCGCCGGGCGCTCCGCGAGGCGGGGGTTAATATCTAGGCTCACCTTGAGCCGCCCTTGGCCGCGTCGAGAAGTGCCTTTCGGATAGCTTCCGTCCACGCCGAGGCGTCGCCGCCATAGCCGTGCTCTGTACTGCCGTATGAGACGCCGGATGGATCGAGCGGCTCATTGATGCCTGATGGGTTGTCCCGGCTGAACTCATAGCTATGAGACTTCTGCCTCGGGTCCATGCCACGAAGCGGATTGGTGGCCAGGGTTGCCTCCCCGGAAGCAGGGTCGATCACCAGATCGAAATGGGAGTTCCCGCCGTTCACGTCGGCGTGGCTGGAAATGCGCACTTCGCGGCCATCGGGCAGCTGATAGTATCTCGACTTGTCGCCGCCATCGGCGCGACGCCCATATTCGTTATACGCTTTGCCTTCGCCGACCTTCTTGGCCCCCAGCTCGCGAGCGAGCGCCTGTTGTATTTTCGTTAAGGGCACATCGGAGAAGTCGGCAATCTTCGTCGCCTTGGTCGCCATCGCCATCCCCGGCACCATGCCGAGCAATCCTAGCCCCATCTCGCCGCCGCCGTGAAGGGTCTGGGCCAGGTTGCCGCCGAGCAATCCGCGCGACGCCTCGGCGCTGCCGGAAAGCGCATCCTGCCCGCCGCCGGCCGGAGACAGCAGCCCCGCGAGCGAGGTCACGTTGCCGGCGGCCTGCGACAGGTGCGGCCCCATGTAGTAGTTGGCCAAGCGGTTGATCCGGTCGACGGTCGGGCCGATCTCGGAATAGAGCCAGTCGGCCCCCTGCTGCGCTTGCTGCGGGAAGCCGAGCAATGCGCGCAACAACGGATTATCGGTCATCGGCTGCCCTCACGCTCGATAGAACCAATGCCCGCCGATCTTCGCGACCGGCGCCCGGCCCTTGGCCCATTCCGTCACGTCGGCGAGCCGGTCCACGAGATAGTGCGTCGCCCCGCCGGTCGGGTCGGGCAGCTCGCCGGCAATCGCGCGCCGCGCAATCTCCAGGGCGTGCCGGAACCAGGGGTCGCGATCGGTAACGGTCAGCAGCTTGTCGCGGTTCGGGTCGTGCGCGTTCCAGCACGAAAACTGCCACGGCTTCCGGCAGACGCCGGCCACGCCCTCGCCCCACCAATCCGGCTTGCCGTCGTTCCCGAGGTCGGCCTTGACGCGGTTCATGATGACGGCGGCGACGGCTTCCATGCCGGCCACGCCTTCGCCGCGAGCCTCGGCCCAGATCGTCCGCGCCATTGTGTCGAGGTCGTTCATCGCCGATGCCGCGTCACGACTTCCGCCGCGCTGCGGAGGAGCCCGCCGGCCGCACCCGTGCTGATCGAGAACACCTGCAGCTTCCCGTCTCGCGGCTGCACGCACAGCTCGACGATTTCTTCGTGGTCGCGGAGCCAGGCGAGGGCGAATTGCGGACGATCAGCCTTTGGTAAAGGTGATGGTGCGACGTGCGCTCTTCCCCATTCTCCCGCCAGCCTTTCGGCAAGGGCTTTCGGATCGGCCACCACCGGATCAGGGTTACGCTCACTCAACTCGCCCTCCATACGCCCAGCCGCTTGATGCGCTTCACCATGCCCAGCGGGATCACGGTCCCGCCGTTGACCGTGCCGAAGCGCGGGTCGTGGTCGGTGATGATGACGATTTCGGTCTTCGTCCGGCGTAGCAGCGCACCCCAGGAGTGGATCAGGTGCGGCTTCTCGGCCTCGACCGTAGGCGCGGCCTCCCACCCGGCGCTGGCCGCCGCCGCGTCGAGCCAGTCCACCTGCACGATGGGGAGGGACTTGAGCCTAGCCATAGCGCCGCTCCAACTCGATCATGGACACGTCCGCCACGTCGATGATGTGCCCGCCCCGGATGGTCAGGTCGCGGATGCCCCACCACCAGCCGGTCGTGGCGCCGTGGTACATGTACGGCTCGACATGGCCCCAGGGGAGCGCGCAGCCGAGGTTGACCACGGTCACATGCTGCGACGGCCCGAGCTTCGGCGCCCGGTGCTCGCGCTTCACATGGGAATGGCCGATGACGTGATCGAACACGGCATCGTTGGCGATGGTAGTCTCGGCGTTCTTGCCGCCGTAGGACTTGTTGAGCCGATTGACGGCGCAGTGGGTGAAGCCGACGCCGCCGATGAAATGATACTGGCCGTAGGGCGAATGGCCCCACTTGAAGGCGTCGAAGATGCTTTCGAGCTCATGCTTCATCATCCCCGCGACCTCGGGGGCGCCTTCCTCGAACGCATAGACGCGGCGCTCGTGGTTGCCGAACGCGATATGCCGGCGCGGGGCATAGCCGGCGGCTTTCCCGATCTCGTTCTCCATCGCCTCCAGGGCTTCGCGGCCCGAGGCGATGTCGGCGAGATAGGCGGGCTTCGCCTTGCCGGTGAGGTTTTCGTTGGGGATGTGGGTGTTCAGGCTGTCGAGCGACATAAAGTCGCCGATCGACACGACCCAATCGGGTCGGGATTCCCTGGCGTGCTTCCCGATCCACCGGAAGCGGTCCTTGGGAATGCCGGGCGCGTCGTGCGCGTCGCCGATGGCGAGCACGCGGTAGGTGCTGCCTTCCGGCGTGGCGGCCTGGACTCGGACCCGGGGCTTGCCGGCGGTCAGCCGCTCGAACACCACGGGCGGCGCCTCGGGCTCGCGGTAGAGCGAGAAGTCGGGCTTGCGGCCGAGCACACGGCAGGCGCGGGCATAAAGTGTCGATTGCCCGCCGAGCGGGATGCCCATCGCGTCGCAGGCGACCCGGAGCGCGCCCTTCGTGCCCTTGCCCATGTAGACGCCCGGCGGCGGATGGCCGGCGATCATCGCCGCGTGCATGGCCTCGAACAGCCGCTCCGCCTTCGCGGCCGGCATCGGAGGCATGGGCATGGGCTACCGCCCGAACGGAATGAAGGGGATCACCTTTGCCAGCGCGGCGCCGATGGTGCCGGCGAGGCCGGCGACCGCAAGAAGCGCCCGCCACGAGCCCTTGGTCTCCGACAGCATACGCTCGATCCGCCCGAGCCGCTCGCTCTGGCTCTCCAGGCTGTCCTTGATATCGTCGATATTGTGCTCAAGCGCGGACAGCCGCCCCTCGGCCCGGCCGAGGTCGCGTTGCATCTCCGCGGTCATGATCAAAACCCCACCGCAAGCTGGCCCTGGAACACGCCGCGGAAAATCGGCGTCTCGACCATGGCGCTGTAGTTCAGGCTTCGCGTGACCAGCAGGCCGACGATCAACAGCCCGACGATCAGGAGAGCGGCCTTCATGTGCCGACCCCCTCGAACACGCAGACCAGCTTCCGCTGGCGCGGGTGAGCGCCTGGGCGGTCCCGCCACGCGCGATAATCAGCTAGGAAGCTTGCGGAAATCGCCCCCATGCTCAGGGCCGTCGCCAGTGCTAGCCTTTTCCTTGCCTTCGCCATGGACTCAATCTCCGTGGTGTTGGTAGGCCGGCGCGGTTGCTCACAGCTTCCGCGTCGGCCGCTCGGTTCTATTCCAGGGAGCGCCGCTCCTGTCGAAGCGCCGCCTTACGGTCCATCATCTCGCGCTTCGCCGCGGGGATGACGTTGCCCGCGCCCACCGCCGTTGCGATGGCCTGGATTGCGGTCCACATCTCTTCGCGGTTGCGATCGAGCTTGCGGTCAATGTCCGCAAGTTCGCCGTCGATCCTGGCACAGCGGCGAGCCTTGTAGGCCGCGCTGTCGGGAGCATGCACCACGCGGCGAAGGACGTTCCCATGGCCGTCTGTTTCGATGTCTTCCACGTTTTCGGGCATTAGTTTCTCCTATCCGACGAGCGCAATGACAGGGGCGATGTTCGTCCCGCCGGCCTCGAAGGACGGGGCCGGGTTGGGAAGGGCTGCGTAAGCATGAGCCGAGCGAGGCCAGCGGCCCATGTCCGCCCCGAGGTCGGTGACATACGTTGTGCCGAGATCCAGAAAATCCTGATAGACGTTGATGGGGCCGCTCGCCGTGCCGGTCGAAGTCTGCATAACATTCACGTTTACTGCCGCATCGAACACCGCCGCCAGCCAGAAGCGGCCGGGCGTCAGCGCGATCGTCGTGGTGACGGTGCGGGTGCCCGTCGAGGCCGGGCACGCAACCGTGCCGCAGTCCTGCTGCAGGGCCGAGGGATATCCTGACGAGCCGACCGCATAGACCCCAAGCCTGACGTTTCCCGTCGTGCCCGCGCCGGTTTGCTCTATCCTGATAGCCGAAAAGCTGTAAGAGGCCCGGACCCAGAAGGGCACGAAGTAGAGCTTGTCCGCCACGATGGCCGAGGCCGTCGTCGTCGTCCCCCGGATCGTCGGGCCATAGACCCGGCCAGATCCGTACCCGGGGAAGGAGAGGCCCGGGAAGACGAAAGAACCGGAGGGATTAAGCGCTACCATGGGATTGCCTCATAAGTTCCAGAGGTTGGTGTTGCCGACCGCGTCGGTGCCGCGATAGGCGAAGGTGAAGTCCTGCCCGGGAATGCCTTGGATTGTCGGATTGGTGCTGGTCGTGGTGCCGTCCACCAGCATGATGCTCTTGCCGTTCAGGTTGATGGTCAGGTCGTAGAGACCTGTCTTCTTGACGGTGATCGGGCTGTCGGTGTTCGCGGGAGAGGCCGGAAGCGTCAGCGTCCAGGCGGTGTTGGTGCAGTCGGCGAGGATCTTGTCGCCCGCGACGGCGGTGTAGTTGGCGGTCTTGATCTGGTAGGCGTTACTCGGCGTCGAGATCGGGAGGCCGCTCGCCTTCGAGAGGAAGAGGACGCGCCAGTTGCCCGATCCGAGAGAGACCGCGCGCCCACAGGCCCCCGCATCGGCGGTGAAGTCCGCCGCACCCGGGAGGATCATCGATGTTGCGTTGTGCGTGATCGTCGGCGTACCGGTGAACGTGAAGTCGCGGACCACTCCGGCCTGGGTCGTTCCGAACGACGTAATCGGCCCCGTGCTGCCCGTGATGACGACGTAGGAGCCGGTCGCCGCCCCGAGATCGACCGTCGAGGCCGAGGCGATGTCCGCGCCCTTGGTGCCCTCGGGAAGGCTCTCAAGGACGAACTGCGTTCCATCGTAGGTGGCGGTGACGGTCTGGGTCGCGACCATCTCGCCGCCGGTCAGGGCGACGATGCCGCCCGCGGTCTTCTTGAAGATGTTTTTGGCGCCGATGGAATTAACGTTGACCGTCGCCGCGCCGGTGTTCGTGCTGGCGACGACCCACCACACCCGCATCTTGGATGCGTAGGCAGTCGGCGCAGGCGAGAGCGTGAGGGTGACGGCGTTCGCCGAGCCTCCGACCGTGCCGGAGGAAAACGCGCTGTCCTGCACCTGACCGGCGGTCGGCCACAGCGCCCGCGTCGTCGCGGAGACCGTGGAAAGCGCGGTTTCGATGTCGTCCAGCGCCGCGTTCCAATGGGTCGAGTTGATGACCGTGCCGGATACCGCCGGATTGAAGCTGTTGGATGGCGCGGTGTAGACGCCGGTCGTAGAGTCGCGCGACATGCGTCCTCCAAAGAAAAACCCCGCCGAATGGGCGGGGCGTGATAGGCTCGTGGGTTATGGGAACGGCGCCGACAGTCCTGATCGTGCTCGCCAACGTGGCGATCGTTGTCTTGCTGGTCGGGATGGCCCACTTCGTCGGCTGGGCCGGGCCGTCCTATGCCGCCGGCTTCCTGTCTGGCGTCTCGGTTTTCTTCACCTGGTTCCGGGTCCGAAACGGCTACTGGCCTTAAGGGGCCGTGTACCCGCCGACCGAAGCGCCGCCGCCGAGAAGGGCTTGAGCCAATGCCCGGCGCGTCCTCTCGTTCATCTGAACACGTCCCATCGCCTGCCCGAGCTGCGGCGCCGATAGCGGGTCGTTCGCCATCAACAGGCTGGCGATCTGGTTTCGCACCGGCTCGGGGGTTGCCATCCGGGCCTTCGCATCCCCGAGATACCGGGCGCCCGCTCGAAGATAGGTCATCGGGTTGAGCGGGCTTGCCGCAATGTCCATGATCGACTGCGCGCCCCGGCCCGGGTCCTGGTTTAGATCCGCGTCCGCAAGCTGCCGCGCTGCCGTCCGGCTATTGCCCGTCACCTCGCCATAGGTGCCGAACATCTGCCGCTCACCCTTGAGCATGTCGATGTAACGCTTGAAGGTCTGTTGATCGCCGAAGGCCGCGCGGACCTTGTCCTCAAGCGCCGGAATATCCATCACGCGCTTGGTCGCATCGGATCGGACGTTCAGATTGTCGAGCTTGCCCTTGATCGCCTGGGCGGCGCCGACACGGAAGGCGTGCAGATCGTCCGGCGCCATCTTGGAAAGGCTCGCGGCCATTTCCTTGACGTTGCCGAACTCCGCGCGGCTCATAAATGCCGCCCCGCTTTCCAGCGCCTCTTGCGTACGCCAGGCCGCCGCCGTCGCGCCGCGCCCCGTGGCATACTCGGCGCCCGCGACACCCTCGCCCTCGATGGCCGCGAGAAGCCGCGTCTGATAGTCCTTGACGCGGCCCTGAGCGACCCGGCCCATCGAGTTCCGGGCATCGCCGGACGACATCAGATCGTCGATCGCCATCTTCGCCTGATGCAGGGCGTCAATGGTGGTTTCCGGGCGGCCCTCGGTGTCGACCAGAAAGCCGCGCACCTTCTCCAACCCGGAACGGATGCTGCCCTTTGCCGAGCGGATTTCCGTATCGAGTTGGGCGATCAGCGGGCGGGTGTCCACGCCGATGCTTTCGGCATTTTTCGCGGCCTCATAGTTGCCGCCGGCCTTGGCCCGCTGCGATGCGGCGCTCTTGAGGATGTCGTCCGCCTGATTGGGAATGAGCCCGTCTATACCGGCCATGATCCGCTGAGACTGCGACCCGGACAGCACGTTGCTGGCGTCGCGCACGCCTTCCTGGCGGCGCGTCACGAAGTCCGTGAGGGCGGAGCGGCCCTGACCGGGGGCGCGGGAGATGGCGCCGGCAAGGGCCTGGGAGTTCGGGCCGACATCGGCCAAGGCGGCATCTGGCCCGAGTTCGACGATGCGCTGCGCCGCCTGCGTCGGCGTCAGGCCGTCACGCTGCAATGCCTCGGCGACCTTGCGGGCCGCAACCGTGCCTTGATTGGCGGCGCCCATGCGGCCGATGGTCTGGTCGCCGATGTACCGGAGGCCCTTGCCGATCGTGTCGACGACGGCCGGGGCCGCGGCGCCGACAGCGCCGCCAACGAGAGCGCCGCCCGCAGCGCCCTGCGCCCGGTCGCCAAGGTCACCCTCCGCGTTGCCGAAGCCGTAGGCCGCGCCCATGCCGGCACCCGTGCCGCCGCCGAGCAACGCCCGCTGGAGCATCGAGGCGCCGGGCTTCGCCATGCCGATCCGGGACGCGGGATTTGCCATGCCGCCGACGACGTCGCCGCCGAAGGCCGTCCAGGGATTAGCGTCGCGGTAGGCGTCGATTTTACGGATGGAGTTGTCCCGGCCCTGCCGATAAGCGTCCGCGACCTCGCCCTCCTTGTACTCGACCGGAAGGCCGACCTTGGAGCCGAGGAAGCGGGCGGCGGGCCCGAGGGCGCGGGTTGCGCCGGCCACATCGTTGGTAAGCCCGAAGGTCATCGCAGACGCGACGACATCGGACAGGCCGGCGGCGGGGCCCTGGGTCGGGGCCTTCGGAGCCGGCATCGGCTCCCAGCCGTTTTCGCCCAAGACCATCTTCTCGCCCTTGTCGTTCTGGGCGAGCTTCGCCGGCTGCCATTGGCCGCCGATCAGGGCCAAAGTTTCGCCCGTCTCGGGGTTGACTGCGAACTTGGTCATTCGATTACCTTGAAGCCGGGCGGCGGAGGCGGAGCATCCCCACCGGATTTAGGCGTGACGACGCCGCGGAAGGTGCCGCCGGGGATCTCGGACTTCATCGAAGAAATAGCCTGCACCCGCGACGCGGCCTTCTGAGCGATCACCGCCGGGGTATCGCCGGGCATCGGGAAGAAGCGCGACTGCACGTCCTCCAGTTCGCCCTTGCCGAAGGACGCGCCGGTTTCCTTGCGGAGGATGCCGGCAGCGAAGGTGCGAAGGGAGTTGAAATACTTCTGATCGTTCTCCGGCAGCGCCATGTTAACGGCGCCCTCGGGCAGGTTGCGCCAGGCGAGAATAGCCGTGGCGCCCGGCACCTGAAGTTTCTCGATTTCGTTGTGGCCCTTCTCCATCAGCGCGCCGAACTGATTTGCCTTGGCCTGGGACTCGGTGAGGTCTTTGGCCTTGGGCGGCGCGATCGGCTGGATCGAAATACCCCCGACGTTCGTCGGCGGCGGGATCTCGCTCTGCGGCGCGCCCGAAGCGGCGGAAGCCGGCGCGGGAGCGACAGGGGCCTGCGTCTGGGGAGGGGTGGCCTGTTGCTGCATATAGCCGGGCTGCCGAACGTTCGGGGGCAGCGTCGGCGTCACTGCGGACATGACGGGCTGACCATCAGGCCCCGGCACCGTCTGCACCCGCGGCTGCGTGCGCCGATAATAGGCCGCCTGATACTCAGGGCTGCTCGGGTCCGCGTTCGGGCTGAACAGAATGGCGTCGTCGCGTGCGTCCTGCGAGCCGGCCGGCGGCGCGCCCTTGCTATCAAGGAGCCGCTTGGCCTGGGCCGCATATTCAGGCGTTCCGGGTCGGTAGCCCGCCGCAAGCAACAGGCGCTCCGTGTCCGTGGGGGCCGGCGCGTCCTTCGGTTTCGTCCATGCCGGCTGGAGCGGGTTCTGGCCCTGGAGATCGAACGCCGAGCCGCCCTCGAACTTGTAGCGGCGGTTCGGGTCGTTCTTGTACTCCCACTGCTTAAGGGCTCGCGCTGCCTCGGCTTTCGCCTTGTCACGCGCCGCCTGCGTGTTGCTCTCGATCTGGGACACGCGGAACTGAGGCGCCATGCGGACGAGGTCGGGATTGCCCGAGCCCGCCAGCCGATCCGCGATCATGCCGCTGTCCGTCGCGCCGAGAAGGGCGGCGTTGAGACCCGAGGCATAGTCGCCTTCGCGCTTCTTCTCGTCTTCCTCGCCGCGGCGGAGCATCTGAGAGCCGAAGTAAGCCTGCGCCAGCCGTGCGATGCCCTGGAGCGGGTGCTGGATGGGGGAGGCGTCCATGCCCTGCCCGAGAAGCGCCTGGGCAAGCCTCTCGCGGGCGAGGGCCTGCCGGGACGGCTGGGGACCGTAGAGAGGACCGGCCATCTATCCCTCCCTTACCAGAACCGGCCGCCGGCAAGCGCCGCGCCGCCGAGGCCGAACAGACCGCCCATCATCGCGTTCCGCTGGGCCATCTGCTGTTGATACTGCTGCATGATCGGGCCGGTGATATCCGTTCCAGACACGCCCGTCTGGGGCGTGTTGACGAAGTTCGGACCCTGCACCTGCACACCCGAAAGGAGAGCCGCCAACTCGTTCAGCGGAACCTGCCGCTCCTGGATCGCCTCGCTGATCGCGTTCTGGCGCGCGGTGTTCTGGAAATTCGCCCCGGCCAGCCGCTCGTTGATGCCCTGGCCCCGAGCTGCGTTGTTGAGGCTCGCATTCGCCATGGACTGTCCGAAATCCTGGTCCTGAGCGGCGTTCCAGAAGGCCGCCTCCTTGGCATTCTGGTCAAACTGCTGAGCCTGCGCCTGGTTGGCGAATCCCGCGCGCTCCTTGGCCTGCCCGAAATCCTGAGCCTGGCCGGCGTTCCAGAAGGCCGCCTTCCTGGCATTCTGATCGAACTGCTGAGCCTGCGCCTGGTTGGCGAATCCCACGCGCTCCTTGGCCTGCCCGAAATCCTGAGCCTGGCCGGTGTTCCAGAAGGACGCCCGGCCGAGCTCCTGCGCGTAGTCCCTTTCCTGGCCCGCGTTGGCGAACTGCCCCTGCTGAAGGCCGAGCCCGAAGACGCGCGACTGCTCGCCGCCCGCATTCATGATCGCGCCCAGGCGGGCGTCGTTGACCTGGCGGTTGAACGAGTCGATGGCCTGATCGTAAGCCTGCGTGCCCGGGGTGAGGCCCTGGTTGGCGAGCTTGGTCTCGAGCGCGTCCCGATCCTGGGTAAGCTGCGGGTTGAGCCGCGCCATCAGCGCGCTTTCGACGCGATCGCGCGAGATGTTGGGATCGCCGAAGGCCGAGAAGTCCAACGTGCGCTGCTGAGACCCGACGTCGCCGAAAGTCCGCATCTGACTGCCGGTGTCGGCA